>Ga0302314_10003518_pt1 | contig 28843 bp, 24 predicted proteins | sample III_Palsa_N2_3_FD_200533 | JGI IMG/M metagenome (GOLD analysis project Ga0302314, IMG submission 200533) | Peat permafrost microbial communities from Stordalen Mire near Abisko, Sweden - III_Palsa_N2_3 | ecosystem: Environmental > Terrestrial > Soil > Palsa > Peat permafrost | place: Sweden...
GCTGGTGTAGCGGCGCATCGCCTTGTCGTGCACGGCCGGGTCGGTCGATCCCATCAGGTCCTGGGCCGCCTTCATCCGGCGCGCCGCCTCGTCCAGGCCCCGGGCGGAGAGGATCCGGTCCTGTCCGAGCACGTCGAGGTCGCCGGTGCGCGGGTCCTGCGGCAGGTAGCCGACCGGTCCGGAGCGGGTGATCGTGCCGCCGGCCGGCTGGGTCTCCCCGGCCAGGGTCTTGGTCAGCGTGGTCTTGCCCGCCCCGTTGCGGCCGACCAGCCCGATCCGGTCGCCGGGGGCGACCCGGAACGAGACAGACTCGATCAGGATGCGGGAACCGGCACGCAGTTCGACCTGGGAAGCAGTGATCACCCGACCATCCTACGCGAGCGGCGGACCCGGTCGGACCGTCATTGCGCTCCGGCCGGTCTATCCGGGTCCGCCCGAATCGCCGTAGAATATTGATTTATTGTGCTTTTGCCAGCTACCGGAAGGACTGTCCGGTGCCACTGCAGCTGCCGGTTCTCTACTGCCCCTATGTCGCGTCCCTGCACCCGGGCACCGACGCCGCCGACGCCGAGAGCCTGGCCTGGGCCCACCGCTTCGGCATCGCCTCCGATCCGCTGGTGCGCGGCCGGATAGCCCGGACCCGCACCGCCCGGCTGGCCGGCCGGATCTGCCCGCAGGCCAGCGAGGAGGGGCTGTTGGCAATCACCCAGCTGCAGACCTGGCTCTTCTTGTTCGACGACGCATTCTGCGACGAGTCCGAGATCGGCCGCTCCCCGGCGCGCACCGCGGAACTGTCGGTGGCGTTGATGCGCGTCCTGGAGCACGGCCGGCCGCTGACCGGACCGTACGCGCCGTTCCTGCGCTCCTTCGCGGACCTTTGCGACCGCCTGCGCAGGCTGGCCGCGCCGCCCCAGTTCGAGCACTTCTCCAGCCGTGTCGTCGGCTACCTGCTCGCGCTCGTCTGGGAGGCCGCGCACCGCGAGCAGCACTCGCCGGCCGGGTTCGCCGAATACCAGGACCTGCGCCGGCACAGCAGCGCGGTGCCGCCCTTCATCGCGCTGATCGAGGCCGTCAACGGGTTCCAGTTGCCCGCGGCCGTGCGCGAGTCAGCCGGCCTGCGCGAGCTGGAGTTCATGGTGACCGATATCACGTGCTGGGCGAACGACATCCTGTCCTATCCCAAGGAGTATCAGCGTTCCACGGACGTGCTGAGTCTGCCCTCGGTGCTCGCGCACGAGTTGGGCGTGGGGGCCGAGGCCGCGCTCAAGGAGGCCGCTCTGCTGCACGACGACCGGGTGCGGGAGTTCGGGGCCGCGGAGATGCAGCTGCGCGAGCACGCGGGCGACTCGCTGACCAGGTATCTCGACGATCTGCGGACCTGGATCTCGGGCAATCTCGCCTGGTCTTACGAAACCGGGCGGTACGGATTGGATCCACTGGAGGCGGCGTAGCGGCGCGGTTCGAGGGCCAAGGGCACCACGTCAGGGTGCAGGGTCGTGCGCGCGACCGGCCGCGCCACTCGGCCGGGGACCGGGTGGAGGGTGAACCGGGTGAAGACCGTCACGAGCACCACCAACATCTCGGTCCACGCATAGGCGTCGCCGACGCAGCCATGCGCTCCGGTGCCGAACGGCAGGTAGTGCGTGCGCAGCAGGTCCGGGTCGACCGTCGCGGGGCCATCGGGCAACCAGCGGTCCGGGCGGAATCTGCCCGGCTGAGGGTAGACCTGGGGATCATGGTGCAGGCCGAAGAAGTTCAGCAGCAGCTGGGTTCCGGCCGGGATGGCGACCCCGCCGAGCACCGTGTCCCGGACCGGGCGGCGGCCGAGCACCCATCCGGGCGGATACAGCCGCAGCACCTCGCTGAGTACCCGCCGCATCAGCGGCAGCGTGGACAGGTCTGCTGCGGTGACAGAGGCAGCGCCAGCAGCGGGTCCGGCGGCGCGGCCGGTCCGGGCGGCCAGGCCGAGCGCGTCCACCTCGGCCTGTACCGCGGCCTGCAGGGCGGGGTCCCGCGAGATCAGGTACAGCGCCCAACTGAGCGCGCCGGCCGCGGTCTCGGTGCCGGCCAGCAGGATGGTCATCACCTCGTCGTGGGCCTGAGCATCGGTCATGGCCGAGCCGTCGTCCTCGTCCACGGCTTCGAGTAGCAGGGCGAGCAGGTCCCGGCCGGGAGCCCTGTTTGGGCCACTGTCTGGGCCACTGTCCGGCTGGTCGGCCGCCGCGGCCCGGTGCTCGGCGATGACCCGGTCCACCGCGCCGTGCAGCCGGGCCCTGGCCTCCTCGAACCGCCGGTTTGCCGGGGTGGGTGCGCGTTCGACCAGGCTGAACGGCAGCAGCGCGCGCAGGCCGACCCCGCCGAGCAGGGTCGGCAGAGAGCGCAGGATCTCGGAGCAGGCCGGGGAGGCCGAGCCGAACATCGACCGGCAGACGATGGTCATGATCAGCCGACGCAGGACCGCCACCGCGTCGATCCGGGCGCCGGGCGGCCAGCTGTCGACCTCGGCGGTCGCGCAGCGCACCATCTCGTCCACGTACTCGGGCACCCGGCTGTGGTCGAAGGCCGGCCGCAGCAACCGGCGCTGCCGGCGGTGTTTGAGCCCGACGGAGGTGCCGACCCCGTCACCGATCAGGACCCTGAGCTTGTCGAACTGGAAGCCCTTGTCGTAGTCGGAAGCCTCCGGCAGCAGGATCCGGCGGATCTCCTCGCCGTCGTTGACCAGGTAGGCCGGGGTGCGGCCGAGCCGGATCCGGACCACCGGCCCCTGCCGGTAGGCCCGCTCGACGAAGCCCAGCGGATCGCGGATCAGCGCGGGGGCGTGGCCGAGCAGCGGCCAGGCCCCGGCCGGCTCGGCGCTCGCCGCAGCTGCGGAGCGGGTCCGGCCGCCGTCCAGAACTCCATCAGCCATCGCCGTCTCCCAGCGTGAGTGCGCGCAGCCGGAGCGTTATTGTCGCAGCTCTGACGCACCGTCAGATTAGCCATGCGTCGGCGGATGGACCAGGGTGGCGGCGGATGGCGCGTGCAGCATCCGGAGCGAGCGGACGTGATCGCGGCAGCCCCCTGCGCCGTCAGGCCGCCGCAGGGCAGCTGCGCGGCGACCGCGGCCACGTCACGTGCGTCACAGCACGCTGCGGGCCGCGATCTGCACCAGTTCGGGCAGCTTCTCGGCGGCGACCCGCGCCGCGATCCGGGCGCCCAGGGTCGCCAGGGCCAGCCCGTACACCGCGGCCGCGGCCACCAGGATCGGCATCCGCACCGGGGCGGCCACCGACCCGGTGAACGCGATCGCGAGCACGACCGGGACCAGCGCGATCCCCACGCCGAGGAGGGAGCCGAAGCTGGCGGCCAGCGTCTGCCCCTTGTAACCGTCGATCGCTCTCGGGGTGGGGTTGCCGGCCCGCTTTTCCACCGGGTAGGGCATGGTGGCGGCGAAGAGGTTGCTCAGTCCCATGGCCGCGCCGACCCCGGCGAACACCGCCGAGGCGGACAGGAAGCCGTCCACCGGGTGCTTGGCCACGGCCGAGATGCCGAAGCCGACCACCAGCAGCACCGGCACCGCGACCACGCCCAGGGCGAAGTCGACGCCGGCGAAGTAGCCGCGCATGGCCCGCCGTCCGGTCAGCGCCATCGCCTCGATCACGAAGGCCGGCCCGGTCATCCCGAAGACGTTCGCGTTGTAGATGGAGACGAAGGCCGAGCCCATGCCGACGCTGGCGATCACCGCGACCATGTAGGCCGGGGTGAGCACCGTGCTGGCCGAGACGGCGCAGCTGATCACGATGACGATGGCCCACATGATCATCGCCCCGGGCTCGCGGCGCTGGTAGACCCAGACGCGGGCGGCCACCGTGGGGCCGGGTCCGCGGCGTTTGCCGAAGGGCAGGCCGGACCCGCGCACCGCGGCGGTCTGGGTGGTGGTGTCGACGGTGACCAGGGCGCGGGCGAGCGAGCGGATCCAGGCCGCGCCGAGCGCCACGATGATCACCGCGAGCAGGGCCAGCCGGAGCAGGGCCAGCCCGGCGTGCCCGGTCGAGGCGTCCTGGATCGACTGGGCGGCCAGGCCCGGCGGGAACCAGCGCAGGACGTCGTCGGCGGACCGGAAGCTGGACCCGGTCAGCTTGCCGCTGGCAGCCAGTTTCGGCACCACCTGGGCGAAGAACTCGTAGAGCGCGAAGATCGGCACCACCAGGAACCCGGCGAAGTCCTTGCCGCGGCGCGAGCGCAGCATCCCGGCCAGGCCGGTGGTGACCGCCCGCGCCAGGACCATGCAGAACAGCAGCTGCAGGACGACCGCCACCACGGCGACCACGAGGCCGAGGGCTCCGTGGGCGAGCCCGACCGTCACGCCGAGCAGGCCGATCAGGTTGGCCAGCGGCCAGGCGCCCACGGCCGAGGCCGCCAGCAGGCCGATCGCCAGCGGGCGCAGCCGCAGCGGGTACAGCGCCAGGGTGGACGGGTCCAGGGTCCCGTCGAGGCCGAACACCAGCAGCGGCAGGATCAGCCAGCCGAAGGCGTAGGAGGTGAAGGTGACCGTGCTCAGGTCCACCGCGTTGGCGTTGCCGCGCAGGACGGCCAGGCTGATGAAGGTGCCGACCGCGAAGACGCAGGCCGCGATCACGCTGGCGATGAACGAGGCCTTGATCTGCTTGGACCCGCGCAGCGCGCCGAGCAGCAGGCGCAGTTTCAGCTGGACGAAGAGCCGAGCCACGACAGTCCCTCCCCGTCGTTCGCGCGCGAGCCGACCAGGTCGATGAACGCCTGGTGCAGCGTCTTGCCCCCGCGCACCTCGTCCGTGGTTCCGGTGGACACGATCCGGCCCTTGTCGATGATGGACACGTGATCGCAGACCTGTTCCACCAGTTCCATGACGTGACTGGAGAACAGCACGGTCGAGCCGGAGGAGACGAAGCGGGTCAGCAGCCGCCGGATCACGTCCGCGGACACCGGGTCCACGCCTTCCAGCGGCTCGTCGAGGAAGAGCACCGCGGGGTTGTGGATCAGGGCGCAGCCCAGCGCGGCCTTCTTGCGCATCCCGGTGGAGTAGTCGGCGACCAGGCGCTTGGCATCGGCGGTCAGGTCGAGCACCTCCAGCAACTGGGCCGCCCGGGCACGGGCCTCGGCGGCGCTTATCCCGCGCAGCCGGCCGGCGTACTCCAGCAGCTCGTTGCCACTGAGCCGCTCGAACAGCCGCACCTCGGCCGGCACCACCCCGATGACCGCCTTGGCCGCGGGCGGATCCACCCAGACGTCCACCCCGTTGATCACAATCTGGCCCAGGTCCGGCCGCAGCAGCCCGGTCATCATCGACAGCGACGTGGTCTTACCCGCCCCGTTCGGCCCGACCAGACCCGCGAAGGAACCGGCCGCGATCTCCAGATCGATCCCGGCCACCGCTTCCTTGGGGCCGAAATTCTTGCGTAGCTGACGCACCGTGATGGCCGCCTGTGTCATGTGTCCGCCTCCTCGCGCAGCGCTCAATCTAACCCAAGGAAGGTCGGGTAAGGCGGACTGGACGGGCAGCTCGCGGCCCCCGCCGGACCGGTCGCCACCGGTGACGGCCCACCTGTATTCCTGGACCGTACCTGGCCAAGTACGCAAGGATACTGGCATGACTGAACAAAACCCTCTCCTGACGCCACGGCAGATCGCCGACGCCCACCTCGACGGAATCTGCCTGCTCGACCCGATTGCCGCCACCTACCTGGGCGTGAATCCGGACGACGCGCGGCTGCCGGACTACTCCCCCGCCGGCGCGGCCGCCGAGGCCGATCTCTCCCGCCGCACCCTCGCCGATCTCGACGCCTCGCTGGCCGCCGGGCTCGGCGACGACCCGGCCGAGGCGGAGTGCGCGAGACTGCTGCGCGAGCGGCTCGGCGCCCAGTTGGCCCGGTACGAGGCCGGGGACCTGCTGCGCGCGGTCGGCAACCTGCACTCCCCGCTGCACTCGGTCCGCGGCGTGTTCAACATGATGCCCACCGCGACCGAGGCGGACTGGCAGGTCGTGGCTGGCCGGCTGCGGCACGTCCCGGACGCCCTGGCCGGCTACCGGGCCTCCCTGTCCGAGGGCGTGTCCCGCGGTCTGACCGCCGCGCCGCGCCAGGTCGCCGCGGCGCTCGGCCAGCTGTCCACCTGGCTGGGCGAGGCCGACCCGGCCGGGAAGAGCTGGTTCACCGACTTCGCCGCCGCCGGGCCCGAGGCTCTGCGGGAGGAACTGGAGGCGGCCGCGCTGGTGGCCACCGGCGGCATCTCAGACCTGCGCGACTGGCTGCGCGACAGCTACGCCCCGACCGTGAAGGACACCCCGGACGCGGTCGGCCGCGAACGCTACCTGCGCTCCGCCCGGATGTACACCGGCGCCACCGTGGACCTCGACGAGGCGTACGCCTGGGGCTGGGAGGAGTTCCGCCGGATCGACGCGGACATGCGCGCGGCAGCCGACCTGGTCCTGCCCGGAGCCACCCCCAAGAAGGCGATGACCCACCTCGACGAGCACGGCCCCGCGATCGAGGGCGCCGAGGCGGTGCGGCAGTGGCTCCAGGCCCTGATGGACCAGGCGATCGAGGACCTCGACGGCGCCCACTTCGACCTGGCCGGGCCGATCCGCAAGGTCGAGGCGATGCTCGCCCCGGCCGGCAGCGCCGCGGCGCCGTACTACACCGGCCCGTCCCTGGACTTCTCCCGTCCCGGCCGCACCTGGCTGCCGACCCTGGGCCGGACCGTCTTCCCCACCTGGGAACTGGTGTCCACCTGGTACCACGAGGGCCTGCCGGGCCACCACCTGCAGATCGCCCAGTGGACGCTGCTGGCCGACCAGCTCTCCCGCTACCAGGTCAGCATCGGCCGGATCAGCGCCAACAGCGAGGGCTGGGCCCTGTACGCCGAGCGCCTGATGGACGAGCTCGGCTACCTCACCGACCCGGCCTACCGGCTCGGCTATCTCGACGCGCAGCTGATGCGCGCGATCCGGGTGATCATCGACATCGGCATGCACCTGGAACTGGAGATCCCGGCCGAGTCCGAGTTCCACCCCGGCGTGCGGTGGACGCCGGAGTTGGCTCGGGAGTTCTTCGGCCGCTACAGCGGGCGCCCGGCCGACTTCCTCGACAGTGAGCTGATCCGCTACCTGGGCCTGCCGGGACAGGCGATCGGCTACAAGCTCGGCGAGCGCGCCTGGCTGGCCGGACGCGCCGCGGCCAAGGCGGCGCACACCGAGCGTGGCGAGGAGTTCAGCCTGAAGGCCTGGCACATGAAGGCCCTGGCCCTGAGCCCGCTCGGCCTGGACGACCTCGTCGCCGAACTGGCGCAGCTGTAAGCAGCGGGTAGCACCCAGCCCCCGATCCTCGGGCGCGGCCCCCGCTCTGGCGGCCGCGCCCGACGAATCCGGTTTTACGAATCCGGCCTACTGGTATTCGGCCAGTCGCGGGCGCACGCCGAGTACGGCCAGCCCGAGGATGAGCAGCGCGGCGATGATCGGTATGAACGTCCAGAGGCCCAGATCGTTCAGGGCGGTACCGGTCGCCGCGTTGAAGGCGTTCACATTGACCGTGGTCACCGCCTGGAGCTTCGCGAGGTAGTTCGCGTAGATGCCGTCCGACTGGTCCGGCGCGGCGCCGGTATCGAAGACGATCGCGGTGTTCAGGTTCCCGGCGTCGGCGTCCGCGCGAAGCACCCGGTCGGCGGTCTCATAGGCCTGGTACGCCTTGACCATGGCGTATGCGTCCAGTCCTTCGTTCTGGAACGTGATGTTGTTCAGCTCCGTGCCGAAGAAGCCACCGAAGGCCACGTTGTGGGTGTTGGGCGGCGGCGGGTCCGGGATGCCGGCGATCGCGGTCGCCAGCGCGCTGTCGTAGTTGTCGACCGAGGTGCTGGCGCTCAGGTCGAGCAGGTGCTGCGACTCGTTCTGGAAATCTTGCTGGTACTGGGCGGCGCGGGCCGGGTCGACGAGGTAGCGGCTCTCGTCGGCGTTGGCCTCGGAGCTGACCGCCTGCGCCTGGCTGAGCGCGATCACCGAGTCGAAGGCGTCGGACTTGGCCACGTACAGCTCGTTCGCCTCGGTCCGCATCAGGACCACGCTGAACACGGTGAACAGCAGCGCGACGGCGGTGGCCGCGGCCAGGAGCGGGTTCAGGGTCCGCTTGAACGCGCGGCTCAGATAGAGCTGGAAGACGACGAGCGCGGCCAGCAGCAGCACGCCGAACGCCACCAGCAGCCACATCGTGTCCTGCGCGGACGAGCGCTGGTCCACGTAGGTGTCGTCCAGAGCCTTGTTGTTGCTGAGGATCAGGGTGTTGGCGGCCGGGATCAAGGTGTTCCGCATCAGGTCCGAGGCCTGGTCGTATTCGGCCAGCACCGCGGCGTCCGGCCGCCCGGCCGGGGCGCTGCTCTGGGATTCGAGCAGCCGGACGTCGGCGGCGTCGCCCTCGTAGGCGGCCAGGCCGTCGAGCAGGGACTGGATCGACTTCTGGGCGGCCGGGTCGGAGCCCGAGGCGCCGATCGCCTGGCGCAGGGTGGTGTCCGCGGAGGACTGGTCGGCGGCGAACGCGGTATCGGCGGCGCGGGCGATGCCGGCGAAGGCCGGGTCCTTGCCGGCCAGCAGCAGGTTGGCCACCTGCGCGTCGAGGTCGCTGAGGGTACCGGACAGCTTCGCGGTGTTCTCCACCTCGGGGCCGGCCGAGTGGCCTATCTGGTCGACTCCGCCGCGCAGGCTGCCGACCGTGGTCACCGCGATCACGGCCATGATCACGGTGAGCACCGCGACCAGGATCGTGTACGCCTTCAATCGGGTCGGTGAAGTCCACTGACGCAGTCCCCGAGCTGCGATGGCCGATCCGGTCCGGCCTGGACTCTCCAAGAGATTCGTACTCACGTGTTACGAGTTGATCCGCAGTTCGCGGCCCCCGGTGCAACTCATATGTATTTTTAACAACCCACCCCGGAAACTCAACACCCTGTATACGTTCCCCCGGTCGCGTCAAGCCATGGACTAGACTTCCGCCCAGGTGAGCCGGGAAGTCTGGTCGGCATGGAGTTGATGAACCCCTTCGACAAGAGCGGACGCATTCATGCCCAACCTCGGCGAGCGCCGGGCCGACCTGGAGTCGCAGTGGCGCCGGGAAGTGCTGCGTACGAACCTGTGGCTGGTGCCGACCCTCGAAGTGGCCTGCGCGGTGGCACTGTTCTTCGGGACCAGGGCCCTGGACATGGCCGCGTACCAGGGCCGGTTCACCCTGCCGCCATGGGTGATCAGCGGCAGCTCCGACGCCGCGCGGCAGATCCTGGCCGCCTTGGCCGCCGCGGTGATCACCGTGGTCGGGGTGGTGTTCTCGATCATGATCGTCACCCTCACCCTGGCCTCGACCCAGTTCGGCCCACGGATGCTGCGCAATTTCATCCGGGACCGGGCCACCCAGATCACCCTGGGCACCTTCGTCGCCACCTTCGTCTACGCCATCCTGGCCCTGGTCGCGATCGAACCCGGCCCACACGGCGACTTCGTCCCGCACATCACCATCACCCTCACCCTGGCGTTGACCGTCGCGGACGTCGGCCTGCTGATCTACTTCATCCACCACATCGCCGTCACCATCCAACTGCCGCAGGTCATCGCAAGCATCGCCGGCGACCTGACCAAGGCGGTCGCGATCGAACGCGGCATCAGTGGGGAGGCCGCCGAACGCCCCCGGCGCGGCCCTGAACTGCCCGAGCTGCTGGACCGGCTGAACCACTCCGGCGCGGTGGTGCGCTCCCCCAGCAGCGGATACTTGCAGTTCATCCGCCTGCGCGCGCTGGTGCGGATCGCCGAGGACCTGGACGCGGTGATCCAGCTGCACCACCGGCCCGGCCACTTCCTGGTGCAAGGGCGCCCGATCGCCACCGTCTGGCCGGCCGAGGCGGCCAGGACCGTCGAGTCCTCCTTCGCCCGAGCCCACCTGACCGGGCCGGTGCGCACCCTGACCCAGGACATCTCCTTCGCGGTGGACCAGCTGGTGGAGATCGCGATCCGGGCCCTGTCCCCCGCGGTGAACGACACCTTCACCGCGCTCACCTGCGTGGACTGGCTCGGCGACTGCCTGAGCAAGATCGCCGGAAACTGGCAGCCGACGCTCGAACACCGGGACACGCTGGGCCAGATCCGGTTGATCACCGAGCCGGTCGCGTTCGAGCGGCTGGTCGAGCGCTCCTTCGAGAAGATCCGGCAGGCCAGCCGGGGCATGCCGGCCGTGATGATCCGCCAGCTGGACGCGCTGAACGTGATCCTGGCCGAGACCGCCCCCGGGCCGGAGCGCGAAGTGCTGTTCACCCAGGCGCTGATGATCGAGCGGGCCAGCGCCGAATCGGTGCCCGAGGCGCTGGACCGGGCCGACGTCACCCGCCGGTACGAGACGATCGTGGCCGCGTGCCAGACCGGGTGAAGCCCCCGTTTAGATCCCCGTCGAAATCCCCAACCGCGCCGGTGGTTAGGATTCTCGCGTGCCCCAGAACGCAGAACTGATCTTCCGGCGGGCCCGGCGCGAGGACGTCCCCGGCCTGATCGGCCTGCTCGCCGACGACCCGCTCGGCCGCGCCCGCGAGACCCCGGACAACCCGGCCCGCTACTACGCGGCGTTCGCCGAGATCGACGCCGACCCCAAGCAGTACCTGGCCGCCGTCGAACTCGCCGGGGAACTGGTCGGCACCTTCCAGATCACGGTGATCCCCAACCTCGGCCGCAGCGCCATGAAGCGCTGCCTGATCGAGGCCGTGCACATCCGGACCGATCTGCAGAGCCGGGGCCTGGGCACGCAGATGATGCAGTGGGCGATCGACTACGCACGCGCGGAAGGATGCGGAATGGTGCAGCTGACCTCGCACCGGACCCGCGAGGACGCCCACCGGTTCTACGAGCGGCTCGGCTTCGAGCACACGCACAACGGATTCAAGCTCTTCCTGGGCGAACACCAGATCTGACCGGCGCGCTCTACCGGGGCTGCGCGCGCAGTCCGTCGAGGATGATCGGCAGGATCCGGTCGATCTGGGCGGTCGGGTCGGGGGAGTTCTCCGTGCCCTGGGTGCACCCGTGGATCAGTTTGAAGAGGTCGGGAACCTCGACCCCGGGACGCAAGGCACCGATCTCCCGCGCCCGGTCCAGCAGGGTGTCGCCCGCGGCGTAGTACATCTCGCGCCAGACCGTCAGGTCCAGGTTCTCCTCCGCGACCGCTTCCTTCAGGCCCTGGTGGGCCGACATGTTCACGGCCAGGAAGCGCAGCCACTCGGCCAGCGCCTCGAACGGCGGCTCGGACTGCGCGAGTTCGTAGGCCTTGGCACAAATCGCGTCGACATTCTCCCGGTAGACCGCGTCCAGCAGCGCGGAGCGGTTGGGGAAGTGCCGGTAGAGCGTGCCCGGCCCCACCCCGGCCTGGCGGGCGATGTCGTCGAGCGAGGCCGAGGCCCCGTGCTCCAGGAAAGCCTCGCGGGCAACGACCAGAATCCGCTCGTAGTTGCGCCGCGCGTCGGCCCGCATCGGGCGCGGCGCGGCCGCGGTGACGGGGTCGACAACGGGGTCGACAACGGAATCCATCCAGCTCCCTTGCTAAACGGAGACAGTCTCCGCTAATCTTGAAGCATAACCGGAGAGAAACTCCGGTTACTCCCTCGGGAGCAGTTTACCCAATTGCGTCTGCAGTGCCAAGCACGCCTGGGCGCGCCCACCGGGATGGGATCCTTACGTTGTCAGTCACCAAAGACATGCCTTTTTCGTCCACCGAAGACCTGCCCGCCGCACCGACCGCTACTGTCATACCAACAGGCACACCACCCGCCACGGCGACGCGGTCCGGCCCGCCTGATCAGCAGGTCCGCCGGCTCGGCCTCACCCTCGCCGTCATCATCACCGCCCAGCTCATGATCACGCTGGACATGACCGTGGTGAACATCGCCCTGCCCAAGATCCAGAACTCTCTGCACTACTCCTCCACCGGGCTTTCCTGGGTGGTCAACGGCTATCTGCTCACCTACGGCGGCCTGCTGCTGCTCGGCGGCCGGGCCGGGGACATCCTCGGCCGGCGGCGGATGTTCATGGCCGGCATCACCGTCTTCACCATCGCCTCGGTGCTCGGCGGCTTCGCCCCGAACGCCACGTTGCTGCTGGCCGCACGGGTGCTCCAGGGCATCGGCGGCGCGGCCTGCGCCCCGAGCGTGGTGGCGCTGATCATGGCGAACTTCCCCGACGGCCGCGCCCGGATCCGCGCACTGAGCTACTTCTCCGCGGTCTCCGGCGCCGGCGGCTCGATCGGCCTGGTGCTCGGCGGGATGCTGACCTCCTGGGCCTCGTGGCGCTGGGTCTTCTTCATCAACGTGCCGATCGGGATCGCCCTGGTCCTGCTCGCCCCGAGGCTGATCCGGGAGACCCCGCGCTTCCCCGGCCGGTTCGACCTGGCCGGCGCGCTGACCGCGACCGCCTCGATGACCGGCCTGGTCTACGCCTTCATCCGGGTCTCCTCGGACGGCTGGTCGAACCTCGGCACAATCGCGGCCTTTGCCAGCTCCGCAGTCCTGTTGGTCGCACTGGTGGTAGTGGAGAACCGGGCGGCCCAGCCGATCCTGCCGCTGCACCTGCTGACCGAGCGCAACCGGGCCGGGGCGTACGCCACGATGCTGTTCGCGATCGCCGGGATGTTCAGCACCTTCTTCTTCCTCACCCAGTACGTGCAGACCGTGCTCGGCTTCTCCCCGGTCGAGGCAGGCTTCTCCTTCCTGCCGATGACGCTCACCATGATGGCCGCCGTGCGGATCCTGCCGCGGCTGCTGCCGCGCCTGGGCGCCAAGCGGGTGCTGATACCGGGCGTCACCATGGTCATGGTCGCGCTGCTCTGGCTGACCCGGGTCACCGACCACACCGGCTATCTCAGTGGTGTGATCGGGCCGATGTTCCTGATCGGGCTGGGCATGGGCTGCACCATTCTGCCGCTGAACGTCACCATCCTGGCCGGCGTGCGCCCGCAGGACTCCGGCGCCGCGGCGGGCGTGTTGCAGACCATGCAGATGGTCGGCGGCTCACTCGGATTGGCCATCCTGGTCACGATTTTCGGCACGGCCGACCGGAGCGCGTCCATCCACTCCACCGCGCAGGCAGCGATGGCACACGGCATGGCGAGCGCGTTCACCGTCGCGGCGATCTTCGCAGGATGCGCACTCATCCTGGCCGCTGCGGTAATCCGAACCAGGCCCCGGACTCAGTCTGAGGCATAGCCTGGGCCGCCCGCGCGGACAAACTGTCCGCGCGGGACTTGCGGCCTGCCCCGGTGCTGTGAGAAATTGCCGCCGACATCGGAACTGACGTTCCATTTCCAGAGGGTGCGTCACAATACACAGGGGTGGGCCATGAACGGTTTCTTCAAGTTCGTCATCCGCGGGAACATAGTCGGCCTCGCGGTGGGTGTGGTGATCGGGGCCGCGTTCAGCTCGCTGGTCCAGGCGTTCGTCAGCGCGTTCCTCAGCCCGCTGATCGCCTGGGCCACCAGCAGCGTCCGGAACTACGGCAGCATGCAGTTCAGCCTCGGCCACAGCGCCTTCGTGTACGGCTCGTTCATCAATGCCGTGATCTCGTTCCTGCTGACCGCCAGCGCGATCTACTTCCTGGTCGTGCTGCCGATCAACAAGATCACCGAGGAGCTCAACCCACACCACGACCTCGGCAAGGCCAAGCGGGCCTGCCCGGAGTGCCTGTCCCAGATCCCGGCCAAGGCCAAGCGCTGCAGCAACTGCACCGCGGTGGTCGAGCCGATCCTGGACGAGGACTCGGACGCGCTGATCGAGCCGATCCCCGGCGAGATCCCGCTCAGCAGCACCCTGCCGTCGATCACGCTCAAGTCGGACAGCACCGCCTGAGGTCCATCCAGGCCGCGGACCAGGGCTCAGCCGAACCCGGGCTCAGCCGAACTGCACCGAACGCTTCGACAATCCCATCCAGAAACCGTCGATCACGCTGCGCTGGTCCGCCAGGTCTCCCTGCGCCGCGCCCAGCGCGACGAACAACGGCGCGAAGTGCTCCGTGCGCGGGTGCGCGAACCGGCCGGCCGGGGCCTTGCGCTCGAAGTCCAGCAGGGCGTCGACGTCGCCGGCGGCGAGGGCGCGCTTGCCCCAGTCGTCGAACTCGGCCATCACCGAGGAGACCGAGCCGTCCTGGCTGAGCGCCCGGAGATTGTGGGTGAAGAAGCCGCTGCCCATGATCAGCACGCCTTCGTCGCGCAGCGGCGCGAGCTTGCGGCCGACCTCCATCAGCTGGGCCGGGTCGAGGGTGGGCAGCGAGATCTGCAGGACCGGAACGTCCGCTTCGGGATACATCTCGACCAGCGGCACGTAGGCGCCGTGGTCCAAGCCGCGATCCGGCACGTCCTGCACGGGTGTCCCGGCGGAGTGCAGCAGCCCGCGCACGGATTTGGCCAGCTCCGGGGCGCCCGGAGCGGCGTACTGAACCTGGTAGTACCTCTCCGGGAAGCCCCAGAAGTCATAGACCAGCGGGATCGTCTCGACCGAGCCGAGCGCGAGCGGCGCGTCCTCCCAATGCGCCGACACCACCAGGATGGCCTCGGGCTTGGGCAGGTTGACGGCCCAGTCCGCCAGTTCGCCGGTCCACAACTCGTCGTCGGCCAGCGGCGGAGCCCCGTGGCTGAGATAGACCGCGGGCATCCGGCCGTTCGCGCCCTCGGCCGACGGCTTCTTGGCCACGTGCTCCGCCAGTTCCGCGCTCGACAAGGCCTCAGCCATGATCATCCGCTCCTTCGCCTTCGACCTGCCCATCTACCTGTGCGCCAACACGGCGGCCTGTCGGCGTATTCCGGGCGAGCGGGCGACCGGCCATGCAGCCAGCCGCGTCAGGACGTGGGCAGACGCCAGTCCACCGGCTCGGCGCCGAGCTGGGCCAGATGCGCGTTGGCCCGGCTGAACGGCCGCGAGCCGAAGAAGCCGCGGTCCGCGGACATCGGGCTGGGATGCGCCGACTCGACACAGGGCACCGTGGGCGACAGCAGAGGTTTGAGGTCGCGAGCGTCCCGGCCCCAGAGGATCGCCACCATCGGTACCGGCCGCGCGGTGAGCGCCCGGATCGCCTGCTCGGTCACAGCCTCCCAGCCCTTGCCCCGGTGCCCGCCCGGACGGCCCGGCGCCGTGGTCAGAGCCCTGTTGAGCAACAGCACACCCCGGTCCGCCCAGACCGACAGGTCGCCGTTGGCCGGCGCGGGCAGGTCGAGGTCCTGGCGGTACTCGCGGAAGATGTTGATCAGGCTGCCCGGCAGCGGCCGCACCTGCGGGGCGACCGAGAAGCTCAGCCCTACCGCGTGCCCCGGGGTCGGATAGGGATCCTGCCCGACGATCAGCACCCGCACCTCGTCGAATGGCCGCTGGAACGCGCGCAGGACGGCCGGTCCGGGCGGCAGATAGCCGCGCCCGGCCGCGATCTCGGCCCGCAGGAAGTCGCCGAGGTCGGCCACCTGCTTCTCCACCGGGGCCAGGGCGGTCGCCCAGCCCTTCTCCACGATCTCCGATAACGGACGCGCGCTCATGGGCGTTCATCATACCGGCGCGAACGGAAGCGCACCGGCCGTTCGCGGATCTCCCCGCGGCCGCCTCGCGAGCCTGCGTCATCGATTTGCCGGACGAGGCCGGAATCGAGCAGACTCCACCCGACCAGAGAACGCTTATTCGTCGAGGGGTAGATCCACAAATGTCTCGCGTGCTCGTCATCGCCGGCTCATTGCGCAAGGACTCATTCACCAGGGCCACCGGGCAGGCGCTGCGCGCACTCGCCCCCGAGGACTTCGACATCGAGGTCTACCCGCTGCCGGACCTGCCGAACTACAACCCGGACTTCGAGGGCGACGCGGCCCCGGCCGCGGTGGCCGAGCTGCGGGCGGCGATCGCGGCCGCCGACGGCCTGGTGATCCTCACCCCCGAGTACAACCGGAGCATCCCCGGTATCCTCAAGAACGTGATCGACTGGGGCTCGCGGCCGCACGGGCACAGCGTGCTGCGCGGCAAGCCGATCGCGACCATCTCCACCTCCCCCGGCGCCCAGGGCGGGATCCGCGCACTGGTGGAGCTGCGCCGCCAGCTCACCCTGATCGGCAACTACGATGTGCCCGGCCCGGAGATCGCGATCCCCGAGGTGCCCAAGCGCCTGGGCGTGGACGAGGAGGGCCGGCCGGTCATCACCGACGAGGCCACCGCGGGCATGATCACCTCGCTGCTCAAATCCCTGCAATACGCGATCGACAACGAGCTCGGCCAGCACATCGGCCGCGCTTTGAAGCACGCCGCCTAGAACCAGCCGCAACCCGACCTGACATGCGGACCCTCAGACGGTCCGGCCGTACCCGACGCCCATACCCGCGCCCGTCGCCACCGAGGACCGGCGGACGACAAGCCTCGTCGGCACGGTGCGCGGTGCGACGGCCGCCGTCTCGCCGCCCCCCTTCCCGGCGCCGCCCGCCGCGGTGCCGATCAGTGTGATCAGCAGTTCCACCGCGGCGGCGGCGAGGCCCAGCGGGTCCTGGGCGATCGTCGTCAGCGCTGGGCGGACCAGGCTCGCCGCCTCGATGTCGTCGAAGCCGACCACGGCCAGCTCGCCCGGCGTGGCAAGACCCTGATCGGCGAAGGCGTGCAGCGCGCCGATGGCCATCTCGTCGCCCGCGACGAACACCGCCGTCGGCCGGTCGGCCAGCCCGGCCAGCCGCTGCCCGGCCGCGTAGCCGCTGGCGAGGAAGAAATCCCCCTCCTGCACATACTCTTCGGGCAGATCGAGCCCGAAGTCGCGAACCGCGATCCGGAACCCGGCCAGCCGCGCCTGCGCCGGCAGCATCGAGGCCGGACCGGCGATCGTGGCGATCCGGCGGTGCCCCAGTTCGTGCAGGTGCCGGACCGCCGCCACCGCCCCGGCGTAGTTGTCCGAGGTCACATACGAGGCGTGCGGGCCGTGCACGGGCATGTCGAGCGCGACGCAGGGGATTCCGGAGTTCACCAGCGCGCTGGCCGCCGGACGAAACGCGTCGACGCCCATCATCACGATCCCCTCCAGCTGGTGCTGCCGGGCCGCGTCGACGTAGCTCTGCGCGCTGGGTTCGCGCTCGTCCACGTTGAGCAGGAGCAGGTGCCGCCCCGAGGCGCCGAGCGCGCGCTTCACCCCGACCAGGAGCGACTCGAGGAAGGGGTGGCGCTGCCCGGACGCCTCGTACCCGGTGTCCCAGAGCAGGCCGACCGTGTCCGAGCGGCCGCGCACCAGCGCGCGGGCGGACTGGCTCGGCCGGTAGCCCAGACGCGTCGCCGCCTCCTGGATCTGCCGCCGGGTCGCCGCACTGACCTCCGGATGCCCGTTCAGCGCCCGCGAGACGGTGGCCACGGACACGCCGCACTCCCGCGCCAGCTCCCGGATGCCCGTCATCGCTCTGCCTTCGATGTCTCCACAAGCCCAATCAGACCACACCGGCGGCCCCCGGCGCCCCAGAGACGGCTCAGGATGAACTCCCGGCAATCCCCGCGCAACCATTGACGGCTTCAAGATCAGTACTCATACTCCCTACAGAAGCGTTCCGTAAACGTTTCCGGAAAGCGCTCTCACGCCCCTCCACAGGAGACTCCATGCCCAAGAACCGACCAGGAACCCGATCAGGAAACCGACGCAGAGCCCTATTCGCCGCGATCACGGCCTTCCTGCCGATCGCCGCGCTCGCCACCGTGATCTCCCTGCCGACCGACGCCTCGGCCACCACCGTCCCGGCCGCGCCCGCCGGGATGACGACGGTCTACAGCGACAGCTTCAGCGGAGCCGCCGGAAGCGGCGTCGACTCGTCGTGGACCTACGACATAGGCACGCAATACAACGGAACCGGCTGCACCTCGCAGTGGGGCACCGGAGAGATCGATTCCGAAACCAACTCCACCGCGAACGTCTCGCTCGACGGCGCCGGCCACCTGAACATCACCCCGATCGACTCCGGCGGCTCATGGACCTCGGGCCGGATCGAGACCACCTCCGACCAGTACGAGGCACCCGCGGGCGGCGAGATGGAAGTCTCGGCCCTGATCAAGCAGCCGAACCCGGCCTCCGGCGTCGGCTACTGGCCCGCGTTCTGGCTGCTCGGCGCCGGCTTCCGGACCTCCGGCGCGGGCACCTCCGGCACGATGGACTGCTCGAACTGGCCGTCCGTAGGCGAACTCGACACGATGGAGGACGTCAACGCCCTCAGCGAGCACTCGGGCACCCTGCACTGCGGCGTCGACCCGGGCGGCCCGTGTAACGAGACCACTGGCATCAGCAGCGGCCTGCAGGCGTGTTCCGGCTGCCAGACCGGCTACGACACCTACAGCGTGCTGGTGAACCGGACGAACACCAGTGCCGAGTCGATCAGTTATCTGCTGAACGGCACCGTGTACTACACGATCAACGAAAGCCAAGTCCCGACGGCGACCTGGCAGGCCGCCGTGGACCACGGCTTCTTCATCATCCTGGACGTCGCCATCGGCGGCCAGTACCCGGACGCGATCTGCGGCTGCACCTCGCCGAGTTCCACGATCAGCTCGGGCGCGGCGATGAGCGTCGGCTACGTGGCGGTCTACGAGACGACCGGCGCGAGCACTTCCCCGACCACTGCGCCGCCCACGACGACGCCTCCCACCACGACGCCTCCGACCACCACACCGCCCACGACCACCCCGCCGACCACCACACCCCCGACGACGACCCCACCGACAGGTAGCTCGACGTGCACGACTACTGCCACGTCCGACATCTCTGCCGATTGCTACAAATCGTCGCAAGGATCGATCACAGTGAGCGCGGCGACAGGTGATACGAACCCGGCAGGCGTGGACGGCAACCAGACGGCCCAGTTGCATAACGGCGAGTGGCTGGAGTATCCGGGCATCAACTTCGGCACCGGGTCCAGGCAGTTCGACGCACGAGCGTCCTCGGGCGCGGCAGGCGGCGTGAGCGGTTTGGTCGAGGTGGTTCTGGACAGCCCGACCAACGCACCGATCGGCAGCTTCGCGATAGCGAATACCGGAGGCTGGTCAACGTGGGAGACCATTCCCGCGAATATCACCGAGACGACCGGGACGCACAACGTGTATCTCGAGTTTGTCTCCGGCGCGGGCGGTAACCCGCCTTATGTCAGCCTGCACTATTTCAACTTCCCGGTGACATAACACAAGCCATCTGAATACGGCGGCGGCCGGGAGCCACACCCCGGCCGCCGCCACTCAGGTTTCACGGGAGGATCGGAGCGTCCTGAGCAAGGCGACGGATCTCGGGGACGTAGGGGTCCAACTCGCCGGGGGCGAAGCGGCATTGCTTGATGGCCCACCAGAAGCTGTCCCCCGGGTCGCCGTCGAGTTTGTAGGAGCCGTCTGGGAGAAGCACTGCTGTTCCCACGCCTGGGAGGGCGATGAGCGCGGCAAGCTGCTTACCGGTCAGCACATCCCAGATTCGGGTGGTCCCGTCATCGGAGCACGTGAGCACTCGCCGCCCGTCCGGGAAGAAACTCACCCCTCGCACTGCCCAGGCGTGTCCGACCAGGGAGCCGATGCGCCCCTTCGTGGCCACATCCCATATCTGAACAGTTCCTTGGTAAGAACCAGTTGCCAGCTGTTTTCCATCAAAGGAGAACCCAATTGCCAGTACAGGAGCTCCCAGGCCAGGCAAACGTGCAACCTTTTCCCCAGTGGCTGCGTTCCAGATGCTGATAGCGCCCTCTTTGGAAGTAGTCGCCAACCTCCGGCCGTCAGCAGAGTAACCCACCGCACCGAGGCCGGCATCGGGATTGTTCTGAGCCGCTACCTCTTTCCCCGCAGCCACATTCCAGAGCTGGACACGACCCCCCAACCTGCTGGTCACCATCTTCCGGCCATCCGCTGAGAACGCTATGGCCCGCACGGATGCACTCGGACGAGACAGCGCCTCCGACACCCCTCCTGTCGCCGGATCCCATATCCGAACCGACCCATCCTCATATCCGATGACAACCTGTGCATCATCCCCGGTAAATCCGACCGCACCCACTCCCCTCTGAAGGCGGGTCACAGCCGAAACCTGTCCAGTCGCCACATCCCAAATGCGAACGATCCCATCCGACGAGCTTGCCGCGATCTGATCACCGCCAAGGGAAATCCCCACCGCCCCGACCCGTACACCAGGTTGAGCCAGCATCCCAGCCATTCGCCCAGCCGATACATCCCAGATACGAATGGCACCCTCCCTGGAACCGGTCAAAATCCGTTTCCCATCGGCAGAGAAACCCACCGCCCACACCGGGCTGTCCAATTGGGCCGCGTCGACGTCTCGCCCAGTCGCCATGTCCCGGATACGGACGACCCCATCCCCGAACCCGATCGCGACCCGCCGACCATCAGCCGAGAACCCCACTGCCCAAACAGGACTGTGCGACTTGTCGAACACCCTGGTCACCTGTCCACTGAACAGATCCCAGATCCGGACGACTCCATCCTCGAATCCGATCGCGACCCGCCGACCATCAGCCGAGAACCCCACTGCCCCGGGGGGATCGCGCGACTCGTCCAACTCCACGATACGTGCTCTGGTTTCCACATCCCAGACTTGAACTATCCCGGCATCCGAAACGGTCACCAGCAGCTCTCCACCCAGAAAGAATCCGGCGGCACGCATCGCAGCGCCAAGGCGCGATAAGCGGTCGGCCTCTCCTCCTGCGGCCACATCCCATAGCCACAAACCTCCATCCCTGCTGACAATAACTAGCTTTTTCCCGTCCCGGGAAAAACTCAGGGCCATCGCCACGACTCCCACCGGGAGAACCCGAACGGTGACGCCAGCATGAAGGTCCACCACTTCGACGACACCACCGCGGCCGACTGCGAGCAGATCCTCTGCAGGTGAAATAGCCAAACAGGAGATCGGACCAGCCCCTTTGACCATAACCTCAGCCCGATCTCGGCCGACGACCGAGGCCTGATCGAGTTCGGGAGCCATCGACTCGATCGCGCCACCGACTTTGGCCAGCGCTGCTCTGTACCAAGTACTGCGGGCTAAATCGGCCCCGACAAGGGAGCCACCGAGCACCTGAGCACCTGTGAAGTCCGCGCCAGTCAAATCGGCATCGCTGAAGTCCACAGCCGCGATACGCATACCGGCCAGGTTCGCTCCTCGGAGACTCGCACCGCGCAGATCTCGTCCGGTAAGGTCCACGTTGCGCAGATCGAGGCCGGACAGGTCGGTGGGCGGCTCGACTGCCGCCAAATCGACCATTGAAAGGTCCCGCCGATCCAACTCTCTGAGCATGGCGAACGCATTCTTCCGCTCGATGTCAGTCGCAGTGGAGTCGAATAGTCCAGACCGCATCAACATGGCGAGTTTCGGACCGACCAGGTCGCAGAGGAACTCGACCATCTGGTCCGACAAAGGCGCGGCGCCGAGCATCTCCGCCACGCCAGCCGCGCCGGTTTCCTCGAAACGGGCAGCCAATTCGGCCGCCACCAAGTACTCCAGGACCGACTGGTGGACGAAGACGAACTTCTCGTCATCCGTCCGAATCAGGAGCGATCCTGAGCCGATCGCATGTGTGGCTTCATCCTGCTGGTAACCCTGCTCCGGTGCGATCGGAAGCGCGTCCACAACTCCAGCCTTCAGGTCCGCCAGTGACACGGCGGCCTCCGAGCGCTGCCACATCCGTAACGCCAGAGAAACGCAGGCCATTCGCCGTTCCTCTTGGTCGAACGACCGGATACCGTGCCGATGTCCCTGTCGCGCGACCTCGCGCTCAAGCCAGGAATCGACCACTTCCCGGTAGATGTCGGCCTTGCTCGTCCGTCCGCGCTCCGCCTGGATCTCCCGGAGCCGGTCGACCTCGATCGCCGCGATGAAGGCCAGCATCTGCGGATTGGCCGCCAGTTCCAGCAGATGGCTGATCCCGGCGAGAACCGCGAAATGCTCACGCGCCGGACCCTCGGCTCCTTCGTGGAAGTTCACCAGGAACTCGCGGATCTGCTCGTCGTCGAATTTCTCGATGATCGCGATCCGGCTGCCGGACTGGGCGGCCACCTGGCCGCCGAAGGCATTGAGCACCTGGCCGTCCGAGATGAAGTGCTGCCGTCGGCTGGTCAGCACGACCGTGGCGCCGTCGCTCGCCTCGTCGATCAGCGTCCGCAGATAGTTGGCCGCGTGGTCGTAGCTGACACGCAGAGCCAGTTCGTCGAAGCCGTCGACCAGGAGGACAACCCGGCCGTGCTTGACCATGTAGAGCAGCTTGCCGAGGTTCGCATCGTAATGCTTATAGCGATTAAGGACACGGCTCAGCAGGGTGTCGAGGTCAGGCGCCTTCTCCACGTCTTTCAGCTCCACCAGGAGCGCCGGCAGGTGCTTGGGCAGCTTTCGCGCCAGTTCCCGCATCAGGAAGGTCTTGCCGGTGCCGAAATCGCCGAGCAGCACAATGAATCGTGGGCTATCCGCCTTCACCCAGCGCGCGACCTGAGCAAGAAGCGGGGACGACTCCTCAGCGTCATAAGTCGACTCAACCATGCGGTACCGCTGCGGTACATAGAACGCTGTCGCGTACTGGGGATCCCGGTCTATTCGCTGCGCCTGCTGCTCCAGCAGCGTACGCAGGTCGACCAGCTGCTGATATTCCATCAGGCTCTGTACCTTGATACCAGACTCCAGAGCAGCTTGCACAAGTTCTGCCTCTGCCGGTGCTCCCCCGTACACCAGGACGGAGCGCAGATAAGGGTCCCATTCCGCCATCGGGTCATGCACCACGGCCCGGAACTGCGCCAAAAGCTCGGTGGTCAGATCGCCCGGGACAACCCCCACCGGCCACTGTCCCAGCACGTCGTTCTCGGCCGCGGCGGTCAGCCGGAGGTAGCCGTCCTCCCGGATCTCGGTAATCGTGGCCTGCGGGTGACGCGCTCTGGCCACATCGAGGACCTGGTCGAAGAAGCTTGGACCGCCGTACCAGATTCGCCGGTCACTTCCCACGTCCTCGAAGTGGCTCGGGTCGAACGTTTCCGGCCAGAACCGGCGGATCCGGGCCGAGGGAATGAGATAGCTGTCAAGGTCGGGACTCTGCGGAGAGTCCGCCACCGCGAGCAGGCCCAGAAACCGTTTCCCGACCTCGCTCACCACCGGACCGCCGCTGTACCCGGACTGAATCCGCAGTCCCCCGGTGCCGTTCAACTGGAGGAGCCCGCCGCCCACCTCGAATGAGATCTTCCCGGCAGCCCAGCCGCCGTTGGCCCGACGCGGCTCCGGGTAACCGAAAACCTGGACCTCAGTTCCCGATCGTGGGTCATCGTCGGAGAGACTTGGGAAGGCGGGATCCGTACCGAACTCGCCCGCGACGATTTCGAGACCAGCCAGGTCGTTGCTCGAAAGGCCGCGCAACAGCGGCGGCAGCCATTTGACCACCCTGGCCTTAAGCATTCGGGAGGGTTTCGGGCCGGGCAGCGCGAGTTCGAGGTCCACCAGGTCAGCGCCGGTCGGCTGCGGCTGACTGCGCTTCTCCCGCCCGAGCGCGGCATTCACGACATGGGCACAGGTGATGAGGTGCTTCGAGTCGAGCAACACGCCGACTCCCACGGTTCCCGACGACGCGGTCAGGACCCGGACGACATAGCCGATGGGTTGCCCGCTCATTCCGTTTTGTCGCCAGCCGACTTCCACACCATCGCGACCTTGAACGCGACTTCCACCCCTCCCGAGGCGACCACGAAACCGCCCTTGGCATCGACGGTCAGGTCAAACTCGACGCTCAGTTCCTGCGGCTTGTAACTCTTGAGCTGGTCAGTGATCTTAGTCAGGGCGGGATGCAGCTTCTTGAGCGCGCCCTCCAGGGACTCTCCCGCCTTGACCACACCCTGCTCCGAGTATGCGGCCATACCCAGACCTTCCGGGGCCGGGCCCGCCGTAGAAACCAGCAGGCTCTCCCCGGAATCCATCGGTATCTCGATCAGATAGGACATGCCGCCTCCCCAGAGGAACCCCAACCTGGGGCCTCGTCAGATTTAGGCTAGCAGCAGCGCCCCGCGCTCAAGGGGCGAACGAGCGAACCGGCGAACCGAATCAGACGTTGAATCCAAGCGCGCGCAGCTGGTCCCGGCCGTCGTCGGTGATCTTGTCCGGGCCCCACGGCGGCATCCAGACCCAATTCACCCGGAAGTCCGCCACCAGCGGGTCGAGCGCCGTGTGGATCTGTTCCTCGATCACGTCCTGCAACGGGCACGCGGCCGAGGTCAGGGTCATGTCGATGATGGCCACGTTGGAGTCGTCGACGGTCAGGCCGTAGATCAGGCCCAGGTCGACGATGTTGATGCCCAGTTCCGGGTCGACCACGTCCTTGAGGGACTCGGTGACGTCGTCGAGGGTTGCCAAATCAGTCATCGGTCTTACTTTCCGTCGGTAGGGGCGGTGGTCGCGGCCTCGGCGGCGGCGAGGGTTTGGGTGGTGGCGTCTTTCCAGGCCATCCAGGACAGCAGGGCGCACTTGACCCTCGCCGGGAACTTCGAGACTCCGGCGAACGCCACCGCGTCTTCCAACAGGTCCTCGTCGCCGACGCCCTCGCCCTTGGACTGCATCAGGCGGAGGAATTCCTCCTGGACCGCAGTCGCCTCGGCGACGGTCTTGCCGATCACCAGGTCGGTCAGCACCGAGGCGGAGGCCTGGCTGATCGAACAGCCCTGGGACTCGTAGGAGACGTCGGAGATGACCGCCTTCTCGCCTTGGTCCGGGTCGGCCAGGCGCACCCGCAGGGTCACCTCGTCGCCGCAGGTCGGGTTCACGTGGTGGACTTCGGTGTCGTAGACGTCGCGCAGGCCCTTGTGGTGCGGCCTGCGGTAGTGGTCCAGGATGATCTCCTGGTACATCGATTCGAGTTGCATCCTCGCCTCACACTCCGAAGAAACGCTTGACGTGTTCGAGGCCGTCGACCAGTGCGTCGACCTCGGCCTTGGTGGAATACAGGGAGAAGGACGCGCGGGTCGTGGCCGGTACGCCGTAGCGGACGCAGACCGGGCGGGCGCAGTGGTGGCCTACCCGGACCGCGATGCCCTGCTCGTCGAGGACCTGGCCCACGTCGTGCGGGTGGATGTCGCCGAGTTCGGGCGAGCTGAGCACGAAGGAGATGGCCGCGCCGCGCTCCTCGGTGGTGTCGGGGCCGATGATGCGCAGCCCTTCTACCGTGTGCAGTCGCTCGATCGCGTACGCGGTGATCTCGCGTTCGTGCGCCGCGACCGCGTCCATGCCGATCTCGGTCAGGTAGTCGATCGCCGCGCCGAGGCCGACCGCCTCGGCGATGGGCGGGGTGCCCGCCTCGTACTTGTGCGGGATGTCGGCGAAGGTCGAGCCCTCCATCGACACGGTCTGGATCATCTCGCCGCCGCCGAGGAACGGGGGCAGCTCGTTGAGCAGGTCGGCCTTTCCCCACAGCACGCCGATGCCGGTCGGGCCGAGCATCTTGTGGCCGGTGAACACGACGAAGTCCGCGCCCAGCGCCTGCACGTCCAGCGGCAGGTGCGGGGCCGACTGCGAGGCGTCGACCAGGACCAGCGCGCCGACCTCGTGGGCCCGGCGGACGATCACGTCGATCGGGTTGAAGGTGCCCAGGATGTTGGAGACGTGGACCACCGAGACGATTTTGGTCTTCTCGTTGATGATCTCGTCCAGGTTGGACAGGTCCAGCCGGCCGCCGTCGGTCAGGCCCAGCCAGACCAGCTCCGCGCCGGTGCGCTGGGCGGTGAACTGCCAGGGCACGATGTTGGAGTGGTGCTCCATCTGGGTGATGACGATCCGGTCGTCCTTGCCCAGGCCGTAGGGCTCGGCCGCCCAGCCCAGGACGTTGGCGACCAGGTTGATCCCCTCGGAGGAGTTCTTGGTGAAGATCACCTCGCGCCGGTCGGCGTTGATGAAGGCGGCGACCTTGTCCCGGGCGCCCTCGTACAGCGCGGTGGCTTCCTCGGCCAGGACGTGCACTCCGCGGTGCACGTTCGCGTGGTGGTTCTCGTAGTACTCGGTCATCGCGTCGAGGACCTGCCGGGGATGCTGCGAGGAGGCGGCCGAGTCCAGATAGACCAGCTGTTTGTCGCCGTGCACCTTCCTGCTCAGGATCGGGAAGTCCTTGCGCAGCAGTTCAACGTCATAAACCATCAGGTCACGCAGCTTCCTCGACGCCGGCGTACTTCTCGTATCCCTCGTTCTCCAGCACCTGTGCCAGTTCGGGGCCGCCGGACTCGACGATCTTCCCCGCGGCGAACACGTGCACGAAGTCGGGCTGGATGTAGTTCAGGATCCGGGTGTAGTGGGTGATCAGCAGGGTGCCGACCTCCCCGGTGGCCCGGACCCGGTTGACCCCTTCGGACACGATCCGCAGCGCGTCCACGTCCAGGCCGGAGTCGGTCTCGTCGAGCAGGGCGATCTTGGGTTTGAGCAGTTCCAGCTGGAGGATCTCGTGGCGTTTCTTCTCGCCACCGGAGAAGCCCTCGTTCACCGAGCGCTCGGAGAAGGCGGGGTCGACCTGGAGCTGCGACATGGCGGTGTTGACTTCCTTGACCCAGGTGCGCAGCTTGGGGGCCTCGCCGCGGATCGCGGTGGCGGCGGTGCGCAGGAAGTTGGACACCGACACGCCGGGGACTTCCACCGGGTACTGCATGGCCAGGAAGATGCCGGCGCGGGCGCGTTCGTCCACGGTCATGGCCAGCACATCCTCACCGTCGAGCAGCACCTGCCCGCTGGTGATCCGGTACTTCGGGTGCCCGGCGATGGAATAGGCGAGCGTCGACTTGCCGGAGCCGTTGGGCCCCATGATCGCGTGGGTCTCGCCCTGCTTCACGGTCAGGTCGACCCCGCGCAGGATCTCCTTGGCGCCGCCTTCGGTGTCGACGGACACGTGCAGGTCGCGGATTTCAAGAGTGGCCATGGGTTTTCAGTTCTCCTGGTTCACGGCGACGTACACAGCGCCGTCTTCGATCTTGACGGGGTAGACGGGGACGGGTTCGACGGCCGGCAGGCAGCTGGGCTTGCCCGTGCTGAGCGCGAAGGTGGAGCCGTGCAGCCAGCATTCGATCTCGCCGTCGGCGACTTCGCCCTCGGACAGCGGGACGTTGGCGTGCGAGCACATGTCGTGGATCGCGAACACCTGGTCGGACTCGTCGCGCACCAGCGCGACCGGGACCGTCCCGACCAGCGCGGCCAGCGGGACGTTCACCGAGAGGTCGGCCAGGTCGCAGGCGCGGACGTAGCTCGCAGCCCTCGTCTCGCCGGCCTTCGTTTCACGGATGCTCACGCCGCGACCTCCGCGTCCAACACCGTCCGGGCCAGTTCGGCCTCGACCTTGTCGGTCAGCCGCTGCTGCACGTCCGGAATGCCGATCTGGTTGATCACCTCGGCGAAGAACCCGCGCACCACCAGGCGCCGGGCCTCGACCTCGGGGATGCCCCGGGCCTGGAGGTAGAAGAGCTGCTCGTCGTCGAAGCGGCCGGTGGCCGAGGCGTGGCCGGCGCCGAGGATCTCGCCGGTCTCGATCTCCAGGTTGGGCACCGAGTCGGCGCGGGCGCCGTCGGTGAGCACCAGGTTCCGGTTCAGCTCGTATGTGTCCGTGCCCTCGGCCGCCGCGCGGATCAGCACGTCGCCGACCCACACGGTGTGCGCGTCGGTACCCTGCAGGGCGCCCTTGTAGGTGACCCGGGAGCGGCAGTGCGGCACGGCGTGGTCGATGAACAGGCGCTGTTCCAGGTGCTGGCCGTCGTCGGCGAAGCACAGGCCGAGCAGCTCGGCGTCCCCGCCGGGGCCGGCGTAGCGCACGCTCGGCACGATTCGGACCAGGTCGCCGCCGAAGGTGACGTTGACCGACTTGAAGGTGGCGTCCCGGCCCAGCTTAGTGTGCTGCTGGGACAGGTGCACCGCGTCGGCGTCCCAGTCGTGCAGGATCACCGCGGTCAGCTTCGCGCCGTCCGCGACGATGAACTCCACATTGTCCGAGTACACGGCAGAGCCGGTGTGTTCAAGCACGACGACCGCTGAGGAGAAGCGCTCTACCCGGACCTGCAAGTGGCCCAGGGCGGTGCCGCCCTCGCCGTGCAGGGAGATCCGGATCGGCTCGGCGACTGAAGTGTCCTTGGGCACGGTGACGATCGTGGCCTGGGTGAAGCCGGCGTAGGCCAGGGCTCCGGGGCGGTCCACCGGCTCGCCGGCCGCGCCGAGCCGGGCATCGCTACGGTCGACCGTCTCGACCCAGGAAGGGTCCGCGTCGGTGACCGCGACGGCGACCTTGCCGTCCACGACCGGGGCCTGGTGCAGGCCGCGTAGGCGGGCCAGCGGGGTGAACCGCCAGTCCTCCTCGCGCCCGTTCAGCGCCGGGAAGTCGGCCGGGTCGAAGGAGGCGGGCCGCTCGCCGCGGGAGGCCAGCACCTCGGAGTGGGTGCGGCCGGTTCCCGGGCCGGCCAACTGCGCGCCGGCGCCCTCCTGGCGCACCGCGACTCCCGCCGCGATACTCGCGCCCTTATTTGTCTCAGCCATCAGTCGTCTTTCGTCCTCATGCTCGTGCTCGGCTCCTCGCCGCCGGCGCGCGGTGCGCCGACGACGGTGAATGTGGGTCTTGACGCCGCCCTGGGGCGGCCCCGGTCAACCGACCGAGCCCTCCATCTGCAGCTCGATCAGCCGGTTGAGCTCCAGCGCGTACTCCATCGGCAGTTCCCGGGCGATCGGCTCGATGAAGCCGCGCACGATCATCGCCATCGCCTCGTCCTCGGCCAGGCCGCGGCTCATCAGGTAGAACAACTGGTCCTGGGAGACCTTGGACACGGTCGCCTCGTGGCCCATCGACACGTCGTCCTCGCGCACGTCCACGTAGGGGTA
>Ga0302314_10003521_pt1 | contig 28834 bp, 27 predicted proteins | sample III_Palsa_N2_3_FD_200533 | JGI IMG/M metagenome (GOLD analysis project Ga0302314, IMG submission 200533) | Peat permafrost microbial communities from Stordalen Mire near Abisko, Sweden - III_Palsa_N2_3 | ecosystem: Environmental > Terrestrial > Soil > Palsa > Peat permafrost | place: Sweden...
AAGGTGACGGGTTGGGCGAGCCAGGTGTAGCCGTTGTCGTAGAGGTAGTAGGCGATGTAGGTGCCGGGTGCGAGGGAGGAGGTGCTGAACGAGGACGTCCCGCTGGCGGAGGCCGCGTAGTTCCAGGTGGTGGCGGCGCCGACGTAGGCCTGGTTGACCGGGCCGTTGCCCGGGTCCGCGTACAGGCCGATCCAGTTGTCGCTGTTGACCTTGGCCGCGGTGGTCGAGTAGCTGAAGGTCACCGTCGCGCCCTGGACGACGCTCGCGGAGTTCACCGACAACGCCCCGGTCGAGGAGGTCGCGGACGCCGAGGGCGTGGGTGTGGGCGTGGGCGAGGCCGACGCCGCGGTGACGGTGAAGGTGACGGGTTGGGCGAGCCAGGTGTAGCCGTTGTCGTAGAGGTAGTAGGCGATGTAGGTGCCGGGTGCGAGGGAGGAGGTGCTGAACGAGGACGTCCCGCTGGCGGAGGCCGCGTAGTTCCAGGCCGTGGACGCGCCGACGTAGGCCTGGTTGACCGGGCCGTTGCCCGGGTCCGCGTACACACCGATCCAGTTGTCGCTGTTCACCTGGGCCGCGGTGGTGGAATAGGTGAAGGTCACCGTCGCGCCCTGGACCACGCTCGCGGAGTTCACCGACAGCGCGCCGGTGGTCGTGATCGAGGACGTCGCCGCTGTGTCGGCGACGCGCACGGCGTGCCCCTGGGTCATCGCCACCGCGGCCGTGCCGCCGCTGATCAGCACAACGGCCAGGACCGGAACGATGATTCCGTGCAGCTTGCGAGGTGCTTGCCCCGAATCAGATGATGGCAGTGACATGACAGGGAACCTCCACGCTCGGCGGCCGCAACGATGACGGGGTGATGCGGACTGGGGCCCGACCGGCAGGAGCGTAGGGGTCCGGAAAAATGCTTGTCCAGACAAGTGGGCGGGTTGGAGCCGCTGTTCGCCCACCGTTCGGCAACCGCACATGTGAGCGTTCCCCAGCCGAACAACGACCCCCCGGGGCCGGGGCCCGGGCGATCGCGCCGGTCGGCGGGTCGACTACGATGGCCGGGCCATGATCTCCTCCACCGAGCGCAATCCCGTCGGCGCGCACGTCCCGGTCGCCGGGCGCGGCCTGGCCGGAACCGGGCTCGCCTACGCCGACAAGGTCGGCGCGGAGAGTGTGCAGGTCTTCGTGGCCAACCCGCGGGGCTGGGCGACACCGGCCGGGAACCCGGGGCAGGACCGCGCCTTCCGGGAGGGCTGCGCCGAGCGCGGGATCTCCGCCTATGTGCACGCCCCCTATCTGATCAACTTCGGGTCGGCCTCCTCGTCGACCCGCGAGCGCTCCGCCGAGTCGCTGGGCCACTCGCTGTACCGGGCGCGGGAGATCGGGGCGTCCGGGGTGGTGGTGCACACCGGGTCGGCGCTGTGCGGGAGCCGGGCCTCGGCGCTGCGCCGGGTCCACGACGGGATGCTGCCGCTGCTCGACGAGGAGGAGGGGCCCTGGCTGCTGCTCGAACCCACCGCCGGGCAGGGCAGTTCCATGTGTTCGGCGATGTCGGATCTCGCGGACTACGTCGAGGCGCTGGAGCACCACCCCCGGGTCGGGGTCTGCCTGGACACCTGCCATGCCTTCGCGGCCGGACACGATCTCGCCGCCGACGGCGGTGTCGGGCGGATGCTGGACGCCCTGGTCGCCGCCGCCGGAGAGGGAAGGCTGCGACTGATCCACGCCAATGACTCGATGGACGTGGCCGGGGCCCGCAAGGACCGCCACGCCAACATCGGCGCGGGGCACATCGGCGCCGCCCCGTTCGGCGAGCTGTTCGCGCATCCCGCCACGGCCGGGGTCCCGCTGATCATCGAGACCCCTGACGGCCGCCATGACCCCGACCGGGTCGAGGGCGCCCTGCACTCCCGGGACATCACCCGGCTCAAGCAGCTGCGCGCCGAGGCGGGTTGACACCGGTAGCGGTGTACACGTGACGCAGGGGGTTCCCGTCAAGGGTGCCTGCGCAGATCGCAGGGATTTCAGCCACATTGCGATCCCGGTGTTCAGGGCGTTGTCACGCCTCCCGGGGGAGCGCCGCAACCACCCGTTCTGGCATATGACCAGCGAAAATGCGCATGGAGCCGACAACGCTGCAGCCGTGCGGAGTTGGCGCAAAGGTGTCGTACGACAGTTCCCTGCTGTTCGACCTTGCTAGCGTCTGCTGACGTTGATCGGGAACGGCTCCCGAGACACCGGATCGGCGTGGCCTCCGCCGAGATCCTGTCGTTCCTCCCCCTCATTCACCCTGCTTCGGGCAGTCATGCCCGGCTGCCCCATGCGCTGACGGAGATCCCCGATGTCGACTGAGACGGACATGTCCACCTTCCAGGGCCAACGCCGGTCCAGCCTGAGCACCGCCGCCGCCCGCAACCTGGCGACCACCACCAAGTCCGCCCCGCAGATGCGCGGCATCACCTCGCGCTGGCTGCTGCGCCAACTCCCCTGGGTGCAGGTCTCCGGCGGCACCTACCGGGTCAACCGGCGGCTTTCGCTGGCCGTGGGCCGGGGCCGGGTCGGCTTCGTCCAGGCCGGTGCGGACGATGTGCAGATCGTCCCCGAGACGCTGCGCGAGATCCCGGTCCTGCGCGGCTTCGACGACGACGCCCTGCTGGCCGAGCTGGCCGGCCGGTTCGTGGCCCGCGACTTCCGCAGCGGCGAGGTGATCGTCGAGGAGGGCCACCCGGTCGAGGAGGTCTACATCGTCGCCCACGGCCGCATCGAGCGGACCTCCACCGGCAAGTACGGCGACCGCACGACCCTGGGCGTGCTCAGCGACGGCGACCATCTGGGCGACGAGGCCCTGCTGCAGAGCGACCCGCTGTGGACGGCCACGGTCAAGGCGACCACCGCCGGCACGGTCATGGTGCTGCCCTGGCAGTCCCTGGCCGACCTGCTCGACCGCTCGGAGACGCTGCGCGGGCACATCGCCCGGTTCCTCGCCACCTCCTCCCGCAAGGTCAACTCCAAGGGCGAGGTGGAGGTCGCCATCGCCGCCGGCCACGAGGGGGAGCACGAGATCCCCGGCTCCTTCGTGGAGTACGACCTCACGCCGCGCGAGTACGAGCTGTCGCTGACACAGACCGTCCTGCGCGTCCACTCCCGGGTCGCCGACCTCTACAACGACCCGATGAACCAGCTGGAGCAGCAGCTGCGGCTGACGGTCGAGGAGATCCGCGAGCGCCAGGAGTGGGAGCTGCTGAACAACCGGGAGTTCGGGCTGCTGCACAACGCCGACTACGACCAGCGGATCAACACCTGGTCGGGCCCGCCGACCCCGGACGACATGGACGACCTGCTGTCGATGCGCCGGGGCACCGACCTCTTCCTGGCCCACCCCAAGGCGATCTCGGCGTTCTTCCGCGAGTGCAACAAGCGCGGCATCAACCCCGGCAGCACCGACGTCGGCGGCCACAACGTCCCCGCCTGGAGGGGCGTGCCGATCTTCCCCTGCGGCAAGATCCCGGTCACCGACGGGCACACCTCCTCGATCCTCGCCATGCGCACCGGCGAGGACCAGCAGGGCGTCATCGGGCTGCACCAGACCGGCATCCCCGACGAGTTCGAGCCCAGCCTGAACGTCCGCTTCATGGGCATCGACGACTCCGCGCTCATCCGCTACCTGGTGACCGCCTACTACTCGGTGGCGGTCCTGGTCCAGGACGCCGTCGGCATCCTGGAGAACGTCGACATCGCCGCCCCCCGGTCCTGACCGCTGCCGCTCCCAGGACAGGAGGACCCGATGCACACGCTCCGACCCGCCGCAGCGGCACGCCCGCTGCCGACCGGGCCGACCGGCCTCGGCACCTCGGCGGCCAGGATCGCCGACCAGCTGCGGCCGCGCACCCCGGCGTCAGCCCCGACGTCGGCTTCGACGACGGCCCCGGCGACTTCCTCGTCGGTGCCCGAGCTGTACTGCCCGCCGTGCCTGCGCGACGACCCGGCCCTGGGTGAGGAGGTCAACGAGCGCCTCGTCCAGTGGGCCGAGCAGGTCGGCATCTACGCCGGGCAGATCGAGAAGTTCCGCCGGGCCGACTTCGGGCGGCTGCTGATGCTGACCCACCCCGACACCGACGACCCGGACCGGCTGCTCGCCGCAGGCCGGTGCATGGCGGCGGAGTTCGCCGTCGACGACTACTTCTGCGACGAGGCCGCCACCAGCGGACGGCCCCAGCGGCTCGGCCCCCAGCTGATGCTCTCCCAGTCGGCCGTCGACCCGGCCCGGATGCCGCGCGGATACCGCGACCAGTACGACCGCTCCCTGCGCGAGCAGCCGGTGCTCAACGCGCTGCGGCAGTCCGTGGAGGCGATGGCCGACTACGCCGGCGGGGCGCAGATCAACCGGCTCAGGCAGGAGCTCGCCGGACTGTTCCTCGGCATGGACGCCGAGGCCGGCTGGCGCATCGAGGGCACCCCGCCCCCGGTCTGGGAGTACCTGGCCAACCGTCAGATGAACAGCTTCCTGCCGTGCATGACCCTGGTCGATGCCGTCGGCGGCTACGAACTGCCCGCCGAGGTGTACGGACGCCCCGACGTGCGGGCCGCGACGCTGCAGGCCGCCCTCGCGTCCGTGCTGCTCAACGACATCTACTCGATGCACAAGGAGGGCGGCGCCCAGGGCGTGGAGTACAACCTGCCCACGGTGCTCATGGCCGAGGACGGCTGCTCCCCGGAGCAGGCGATCCGGCGCTCCGCCGACATCCACGACGAACTCGTGCGCTCCTTCGAGGCCTCCTCCGCCGCGCTCGCCCTGACCGGGGACCCGGTCCTGACCCGCTACCTGGGGGCGCTGTGGGCCTGGCTCGGCGGCAACAAGGAGTGGCACGCCGGCAGCCCCCGCTACAACCGACAGCAAGGGAATTGACCACGATGACGATGCTCGACACCCCCGCCCCGGTCCTGGCCACCAAGTACCAGCAGTCCGTGGCGGACTACTGGAACCAGGAGAAGGACCCCGTCAACCTGCGCCTCGGCGAGGTCTCCGGTACCTACCACCACCACTACGGCATCGGCGACGTGGACGGATCGGTGTTCGAGGGCCCCGAGGACACCCGCGACGAGCGGATCATCAAGGAGATGCACCGGCTGGAGGCGGCCCAGGCCGACTTCCTCGTGGAGCAGCTCGGCGCGCTCACCCCGGCGCACCGGATCCTGGACGCCGGCTCGGGCCGGGGCGGCACCAGCTTTGTGGCCAACCTGCGCTTCGGCTGCCAGGTGGACGGCATCTCCATCTCCGAGGAGCAGGTGAAGTTCGCCAACAACCAGGCCCGGGAGCGGGCCGTGGACGACAAGGTGGCCTTCCACTTCCGGAACATGCTGAACAACGGCTTCCCCGATGCCGCGTTCCAGGCGATCTGGAACAACGAGAGCACCATGTACGTGGACCTGCACCAGCTCTTCGCGGAGCACGCCCGGGTGCTGGCGCCCGGTGGGCGCTATGTCACCATCACCGGCTGCTACAACGACGTCCACGGCCGCCAGCCGTCCCGGGCGGTCAGCCAGATCGACGCGCACTACATCTGCGACATCCACCCGCGCAGCGAGTACTTCGCCGCGATGGCGGCCAACAACCTGGTCCCGATCAGCGTGGTCGACCTGACCGCCGCGACCATCCCCTACTGGGAGCTGCGGGCCGGCTCGTCGGTGGCGACCGGCATCGAGTCCCCGTTCCTCACCGGCTACAAGGAGGGGAGCTTCCAGTACCTGATGATCGCCGCTGACAAGGTCTGACTCGTGCCCGTGGCTGTGGCCCGACCCCGGGGGGGGAGTCGGGCCGCGGCCATGTGGTGCGGCGGCCGGATCAGGGCAGCGTGAGCAGGAACGGGACGGGCGGCTCACGCGGGACGGTGCTCCTGGGCTCGAGGATCCCCAGGATCCGGCGGGTGATGATCGCCTCGGCGTCGAAGGTGCCGGCCAGCGCGGTGGTGCCGACGGGCAGTTCCAGGACGGCGACCGTCTCCTCGACCCGGGGGATCAGCGCCGAGCCCGGCTGGGCCTGGTAGGTCCAGCCGAAGCCCTCGGCACCGAGGTCCAGGGCGGTGACCACCGGCTGCTGCTCGGTGCGGCTGGAGCTGGCCTCCCGGCTGTGCCGGATCTCCAGCTGCAGCAGCCCGCTCAGCGTGGGGGCCACCTCCGAGCTGAACGAGCGCGTGGTCTGCGACTCGGTGCTCTTCAGGCGCGGACGGAGCTGCATCACCGGGACCTGCGGCACCAGGGTGATCCGGACCCGGATCTCGTCGTACTGCCGATTGCGCGGGAGCTCACGGAAGGTGAAGGCGAACTTGACCATCTCCAGCCGCAGGTGATCCAGCGTCTCGCGCCGCCGCGCCATCGGGTGCAGGTCCTCCACCGTCAACCGGTAGGTGGTCGCGCTGCGGAACAGCACCCCGCCCTCCTGCACGAAGCGCGACTGCGGTCCGCCCCGGGGCGGCAGCTCGATGTAGAGCGGCCGGGAGGCGATCGGCTCGCCGGGGCGGGGGCTTTCGCCCTCGGCGAGGAAGGCCTGCAGCCCGGGGGAGGGCCCGGTGGGTGGTTCATCGGTCGGGGCGGCCACGGCGACTCCTGGGCGGGCGGGTTCAGAACAGGTCGTAGGGCGTGTCGCGGTCGAGCGCCTCGGCGAGGAACGAGCCCTCGGACCGCGCGGGCGCTGCCGGTGCTGTCCGCGGCTCGGGCGGCAGACCGGCGTCCCCGCCGGGCACATAGATCCAGCCGGTGTCGCAGAACTGCTTGACCTGCAGCGGGTGGGCGACGAAGGAGTCCCCGGGCAGGCCGTGGTCGCCGTGCCTGACCACGTCGCGGTGCAGGCCGTCCGAGACCACGATCACCAGATCGGCATCGGGATTGGCCGCCAGCACCCGGCGCACCGCGGGCGCGTCGCACATGCGGAACGCGTCCACCACCGCGTCACCGGCGTAGCCGTGCGCGGCGGTGAAGACGATCCCCTCGCGCAGCGCGACCCGCAGCCGGATCGGCTCGCCCGCCTCGGCGCCGCGGTTGGCCTCCCGCAGGCTCGCCTCCAGCGACCGGATGAAGGCCGAGATCAACAAGGGCTCGTCGACCTCGCCGCCGGTCGGCAGCAGGACCAGCCCGCCGTCTCCCTGGTGCTGGGCCTCGAAGTCCCCGTCCGCCAGGCCCGCTGCCGCGCAGGCGTCCCGGATGACCCGGGTCAGCCGGTCCTGCGCGGCCAGCTGCCCGCGGTTGCGGCGCACGCTGTAGCTCTCGATGTCGTAGGCGACGCACAGTCGGCGGACTCCGGCAGGTATCTCCATCAGGCACTCCCCCCGCGACCGCATCGTATGTGTCGAGTATCGCCCCGCAAACGGCCGGTGATGCCGTGTCAGCACCGGATCCCTCCGCCCGGCGCGACCGGGTCGTGTACTTCGGCCGACCCCGTACTGCGACGGGATGCGCTCCCTGGATCCGGGCGACGCTGGAACAGGTCGGGCAGCACCCGGACCACCATCGGCGCCTGGAGGGGAGGCACCATGAGGCAGCAGGGCCCGGGTGTGCGGCGGTTGTGCCTGGCGGTGGCCGCCGAGGCCCCGGATCTGCTGGAGTCCGTCTGCCGGACCGGTGGGTTCGACCGGCTCTATCTGCTGGGGACGCCGGCGCAGGGGGTCGAGGTCGGCATCGCGCCGCCCGGAATCGACGAACTCGCCCTGGTGCAGGACCTGGTGACGGCGTTCCACCGGGCCGTCCGGGGGATCGCGGGGCCGGGCGGGCCGGTCCTGATGGCCTTTCATGTGGGGATCATCAGGGTGGTCGACGACGAGCTCGGCGGGGCGGGCGCGGCCCGGGCCAGGGAGCTGGTCCGGGCCCCGGACCTGGACGACGCGGTGCGGCAGTGGGCGGCGGAAGGGCAGGGGCCGGGCCTGACCGTGGTGGTCTCCGACGGCCTGTTCGCGGACCTGCGCTCGGAGGGCCTGCCGGGCGAGGGGTGGCAGTGGGTGTCCTCCGCCTCCGCCTGGCTGCGCCACTTCCGTGCGACGGGCTCCGTGGAGAGGTGAGTCAGTCCTCGGGAGCGGAGGCGAAGCCGATGGTTTCGAGCCGGTCCAGGTCGAGTACGGTCAGCGACCGGTAGCCCGTCGACACCACGCCCTTGGACCGCAGCTGCCGCAGCGCCTTCTGGACGGAGGGCTCGGCCGCCCCGGCCAGACCGGCCAGCTCCGGCTGGGTGAGCGACCAGCGGATCACGGCCTGGTTGCCGTTCCGGTCCCCGTAGGTCACCGCCACATGGAACAGCACCCGGGCCACCCGGGTCGGCACGTCGCAGCCGTAGAAGTCCATCCGCCGCGCGTTGGCGTGACGCAGCTTGCCCACCACCGCGCGGTTCACCGCATGGGCGATGTCGGGGTTGCGGCGCAGGCAGTCCAGGAAGTCCGGTATCCGCACGACCCGGGCCACGACCGCCCCGCAGGTGGTGACCGTCGCCGAGCGGGTGCCGCCGTCGATGGCCGCGAACTCGCCCACCAGATCGCCGCCCATCCGCACCGCGAGCAGCGTGTCGCGACCGGTGTCGGTCAGCCCGGTGGCCTTCACCACCCCGTCCAGGAGCAGGTAGACGAAGGTGGCGCCCTCGCCCTCGCGCATCAGCACCCGGCTGGCCTCCGTGTACTGCACCAGTGACCCCTGGTGCAGCAGCACCTGCCGGCCCGCGTCGGTCAGGCTGCCCAGCAGACTGGTGCGCGGCCAGCGGCCGACGGTATGCGGGCTCCTCAACGCTGCGTCGTCAGTCGCCATGCCCGTAGCCCTCCGCCGGAGCGGGTTCTCCACTGTTCCCGCGGACCGGAACCCCACTTCGATACGGCTCGATCCTATCCGGATGCCTGGCTGATTCCTTGCCCCGTAACCGAACTGACGCCCCGTCCGTGATGTGTCAGGCACCGACGTGGATGTGCGCGGCCCAGACGCCGGCCGCGGACGGGTCGTCGTCCCGCAACTCCCGCACGAGCGTGTGCAGGACCTCCGCCGAACGATCCGGGACCCCGCCCAGGGCCGCGTGGAAGGCCTCCGCGACGGCCGGGGCGACCTCGTCGTCGATCTCCCACAGGGTCCCTACCACCCGGGCGAAGCCCGCGAGTTGGAAGGCGGAGGTCAGGTGGATGGACTCGTCCAGGAGAGTCCCCGGCTGGTTGCGCGCGGTCCCGCAGGCGGAGAGGAACGCCAACTCGGCGTGGTCCAGCCGCAGGGCCGCCAGTGCGGCCACCGTCAACGGAGCCGTGGCGTGGTCGGTGAGCAGCAACGAGCTGTGCGAGGGCTCGTCGGGGTCGGTGTGGCCGTGGCAGGCGAAGTGGGCGATGCGGCAGTGCGGCAGCCGCGCCCGTACCTCGGGCAGCGTCGGCAGCCCGGCGGCGGCCGTCGCCGGTGTCCCGTCCGGGGCCGCGAGCAGCAGTTCGGCCCCGGGCAGGGCCCCGAGCACACGCTCGGCCTCGTCGGCGGCGTGGACCAGGTCGTGCGGTCCGCCGGGCGTGGTCGGCATCGCCACGACCAGGCTGCGCCCCACCGGCTGCCCGGCGGCACCGGCGGCTGTCCGCCGTGCGTGCCGCAGCGCCCGCACGGTGGGTGCGTAGGAGGAGACCACCCGGTCCAGCACGGTCCTCCTCGGCCCGTCGGGCCCCGTTTCGGGCCCCGAGTCGGCGTGGTGTCCGGCGGCGTGCAGCGGCAGCAGGCTCAGCAGCCCGCAGGGGACCCACCACAGGCGGGGCCAGTGACCGGGCTCCGGCGTGGTGTTCCGGCCGAGCGCGGAGAGCACCGGTTCGGCCACGACGTCCCACAGCCAGCGCAGGAGACCGTCGAGCACCTGGTCGAGGTCGTCCTCGCCGCCGTCGGACCTGCGGGACAGCGCGTCCAGGAACTCCCTCGCCCGGGCCTGCAGCTCGGCCTCGTCGAGCGCGGGCAGCGGAAGGCAGCGGATGCCGGTCCCGGTGATCAGCAGCGCGTCGCAGCGCCGGGCGCTGACATTGAGGACCACGATGTCGCCGTGGCCGCCCTGTTCGAGGAGTTCGGCCGGGCTCGGCGGCAGCTGGAACCGCTCGAAGTGCGGCAGGTCCCTGATCGTGGCCGAGAGCTCGGCGAAGTCGGCCGCGAGCCGTCGCCGCTGACCGGCCGCGTGCTCCAGCGTCGCCGCCTGCCCCCACCGATCGGCCGGTCCGATCCCGGACGCAGTGTCCGGCGGGGCGTAGGAGTCGAGCCGATCGCGCAGGACGGCATAGCGTTCCGCCAGATCGGGCCGACGGCCGCGCAGGTCACCCAGATCGGTTCGGGTGTCGAAGGCCTGGCTCAGCAGCACTCCGCGGCCGGCCTCCAGCAGCGCGAGTGACCGCGTCGCCCGGTCGCTCCCGGTCTCGCCCGGGCGGGCGTCGTCGAGCACGGTCGCCGCGGCCGTCCCGGCCAGCCCGCCGAACTCGCCCAGGTGGTACTGCTGATCGGGGCGGGCCAGCCCTCGGCCCGTCATCTCCGGGAGCAGCAGCACGGCGGCCTCGTACAGGGCGGCGGCGCCCGCCGGATCGTCGCGGTTCGACAGATGGGCGCCCGCACACGCCGCCGTGGCCCGCAGGGACGGCGGACCGGCGAGGTCTCCGGCCGCGATGGTGTAGGCGGACACGGCCCGGTCCCGGGAGGACCGGTCGTCGGTGCGCTCGTAGGCGGTCCGGTAGGCGTTGCCCAGCGTCAGGTACACCCCCGCCCGCTGCGGATGGCCGTCGGGAAGGAGGTCCGCCGCGCGGCGGGCCGAGGCCGTCGCGTCGGCCAGGTCGGCGGCGGATCCGGTGCGGCTGCTGCGCAGGCGCAGCGCGGCGCTCAGATTGGTCTGGATCAGGACCTGGTCCTGATGGGACGGGTCGAGGCCGGCCGATGCCCGGCGCAGCGCGTCGACGGCGGCGTCGGTGTCGGCGTCGGTGCCGCCGACGCGTTGGAGGTGGGCGTTGCCGAGGTTCGACAGTGCCCGTGCCAGGTCCGGGCCCGCCGGTCCGTCCGCCACGGCGCGCTCCGCCGCGGTGACCGCCTCGTCGGCGTCGGTGGTGGAGCCGGTTCTGCGGGCTCTCTCGGTGAGGGCGGCGGTGAGGTTGATCAGATGGCGGGCCCGCAGCACATGGCCCGGTGGTGTGGCGTCGACGACGTCGCGGGCCAGGTCGACGGCGGCGTCCAGGTCGGACAGGGCCCCGGTGAGGGTGGCGCGTGCCCTGAGCGCCACGCCCAGTGAGTCCATCAGGAGGAACCGCATCGCGAGCTCGGGGACCGGGGCGTCGAGGGTGTCGCGCAGCAGCTCGACGATGGCGTCGATGTCGTCGGCGGTGCCGCGCTGTTCGTGGCTCATCCACATCGCGGCGGCGAGATTGCCGACGGTGAAGGGTCGTTCGGGCCGGTCGGCGGGGAGATCGGCCAGTGCGGTCCGCAGCGCCTCCACCGCGGCGTCGGGGTCCCGGAACGCCAGGGCGTTGCCCAGGGCGGTCCAGGCGCGCGGGTGTTCGGGGTCGCCCGGACGCAGGCGGCGGGTGGCCGCGCGGGCCAGGTCGATGGCCTCGTCCAGGTCGGCCTCGTCCCGATGGCGCTCGAACCGGGTCCGCAGCACGATGCCGAGGAGGTCGGCCACCTCGGGCCGGTCCGGTGCCAGCTCCAGTGCTCTGCGGCAGACCGTCACGGCACGCCGCAGATCGCCGTCGTCGCCGCGGTTGCGGTAGCGCAGCTGGAGCGTGCCCGCGTAGTTGAGCAGCATCATCACCTGCTCGCCCGGGTCGTCGGTGCCGGGGAACACCGACCGGGCGCCGGCCTCGGCGGCCTGGTCGAGGTCGGGCTGTTCGCCCAGGATCTCGAACCGGCGGCGCAGTCCGATGCCCAGGTTCGACAGGGCCAGGGCGCGTTCGCGGTCGGAGTCCACCGCGTCGGCGATCCGGGTGAGCAGGGACAGAGCGCGGTCCAGCTCGTCGGGGTCGGCGGCGGCGTCGGCCCGTGCGAGCGACTCCAGCGCGGCGGTGAACCAGCCGCGGGCCAGGGTGGGCAGCAGCGGAGCGGGAATCGGGCCGGTGTCGTGGAGGAAGCACGGCGCCAGGTAGTCGACGGCGAACTCCCGGTCCAGCTCGGCCTTGCGCCCGCCGCGCGCCAGGCCGCGGAGCCAGTGCAGCCGGCCCAGCGCGTGGAAGGCGGGCAGGGGGTCGGGCTGTGCCCGCAGGGCCCGGCTCAGCGCCAGTGCCTCGCGCAGGGCGTCCGGCACCACCGCCAGCCGCAGGTCCTCCGTCGTGTCGATCAGCCGGAGCCGGTGCTGGACCGCGGCCAGCGCCTCGTCGTAGGACTTTCCCCGCCAGGGCATGTCGCGCACCTCCACCGATCGGACCAGAGTGGCCCCGGATATGACGGTGCGTCAACGGTGCGTCCGGGGCCGGCTCCATGGGTCAGACCTGTGCGTTGATCTCGCCGGCCACCCGCTCTCCCGAGGCCACGGCCGCGTTGAGGGTCATGTTGTCGACGTCGGTGTGCTCGCCGGCGAAGTGGATGCAGCCCTCCTGGACTGCTTCGTAGCCGGCGATGGTGGTGTACTGCCCGATCTTGTAGTAGTGGTACGCGCCCAGGTGCCAGGGGTCGAGCGACCAGTGGTCCTCGTAGGCGAGGCCGTTGTAGGCGGCGGTGGTGCCCGGGTAGAGGTGTTCGATCTGGGAGAGGAACCAGGTGACGTCCGCCGCCGGAGCAGGGCCGTGGGCAGCGCCGGTCAGGGTGGACCGGGCGACGTCACCGCCCGGGAAGTTGACCAGCAGGGCGGGGGAGCCGTTGGCGCCGAGTTGGACCGAGCCGTCCCAGGCCGTCTGGTAGCCCTGGGGGCCGGTGTTGGTGATCCCGTTGAAGCCCAGGGCGGGCCAGGTCTTGGTGGTGAGCTGGGTGACCAGCTTCGCGTTCTGCCCCATGCCCTGCTGCTGGATCGCCGTCATCTTCAGCGAGGAAAGGTTCGCCTTCGACAGGTCCACGTTGCGCAGGGTGCTGAACGGCAGTGCCAGCACCAGGTGGTCGGCGCCGACGCTGACGGTGCTGCCGTTCTGGTCGAAGGTGCAGGTGTAGCTCCCGTCGCTGTTCTGCTGCACCGCGATCAGCTGGTAGCCCTGCTGGACCGTGCCCGCCGGGAGCTGCGCGGCCATGCCGCTGACGAGTTGGTCGTTGCCGCCGACGAGGTGGTACTTCTCGTCGAATCCGGTGCCGCCGTCGAACACGGAGGAGCCGCCGAGGAAGCCGATCATGCCGACGGCGGAGGACTGCGAGGGCTCGCCGCCGGACTGCAGTTGGATGGACTGGATCAGCTGGTCGAGCTGTGAGCCCGCGCTGAGGCCGATCTCGTCGAGGTAGTCCAGGCAGGACATCTGGTCCAGCCGCTGGGCCTCGGCGGTGTAGCTGTTGTAGCGGGGTGTGCCCATGGCGGTGTAGGAGGCACTGAACGCGCTGTAGGCCTGGGCGGTCCAGTCGTCCTGCTGCTGATCGCCGGTGTAGGAGCAGTTGTTGATCCAGGCGGTGTAGTCGCCGGAGGCCAGGGCCCCGCCGTTGGCGTTCTCGCGTTTGAGGCCGAGGCTGTTCGCCAGGTTGAGGACCGCGGTGTCGGTGGAGCTGATGAACGATCCGCCGTGCTCGCTGATCTGGCCGTCGGCGAAGAAGCCGCGCAGTGACCAGCAGCGCCCGCCGATGTGGCTGGTGTCGGCCTCGTAGACGGTGGAGGCCAGGGGCTTGCCCTGGGTCCAGAGCTTGTGTGCGGCCCGGAGTCCGGCGAGTCCGGCGCCGACGATGACGATGCGTGGGGCGGCGGCCTTGGCGGTGGCGGCGTTGGCAGAGACGGGGTTCAGCAGTGTTCCGGGCAGGGCGGCGGTCGCCGCTGCTGCGGCCGCGGTGCCCAGGAGTCGACGCCTGGTGACGGGCATGCCTGTGGGTGCCTTGCGCATGGGATCCCTCTTCTCGGGACTGCGGTGGCTGGTTCCTTGGGGGTGTCGCAGGCGAGTGAACTCCTGGCGCAACGCTGATGTCAACAGTGTTGCGCAAACGCGAACGGGGCGTGCACGGAGCAGGCGGGAACGGCTAGACGCGGCGCGCGGCCTCCGCTCGGAGCTCGATCGCGGTGATCAGCGCCTCGACCCTGGCCTGGTAGACCTGGTCGTGCGTCACCTGGGCGAGCTGTGTGCCGAGTCGGGTGATGTGGGGGAACCCGGCGGCGTCGACCAGCCGGTACTCGCGGCTCCACGAGGACTCGTCCCCGGCGCGCACGTCCGGGTCGAACAGCAGGTAGGCGGCGCGCTGGCCGGTGTAGGCGAGCAGCGAGTCGCCGACCATCCGGTAGTGGACCGCCGCCTCGGCCCCCTCGAGCCCGGCCTCGGTGACGGCCCCGAGGATCAGTTCGACCACGCGGAACTCATTGGTGCGGCGGGTGGTGCGGCTCGCCATCGCGGAGGCGACGGCGGGGTACTTCAGCGCGACCGCCAGCGATCCTGCGGCCAGCGCCCGCAGGCGGTCCTTCCAGTCCAGGCCGTCGGGGATGCTGTCCAGCACCTCGCCGAGGGTGCGGTCGGCGACGGACAGCAGCAGTTCGTCCTTGTCGCGGAAGTGCCGGTAGACGGCGGTGGGGTCGGCGCCCAGCTCCTCGCCGAGGCGGCGGACGGTGAAGGCGTCCGCGCTGCCCCGGGCGGCGATGCGCAGGCTCGCCTCGATGATGGCGTCGGGCGTGAGCTGGGAGCCGGCGCGCTTGCGCCGGGCCGGGGCCGGACCGGAGGCGGGGGTGGTGATGGATGGGTTCGTCATGGTGGGCCAGTCTATCGATTTGCGACCAAGGCAGCGCAACACCGTTGACAACACTGTTGCGCAGGCCGTTCAATCCTCCTCAACAACGCACCCAGCGGGTCACCCCGCCGAGTTGGAGGAATCGTCAATGACCAGCACTGCGGGCAACGCGGGCACGGCCGACACGGCGCAGCAGCGGCCGGCGGACACGGTCTTCGTCGGGGGACGGGTGTTCACCGCCACCTCCGCAGCACCGATCGAGGCCGGAGTCGCGGTCCGCGACGGCAGGATCCTGGCCGTCGCCGACGACGCCGCCGTGCGGGCACTCGCGGACGCGGACACCGAGGTCGTCGACCTGGCCGGGGGCCTGCTCCTCCCCGGATTCCAGGACGCCCACGTCCACCCCGCCGTCGCCGGCCTGCAGATGCTGCGCTGCGACCTGTCCGGCCAACGCTCGCCCGAGGGCTACCTCTCCGCCGTCGCCGCCTACGCCCGGGCCCACCCCGCGGCCGCGTGGATCAGCGGCGGCGGCTGGTCCATGGACGTCTTCCCCGGCGGCCTGCCGACCCGGGCCATGCTCGACGCGATCGTCCCGGACCGGCCCGTGCTGCTCACCGTCCGCGACGGGCACGGCGCCTGGGTCAACTCCCGGGCGCTGGAACTCGCCGGGGTCGACCGGAACACCCCCGACCCGGCCGACGGCCGGATCGACCGCGAGCCGGACGGCACCCCGTCCGGCACCCTCCAGGAAGGAGCGATGGACCTGGTCGGCGACCACATGCCGGTCGCCACCGCGGAGGACGCGCACGCCGGGCTGATGGTCGCCCAGGACCACCTGCTCTCCCTCGGCGTCACCAGCTGGCAGGACGCCATGATCGGGGCCTTCCCCGGCAACCCCGACAACTTCGACGTCTACCGGCGCGCCGCCCGCGAGGGCGACCTCAAGGCCCGCGTTGTCGGCGCCCTGTGGTGGGACCGCGACCGCGGACCCGAGCAGATCCCCGACCTGGAGGAGCGCCGGCGCACCGGACGGATCGGCCGGTTCAACGCCACCACCGTGAAGATCATGCTGGACGGCATCGCGGAGAACTTCACCGCCGCCATGCTCGACCCCTACCTCGACCGCTGCGGCTGTCCCACCGCCAACCACGGCCTCAGCTTCCTCCCCCCGGCAGCGCTCACCGAAGCCGTGTGCGCGCTCGACGGCCTGGGCTTCCAGATCCACTTCCACGCCCTGGGCGACCGCGCCGTGCGCGAGGCGCTCGACGCCCTCGCCGCCGCCCGCGAGGCCGCGGGCGGCGCGGGGGACAACCGGCACCACCTGGCGCACCTGCAACTGGTCCACCCCGACGACATCCCCCGCTTCGCGGAGCTGGGCGCCGCCGCCAACATCCAGGCGCTGTGGGCGGCACACGAACCCCAGATGGACGAGCTGACCATCCCCTTCCTCGGCGATGAGCGCGCCGCGCTGCAGTACCCCTTCGGGGACCTGCAGCGCGCCGGGGCGCGGCTGGTCGCGGGCAGCGACTGGTCGGTGAGCAGCCCCAACCCGCTGTGGGGCATCCACGTCGCCGTCAACCGGGCCGTCCCGCTCGGGGCCCCCAACGCCCCGAGGGACCGCGCCCCGCGCGCCCCCTTCTACCCCCGGCAGGCCCTGACGCTCGCCCAGGCCCTCACCGCCTACACGGCCGGCAGCGCCTGGGCGAACCACATGGACGACGTCACCGGCACCGTCGAGCCGGGCAAGTACGCCGACCTGGTCGTCCTGGACCGGGACCCGTTCGAGCACCCGGCCGAGGAGATCGGCGACACCCGGGTGCTGCGCACCTACATCGATGGCCGGCTCGTGTACGCGGCCGACCCCACGCACGCCTGACCCATCCCGCCCCCGCCACCACGCCCGCCCCCACCGCCCCGCTCCCGCTCCCGCCACGGAGGAACGCCATGACCGCACCACGCCCCGGAGCCCCAAGACCGACCCGCCGCTCCCGCCGCACCCTCGCCACCGCCCTCGCCGCGGCCGGCGTCCTCGCCGCAAGCGGTTGCAGCGGCGTCGCGCACGGCAGCGCCTCGTCCTCCCAGGCCGCCGCCTACCGCCTCACCGCCCGCACCCCCGCCCCGGTCGGCGACATCGACTCGTTCACCTGGTCCATCTACGCCGAGCCGACCTCCATCGACTACGCCCAGTCCTACGACTACCCGCCCAACCAGATCCTCGCCAACGTCTGCGAGAGCCTGCTGCGCTGGAACCCCAACCTCACCACCTCGCCGAGCCTGGCCACCTCCTACGCCAACCCGACCCCCCTGACCTGGGTCTACCAGATCCGCCCCGGCGTGCACTTCCACGACGGGACGCTGCTCACCGCCCATGACGTCGTCGTCTCGCTCAGCCGCAACATGGACCCGGCCGTCGGCAGCGACTGGTCCTACGCCTACCGCAACGTCGCCTCGATCAAGCAGACCGGCCCCATGCAGGTCACGGTCACCCTGCGCACCCCCGACTCCACCTTCAACGAGTACATGGCCACGGCCCCCGGCACCATCGAGTCCGCCGCGACCCTCGCCAAGGACGGCACCAACTACGGCAACCCCACCGACGGCGTCAACTGCACCGGGCCCTTCGAGTTCTCCTCCTGGACACCGGGCCAGTCACTGGTGCTCAAACGGTTCGACGACTACTGGGACCCCCAGCTGCGAGCCAAGTCCGCACAGGTCAAGTTCGTGTTCCTGTCCGACCCCACGGCCCGCGTCAACGCCTTCCAGACCGGTGAGGTCGACGGCGGCTGGATGGTCCCGCCGGACGCCTACGGCCAGTTGGAGTCCAGCAGCGCAGGCTCGCTCTACTTCGGCCAGAACACCACCGTCGCCGAGGAGGTCGTCAACAACCTCAAGGGCCCGCTCGGAAACCCCACCGTGCGCCAAGCCCTGCTGATGGCCATCGACCGCAAGGGCATCATCACGGCCGGCGTCGACGGGGTCGGCGACGTCGCCGACTCCATGGTCACCCCCAACACCTGGACCGGCGTGCCGAGTTCCGTCGTCCAGGGCTACCTGAAGGACCTGCCGGGCTACCCCTACGACCCGGCCAGGGCCAAGGCCATGGCCGCCAAGGCGGGAGTCCACGGACAGACCGTGGTGATCGCGACCAGCCCGCTCGACAGCGAGACCACCATCGTCACCCAGGCCGTCGCCCAGGCAGCCAGCGCCATCGGCCTCAAGCCGCAGATCGACACCGTCTCCGCCGACAAGTACACCGCCCTGTTCACCGATCCGGCGGCACGCAAGGGCATCGACCTGTTCGTCACCTTCTGGTACACCAACATCACCGACCCGCTGGACATGTACGTCTCGCTGGAGACCGGTCAGTTCGCCAACTACGGCAACTGGTCCGACCCGGCCTTCGACACCGCCCTCAACAAGGCCGTCGCCGCCTACGACCCCGCCCAGCACGCCGCCGACACCGCCGCCGCCCAGCAGATCGCCATGCAGCAACTCCCGTGGCTGCCGCTGTACTCGGACCCCGTCAGCGTCTTCCTCGGCAAGCGGATCACCGGCGTGCAGCCCTCCATCGCCTACCTGTACTACCCGTGGGCCGCGCAGATCGGGGCCAAGGGGTGAGCGCGCGGCTGGAAACCGCCCGAGCGGTGGCCGTCGCCGCGCTGCGCAGGCTCGCCGGAATGGCGGCGACCCTGCTGGTGACCTCCTTCCTGGTGTTCTCCTCGCTCTACCTGGCGCCGGGCGACCCGGTGAGCTTCCTGATCCGCGGGCGCAGCCCCGACCCGCAGGAACTGGTGGCACTCCGCCACCGGTACGGCTTCGACAAGCCGTTCCCGGTCCGCTACTGGAACTGGCTCGACGGGGTCCTGCACGGCGACTTCGGCCAGTCCTACCTGTTCCACCAGAGCGTGGCCGCGGTCATCTGGTCGCGGCTGCCCTCGACGCTGCTCCTGGTCGCGGTGTCCACCCTGATGATCGCGGTCGTGGGCGTCGGCGCGGGCGTCGTGGGGGCGCTGCGCCGCGGGACCCGCACCGACTCGGCGGTGCTGCTGATGGTGACCTTCGGCGCCGCCGTGCCCTCCTTCGTCGCGGCGATCGTGCTGCGCTCCGTCCTCGGCGTCCGCCTCGGCTGGTTCCCCACCATCGGCAACGGCACCGGGACCCTCGACCGGCTGCACCACATCGTGCTGCCCGCGATCGCCCTCTCGGTCACCTTCATGGCCCTGGTGACCCGGGTGACCCGCTCGGCGATGCTCGACGAACTGCGCCGCGAGCACGTCGAGGTCGCCCTCAGCCGGGGACTTCCGCGCCGGACCGTCGTGCGCCGCCATGTGTTCCGCAACGCCCTGGGCCCGGTGGTCACCGTCTCCGGCCTGCTGGTCTCGGGAATGCTGGTGAGCACCGCGATCGTCGAGACGGCGTTCGGCATGTCCGGCATCGGCTCGCTGCTGGTGCAGTCCGTCGACGAACTGGACTTCCAGGTCGTCCAGGCGATCGTGCTGCTCGTGGTGGCCGCCTTCGTCGTCGTCAACACGCTGGTGGACCTGCTGTATCCGCTGATCGACCCACGGGTCGCGGCCGCCGGGAGCGCGCGATGACCACACCCCCCACCGCATCCCTCGCACCCCGGTCCGGGCTACCGGTCCTGCGGACGCTGCGCCTGCTCGGCGGCGGATGGCTGGTGCGCGTCAGCGCGGTCATCCTGGTGCTGTTCGTGCTGGTCGCGGCCCTCGGCCCGCTGCTGGCACCGCAGGACCCGACCTTCGGCGACCTGGAGAACACCCTCGTCGGCCCGAGCGCCGCCCACTGGCTCGGCACCGACCAGGGCGGCCACGACACCTTCTCCGCACTGATCGAAGGCACCCGCACCAGCCTCATCGGCCCGCTGGCGGTCGTGCTCTCCTCCACCGTCGCCGGCATCGCCGTCGGCCTGTTCAGCGCCTGGTGCGGCGGCTGGGTCGACGCGGCCGTCAGCCGGGTGCTCGACATCCTGTTCGCCTTCCCCTCCCTGCTGCTGGCGATCCTGGCGGTCGCCCTGTTCGGCAAGGGCATCACCGCCCCGGTCCTGGCCATGGCCATCGCCTACATGCCCTACACCGCGCGCCTGGTACGGGGCCTGACGGTGCAGGAGAAGACCCGGCCCTACATCGCGGCCTACCAGGTCCAGGGCCACTCCCCGGTGTTCACCGCCGTACGACGGCTGCTGCCCACCATCGGCCCCACCGTGCTCGCCCAGTCCACCGTCAACTTCGGCTACGCCCTGCTGGACCTGGCCGCGCTCTCCTTCCTCGGCCTCGGCGTCCAGCCACCCACCCCGGACTGGGGCGCGATGATCAACCAGGCGCAGGCCGCGATCCTGCAGGGCCAGCCGCTGTCCGCGATCGTCCCCGCCACGGCGATCGTGGTCGTCGTGGTCGCCTTCAACATCGTCGGGGAACACCTCGGCGACCGGCTCGCGGGACGGGAGTCCTGATGGCACTGCTCGACATCACCTCACTGCGGGTCGAACTGCCCGGCATGGCCCGCCCGGTCCTGGACGGCGTCAGCCTCACCGTCTCCGCCGGGGAGGTCGTCGCCCTGGTCGGAGAATCCGGATCGGGCAAATCCGTCACCGCCCGCGCCGCCCTCGGGCTGTTCCCGCCCCGCGCGGACATTACCGGCGACGTCCGCGTCGACGGAACCGGCCTGGTCGGCGCCACCGCCGCGGAGCTCGCCACCGTCCGCGGCAGCAAGGCGTCCATGATCTTCCAGGACCCGCGGGCCGGCATCAACCCCGTCCGCCGCATCGGCGACTTCCTCACCGAGTCACTGCGCCTGGGCCAGGGCTGGCCCCGAGGCCGGGCCGACGCCCGCGCCATCGAGCTCCTCGGCGCCGTAGGCATGCCCGACCCGCCGCGCCACCTGCGCCAGTACCCGCACGAACTCTCCGGCGGCATGCTGCAACGCGTCATGATCGCCGGAGCACTCGCCGCCGAACCCTCCCTGCTGCTCTGCGACGAACCCACCACCGCCCTGGACGTCACCACCCAGGCCGAGATCCTCGCCGTCCTCGGCCGGCTGCAACGCGAACGCGGCCTCGGCATGCTCCTGATCACCCACGACGTCGACCTCGCCGCCGCCACCAGCGACCGCATCTACGTGATGTATGCCGGACGGATCGTCGAGACCGCCACCGCGACGGACCTCTTCGCCGCACCCCGCCACCCCTACACCCGGGGCCTGCTCGAATCCACCCCCACACTCCAGGGCACCCTCGACCGGCTCACCCCCGTCCCCGGTGTGCCCCTGAGCCTGCACGAATCCACGCCCGGCTGCGCCTTCGCACCGCGCTGCCGCGACGCCCGACCCGGCCTCTGCGACCAGTCCCCACCGCTCCTGGAGCCCCACGGCTCAGGTTCGGCGCAGGTCGCCTGCTTCCGCGCCCACGAACCGCTCCTGACCACGGAGAACGAGCGATGACCGATCGGACCGGACCCCCGCCAGTCCCGCCCCTGCTCCAGGTCGACGGGCTGCACAAGAGCTACCGCACACCCGGCGGCGGCACGATGGCCGCAGTGGAGAACCTGTCGTTCGTCCTGCCCGCGGGCGGCGCGCTCGGCCTGGTCGGGGAATCCGGATCGGGAAAGACCACCACCGCACGCATGCTCGTCGGCCTCGAACGCCCCGACACCGGCACGATCCTGGTGCAGGGCAGACCGCTGGCCGCCGCCGCACGCGGCAGAACCGCCCGGCTGGCCCGCGCAAGGGCCGTCCAGATCGTCTTCCAGGACCCCTACCTGTCGCTGGACGCGAGGATCAGCATCGCGGCGACCCTCGACGGAGTGCTGCGCCTGCACGGCACCCGCGACCGCGCGGCCCGCGCAGCACGCGTCGCCGAACTGCTCGCGCAGGTCGGCCTCGGCGCCCGCGAGGCGTCGGCCCTGCCCCGCGGACTCTCCGGAGGACAGCGCCAACGCGCTGCCATCGCCCGGGCCCTGGCGGTCGAGCCGTCCGTGCTGGTCCTGGACGAGGCGGTGTCGGCGCTGGACGTGTCGGTGCAGGCACAGGTACTGAACCTGCTGTCCGACATCCGCCGCGACACCGGCATCGGGCTGGTCTTCGTCAGCCACGACCTGGCCGTCGTCCGCTACCTCTGCGACGAGGCGCTGGTGCTGCGCCGGGGCCGGACGATGGAGCACCGGCCCGTCCCGGAGCTGCTCGCCCGGCCCGAACACCCCTACACCCGGCTGCTGCTGGCATCGGTCCCGCATCCGGGCTGGGATCCCGACGCGATCGCCGCCCGCCGCCGCGAACTGGCCACCGAGGGCTGACTGGGACATTACGCAGGAGCCCCCAGCGCCTCCGCCCAGTCGCGCGTCAGTCGCGTGAACGCCGCCGCCGCAGCGCTCTGGTAGGCCGTTTCGCGGCGCAGCAGGGTCACGGTGCGCGGGGGGAGGGCGGGGTCCAGGGGGACGGGGTGGAGGTGCGGGTGGTCGCGGGTGACGGAATCCGGCAGGACCGTGGCCAGGGCGGTGCGTCGCACGATCTCGGTGAGCGCGTTGATGGTGTTGGCCTGCACCGCGATGGTCGGCACGGTGCGGTGGCGGGCGAGGTAGGCGTCGATGTGGCCGCGAGTGGCGAAGTCGCCGCTGAGCAGCGCGAGCGGGTACTCGCCGAGATCCGCCACGGGCAGCGGCTCCGCCGTGCCGGCCCGGGGGTGCAGCGGGCCCACGACCAGGCTCAGGGTCTCGGTGAACAGGGCGGTACCGGCGATGCCGTGCGGATGCGGCCGCTGGAAGGCGATGCCCAGGTCGAGCTCGTCGGCCAGCAGCGCGGACTCGATCCGGTCCTGCGTCAACTCCCGGACGTCCAGGGTGATGCCGGGGTGGCGGGCACGGAGCTGCTCGACCAGGGGGCCGATGAGATAGGCGGTGAAGGTCGGGGTCATGGCGAGGCGCAGCGCACCACGGGAGAGGTCCTGCACGTCGTGCACTGCGCGTTCGGCAGCCGCGAGGTCCTGCAGGGCACGGCGGGCGTAGTGCACGTAGACCCGGCCGCTGTCGGTGAGCTGCACGGTGCGGCCGGTGCGGTCCAGCAGCTGGACGCCCACGGTCCGCTCCAACTGCTTGATCTGCTGGGACAGGGTCGGCTGCGAGATGCGCAGCTCCTCGGCCGCGCGGGTGAAGCTGCCCTGCTCGGCGACGGCCAGCAGGTAGCGGAGATGCCGCAGTTCCAGGGTCATGGAGACAACTATAGATGTAACCTATGAAAAGCATGCACAGTACGTCTTGGACACTATAGAAGCAGGTCGTGCATGGTGGATTCCGTCAGCCCCACGGGGCGGAACCACCGAAGGGAGTGACCATGCACGACCTCTCAGCAGGCGCCGCGCGCTTCACGCGGGACGTCTTCCCCGCGAAGGCGGAGCTCTTCGCCCACCTGGCGACCAACCACACACCGGGCTCCCTGTTCATCGGCTGCTCGGACGCCAGGGTGGTGCCGGAGTCCATCACCGGCAGCGAACCGGGCGAGCTGTTCGTCATCCGCACCGCCGGCAACCTCGTCCCGGCCTACACCCCGGGTGCGGACGGCGTCGCGGCCAGCATCGAATACGCCGTCGCCGTGCTGGGTGTGTCCGACATCGTCGTCTGCGGCCACTCCGCCTGCGGCGCGATGACCGCCCTCGCCGAGGGCCACGACCTGTCCTCGGCCCCCGCGGTCGCCGACTGGCTGCGGCATGCCGACGCCTCCCTGGCCCGCGCCGCCACGGCCGGGGATGCTCAGGACCGGGTCGCCGCGCTGGTGCGCGAGAACGTGCTCGCGCAGCTCGCGAACCTGGCCACCCACCCCTCGGTGGCCCGTGCCCTCGCCCGGAAGGCCCTCACCCTGCACGGCTGGGTCTTCGACATCCCCACCGGTACCGTCGAGGATCTCCGTACCCCCCTGGCCGCCTGACCCCTCGTCACCTCACACGACAGGAAATCTCCCATGCTGCACGCCCAGTTCGACCCCACCGCCCGCCAGCAGCTCGCCATCGCGGCGGTCGAGGCCAAGACCCGCAAGGACCTGTCCTGGCAGCAGATCGCCGACGCGGCAGGCCTGTCGGTCGCCTTCGTCACCGCTGCCGTCCTCGGCCAGCACCCGCTGCCCCAGGCCTCAGCCGAGGCCGTCGCCGACCTCCTGGGCCTGGACGAGGACGCCGCGGTGCTGCTGCAGACCGTCCCGATCCGCGGTTCCATCCCCGGCGGCATCCCCACCGACCCGACCATCTACCGCTTCTACGAGATGCTCCAGGTCTACGGCACCACCCTCAAGGCCCTGGTCCACGAGCAGTTCGGTGACGGCATCATCAGCGCGATCAACTTCAAGCTCGACGTGAAGAAGGTCGCCGACCCCGAGGGCGGCGAGCGCGCGGTGATCACCCTCGACGGCAAGTACCTCCCCACCAAGCCGTTCTGAACCCAGGAGCGGGCCGGGAGGAGCTGCTGCCATGGCCCTCACGCCATCACGCCTGCCCCTTGATCATGGCGGCGTACGCGCTTTCGTCCATCAGGCTGTTGGGCTCCGTCGCGTCGCTCACCGTCATCTTGAAGAACCAGCCGGCTCCCATGGGGTCCTCGTTGATCTGCTCCGGCTCGTCGGCCAAGGTCTCGTTGATCTCGGTAACCGTGCCGGCCACCGGCATCATGATCTCGCTCGCCGCCTTGACCGACTCGATCACGGCCGCTTCATCGCCCTTGGCGAGCGTGGCTCCGATCTCCGGCAACTGGACGAACACGATGTCCCCGAGGTGGCCCTGGGCGAAATCCGTGATGCCGACGGTGACCACCCCATCGGCTTCCACACGCAGCCACTCGTGCTCCACGGTGTACTTGACCTGCGACATGCGTCTCCTCTGACCTCGTCAGCTCCGCCAAGGACGACCGCCGCCGCCCTGGATGTCCTGCCCGGCAGTGACACCTGTCACTCGCACGACAGCCAACTGCTGTGAAGCGCCCGTACCCCTCGGCGCGGCGGTCCTGCGCGCTGGAGTCCCGCTGGAGCTCCGACCGTGCACGGTGGGTGCTCCTCAGTTCCGTATGATCATCCGTTTGCCGCACGGGGGTGTCCGGGTAGAGCTAGGCCGTCGTGAGTCCGAAGTACCGCTGTACCAGCTGTCGGAGGACCAGGGCAAGCAGCACACCCCAGGGGTGCACAGGCTCGTGTGCCCCTCGTCCCCGAGCAGGGAGCAGTACGTGGCTACTGGCACCGTGAAGTGGTTCAACGCCGAGAAGGGCTTCGGCTTCATCGCCCAGGACGGCGGCGGCGCCGACGTCTTCGTCCACTACTCGGCCATCAACGCGCAGGGCTTCCGCGAGTTGACCGAGGGCGAGACGGTCAGCTTCGACGTCGAGCAGGGCCAGAAGGGCCCGCAGGCCTCGAACGTCACCCGCGGCTGACGTTCGTACGGACGCGATGCCCCGCACCGGACCGGTGCGGGGCATCGCGCATTGCCGACACGCCTGCCGGGTTCAGGGGCGGCGTGCGGTGAGCTGTTCGCTGATGTCCCACAGTCGCTTGCGGACGTGGGGGTCGTAGGCGTCCGGGAGGGCCCGGGTTTCGCGGGTGCGGTCGTAGAAGCGTCCGGTCACGCCGTTCAGTGCGGGGTCGTCGATGAGGCGCAGGGTGGCGGCGGTGCCGGTCTCCAGGGTGTCGATGCTGTGGCCGACGCTCTGCAGGACCATCTTGGTGGGCATGTAGGTGGCCGGGTGCAGGCTGTTGACGGTGACCCTGTCGGCCGGGAGCCGTGCGGCCAGGTCGAGTCCTGTGGCGATCATGGCGAGCTTCGACTGGCAGTAGGCGCGCATGCCGTCGTAGCCGTGGGAGAGGGTCAGGTCGTCGAAGGCGATCGGCGCCTGGCCGAGCGAGGCGACGTTGACCACCCGTGCGGGGGCTCCTGCCTCCAGCAGCGGCAGCAGTCGCTGGGTGAGGGCGAATGCGGCCAGGTGGTTGACGGCGAACCGCAGTTCGTTGCCGTCGACGGTCAGACGCCGGTCGGTGCCGTCGGGTTCGCCGCCGCCGACGCCCGCGTTGTTGACCAGGACGGTCACCTGGTCGGTGAGTGCGGTGATCTCGTCCGCGAGGCGGTGCACCTGGGCGAGTTCGGACAGGTCGGCCTGGACGGTGGTCACCTCGGCGGGGCGGTCGGCGAGATCGGCGCGCAGGGCCGCGAGCCGGTCGGGGCTGCGGCCGTGCAGGATCAGCCGGGTTGCGGGCCGGTCGGCGAGGGTGTCGGCGAGGGCACGTCCGAGTCCGTCGGTGGCGCCGGTGAGGACGATGACGCGGGTGTGGGGCATGGATTCTCCGTAGGGGTGCGGGAGGCAGTGGCAGGGGGTGGTGCGGCGGTGAGCAGCGCCATGAGGTGGTCGACGTCCGTGGGCCCGAGGGGCCGGTCGGTGGCGAGCAGCCGGTACCAGACGAGGCCGAACACGAGGTCCGCCACAGTCTCTTCGGGCGGGTGGGCGGGCAGGTCGCCGCGTTGGCGGGCGCGGTCGAGGATGACGGCGAGGGCGGCGCGGCGCCGGTTCAGGAACCCGTCGCGGAATCGGGTGCGGAAGCCCGTGTCGACCTGTGCCTCGGCCATGAGCGCCGTCAGCGCCGGGACGACGCCGGGGAACCGGGCCAGTGCGAAGGAGTCCGACAGGAACTCCCGCAGGTCCGCCGGGTAGGAGTCGCGGTCGGCGGTCGACACGCGAAGGTCGGCTTTGACGGCGAGGGCCTCCAGGAGCACGTCGGCCTTGTGGGGCCACCACCGGTACACCGTCTGTTTGCCGCACCCGGCCCGGGCGGCGATGCCCTCGATCGTGAGCGCCTGGTATCCCACCTGCGAGACCAACTCGTAGGCGGCGGTGAGGATCGCCAGACGCGTGTCCTGGCTGCGCTTGCGGCCTCGGCGGGCGGGTTCCTCGGTGGTCATGGGCGTCATCCTACCCATATCGAGACGCCACGGTTCGTAATATACCGGGCCACCGCCAGGCGGCTCCTCGCCTGCGGCGGCCAGGTCCCACGTCGACGGCCCCTGTACAGGCACGCTCGCTGAGTGCCGACGCCGTCCGTGCCTCGGCGGGTTCCCTGGTCCCACAAGCGATGTCTACCTCCGGTGCGGTATTTCTCCGGGAAAGAGTTGGTGGGTGTCGCCGGTATTCCCATGGGGGTGGGGGTTCGGTGCAGCCACGAATGTTTACCTGATGGTCTCAAGTGTGGTCATCATGGCAATGCGCAACGTCCTGGTGGGGCGATCCCTTTTCCTTCCTGGTCGGCGTCCGTATATGCCCATGACTGATGGGAGCTGCTGCGGGGTAGTCCTGGAAGAAGCACGGCAGATACGTTTCAGTGAACGGATAATCAGATGGTTATCAATGCTTCGGCAATCGTCATCCTGGGCCTGGCTGTGCTCCTGATGATGCGGTCGGGCCGCCACCATTGGGGTTTCGGTATGGCCTGTGTCGTCCTGGGGTTCCTACTCGCCAAGACTTCGGTTGAACCGGCGATGACGAGCTTTCTGGAAGGCGTTGTGCACGCAGTGAGTTCCCTGACGTCCCCAACGACCTCTTGAGCGGAATTGAGGGATCCTCGTACACCACGCTGTCGGCGGGGGCTGCCGACGGCCTGGACCCCAAGGACGGTCTGCCGGTCGACCTGCAGAAGGCCCTCGGCGACACGGTGACCAGCCGGCCCTGGACCGGAGTCCGCTCCGGACCCGGGAGCGATGCGGGTACGTCGCCTCATGCGCCCGGGACGCGCGGATCGCCAGGCTTCTTCGTGTGGCCGTCGCCCCGCCCGGGGCGACATCGGCCGGAAGGAGTCGACCATGCACCTCACCAACCTCAGGGCCCGGAGGTCCGGGTCGGCGGGCTTTGCCCGCCGGGCCGCCACCGCCGCCCTCGTCGTGGCTGCGGCCGCGCTGCCCGTGGCCGCCGCCGCGGGCCCGGCCGCGGCGGCCGGTAACGGGACCTCCGCGGTCGCCCACGGCACCAGCAGCCCGGCCGGCGCGCTGCGGCCGGCCGACTGGAACGGCAACTGCGCCTGGGACCTGTCGTACAGCAACGCCGACTGGGGCGTGTGCGGCGGCAGCGGCCCGCAGCAGTACGTGATCCTTGTCGGTTGCAGTGACGGCAACTGGTACCGCAGCGACCCCGTCACGTTCGGCGACCCGAACGGCGCCTGGGCGTACTGCCCGTCCGGCACCGTCCGGACCGGCTACGGATGGAGCCGCTGGTAAGCAGCGCTCCCAGGAGAGGGGCCGGGCTCGCCCGGCCCCTCTCCCCATGCCCGATGCCCATGCGATGGCCCGGGGCGGTACGGAGGGTTCCGTACCGCCCCGGGCCGCTGCGCCGGTGCCTCAGGCCTGCGTCGAGCAGGGGTTGCCGGGGCCGGGGATGCATCCGCCACCGTCGTCGGGCACGGGGCCCGCCGTCGGCCCGGCGGTGGCGCCGTCGTCGGGGACTCCGGCGCCGCGGCGCAGCGCACGCGGCACGCCGACCGCGAGTGCGGTCAGTGCGGCCAGCCCCGTCGTGGTGAGAGCGACCTTGGCCACGGGCCCGTTCGCCTTGAGTGTCATCGCTGTCTCCTTCGCGGTCGGTGGTTGTACGACCAATATCCCCAGGTCCGTGTCCCGACCGCATGGGCCCGTGGTCCTCCCGCTGCTCGTGACCCCGCCACTGGGGCCCCTGGGGGAGTCAGTCCGTCGGCACCGGCGACGGGACCCTGGGGAAGACCGCGGTGACCACTGCTCCGCCCGCGTCGTTCGCGGCGGTGAACGCTCCGCCGAGCTCCTCGGCCCGCTCGGCCATGGAGCGCAGTCCCACCCCTGCCTCGAAGGTGTGCGCGGGGAATCCCGCGCCGTCGTCCCTGGCCTCGACGGTGACCTGACCGGAGTCCACCCGCAGCACCAGGGTGGCGTTGGTCGCACCGGAATGGCGGACGATGTTGTTGAGCGCCTCGCCGCTGATCCGGTAGACCGCGACCTCCACTGCGGCCGGCAGCGGGGGCAGCGGGTCGGGATGCACGTCCAGGTCGACGTGCAGGGGCCGCCCGGCCCACCCCG
>Ga0302314_10003522_pt1 | contig 28817 bp, 22 predicted proteins | sample III_Palsa_N2_3_FD_200533 | JGI IMG/M metagenome (GOLD analysis project Ga0302314, IMG submission 200533) | Peat permafrost microbial communities from Stordalen Mire near Abisko, Sweden - III_Palsa_N2_3 | ecosystem: Environmental > Terrestrial > Soil > Palsa > Peat permafrost | place: Sweden...
GGTGTCGCCGACGTTGATATCGGGAATTCCGTCCGGTAGCCCGATGTGAACGTGCCAGGTAAACGAGATCGCCAGGGTCACGTTGACACTTAAGTTTTGCAGCGTCGCTTGCACCGCTGACATCGAGAGACTCGCGTTATCGAGCACGAGCTGTCCGACGGTGATCGGGCCGATGGCGAGCTGACCAACCGAGATATTCTGTACGCTTGCTTGTCCGGCGGTTAACTGTGGTATTTTTGCGAACATATCCGCTTCCTACCTGGTCAACGCATTTGGGGGACACTCGTGCAAACTAGCGCAAAGGTGAGTGGGAAACAAGAGATAAGGGAAGAATCTTCTTTTTTGAAAAAAAGAAGCAAAAAACTTTTGTCACTTCAGGCCTGCGGTACGAATGGCACGGTCGTTGCCACAACAAAGTGACAAAGTTTTTTTGCTTTTCTTGTTCACAAAAAGAAGACTTATCTTGATACCTTGTTTCTTGCGGCCTCCAAGATCATATCCGCCGCCTTCTCGCCGACCATATAGACCGCGCTTGCTATAAAAAATCCCGGAATCTTCGGAAACACCGACGCATCGGCGATGCGCAATCCCTTGGTATGGTGAACCGCCAGCATGGAATCCACCACACCTCCGCTCTGCTCGGTACCAATCGGGCAACTGCACGAAGCGTGGTGGCCCCACGCATTGTCTCGCACGAACTGCGCAAGCTCGGCGCCGCCGCGAACATCCGGTCCGGGGAGAATCTCACTTATGCCAAACCCGCTGTCGATCAAAGGCTGCATGACCGAACGGACAAACCGGATCGCATCGACCACGGCGGCCAAATCGTCACCTGCGGGATCATCTACGGAATCAAAACTATTGAACAAGATGTCGGGGCGGTCCCGCGGATCGGCGGAGCGTAGCTTGATCCGTCCCGCCCGGTTGCGGGTGTGCGCCTTCAAGATCGCCCAGGTCAGGAAATCATTCTGCTGGCCGAACGCGTCCGAATAGCCCGGGTAGTATCCGGAAAAGCGCCCGAGCAGCGCCATGCAGAACTGATCCGCGACCGGTAGCTTGCGTGCCGATCGCCTGATCGCGGCGAGCGCGACGCCGTTCGAAATATACATGCCGGAACGAAATTTCGCCCAATCCGCGTAAAGCGGATCGTCGACCGTAAAGCGCGCGTCCTTGAGACACGCCCACTCGCGCTGCAACTGGTGGACCACGGCGACTTCATAGCGATCCTGCAGGTTTCTGCCGACACCCGGCAGGTCGACGATCGATCTTAAACCGACGCGCGCGAGATCCCCCGAAGGCCCGATCCCGGACAGCATCAGCAACTGCGGCGTGTTGAATGCCCCGGCAGCCAAAATCACCTCGCGCCGCGCCCGCGCGACCCGCGGCTCTCCCGGCGCTTCGCTCGGCTGCTTGTCGGCCCGGTAGAGCCGCGCGCCCTTGAGATATTCGACCCCGACCGCCCGCTGGTCGCGATCGAACATCACCCGGGTCGCCAGCGCATTGAGCTCGATCGTAAGCCGCTCGCGATGCCGCAACTGGACGCGCAGCAGATGTTCGCGCGTGCCTGTCCTGGTGTGTCCCTCGGTTGTCATCGGCGTGTAGCAGATGCCTTCCTCGTGCCGGCCGCGCATCCGGCGATCGTTGGGGTCGGCGTGGCCGATCAGCCAGCGTCGCAGTGCTGAGAGTGGGGTGCGGCTCACCATGCGGAAGCACATTTCCTCGAGCAGCGGCATCAGTTCGGGGTCGAAGAACGCGCTGTCGGGGATCGGGCGCTCGGTGGTGAGCCAGCCGTCCCAGCCATGACCGGTCGGATCGAGCCCAAGCCGGCGCAGCAGCCGCCAGAACGGACGATGACGGCAATTCTCGATCCGCCGGAAATAGCGGCGCATCTGGCTGGCGCGCCAGCTCCGATCCCCGGTGACGGCGGCGATTTCGTTCCAGTCCCGGTCCTCGGGCGCAATCAGTATCATCGCGTTGTGAGTGGTGCAGCCGCCCAGCGCTCCCGCACGCGGATAGAGAATACCCTCCGGAGTAAGCTTCGGGTCGCGTTGCTGCTGCGTCGCGTCGGCGTAGTGGCGGACGAAGAAATCCCAGCACATCGCCGGGTTTTCGGTCGCCTTGGGGTGAAACGCCGGAACTTCGCAGTCCGCGTCGGCGGGATCGTCGCCGGCCTCGAGCACCAGCACCGTCATTCCGGCTTCGGCGAGGCGCGCGGCCACGGTGCCTCCGCCGGCTCCGGAGCCAACCACGATGTAGTCGTAAACCGGCACAGGTGTGATTTTTCAGAAGGTTTTGAGGAACTCGATCAAAGCGCGTTTATCGGCGTCGCTCAACCCCGGTTCGTCCGGTTCAGCCATCGAAGTACCGAAATAATGCCCTCGATTGACTTCGAAATCCGGACATTTGCTTAGCGCGAGCAGCGGCTGTTCCAGATCCGCGAAGCGCGTGCTCAATTCGGCGTCGGAAGCGTTGGCCGGTGCGGATGCGAGGTCTCTGATCACCCGAGGCAGCACATTCATCAGCTTGCCGAGTTGCGCCGTGCGTGCCGCGAGATCGGGGGGATTCATATTTTGCGGCTCCGCGAGCGGCTGAAAATTGGCGAGAATGTCGACCGGCGTGCCCTTGGGGATCGGTCCGATCGTTACATCGCCGCCGCTGGTGAAAAGCTTGGGAAACAAAGCGTGCAGCGTCCCCTGCAGCGGATGCAGCAGTGACGGCACGTAGGGCTCGGGCAGAAAAATCTCGCTGCGATCGGTGGTGCGATCGATCCAGAACACGTCCTTGCCCAGCACCGGATCATGCGGCCGCGTTTCCGGCCAGAGCAACTCCTCGATCGAGGCATTGAACACCCGCATGCGCGCGGCAACCGAAGGATCCTGCGCGAATTGGTCTTCGCCCACGCTGTTGTTCAGCAGAAAGGGCGCGGTAGACCACAGGCTGATCAGCGAAGGCGGCCTGGTGTAGCCCCGGCCGCCGCCTGGCATCACGTAGCTCTTCAACTGCCCGGTAAAAGGATCGTGATAGGTAATGGTCCCGACCGAGGGAAGTTCCTTGTAGGTCGTGGACGAGAAATTATCCCAGATGTTGCCCGCGAGTGCGTTGGTCGCGAGCGGGCTGCAGGCGTTGGTTTTGAGCAGCGTCACCGGCACCCGCAGCTCGGTCGAGAGATAATTGCCGTCAAGAAAATCCGGCTGCAGCACGATCGCGCGCATTTGCGACTTGAAATCCGCGGTCTTGGTCCAGGCCCAATAGCGGTTCCAGCATGCCAGATAATTCGGTCCCGAACATGAACCCGCGTCGGCTCCCGCCGGCGGCTGCGGTGCTTTGCTCGAATGGCAGCGCGCGCAATATTCCGAAAACACGATCTTGCCGCGTTCCAGCGTCGGCGGATCGGCGGTGAGATAGGCCGCACCGCCGGGCGCCGCCGCGAGCTTGTCCGGCTGCCCGGCCTTGATCAGGAACAGCGCCATGTCCGGGGTGGTGGCCTCGGTCGCGCGCCAATAGGCCGAATTCTTTTCGGCTACCGATATTTGGATCGGCGTGATCGGCGCGCCGCCGACCACCGGATTGAAGTGCAACAGCCACTCTTCGCTGAACACGCCGATGTTGAGATAGACCCGGTTGAGCGCCGCCAACACTCCGACCGAATCGGACCCGTCCTTCAGGATGCGCGGCGTCCAGACTGTCCCGGGTGACTGATAGAAATTATCCAGGATCGATCCGGCGAACTGCGGATACTGGTTGAACTGCTTGTTCAGCGCATTGTCGGCGCCCAGCGTCTCCTTGCCATGGGCTTTGGCCAGCGCTACCCGAGGGAGAACGTTATAGATCGCGTTCATCGTGCGCGGATTATTGATGTTGTCGCTCGACACCAGCGAGGTATCCATCGTGCCGGGACGATAGGTGTGCACCAGCTGGTAGACGAAATTGTTGCGCTGCGACTGGGGAATCGCGGTGATCGCCGAATTGTCGCCGAAGATCTTGTCGACCCACAGATATTGCGCGCCGACCGTGGAGTTCAGATTGGCCCACTGCGGGTGCGCCGGGTCCGCCGGCGGATGGATCGGACTGGGTCCGACGTGGCAGAAACCGCACGACATGCCGACGCGGTACGGCCGCACCAGCTTCGGATCATTGTAGTAGTCCGGATCGTTGTAGTATTTTTCCGCGTCCCAATGCTCTTCCGCCTTTTCGTCAAAGGCGGGGTTGGGGAACAGCCGCAGTCCGACGATGCCGGTGGCGTAGCCGTAAAACGATCCGACCGGCAGGGTCTTGCCGTCTTCGAATCTGGTGCCGCGGGCGCCGATCTTTACCCCGGGATATTTCTGTTCGTTTTCAAACGGATCGGCTCCGCATCCGGGTTGCCGGACGTCAAGATAGAGCCAGAAGCGGGCCGGATCGGGCTTAGTTGCCTTGGTGAAGCAGGGTTCGTTGATCAGGCCGGCGATCTGCCAGCGCGTGTCGCGGGTGATTTCCTGGCCGGGATGGGATGTGATTAGCTTCAGCAGGTCGAACGCGCCGAAGGTTTTGACCGTCATCACGTCCCAGAATCGGTCGTTGCCGCCGGTCCACACCAGCCACATATTGCGGCCGGCGGCTTCCTGCGGGGTCAGCGCGGCGCCGTTGTCCATATCATGGAAATAGTCTTCGGTGGCCGCGGGAAACGATGCCGCGTCGCGGCCGGCGCGGCTCGCCTCGTCCAAGACGTGGCCGGGGCGAGGGTTCGAGATGTTGAACCAGATTCCCGCGGCCACGGCGGTTCCCGCCAGTAGAGCCGCGCAGATCACCAGCGTTGCGACCAAGCCATAACGAGTCCGAGCCATGACACACTCCCGAAATGGATCGCTCCAGCATTTGCGCAGACGCCAGAAAGCAGCCGGAGACTCGTAGTATTCAGCCCGAAAGCCTCGCCGCGATTGCGGTAAAAAAGCCAAGTAAAGCGACAATTGGAGTCTGTCACGTCGCACGGGATCGATGAGTTTTATTTACGGATGCGAAAGGAAAGCCAAACTATCGCCCCGCCAAACTATCGCCCCGGTCGCGTTGTACTCTAGGCATTGTTACCCGATTGGAGGGATTCGATCAAGCGTCGAAGCCGACTCGAAACGATTTTGATTTCAAAGGGCTAAGATTTGCCGCAATGCGGCGCGGCGGTTTTCTTGACGAATGTCCGCACCGGTGTATTTTGGATCGCGCTCCCCAAGTGCTGTGGTTGGTTGGAGATGCCCGTGATCCCACAAGATACCTTCATGGTGGCAGCGCCGATCCGCCCCGGCGCGAAGCAAGAATTGTGCAAGCTGCTTGCCAGCATGAATCTGCAGGCCGGCGTGGCGGATCCGGCGAATGTGCTGGTGCCGTTTGGAAATTTCGCCACGCTCCATTTCGCGCGATTCGTCATCCTCGACGATCAGACTCTGAGCGATCTCGCGGCCTATAACGAGTCATTTGACGACGCGCCGGTTTATCTGGTGTTTCTTGGCGATTGCGATGGGCCCGCCGGCCCGCTGCTGGCGACGATCGCACGCGAAGCCGGCAGCGGGCTTCAAAAAATCTTCGCGCATTGTAAGGGCTTTGAGCCTAACATCGGTCTGCTCGCCTGGATGCGCCAGCATTCGCTGCGTCCGGCGGCAAATTATGTCAATTACGTCGGCCGGACGGTTCATCAGATCCGCGAGGAAGCCGTTCTGCATTCTGCGTTGATCGGATACATTGCCAGCGCTTCCGTTGGGGAAGCGCCAACGCAGCTTCACGCCCGTCTGCGTCAGGCGGTGCGGCAGCACGGTCCGATCCTGACCACGGCACAGCCCGCGCCGGTCTGGTTTTGGCTCCGGCAAACGCTCGGGGAACTCGCGAGCGGGCTGTTGCTGCTCGCGGGGGCGCTGCTGTTGTTGTTGACGCCGTTGATCTTGCTGATCCCGATCTATTTATACCTCCTGCGGCGTCACGAACTCTCCGATCCGGTGGTGCCCAAACCGCCGCACGATATCCCATCGAACCAGTACGTCGCCTCGCTCGCAAGCATCGAAGACTATGATTTGGTCAATCAGTTCAGCGCCTTCGGCAACGTCAAGCCGGGGTGGTTTCGCCGGGTAACCATAGTGTTTCTGCTGTTCGCCCTAAACTTTGCCAACCGGCTGCTCTATTCCCGCGGGCGGCTGGCGCGAATCGGGACTATTCACTTTGCGCGCTGGGTCTTCATCGATGGCGGCCGGCGCTTGTTCTTCGCCAGCAACTATGATCGCAGCCTCGAGACCTATGCCGATGATTTCGTAAATAAGGTCGCTTTCGGCATCAATCTCGTCTTCAGCAATGGCATCGGCTATCCGCGCACGCGATTCCTGATTCTGGACGGGGCAAAGAACGAACGGAATTACCAGAATTATCTGCGCCGGCACCAGCTGCCGACGCAGGTCTGGTACAATGCCTATCCCGGCTTGACTGTTTTCGACATCAACCGGAACGCTAATATCCGCAAGGGACTTGAAAGCGACGCGCTGTCGGATGTCGAAATCCGCCAATGGCTGGCGCTGATATAGGTGGGAAATGGCGCAGTCGGTAAGCGAACTCCACGACATCCAAGGTATCGTTCGCTCCGGCTACGGCAGCTTGGAGGAGGCGGTTTTTTTGTTGCTGCGGGTGACAGACGCGACGGCGGCGAAGGCGTGGCTAGGTGCTGTCTCCGGCGGATCCTCGCCGTTCGCCTATCGGGTCACCAGCGCGGGCGATCTCGAGACCCGTCAGGACCGGGCGCTTCAGATCGCCTTTACCGCGCCAGGGCTGGCCAATCTGGGGCTGACAGAGGCGGTGATCCACGAGTTCTCGCGGGAATTCTATGGTGGGCTCGCGACCAGTGCTGCGATCGCGGAAGGGCGCTCGCGACGGCTCGGTGATTTGGGCGCCAACGCACCGACGAATTGGTTGTGGGGCGCGGGCGCTGACACGCCTGACGCGGTCATCCTGCTCTACGCCAACAAGGGCGGCCTTGCGGCACTGCTCGCCAAGGTAAAGTCCGATATCGCGCCGGGCTTTTCGGTCGCACAAGAGTTTCCGACCACGAACAAATCGGTCGGCGACGGTGACCGGCTGGAGCACTTCGGTTTCATCGACGGCATCAGCCAGCCGGTGATCGACTGGAAAGGCGTGCGCAATCCCGGCGCGGCGGACGTGCTGGAATACGGCAATCTGATCTCCGCCGGCGAGTTTCTGCTCGGTTACAGCAACGAATACGGGCTCTACGAGCAGCGTCCATTGCTGGCGCCGGAGCGGGATCCCGCTGGTATTCTTCCTCCTGCGGCGGACGAGCAGGGCATGCGCGATTTTGCTCGCAACGGCACATTTCTGGTGTTCCGGCAGCTCGATCAGGACGTCGCGGGATTCTGGCGTTTCCTGTCCGCGCAGGTTCCGGCCAGCAACGGCACCACGCTCGCCGAAGCGATGGTCGGCCGCAAGCTCAGCACCGGTGATCCGCTGGTGACCCAAGCCACTCCAGGCATCGCGGGCGTCGGCCCCGACCCGGACGACATCAAAGACAACGGGTTTACTTTCTACTCCGACCCCGACGGACTGGAATGTCCGATCGGCGCGCACATCCGACGCGCGAATCCCCGCACCGCCGACATGCCGGGGGGCAAGCAAGGACTAATTTCGCGTTTGCTGCGCACGCTGGGTTTCAAGCACGGGCCGCCCCGCGAAGACATCGTTTCATCTGCGCGGTTTCATCGTATCCTTCGGCGCGGGCGCTCCTACGGCGCCTTCGACCAGGCTAACGGGCCGGTCGGCTTGCATTTCATCTGTCTGAACGCCAATCTTTCGCGCCAGTTCGAATTCATCCAGAACGCCTGGCTGGCGAATCCCACGTTCGACGGCCTGTCCGGTGAGAGCGACCCTCTGCTCGGCAATCGGCTCGACTTCCCTTCGCGCCATCCCAGCAGCACATTTACGCTGCCGCAGGCCGCCGGTCCGTGCCGGCGGATTGCGAATTTGCCTCAGTTTATTACCGTGCGCGGCGGCGCTTATTTCTTTGTACCAGGGCTGCGGGCGCTGCGGTATTTGGCACAGGTCGGGAAATGAAAATCAATGGAGTAGGAAGAAAGAGAAATCTTCTTTTTGTGAACAAAAAGAAGCAAAAAAAATTTATTAATAAAAGTTTTTTGCTTCTTTTTTTCAAAAAAGGAAGACTTCCTTCCTTCCGCTGCGGGAGTATAGCCTGATGCTTCTAAAGCGTTTACACGGTGCTCTCAAGGCGGGATTGCTGTTCGAACGACGGTTCGAGCCCTGGTTTCGCCCCGCTTTCAACTGGGCGTTCCGCACTCCGATGGCCGCGGCAATTCAGTTTCTGATCAACGTTCGCCGGCCGAACGAGGGTTTAGGTCTCGCCGAGGAGCGCATCATGCCCGGCGAGGCCGAAGCCCTGCAGGAAATCATCGACCGGATGGCGGCGCAGATGCGCAACCATTTCCTGCCCGGCAAGTATCTGCGCGGCGGCAACACCAAGACTCACGGTCTGGTGCGCGGCACCGTCACCATCCGCGACGATCTTCCCGCTCATCTGCGCCACGGCATCCTGGCCGAGCCCCGCAGCTTTCCCGCCTGGGTGCGCTATTCCGGACCGGGTCCGACCGCGCCGGCCGACATCGACGACGTCGGCTTCGTCAGCATGGCGATCAAGCTGATGGATGTACCAGGGCCAAAACTATGGGACGACGAAAAGGCGACGCAGGACCTGATCTGCATCTGCACGCCCACCTTCGTCACTCCCGACACGACCGCGAACGCGGCGCTGCAGGAGTGGAGCTTGCGCGAGATGCCGGTGTTCTACTTCCTCGACCCGCACGAAACCCACATTCTCGACATGCTGATGCAGTCGCTGTGGAACCAGACCCAGTACAATCCGCTCGGTCAGTACTATTACAGTTGCGTGCCCTATCTGCTTGGCGAGGGCCAGGCGATGCAATATTCCTTTTACCCCAAGACCAAGGTCTATCAAAAAATTCCGCGTCTGCCGTTCCGTCCGCCCGACAATTATCTGCGCGACAACATGGTGAAGACTCTGGACGAGCACGACGTCGAATTCGACATCATGGTCCAGGTTCAGACCGATCCTCACCGCATGCCGATCGAGAACAACGCTGTGCTGTGGCCGGAAAAGCTATCGCCACGAATTCCGGTCGCCACGCTGCACATTCCCCAGCAGAAATTTGATTCCGCGGCTCAATTCGAGTTCGTCTCCTATCTTTCCTACAATCCCTGGCATTGTCTGCCGGAGCATCGTCCGCTCGGCAATCAAAGCCGGGCGCGTCTTCGCATGTATGAGACGCTGTCTAAGCTGCGCCAGCGCGAAGATAACACGCCCCACCTCGAGCCCCTCGGCACCGAGACTTTCGAGTAGCTGATCAATCCACGTCCGACGGGAGATTGCTATGTGCCCAGCAACCACAACGCGATTCAGCTTTCGACCCGGCCTCCCGTGCAACCCGTTCAGCAACGTCCGGCTCGAGGGCAGTTGGGACGCATCGGGCCAAAGCGCGGCGGCGTGGAGCGTCCAGCCGATGGCGCCGGCGATCGACTCCGACAGCTGCCCATCGTTCGAAGCCGAGGTCACCTTCGATCCGAGCGGGATCGGCACCACATTCTGTTGGGGCGTAAGGCTGGACGGGCCGGCCGGCAAGGATGTTTGGGCGATCGCGAGTGAAGTCGACGACGAGAATTCGACCGCGCGCCAGCAGTCGTTCGTGCTGGAAGCGGAAACCGCAGTCCAGATCTATTATCTGACCAATTGCGCGCGGCTGGGCGCGGTCAAGCACGATATCCCCGGGATGCCACCCGGAATTCGCTTCTCGGTGTGGGCGCCCAACGCGCGCGCGGTGGAGCTGGTACTGGCCGATCCGGTGCGCGGTTATGTCGCTGACGACGGCACCGGCGTGGTGAAGACGATCGCGATGACCAGCACCGGGCAGGGGATCTGGAGCGCCGGGCCGGCAGACGATCTCGCGCTCGCCGATTTTTCCAAGCTAGTTGGCACGCCCTACATGTTCCACATCACCAAGGACGACGGTACCCAGGCGTATCGCACCGACATGTATTCGCGCCAGCAGATCGGCCGGGGCAATTTTAATCCCAACGGAGCACCCTATCCCGGCCCGCCTGCCGCGCTCGATGGCCCACCGAGCTGCTCCGTAGTGTGCGACCAATCGGTCGTCGTGGTCGAAGGGGAGTGCGCCGTGCCGGTCGCGGATTTCTGGCGCGACGAGTTTTCGCCTGGACATCCGCTGCCAACCCTGCTCGGCGATCTGGTGATCTACGAACTTCACGTCGGCGCGCTCGGCTTCGGCAAGCCTAATCCGGGAACGCTCGACGACGCGATTGGGCTGCTCGATCATCTCGCCCTACTCGGTATCAACGCGATAGAGCTGATGCCGATCGCCGAATTCGAGGACAAGGCGAACTGGGGCTACGGCACCGCGCAGTTCTTCGCCATCGACCAGGCCGCCGGCGGCACCGACCGGCTGAAAATGTTCGTGAAAAGATGCCACCAGCGCGGCATCGTCGTCATTCTCGACGTCTGCTACAACCATTTCGACCCCGACGGCGAGCGCGTGCAATGGGCCTACGATTCGAACGACCCCACGCGCAACATCTACTTCTGGTATGAAGGCGTGCCGAGCGATTATCCCGAGCCCGACGGCGGCTACATCGACAACATGTCCACGGGCTACGCGCCGGCCCACGACCAGGAAATGGTGCGGCAGTTATTCATCAGCAGCGCCGCCTGGCTGGTTACCGAATGCCATGTCGACGGTTTCCGCCTCGATCAGACCAGCTCGATCCATCAATATGCGGTGATCCACGCCAACGGCGACGACGCGCCGCGCGCCGAGATGTTCGGGATCAAGTTTCTTAAAGAATGGACCCGGACCATGCGGCTGCTGAAGCCGGGTCTGTTTCTGAGCGCCGAGGATTATTCAGGCTGGGCCGCGATGACCGAACCGAGTCTCGCCGGCGACGGTTTGGGTTTTGATGCAACATGGTACGGCGACTTTCAGCATCATCTGGTGGAATACCAGGGAACTTCCTATGCCCAGCTGGTGCAGCAAGCGGGCTTCGGCGACAACCGGCCGCTGGCGATGGATTATTTCGCCGGCGCGCTCGGCGCGAGCGGCAGCGCCAAGGTGGTCTACAACGAATCGCACGACGATTGCGGCAATCGGCTCGGCTCGGCGCGCACCATCGTGCTCGCGGTCAACGGCGCGCCGCTGGTCGGCGACACGAGGCGTTGGGCCGAAGCGCGGGTGCGGGTCGCCGCGGGGCTAGCGCTGCTATCCGCCGGCACGCCGATGTTCTTCATGGGGGAAGAGATCGGCGCGGCGAATCCCTATTGCTATGACACGTTCATGGCCAATCGCGAGGACATCTTGGGCGATAGCGTCGGCACCGGCGCGCTATTGTTTCGCTATTACCAGGATCTGATCCGGCTCAGCATCGAGAACGCGGCGATCCGGTCCAACAATATCGATGTTGCCGCGACCGACGATCAGAACCGCATCATCGCATTCCACCGCTGGGATGATCAGGACGAATTCTTGGTCGTCGGATCGCTCAACAACGCCGCGTTTCCCAACGGCTACTGGATCCACAGCGACCGCCTCGGCGACGCGGGTTGGACCGAGGTATTCAACAGCGATGGCCAGGCCTACGACGGTTGGAACGTCGGCAACGATGGTGCCGCACTCGGGGCGCAGGGCGGTTCGTTAAACTTGGTGATCCCAGCGTCAGGACTGGTCGTGCTACGCCGGAGCTGAATCACTCAAAGTGTTTTTGCTTCTTTTTGTTCACAAAAAGAAGAAGTCTTCTTTTGAAAAAAAGAAGCAAAAAACTTTTATCCGTTATTCTCCCAAGTCCTTGATCGCCTGGATCATCTTCACCAGCACCGCCTGGGCGTCACCGTAGACCATGTTGCAATTCTCTTCATAGAACAACAGATTCTCTACCCCGGCGTAGCCCCGGCCCTGGCCGCGCTTGATCACATAAACCTGCCGTGCTTTGTCCACATTCAAGATCGGCATGCCGTAGATCGGTGACGACTTATCGCTGCGCGCGGCCGGGTTCACCACGTCGTTCGCGCCAATCACGAGCGCCACGTCGGTCTCGGCAAAACTATCGTTAATGTCTGCCATGTCGAATATGATGTCATACGGCACCCCGGCCTCCGCCAGCAGCACGTTCATGTGCCCCGGCATTCGCCCGGCGACCGGGTGCATGGCGAATTTCACGTCCACGCCCGCAGCCTGCAGCAGTTTTACAAATTCATACAGCTTCTGCTGCGCTTGCGCGACCGCCAAGCCATAGCCGCAGGCGATGATCACGCTGCTCGCGTAACGCATCGTGACCGCGGCGTCGGCGGCCTCGACCGGCCTCAGTTGGCCCTTGATATCGGCCGCACCGCCCGCCGCGATCGCGCCGAAATTGCTGAACAGCACGTTGGCGATCGACCGGTTCATCGCTTTGGCCATCAGCAAGGTCAGCAACATGCCGGCCGACCCCACCACCATGCCGGCGATCATCAGCGCCGGGTTTTGCATCGCGTAGCCTTCCAACCCGACCGCGAGGCCGGTGAAGGCGTTGTAGAGCGAAATCACCACCGGCATGTCCGCGCCGCCGATCGGCAGCGTCATCAGCACGCCGAACGACAGCGCTCCGGCGAAGAACACTCCCGCCAGCGGACTCGAATGCGTCCCCCCGGCTAAAACGATGAACGCCAGCCCGAGTGCCACCGTCGCGATGAAAACCGCGCCGTTGAAGAATCGCTGACCCGGCCAGCGCCAAGTCGAATTGATCCGCCCATCCAGTTTTGCCCAGGCGATAACCGAACCTGCCAGCGAGACCGATCCGATCAGCGCGCCCGCGACCGTCATCACCAGCGGCAGGGCAGCCGTCGACCGCCCCGACAGCATGTCGACCGCCGCGATCGCCGCTGCCGCACCGCCGCCCATGCCGTTATAGAGCGCCACCATCTGCGGCATCGCGGTCATCGCCACGGTTTTGCCGCTCCACCAGGCGAGGCTGATGCCGATCGCGAGCGCAACCAGCGCGAGCGCCAAATTAACCGGTAGCCGGGCTACCGCCGCTTCCGGCAGGCTCAGCAGATAGAAGAAGCTCGTGATCACCACGATCAGCATGCCGACGCCGGCGACCACGATCCCCGATCGCGCCGTCACCGGCGACGACATCCGTTTCAGGCCGAAGATGAACAGCAGCGACGCAAGCAAGCCGCTGCCCGCGGTAAGGATTTGCGGATACATGAAGTCTATGCCTTCTTGTTCTTGTCGCTCGCCTTGAACATCGCGAGCATGCGCGCGGTCACGACATAGCCGCCGGCAGCGTTGCCCGCACCCAGCAGCACGCCGCAAAAGCCGATCGCCTCCTCGGTGATGGTAACCGCGTTGAACAGCGAATAGAGCGCGCCCACCACCACGATGCCGTGGACGAAGTTCGATCCCGACATCAGCGGTGTGTGAAGAATCGAGGGCACGCGGCTGATCACCTCGTAGCCGGTAAAGGCGGCCAGCATAAAGATGTAGAGGGCGATGACGAAGGTCATCGAGGTTTCAAACATCATGATTGCGGCTCCTATTTTAGGGCAGATAAAGAAAGAATCTTCTTTTTGTGAACAAAAAGAAGCAAAAAAACTTTGTCAATAAAAGTTTTTTGCTTATTTTTTTCAAAAAAGAAGACTTCTTGCTTGGTTTCACTTCTCATTATTATCGTCAAACCTAACTATTCTCGAACATCTTGCGCGCCGCGGCGTTCGTGATCTCGCCGGCGTGGGTAAGCGCGGTGCCGGCGACCACCTCGTCGCTCCAATCCGGCGCCAGCGTGCCGTTCTTGATCAAAAGTTCGAGCAGGCTGAGCTGGTTCTTGGCATAGAGCTCGCTCGCGTGTTCGCCCAGCAGCGAAGGCACGTTGGTCGGCGCCAGGATAGTGACGGCGCCCACCGTCACGGTCTCGTCCGGCACGGTGTATTCGCAATTGCCGCCGCCCTCGGCCGCCAGATCAACGATCACCGCGCCGTGTTTCATGCCGTCGACCTGCGTTTTGCTGATGAGCTTAGGCGAGGGCCGGCCCGGCACCGCGGCGGTGGTGACGATCATGTCCGCCTGCTGGATATGTTGGGTCAGCGCCGCCTGGACCCGCTCTTTTTCGTCGGCGGTCAGCTCCCTGGCGTAGCCCCCGGTTCCGGTCGCATCCACCCCGGTGTCGACGAACTTGGCGCCGAGCGACGCTGCCTGCTCCTTGGTTTCCGGCCGCACGTCGTAGCCCTCGGTCACCGCGCCCAGCCGGCGCGCGGTGGCGAGCGCCTGCAAACCGGCGACGCCGAGCCCCATCACCAGCACCTTCGCCGCGCGCAGCGATCCGACCGCTGTAGTCATCATCGGCAGGATGCGCGTCATATGCACCGCGCCCAGCAGCGGCGCGTAGTAGCCCGACAACGCCGCCTGACTGCTAAGCGCATCCAGCGACTGCGCGCGGCTGATCCGCGGCACCAGTTCCATCGCGAAACAGGTGATGCCGCGATCGCGCAGCAGCGCCACCAGCTCCCGCTGCCGCTGGGCATAGACGAAGCAAATCAAGATCGCGCCCGGCCTCATCGCGCGCACGATATCTGCCGGCGGCGGCTGTACCGCGAGCAATAGGTCGGCTTCGGCGGCCAGCCGCAACCGATCCTGCTCGAAAACGACGCCGGCATAGTCGCTGTCGGCGAGGCCGATCGCGGCACCGGCGCCGGCCTGCATCCAAAGCTCGGCGCCCAGCTTGGTAAACTTTGCCACCACGCTGGGAACCAACGAGACCCGCCGCTCGCCGGGCATGGTTTCTTTTAATATTACAATCTTAATCGCCATCCCAAACTCCGCCGGCACAGGTTCTTAGCGCAGTGAACACGCCACCTAGCACCTCCGCACGGGCTTGGCGCCGGTCAAATTAGGCGACGCTGATCCCAGCAAAGTGAGCAAGTCAGTTCTTTTTGTGAACAAAAAGAACCAAAAAAACTTTGTGAGTTGATAAGGATAAGAGGCGGCATTGCGGCGGTTCCGCTATATCGGGGCGGTGATGGACCAAGCAACGTCTCGCCCAGGCGCCCGATGACCGGTTCCGAAGACCAGGAGGCGCAGCGCGCGCTTACGGCCGCCGATGCCGGAACCTGGCGCTGGGATCCGGGCGCCGATCGGGTCGCCTTGTCGGATCGGGGCCGCGAATTGCTCGGCGCGAACATATCCGACTTGGACTATCCGACCTTCCTCGGCCATATCCATCCCGACGATCGTGACGCCATCAATCGCGCCCTGCGACAGAGCCTGGTCTCCGGCGAAGCATTGACACTCGACTTCCACGGCTCGCCCGAAAGCGGCGGCCAGCGCTGGCTGCGCATGCGCGGCCGGGCGCTTCACGGCCGGGCCGGGGACATGTGCGGAATCCTGATCGAGCTCGGCGATATGAAGGCGACCGCTCCCGCCAACAGCCGCCTGGCCGCGATCGTGAACTCGTCGGACGACGCCATCGTCGGCAAAACTCTCGACGGCATCGTCACCGACTGGAACTACGGGGCGCAGGCAATCTTCGGCTATAGCGCGGAGGAGATGATCGGCAAGTCGCTCTCGATTCTGCTCCCGCCGGGGCAGGAAGATGAGCTCGACGCGCTCCTTGAGGGCATCAAACGCGGCCACCGGACCGAACATTTCGAAACCCGGCGGCTGCGCAAGGATGGTGAAATCATCGATGTCTCGCTCACCGTGTCGCCGGTCTACGACAGCGCCGGGCGTCTGTGCGGCGCGTCGAAAGTGGCGCGCGACATCACCGCCACGAAGCGCGCGCAAAGAGCCCTCGCCGAGCGGGAAGCGCACCTGCAATCGGTGCTCGATACCGTGCCCGACGCGATGGTGGTGATCGACCCCAAGGGCATCATGCAATCCGTCAGCAAGGCCGCCGAGCGCCTGTTCGGCTACACTGCCGAGGAGGCGATCGGACAGAATGTCAGCATCCTGATGCCGCAGCCTTACCAGCAGCAGCACGACAGCTATCTCGACCGCTACTTGCGCACCGGCGAGAAGCGGATCATCGGCATCGGCCGGCTGGTGGTGGGCCAGCGGCGAGACGGCTCGACCTTTCCGATGGAGCTCACGGTCGGCGAAATGCGCTCCGGCGAGCGGCGCTACTTCACCGGTTTCGTGCGCGACCTTACCGAGCGGCAGCAAACCCAGCAGCGGCTGCAGGAACTCCAGGCCGAACTGATCCATATGTCCCGCTTCACAGCACTCGGCGAAATGGCCTCGACGCTGGCGCACGAACTGAACCAGCCGCTCACTGCGGTGGCAAATTATCTCAAGGGTGTCAAGCGCTTGCTGGATCACGGCAGCAGCGAGCAGTTGCCGCTGGTGAGCGAGGCGGTCGAGCGCGCGGCCGAACAGGCGCTGCGCGCCGGCCAAATCATCCGCCACCTGCGTGAGCTGGTGGCGCGCGGCGAAACCGACCGCCAGGTCGAAAGTCCGGTCAAGCTGATCGAGGAGGCCAGCGCGCTAGCGCTGGCTGGCGCCAAGGAGACCGGCGTGCGGGTGATATTCGCCTTCGATCCGACCATGCCGGCAGTGCTGGCGGACCGGATCCAGGTGCAGCAGGTGCTGCTCAACCTGATGCGCAACGCGATCGAGGCGATGCAAGGCTCCCCGGTACGCGAACTGCGGATCTCGACCCGCTCGGTCGATCGCGATACTCTACGGATCGACGTCGCCGATACGGGCCCAGGGATTGCGCCCGAGATCACGGAGCAATTATTTCAGCCTTTTGTCACCACCAAAAGGCAAGGCATGGGGGTGGGATTGTCGATTTCACGAACCATCATCGAGGCGCATGGCGGCCGCCTGTGGGCCGAACCCAACCCGGTAGGCGGCACGATCTTCAGCCTGACCCTCCCGACCATCTTCCCCGAAGACCGTGTCGGCAGCGACGAGGCATCCGATGCCGTCTAGCCCAACCCCAGCCAGCGCGGTCGTCCATCTGATCGACGACGATGAGGCGGTGCGGCAGTCGCTCGCGTTCCTGCTTGCCACCTCGGGATTGGCGGTGAGGGTCTATGCCTCCGCGGTTACCTTTCTCGATGCGCTCGGTTCGCTGCAACCGGGCTGCATCGTCAGCGACGTGCGCATGCCGGGGGTGGACGGACTCGCGCTCCAGCGCCGGCTGAAGGAACTCGGGGTCAATCTGCCGGTGATCCTGATCACCGGACATGGCGACGTGCCGCTCGCGGTCGAGGCGATGAAGGCCGGAGTGGTCGACTTCATCGAGAAGCCGTTCGATGACGATTTGCTGCTGGGATCGATCCGGGTCGCACTCGATCAATATGGCAAGACCGGCCTGCGCGAGATCGAAGCCGCGCAGATCAAGGACCGGTTGCAATCCCTGTCGGTGCGCGAGCGCGAGGTGCTCGACGGGCTGGTGGCCGGGCATCCGAACAAGACCATCGCCTATGATTTGAACCTCAGCCCGCGCACCGTGGAGGTGCATCGCGCCAACGTGATGACCAAGATGCAGGCCTCCAGCCTGTCGGAACTGGTCCGGATGGCGATGACCGCCGAGGTATTGGCGGCGCACTGAGATCCGCCGTTCGATTCAATATCTGAATGAACTTTTCTCGCCGGGGTTGCGCTACATCAACGCGCCGCGCTGGGCAGCGGTTACCCTGGCCTTCCGGCACCAGCCAGACGGCTTCCGGCAAGCGGGCGAGGATCTCCCCATATGGCCAAACGGACGGACATTGTCCTGGTAGTCGACGATGACCTGGCGGTTCGGGAGTCGCTCAAATTTGCCCTCGAGCTTGAGGGTCTGACGGTAAGCGTATGTGCCAGCGGTGAGGAATTGCTGAGCCATCCCGATCTGTGTCAGGCGGGCTGTCTGGTGCTCGATTATAAAATGCCGAGGATGGACGGGTTCGAGGTGCTGGGGCATCTGGCGGCCCGCCGGATGCGCGTGCCGGTGATACTGATAACGCCCAATGCGGGGGGAAATCTGCGTCATCGCGCCAAGATCGCCGGCGTCCGGCACGTGCTTGAGAAGCCGCTTTCGGACAGCGCGTTGCGCGACAGTATCTCCGACGTGCTGAACGATCCGAGGATGGTCGCGGAATGATCCGCATGAAATAAGTAGGTTAAGACAGAGGAAGAATCTTCTTTTTGTGAACAAAAAGAAGCAAAAAAACTTTGTTAATTGGCCAGCGAAAAACACCATAACCCGATGTACTGTCCCAATTCACCAAAAGTTTTTTGCTTCTTTTTTTCAAAAAAGAAGACTTGTCTCCCCTTCGCTTTGTACCGGTCATGAAAGTGGAGATTTGGTGTTACATCAAACGAATACTGTTTTGATTACGGAACGGAATGCAAAGTAACAATTCGGTGGCTGGGTCGGGCTGTAGACGACCCAATCTTGCGGCAACAAGGGCCCATGCCAACCCCGGTAAACCGGAGCCGCCATGACGGCGCGCCCACTTCCAGGCGCGGCCGGCGGCCCGTCGCAGGCCGAACCTTCGGGATTCCACCGGCAGATCCGGACGCGCACGCAGAAACCGCAACAGTGCCAAATTGACGTCGTGCAGCGTCTGCGCCTCGTTCACCGATAAGCGTCCGGGCGCCTCCCCCGGCATCGCCATCACCGCTGCCTCCACCCGCGCCGCCGGCCCCGAGGCGGCCAGGCGCAACTCGAGCGAATAATCCTGCACGAATACCCCGGGGTCGGATCCGCCCAGCCGCCGCAATAATGCCGCGCTGGCGATCCATACACTGGGGTTGGTCGCCGCCCGGCGCAAAGCCCGCGTCAGGAAATCCGGCTCCAACATCGCTCCGCCGTCTGGTCGGGGAGGCAACTGCGCCGGCGCCGCGGGATCGTAACGCGACTGCAGATCCATCGGTGCATACGCATACTCGGTGCCGTGACGAACGCAGGCGGCGAGCAGCACCGCGGTCGCCCAGGGAAACAACTGGTCGTCGCCGTCGACCGGCTTGACGTAATCGCCGTCAACCAGCTTCAGCCCGGCATTGAGCGCCCACGCCGGACCCGCATTGGTCTGCGACAGGATCACCACGCCGGACCAGTCCGAGGTGAGCGCCCGCAACCGCGGCAGAGTGTCGTCGGTCGAACCGTCGTCGACGAACACGAATTGGCGGTCGAAGTCCCCCTCCTGCGCCGCTAGCCCCGCCAGTAAATGCGTCAGAAACGCTGACTTGTTGAACAAGGTGACCAGGTAGGAAACTCTCATCTAGGCTGGCGCCGGCACAAGCGGCGCCTAATGACCGTGGCGGCGGAGGTGGCTCTCCACTTCGGTGCGCAGGTCCTCGACCAGGGCTTCGGTCGACATGTCGAATGCTTCAACGGCGGTGAGGAGGGTCTGGCAGAACTCGCGGAGTGCAAACAGCAAGCCGTCTACCGGGCCGTTGATGGTGGCGCGCAGGCGTGCGGCTTCTTCCTTTTTTCCCTCGGCCTCGAGCTTGTCGGCAAGTTCGTGAGCTTTGCGTACCGGTTCGTCGGCCATCGGAAGTCCCCGTTCAGCGGTTATGGTTCAATTGCGCGGCAGAGCGAGGAAGCCCGACCGGAAGCTGAGATAAGGGCTTAAAATGACGCACATGGCGAGACCCCAAACCACCAGGGTCACCAGCGTGGTGATCAGCACGATTCTGCCCAGCCGGACCCGGTCGGGCACGCCGCGCCATCCGGTGGCGGGATCGGCGTCGGCCACGGGGTGCACGCCGATCGGCAGCACGGCAAACAGCGCCACCCACCAGATCAACACGAACAGGATGATGGAGGTGAACCAATTCATGTCGCCAAGATAGATCGAAGATCGCGACAAGACCAGGGCAAGATCGGGTGCGGCGCGAATGGACGCGGCGAAGGAAATTCGGTATTTTAGTACGGGGTGCGGTGCGGTGAAAATTTTAGGCCAAAGCGGTCCAGCCAGGCTCGACGCGGGGCGCAGCATCCCGGTTCCGGTATTTTCGCTCTACGGCGAGATCGCCGGCGCTACCGACGGCGAGTTCCTGCACATCGAGGAAATCGTCACCAGGAGCGAGATTTATAATTGGGAAATTGAACCCCATACTCATCGCGGACTGTTCCAGCTGTTGTTCTTGCTTGTGGGCGTAGCCGAAGTAGCGCTTGACGGCGGCAAGCATGCTTTGGCGGCGCCGGCGGTCGTTACGGTGCCGCAGGGCACCATTCATGGTTTTCGCTTCCATCCCGGCACCGTAGGCTATGTGCTCACGCTTGCCGAGGCGCGCATTTTCAATCGACCCGAGCAGCAGACGCTGCTGGCGCCGTTACTCGCGGGTCCGCATCTGTTGCCGGCAAGTCCGGAGGTCGCGGCCAGGCTGCGCGGATTGCTTTGCGAGATCAGCATCGAATTCAACGCACCTCTGCCCGGGCGGGCCATTTCGCTTGAAGGGCTGGTCGCCGCGGTGCTGACTTTGGTCGCGCGGCTGCATCTGACCGCCGTGCATGCGCAGGGGCCTGCCTCGGCCCAGATCGAGCTAGTGCATCGGTTGCAGGCCGCGATCGAGCGGCTTTATCTCTCGCATGCGCCGATCAGCTTTTACGCTCGTGAATTGAACGTGACGGAGAGCAGGCTCAACCGAGCTTGCCGGGCAATCACGGGTTCTTCGCCCTTGGAGATGATCCAGAATCGCTTGCTGCTCGAGGCCCGACGCAAGTTGATCTACATCGCGGCGCCGATTTCCACGCTGGCGTACGAGCTGGGCTTTGAGGATCCGGCCTACTTCTGGCGCTTTTTCAAGCGTCACACCGGAATGACACCGTCCGAATTCCGTGTGCGGGGCAGGTAGTCTGGCGTGGTAGGGTCCGATTCTTGCAAACCTGGGTCCCACTTTAACGCTGGACTAACGCTGAATAGATGCCTATACGCCGCCCCCGTCACCAGAGAAGCGGGACGTATCGCTGGCCCGGCGTGGCGAAAAGGACGTGAGGCAAAGATGACGGACCATTATCTCTACGCGAAGCCGGCCAAGCGGTTCAGCTTCGCCGTGAGCAACGTCAAAAAGGGCGCTGGCGAATTCCAACCGGCGCTGGCGCGTTCGACCCGCCTGTTATTCATCGCGTATCTGGTGTTGCCCGGCGTCGCCGCTTCGGCGGCGCTTGCTCTGCTGATCCTGCGCTGATTAAACCATTTCGTCCGGCTGGCTAATTTGGCCGTGCGGCGCTGATCTTGTTTTCGATCGCGATCAGGATGTCCGCCGCCATCTGCCGCCAGGTGAATTTCGCCACCGAGTCGATGCAGGATCTGCGGAATTCCTCGCGGCGTTTGGGATTGCCGCGCTGATACTGGGTGACGGCACGGTGGAGATCCAGCACGGAGTAGGGGTCGAAATAGGTGCAGCACTCGCCGCCGACTTCGGGAATGCTGGAGCTGCACGAGGCGATACACGGGGTGCCGAGCGATAGGCTCTCAGCCACCGGAAGTCCAAAACCCTCCGAGAAAGACGGATAGATCGATGCGTCGGCCGCCATCAGAAGCTTGCATTTCTCGGCGTCCGAAATGAAATCGGTGAAGAATATCCGTCCGGATTTCACCGCACTTTGCAAACTTGCCGGTATTGCATTGCTTTCCTGGAGCCAGCCGATCTTGCCGGTGATGACGAAGCGATGCGAGTTGAGCAGTTGGGGAAAGAGGCTCAGCAGTTCGAATATCAGCGCGATATTCTTGCGCGGCTCGCGGGTGCCGAGGATGAGAAAGAACGGTTCGACCGCTTCCACATCGACCTCGGTAGTGGCAGCGACGACATCTTCGTCGCGCCAGGAAACCCCGTTATAGGCGACTGCCAAACGATCTTTGGCGACGCCGAGGTAGTCCGCCACGTCGCGTGCGGTCGATGCAGAGACGCACACCGTAACCGTGTTGCTATTGATGTCATCAAGCACCACTTCCATGTGGTGCGCGATGTTCTCCAGCGTATGAAATTGCGGCGTGATCAGGGTCGTCAGATCATGGATGATGCTGCATTCGTAGTCGAACACGCGGCGGGATGATTTCGCCGACGGATAGATCCCGATGGTCACCTTGTCTGGGGCGCTGCGCCGGATTGGTCCGGAGAAAGCGCGGAGTTGCTGAACATCGTAGCCGAGGAACGCCCCGGTCGATCGATCCAGCGCGTCGATCACGGCGTGCGGATGCAACTCGTCGGTGCCGATGAAGAACCTCAAGGCGGGTCCGAAGACTTCGAACAGGGCGCGCGCCAACTGAGCAGCTACGACTGGAATCCCAGTCCAGGAATCCTCGATCAGCGGGCCGACGTCGAGAAAAATTTCTCCATTGATATCTTCCTTCAGGCGCCATGCCATGCTCCGCAAGGAGATTTCATCGGCGGTTGGCTCCGCGCGCCGGGAGGTGGTCCGATCGCCTCGCCCGGAGTCCCCGCTCATGCCGATAACACCCACCATGCTCGCCATTATGCGACCGAGCAAAGCATATGCCGGCGCACGGCACCACAATATTCTTGCCGCGGACGGTTGAGCGTCTCAGGCCCAATTGTCAAAGTTTTTTTGCTTCTTTTTGTTCACAAAAAGAAGAACTTAAGAACCTTCTTTTTTGAAGAAAAGAAGCAAAAAACTTTTGAACGTTTTAATTTCCGGTGTCGGTTTGACTGCCTGCGGCTTTCCCTGCATCCTTTCGCCATGGCCCGCACCGTCATCCTTAGTGCGCTTTCCCCTGACCAGCGCTGGGATTCCGGTCTGGCGCGGTTCGAGGCTTATCGTGGACTGCAGAGCCTGTTCGGCTGGGACGCCCAGATCAAGTCCCTCGGCGCCTATCTCGGCAGTCTCGGTGTGACTCGTTTCGTCACCGCGGCGCCGGAGCTGTTCTTTACCCCCACCAGTCGGCAAATCGTCGGGCGCGAGATTGGTCTCAGCGCCGAAGACATCGCCCGCGCCGTGCACATCCGCGTCGGCAGTGCGCGCTACACGCGGATCTTGCGCACGATCCCCAATCTGCTCGCGACCGTGGACGCCGCGTGGCCGGAAATCCTGGCGCCGGGCCGGCATCCGCTCCGTGCGCACAACGTCGCGCCGCACGCGATCAGCGAGGTGCTCGATCTGGGAGGCGCTGCCGCGCCGCTGTTCCGGCTCGACGGCAGCGAGATCCCGCGCCGGCCGGTGCCGTCGGGCGCGCTCCGCGCCGATCTGCCGCCGGCCGTGGCGAGGTCGCAAGCGCCGCTCGAGCCCGGCGATTTCCGGGGTTTGGAGATCTATTCGCTGGGCGAATTCAGCTCCGAGAGTTGGACCGGCGACAATCCTCGGCCGTCGCTTGCCCCTCGACGGCTCGCGCTGGCTTACAATCAGCGGCCGGAGCCAGCGTGCCCGCTGATCCTGCTGCCGTGGAACTTGGCCAACCCGGTGCACGCGGCGCCCGATCTGGCGGTGAAATATCTGCGCGCCGCCGGGGGGCGCGACGAGGCAGGCTATGTCGTGCTGCTCCCGTTCAACGCCACCGCCGCCCTCCGCGATCAATTGGGACCGTTGGTCGAGGAACTTCGGCGCCAACTGAGCGCGATGGCGCCGCGGGCTGAGGAGCTCGCCGTGGCCGATCACGCGGAGCTCAGCGTGTTCGTCGCCCGGGTGTCGGATCTATCCGTGGTCGCGCTGTTGCGCCGGCTGGGCGCGGTGACCTGGATCGACGGCGAGGACCCCGAAGCGGCCTTTACCGCAGCGCGCTTGCGGGCTTGCGGAATGCACGGCCTGGTCCTGCGCGGCGCCGAACGGGAGCCGGCACCAGGCGAGCTGCCGGTGTTCGACGAAGCCGCCACGATCGAAATGCGGGGCGAATTCGGGCGATTGTTCTATCGCACCAGGCGAGTATCCGGGCGCAGCATGGAGCGTCTGATCGCGGCGACCGCCAGTCTTAGCGCGATAGCGGCGCCGGCCTCGGCGCCAATCAAACCTGATCCGGCGCAGGATCAGGATTTTCTGGAACTGATCGGGTTGGCTTGATCTTTGACTGTGGCCGGCGAACGCCGCCATACTGCTCGCATGTTCGTGTCCTATGCCCAGAATTTCGAGGACGTCATGCTCTGGCGGGCGCTCCGGCACGTGGGCACGGGGTTTTATATCGACGCGGGCGCTTCCTATCCGGTGCAAGATTCGGTTACTCAGGCGTTTTACGAACGGGGCTGGCACGGCATCAACATCGAACCCGCGCCGGCGCCGTTTGCGCGCCTGGTCGCCGAGCGGCCCAGGGACGTCAATCTCAACCTCGCGCTGGGCGAAAGCGACGGCTCCGCGCGGTTCTTCCTGATCGGCCCCGAGAATGGATTGTCGACCATGTCCGCCGATTTCGCGCGCAATCACCAGGAAGCGGGCTGGAGCGCGCGCGAGACCGAGGTCGATGTCACGACGCTGGCGAGCGTTTGCGAGACCCATGCTCTCAGTACGATCCACTTTCTTAAGATCGACGTCGAAGGCGCTGAGGCCAGCCTGCTGCGCGGCGCCGATTTCACACGTTTCCGGCCCTGGATCATTCTGATCGAAGCAACCGAGCCCAACACCCAAATCCCTACCGCGCAGGAATGGGAGGGCCTGCTGATCGCGGCGGCCTATCAATTCGTCTATTTCGACGGGCTCAATCGCTTCTATCTCGCAGCCGAGCAGTGCGAAGCGTTGGCGCCCGCGTTCACCACGCCGCCCAATGTCTTCGACGGCTTCGTCCGCGCCCGCGAAGTCCAGCTGCAACGCGACCTCGAACGTGTCGAGGCGGAACTGGCGGCAGCGCGGAAGCCATCGCGCGAGACCCGGGGACGCCGCACCGGACGGGCCTGAAAGCCGCCGTGACGCCGCTTTAGCCCGGTGCTGGCGACAGGGTTTGCCATACTGCAATCCTCTGTTGTGGTTGCCGCACTGCGGGTAGCTTACACGCAAACTACTGACAAAATTGGGTTTAAATAGGCCATACGGGATCAATCGAGCCGGGGCCGGGGTATTGCCGGCTTGGTCCGCTCGTCGTAGCGTTTGCGCGGGAAGGCACTGTTCCCATTGGAGGTTAGATCTCCACCGTGTCGTCATATAAAACCGCCTCAGCCGCGACCATTGCGATCGGGCTGCCCCTTGCCGGTTGCAACGGCGTGCTTGACCCGCAAGGTCCGATCGGCGTTTCCGAGCGCCTTATCCTGCTAGATTCGCTCGCCATCATGCTCGCGATCATCGTGCCGCTGATCATCGCGACGTTCGCGTTCGCGTGGTGGTTCCGAGCCTCGAACAGCCGCGCCGTGTACCGGCCGAACTGGGCCTTTTCGGGCACGCTCGAGCTGCTCGTGTGGGCGATTCCCGCGCTGGTGATCACCTTCCTCGGCGGCATCGCCTGGTACGGCTCGCACGACCTTGACCCCTTCAAGGCGCTGCCCGGAAAGAAGCCGGTCGAGATCGAGGTGGTGTCGCTCGATTGGAAATGGCTGTTCATCTATCCCGCCGAGGGCATCGCCACGGTGAACGAGCTGGTCATTCCGGTCGGCACGCCGGTGCACTTCCGGATCACTTCGACCGGTGTGATGAACAGCTTCTTCATCCCGCAATTGGGCAGCCAGATTTACGCCATGGCGGCGATGACGTCGCAGGATTATCTCCAGGCCGATAAGCCGGGCACCTTCCACGGCATATCGGCGCAATTCAGCGGCGCCGGCTTCGCCGACATGCACTTCGAGACCCAGGCGATGACGCCGGACGACTACGCAAGCTGGCTCGCCGCGACCAAGGCGGCCGGCCCGACGCTCGATCTGGCCGCCTACGCGGAACTTGCCAAGCTGAGCACAAACCCCACGCCGATCACCTACAAGGCGGTCGATCCCAATCTGTTCCAGGACATCGTCGCCGAGACCGCACCGGTAGCGCCCGGCCCGGTGCCCACCCCCGGCGGTCTTGACGCTTCGCCCGAGGCTTTGAAGGCACTGAGTTCGGCGAAGCCGGCTTCCGCACCGCAAGCCGCAATGAATATGGCGTCAATGAAGAAGGGGATGTGATGCTCGGCAAACTGAGTTGGGCGGCGATCCCGTTCGACGAACCCATCCCGCTGGTTACGTCGATCGTAGTCATCCTCGGGGTGCTCGGGCTGCTGTCCTTCATCACCGTGAAGGGTTACTGGCACTATCTTTGGCACGAGTGGATCACCTCGGTCGATCATAAGAAGATCGGCATCATGTACTGCATGCTGGCGCTGGTGATGCTGCTGCGCGGCTTTGCCGACGCCATCATGATGCGGGCGCAGCAGGCGCTGGCGTTCAACGCACCGGGCTACCTCGACGCCGGACATTTCGACCAGATATTTTCCGCCCACGGCACCATCATGATCTTTTTCGTGGCGATGCCGTTCGTGATCGGGCTGATGAATTTCGTGGTGCCGCTGCAGCTCGGAGTGCGTGACGTCGCGTTCCCGACCTTCAATTCGGTCAGCCTGTGGCTTACCGCCTCGGCGGTGTTGCTGATCAATCTGTCGCTCTTCATCGGTGAGTTCTCACAGGCCGGGTGGCTGGTCTACCCGCCGCTGTCGGAGCTCAAATATTCGCCGGGGGTCGGGGTCGATTATTATCTATGGTCGCTGCAAATCTCGGGGATCGGCACGCTGCTCACCGGGGTGAACTTCGTCACCACCATTCTTAAGCTGCGCGCTCCGGGCATGATCCTGACCCGGATGCCGATCTTTTGCTGGACCGCGCTTGCGGCCAACCTGCTGATCGTCGCGGCGTTCCCGATCCTGACCGCGACTTTCGCGATGCTGCTGCTCGACCGCTACGCCGGGTTCCATTTCTTCTCGGCGGATATGGGCGGCAATCCGATGATGTATGTGAATCTGATCTGGGCGTGGGGCCACCCGGAGGTTTACATCCTGATCCTGCCGGCGTTCGGGATCTTTTCCGAAGTGATATCGACCTTCTCCGGCAAGCCGCTGTTCGGCTACCGGTCGATGATCATCGCCACCATGGCGATCTGCATTCTGTCTTTCCTGGTCTGGCTGCACCATTTCTTCACCATGGGGGCGGGGGCCGACGTCAACGGGTTCTTCGGCATTATGACGATGATCATCGCGGTGCCGACCGGGGTGAAAATCTTCAACTGGCTGTTCACGATGTGGAGCGGCCGGGTGCGGTTCGAAGTACCAATGTTGTGGGCGCTGGCCTTCATGGCGACCTTCCTGATCGGCGGCATGACCGGCGTGCTGCTGGCGGTACCGCCGGCGGATTTCGTACTGCACAACTCGCTGTTTCTGGTTGCGCACTTCCATAATGTGATCATCGGCGGCGTGCTGTTCGGCGTTTTTGCCGGCTACAATTACTGGTTCCCCAAGGCGTTCGGTTTTCGCCTCGATGACCGCTGGGGCAGGGCGGCGTTCTGGTTCTGGGTGACCGGATTCTACCTCGCCTTCATGCCGCTCTATGTGCTCGGGCTCGAGGGCATGACCCGGCGGATGCAGCACTACGACGTTGCGGGGTGGCATCCTTGGCTGATTGCCGCCGCCGGCGGCGCGGGGCTGATCGCGTGCGGCATCGCGTGCCAGGCCGTGCAGCTGGTCGTCAGCATCATCAATCGCGAGGCGTTGCGCGATCGCACCGGCGACCCGTGGGACGGCCGCACCCTGGAATGGATCACCACCTCGCCGCCGCCGCACTTCAACTTCGCGGCGATGCCGAACGTGATCGGCGAAGAGGCCTATTGGGGCATCAAGCAAAAGGCGCTCGAGCAACGCCGGCTGTCGGATATGCCGGAGTATAAGTCGTTCGAAATGCCGCACCACAGCCCGACCGGCTTTGTCGCGGCGTTCTTCGCGGTGATCGCCGGCTTCGCGCTGATCTGGCACATCTGGTGGCTGGTGATCATCGGTCTGATCGGCGGCTTCGGCGTTTTCATTGGCTTCGCCTGGCGCGACGTCAGCGAATATGATCTGACGGCGGAGGAAGTCGCCGAGGCTGATGCCAGACGCCGCGCCGCGCGCATCGACCTGGTCGAGGGCCGAGAGCCCGGGATCACCAAGGTTGAATATTCCGGCGAGTCGGCCGACCCGCACCACGTTCACGCGCACATGGAGCCCGACGGCGGCCATAAGGGACCGGCGCCGAAGCGCATTGTGGTCGGCTACGGATTCTGGATCTTTCTGCTATCCGACTTCGTCATGTTCTCGGGGTTCTACGCCGCCTATGCGGTGCTGTCGCACGCCAACGCGGGCGGTCCGACCGCGCGGAACCTGTTTGATTTCAAGACTGTGGCGATCGAAACCGGCTTTCTGCTGCTTTCGAGTTTCGCTTGCGGCCTGGCCACGATTGCGAGCCACGTCAAGAACTTGTTCTGGACCCAGATCGGCTACGCGGTGACCGGCTTGCTGGGACTAGGCTTCCTCGGGATCGAGATCAGCGAGTTCGTGCGAATGGTCCAGGAGGGCGCCGGGCCCGACCGCAGTGCGTTTCTGTCGTCGTTCTTTGCGCTGGTGGGATGTCACGGTCTGCATGTCACCTGCGGTCTGCTGTGGCTTGGGGCGATGATGGCTCAGTTCAAGGCGAAGGGCTTCACGCCGAGCATCTTGCGGCGGGGCATGTGCTTCGGGCTGTTCTGGCACGCGCTCGACATCATCTGGGTCGGCATCTTTACCAACGTCTATCTTCTGGGATTGAGTTGATGATCGAGGAAGAAGAAGCCTACGGCGAATTCGACGACGATGCCGCCCCCGGCGACCAGGAACACGGCGCCCATGCAGTTGCCCGAAGCGTCCGCAACTATTTGATCGGGCTCGCCTTGGC
>Ga0302314_10003523_pt1 | contig 28815 bp, 23 predicted proteins | sample III_Palsa_N2_3_FD_200533 | JGI IMG/M metagenome (GOLD analysis project Ga0302314, IMG submission 200533) | Peat permafrost microbial communities from Stordalen Mire near Abisko, Sweden - III_Palsa_N2_3 | ecosystem: Environmental > Terrestrial > Soil > Palsa > Peat permafrost | place: Sweden...
CAAAGCACCAGCACGCCTGCGACGCAGGAAAGCAAGGGAATCGCGCAAGGCAAGACGCGCGCTGAAGTCGTCGCCGAATTGAAGCAGGCCGAAGCTGAAGGCAAGAGCATGCCCACCGGCTTCGTTGCCTATGACGCTCCTGCCAAGAGTGGCACTGCATCGGGCAACACGGCAATCGCGCGCAAGTAAGCGCTACCGCCTCCCCAGTTGCCTCGGCTTTACTGGACTGGCAAAAAAAAACGCCACCGAAAGGTGGCGTTTTTGTTGCGCAGCCGGGATATCCTCCGGCGGTAAATTGCGTCGATCAGAACGAGTGCTGGATGCCGACGCCGAAATACACGGTCGATCCCGGTTCAACCAACAGGTTGGCCGTTGCATACACGCCGCCGATCATGGCGCTCATGCCCGCGTTGGCATCAGCCTTCACGTCCGCCACTTGTGCATACAGTTGCGTGCGCTTGGACAGGGCAAAGATGTCGAGCAGGGCGATTTCAGTGGTCTTGCCACCGAAGCCGGCGCCATCGTCCTTGGCATCGTAGTACGACAGATTGATCTTGTTGCCTACGCTTGTCTTCCAGTCGGCGCCGACACCCCAGGTTTTTACGTCGTTCGAATAGTTCGAGCCGGCTCCGCCGAAGATGCCGAAGGCTGCCTTGAACTCGCCGTATTGTGCGCGAACGGCGAAGTTACCGAAGTCGTAGCCCAAGCCGAAGTCGGTGATTTCGCTCGAACCGCCGGTGACACCGGTCGGGTCGATCGTGTCGGCTTTGGCATAGCTGCCGGAGGCCACAAAGCCGCTATTGGCGTAGGACACGCCGATCGACTCGGTCGAGCCGGCCGAGTTGCTGCCGGCGACGCCGCCGAAACCGTATTCCACACCGACGTACAGGCCGTTATGGGTGTAGGTGTAGGTCAGGGAGTTGGTGTCGAAGATACCGCCGGTGAGCGAACCGGACGAGGTCGCAGCCAGGCCGCCGCCGTTGAACAAGGTTGCGCCGATCCAGAATTCGAGCATGGAAAACGAGTCGGTCAGGCCGCGCGGTTCGGTGGAAATCGATGCGATCAAGGCCGGATCGACCTGCAAGCCGGCGCCAATCGTACCCCAGTCGCCACCCAGCGTAACCTTGGCTTCGCGACCGAACATTTGCGATTGGTAGACGCCCGGGCTGTTGTGCTGGCCGTCGCCGGCGTTGAAACCGCCTTCGAGGTTGAAGCCGACCGTGAGGCCGCCGCCGATATCTTCCTTGCCCTTCATGCCGTAGATACTGGGCAGGATTTGCGCGTCCTGGAAGCTGGTGACGCGGTCGCCAGCAGCATTGCCGTTGCTTTGCGTGACGACACCGGCATCAATGATGCCGTACAGTGTGACCGAGGTTTGTGCTTGGGCAGATCCAGCGACAAAAGCACCCAAAATCGCGAGCGAACATAGCGTCTTTTTCAAAATCATGTCTCCTGTTTTGATTATTTATAAACTGCCACTCTGAGAGGATTCCAGACTAGCCACATACGAATCCAACTGACTCCAAGTCTATTCCAGATTGCCCATCAAGCTACATAGAAAAAAGCACGGCAGTATTTTTACGGTGCAGTTATGTCGCGCTTTCACAACAACAAGCCGAAACCGGAAGTAAAAAGCCCACCGCGAACGGTGGGCTTTCATGATGCTATCAACTAGCCTCGTGCAATACGCTTCGGTTCAAATCAGAACTTGTGGCGGATACCGACGGCAGTGATGTAGTTGCTGGAGTTGTACACGGACGAAGGATAGTCGTCGCCCTTGTATTGCGAGTACATCACGCCGGCGTAGACGTCCGAACGCTTGCTGAAGTGATAGTCCAGCAATGCCGAGTAGCTATAGATATTGCCGTTGGCTTGGCCGGTCTTCGGCAGGCTGCTCGTAGCCGAGGCAACGTAGTCGCTCGATTGCTTCGGGTTTTGATCGTAGAAGCCGAGGGCCAGATTCAGGGCAGGCGTGATGTTCCAGTCGCCGCCGATGAACCAGACGTCAGTCGTTTGATCGGCAGCGGAGAACGTTGCCGAAGCAGCGGCAGCGTTGGCGACCGTGTAGCCGTACAGCGAGGTGATGCCGAGCGATGCGAAGCTGTCCGAAGGCGCCTTCAGCGTGTAGGTTTCATAGCCGCCGCGAACGGTGAAGTCACCGAACGAATACTTGGCAGCCAACAGCCATGCCGTGGTGTCGTAGGCGGTGACGTTGATTTCGCCGGCAACCGTGCTGTTGGCGGTCTTCAGGCCGTCGGTGAATTGCTCGTAAGCGGCTTGGATGCCGAACGGGCCCGATTCCCAGCCGACGTTGGCCGTGAAGGCCGATTCCGCCGAGCTGTTGCCCGACACGCCGCCCAGTTTGTACAGAACGCCGAAGTTCACGTCGCCGATCTTGTTCTTGTACTTGATGCTGTTGTCGATGCGGGTATCTTCCGAGATGCCGCCGCCGCCGCCGATGGTGCCCGAGAAGCCCAGGGGCGAGAACAATTGCGCGAATTGAACCGGGTCGTAGTTGACCAGGATGTCGTAGAACGGCGCATAGTTGCGGCCGAGGGCGATCGAGCCCACGCCGTCAGCGGAAATGCCGACGAAAGCCTGGCGGTTGAACAACTGGCCGTCCAGCGAGGTGTTAGCCGACACGGTCGATGCCTTGGGCGAATTGTTGGCCAGAGCGGCTGCACCGTTGTTGAGCGAACCGTCGTTGATGTTGAAGCCGGATTCCAACGTGAAGAATGCCTTCATGCCGCCGCCCAGGTCTTCCGTACCGCGGATGCCCCAACGGGAATCCTGAATGCCGCCGTTGAACATGCCGTTGACCGAGTTGGTCACGGATGCGGACTTGGTGGCCGAAACCGGGTTCACGGACGCGGGGAAATTGCCGTCGGCGGAGAGGGAGTATTCTTCGTGACCGACGGCTGCGTCCAAGATGCCGTACAGTTCGACCGAGTTCGAGCCGGTGGCTTGCGCGAATGCGCCGTTGGTCGCGAGCAGCATGCCCAGGCCGATGAGTTTCTTATTCAATTGATACTCCTTAACAAAGGTGGTGAAAATTAGGGTGCGGGTTGTCGTTCAACCCATCATTTGCAAATTGCGCCAAGATTTACCGCCGGGGAACTGACTTCACTCCCTTCCCGCTCCCGGGCGGTGCACCAGGGCCCAGCATGTTGCATCGTTATGGAGCGGTATTATCAACCGCGCCATTACAGAAGGCCGCAGTGTAACGTTCAAATATTTCAATAACATGACGTATCGTTGCGCAAAAACAACGAGATTTTTCCGGACGGAATCAAGACTTGCCTTAGGGCAAAGAGAAAAGCCGCTACAAAAGTAGCGTTATGCGGGCAGGCTGAAGGAAGAAAATTTCAGGGCAAGCGGCTAGGGCAATCGACCGAAACATGCGTGCCCTGTGCGCTTTCCTGGAATGTCAGCGTGAAGCCGTGCAGACGGATGATGGCCGCGACTATGCTCAGACCCAGCCCGTAGCCTTCGGACTTGCCTTGCTGGCCGCCGCGGTAAAAGCGCTGCAGTACCGCTTCGCGTTCGTCAGGGCCGATACCGAGGCCGCTGTCGATCACCTCGAACCGGGCCACGCCCTCGAATTGGCCGAGTCTGACGCTTACCTGCCCGCCTTCGGGCGTGAACTTGATGGCATTGTCGACCAGGTTGGAAAAGGCTTCGAACAGCAGGCCCGGGTCGCCCTGGATCATGGGGGCGGGATGGCAGGTCACCTCGAAGCGGATCGATTTGTCTTCGGCCAGCGCCTCGAACAGATCGGCAATCGGTGCGATCACGTCCTTCGGGTCGATCAACTCGAAACCGGCCTTGCGCTGGCGGTTTTCGATCTCGGAAATGCGCAGCAAGGCGCGAAAGCGTGCCAACAGGGCGTCGGTCTCGGTCAGGGCATTGTCGAGCATCCGGCGCTGTGCCGGCTCGTTGATCGCCTGCTGCGCGCGGTACAGGCCCAGCCGCAGCCGCGTCAGGGGCGTGCGCAAATCGTGCGCCACGTTGTCGGTCACGCTTTTGACTTCATTGAGCAAGCGTTCGATTTCCTCCAACATCAGGTTGACGATGGACGACAGCATGTCGACCTCGTCATTACGCGTTGACACCGGCAGGCGCAGGCTCAGTTCGCCCTGCACGATGCGGCGCGCCGTGTCGCGCACGGCATTGATGCGGCGCAGCGGGCCGGCAGAGAGGAAAAAACCGCCCAGCAACCCCAGCACGATGATGAAGGTGCCGCTAACGATCAGCGCATTCCAGATGATGGCCTTGATTTCGGCGGCCTGGGTGAAATCGCGCCCGACCACCAGCACCTCGCCGGAAGGCAGGCGCCGCACCATGACGCGCGCCAGGCCGACGGGCATCTCCGAGGCGACGCCGCCAGGGCTATATTGCGGCAGGGTACGATGATTGAACTGGTGGATTTTGCCGTCGACGGGTAGCTCTGCCGGAAAACGGTCCATGTTGCCGGCGATCTGCTGGCCGTCGGACGTGAAGAGACCATAGACGTTGGATTTGCGCAGGTCGTAGCTCAGCGCATCCCTGACTTCAGCGATCGCTTCTTCACGGTTGCGGCTCTTGAAATAGCCCGACATGGTGACGATGCTGTCGTCAACGCGGCGTTCCAGGTAGGACGTGGTTTGCCAATACACCAACCCCAGCAGCACCACATTGGCGATGGTGAACAGGAAACCGAACAGCACCGCCAGGCGGAAAGTCGATATCCGCCAGTGCTCGCGCAGCGTTGGGCTCAATCCTTTGCTCCGAGCATGTAGCCGGTTCCCCACACGGTGTGGATCAGCGACGGCAGGCCCGGCGTATCGATTTTCTTGCGCAGCCTGGCCATGTGCACTTCGATCAAGTTGGTGTAGGGATCGAAATGATAATTCCAAACGGCTTCAAATATCATGGTGCGCGTCAAAGTCTGGCCGGAATTGCGCATCATGTATTCCAGCAAGCGGAATTCCGTGGTTTTCAGCTCCAGTTCGACGCCGTTGCGCCTGACGCTGCGCTCCAACAGATCGAGTTCGAGGTCCGCCACCTGCAGCTTCACCACCAGCGCAGGCGCCTTGCGCCGGCGCAGCAGGACTTCGAGCCGGGCTGCCATTTCGTCGACGGCGAAGGGTTTGGTCAGGTAATCGTCGCCGCCGGCACGCAGACCGCGCACCCGCTCGTCGACGTCGCTCAAGGCGCTGATCATCAACACCGGCGTATCGATGCCGGCAGCACGCAGGCGCGTCACGATGCTCAGGCCGTCGAGATTGGGCAGCATGCGGTCGAGCGTGATGGCGTCGAAACGTCCGCTCGCGGCCTTGTCGAAGCCGGCCTGGCCGTCGCCCTCGACTTCGACCGCAAAACCATGCGCCTCGAGTTCGGCGGCGATTTCGCGTGCCGTGGTCGCATCGTCCTCGATGGTCAAGACCTTGATCTGGGCAGTTGCGGTCATCGATGCTTCCTGTTGATTGGCTTGTTTATCGGCTTATTTGTTGGCCGCCACAGATTCCAGCGCCTCGCGCGACCAGCCGCCGCCGACCGCACGGATCAGATCGACGCTGGTACGCAGCTGCCGCGTATGCAGATCGAGCGCGCTGCTCTGCGCCGACAGGGCGGCGGCTTGCGCGGTGACCACTTCCAAGTAGTTTACCGCGCCTTCGCGATAACGGTTCATGGCGAGGTTAAGTGTCGTAGTGGCCGACTTGACCGCCTGATTCTGCTCGTCTTCGGCATCGCGGTCGTATTTCAATAAAGCCAGGTCGTCTTCGACCTGTTGGAACGCGGCCAGCACGGTAGCGCGGTAGTCGGCGCCAGCTTGTTCATACGCCGCCTTGGCCTGGGCCAGCCGCGCATCGCGCAAGCCGGCATCGAACAGGTTCAACAGCATGCCCGGGCCAATGCTCCAGAAGCTGTAGGGCGAGGTCAAGAGCGCCGCTTCGCCGGTATTCTGGAAGCCGTAAGAAAGCCCCAGCGAAATGTCGGGGTAGAAGGCAGCGCGCGCCACGCCGATGTTGGCGTTGGCGGCGGCGGCGCGGCGCTCGGCAGAGGCGATGTCGGGGCGGCGCTGCAACAACGTTGAAGGAATGCCGGCCGGGATTACCGGCACGTTCAGGTCGCCCAGCCTTGGCGCCAGCGAGAATTGCATGGCCGGCTGGCCGACCAGGCTGGCGATGGCATGTTCAACGACCGCGCGCTGCGCCACGATGTCGGCCGTCGCGGCCTTCACCGCGCGCAACTGCGTATCGGCGCGCGAGACGTCGATGCCCGACGCGACGCCGCCCTTGTGGCGGTTTTGCGTCAGCGTCAAGGCGCGCGCATAGGCGTCGACGGTATCGTTCAACAGCCTGGCCTGCGCATCGATGCCGCGTAGGCGCACATAATTGTCGGCCAATTGCGCCTGCAGGGCCAGGCGCACGCTTTGCACGTCGGCCGCACTGGCCTGTGCCGCCGCCTTGCCCGAGGCGACCTGATTGCGCACGCGGCCCCACAAGTCGAGCTCATAATTGGTGCCGACACCGACCGTATTGGCGGCATAGACGTTCGGCTGGTTCGCGCCGCGCAGCGGGCGGTCGTCGGATTGGCGATTTTGCGTCAGGTTCGCGCCGGCATCGATGCTGGGGTAGAGACCGGAACGCAATTGGTTCAGGTAAGCCGCCGCCTGGTCGTAACGCGCCAATGCCGATGCCAGGTTGGGATTGGCTTGTTCGACCTGCGCCTCAAGGCCATCGAGCACCGGGTCCCGGTACACCTTCCACCAGACGCCGCGCGGCAGCTCCGCCGCAGGCTGGGCCGGCTGCCACGGGCTATCCTTCCAAGCGTCGCCTTTCACTTCCACCACCGGCTCGTGATAGACCGGCGCCAGCGAGCAGCCGCCCAGGCAAAAAGCCAGCGCGGCGACGGCAAGCAGCTTGCGGCGCGCGTTTTTGCCTGAATTCATGGCTTGTCCGCTCCTGCTACGGCCGCCGCGGGGGCAGCCGGTACGGCCGGCGCGACCTTCACCTGATCGCCATTTTCGAGCGAATCGGGCGGGTTGTCGATGATGCGATCCGTCGGCGACAGTCCCGATGCGATCTCGACCACGCTGCCCAGGTCGTTGCTGATCTGGATGGTGCGGTAGGCGACGTGATTGTCAGGCGTCAGCGTTGCCACGCGCAAGCCTTCCTTGCGGAACGTCAAGGCGGAAACCGGCAGACGGACCACCGATGGATTATTCGGCAGCGCGAAGCTGACATTGCCGTACTCGCCCGGCAGGAGCTTGCCATCTTGATTGTCGACGCCGAGTTCGATCAGCACCGTGCCGGTATCGCCGCTGACCGATTGTGAATTGTCGGTCAGGACGCCATTGAAGGTTTCACCGGGCCGTTCCGGCACGGAAAACTGCGCCTTCATGCCGACCTTGATCTGCGTCGCATAGTTCTGCGGCACGCTGACGTACAGGCGCAGTTTGTGCACGTCGGCCACGGTGAACAATTCGTGGCCCGCATCGTGGCCGGCATTGATCAGCGCGCCGATGTCGGTCTTGCGCGCGGTGACGATGCCGTCGAACGGTGCCGTGATGTGTTTAAATCCCTCCAGCGCGCGCAGGCGGTCGACGTCGGCCTGCGCGGCTTCGACCAGAGCCTTTTTCGCCTCGTTGTCGCCGCTCTTTTCATCGGCTTCCTGTTGCGACACGGAGTCGGTGGAGAGCAGGTTGTGCCAGCGTTTGGTAGTGATCTCGGTCAGGTGCTCGTTGGCCAGCGCGGTGTCGAGATTCGCTTGCGATTGCTTCAATTGCTGGTCGATTTCGGGCGTCTCGATCTCGGCCAGCACCTGGCCCGACTTGACCGGCGTGCCGATGTCGACCGCCCACGACTTGAGGTAGCCCGAGACGCGCGCGTAGACCGAGGCGGAATAGTAGGCCTGCAGCGTGCCGGGCAGCGTCAGCGTTTCGCCTGTCGTACTTCCAACCGGCTGAATCAACTTGACCACGGGAATGGCCTGCTCGTGCGTCAGGGCGGACAGATCGGATTTTTCCCTGGCCCGGCTGGTGATGCCCCAGGCCACCACCACGGCGGCGATCAGCAAAACGATCAGGGCTTTCGATTTCAGCTTGCCGGGCGGACGCCTGGAGAGCGGCGTCTCGATATCATGCGAACTCACTGGTTTCTCCATCAGGCGAAGTGGTAGGAATATGGTTCCTGTGTGCGATACTGAACACGATGGGAACGAAGAACAAGGTGGCGATGGTGGCGCAAACCAGGCCGCCGATCACGGCGCGGCCCAGCGGCGCGTTTTGCTCGCCGCCCTCGCCCAGGCCCAGCGCCATCGGCGCCATGCCGATGATCATCGCCAGCGCCGTCATCAAGACCGGACGGAAACGCGTGAACCCGGCTTCGAGCGCCGCGCGCAGCGGATCGTTGGTATGCAACAGCCGTTCGCGCGCAAAGCTGACCACCAGGATACTGTTGGCCGTGGCCACGCCCATGCACATGATGGCCCCGGTCAATGCCGGCACCGAGAGCGTGGTGTGGGTGGCGAACAGCATCCACACGATGCCCGCCAGCGCCGCCGGCAGCGCGGTGATGATGACGAAGGGATCGACCCAGGACTGGAAGTTGACCACGATCAGCAGGTAGATCAGCACGATGGCAGCGAGCAGGCCGAACAAGAGGCCCGAGAAAGCCGTGTTCATGGTCTGCACCTGGCCGCGCAGGCTGATTGTTGCGCCACGCGGCCGGTCCTTGGCATTGTCGCGCAGAACCTTTTCAATATCGGTTGCAATGGCGCCCAGATCGCGGTGCTGCGGCGTGGCGAAGATGTCGATCACCGGCTGCACGGCGTAGTGCGACACCACTGCGGGGGTATTGCCGCGTGTGATGGTGGCGACGCCACCCAGGATCTGCTGGCCCTTTGCGCCTTCGGCCGAGATGGCGATGTTTTCCATGTCCGACAGCGACTGGTTGCGATATTCCGGCGTCTGCGCCACGATGGGGTAGGACACGCCATTGCGCTTGTTGAGCCAGAATGCCGGCGCCACCTGCCCCGAACCGGCCATGGTCACCACCAGGCTATTGGTCACGTCGCGCTCGGTGACGCCGAATTCCTTGGCGCGCGTGCGGTCGACGTCGACCATCAGGGCCGGGTAATTGTCGGCTTGCTGGATGCGCGCGTCGGCCACGCCGGTCACATCGCTGATCTGACGCAACAGCTTCTGTGCATAGGCCATGTTGGCGTCGCCATCGGGGCCCATCACTTGCACGTCGATCGGGGCCGGGGCGCCGAAATTGAGAATCTGGCTGATGATGTCGGCTGGCAGGAAGGAGAAGGTCGTGCCCGGGAATTTGGCCGCCAGATCGCCGCGCAGCTTGTCGACGTAGCCTTCGGTCGGCTTGTGGTCTTCGTTCAGGGTGATCAGCACATCGCCGTCCTGCGGGCCGATGGTGCCGGTGTTGTTATACACCTGGTTGATGCCCGACACGGTCAGGCCGACGTTGTCGACCATGCTGCCGAGGTCTTCAGGCGGAACCACGTTGCGGATTTCGTGTTCCACTTCGTCGAACAATTTTGTGGTCTCTTCAATGCGCGTGCCGACCTGGGCGCGCACGTGCATCTTGATCTGACCCGCATCGACCGCGGGGAAAAAGTCACGGCCCAGGAAGGGCACGAGCGCGAACGACAGCAACACGATCGCCAGGAAGCCGACGACGAAACGCGTGCGGGCTTCAATCGCCAGAACCAGCAGCGCGTAATACAACTCGCGCACCTTGGAGAAGCGCTGCTCGAAGCCTTGCTGGAAGCGCACCAGCGGATTTTTGGAACGCGACGGCGTCTGGTGTTCAGTCTGCGCCATCTGCAGCGTCTCGCCCGAAGCATGGCCTCCCACGCTGTGCGCACGCAGCAGGTAGGCCGCCAGCGTCGGCACCAGGGTACGCGAAAGGCAGAACGAGGCGATCATGGCAAACACGACGGCTTCAGCCATCGGCACGAACAGGTAGTGCGCCACGCCATCCAGGAAGAACATCGGGATGAACACGATGCAGATGCACAGGAGCGAAACGAAGGCGGGACCGACGATCTGGTGCGCGCCGTCCATGATGGCGGTGCGCACTTCCTTGCCCTGTTCCAGGTGCCAGTTGATGTTTTCGATCGTCACGGTGGCGTCGTCGACCAGGATACCCACGGCCAGCGCCAGGCCGCCCAGGGTCATGATGTTGAGCGATTCTCCGAGCACGTAGAGGCCGGCAATCGAAGACAGAATGGCCAGAGGGATCGACACCGTGATGATCAGCGTGGAACGCCAACTGCCAAGGAACAGCAGGATCATGGCTGAAGTCAGCAGGGCCGCGATGACCGCTTCGCGCGCCACGCCCGAGACCGCCGCCTTGACGAACACCGACTGGTCGCCGATGGCGTCGAGCTTGACCGAGGAAGGCAAGGTTTCTTTCAGCGTGGGCAAGAGCTTCTTGACGTTGTTGACGATGTCGAGCGTGGACGCCGCCCCGCTCTTCAACACCGTCATCAGCACGGCGCGACTACCATCGACGCGCACCACGTTGGTCTGCGGCGGGTTGCCGTCGCGCACGGTGGCGACGTCGCGTATAGTAATCATGGCGCCGTCGACCGATTTGATGGGCAGGTCGGCCAGCTTCTTGAAGTCGTCCGGGCTGTTGTTGAGGTGCACACTGTACTCAAAACGGCCGATCTTTTGCGTGCCGACCGGAATGATCTGGTTCTGCGCCGCGAGCGCGTCTTCCACGTCTTCGGCCGAAAGATGTTTCGCCTGCAGCGCTTGTTGGTTGACGTCGATCTGGATCTGCCGCACCTTGCCGCCATAGGGCGATGGGATCGCGGTGCCCGGCACGGTCGCCAATTGCGGCCGGATGAAATTTTGCCCGAAGTCGAACAGCTTTTGCTCCGGCTCCTGCGTGGAGGACAGCGCCAGTTGCAGGATCGGCACGGTCGAGGCGTTATAGTTCAGGATCAGGGGCGGCGTGATGCCGGGCGGCATCTGCTTCAACACCGTCTGCGAGATCGAGGTGACCTGGGCCGTCGCGGTGCGGATATCGACGTTGGGTTGGAAGAATATCTTGACGACGCCATAGCCGGGAAGCGACTGCGATTCGATGTGATCGATATCGTTGACGGTCGAGGAAAGCTGGCGTTCGTAGTAATAGACCACGCGGCCGGACATGTCTTCCGGCGACAGGCCGGTGTAGGTCCAGACCGCGCTGATGACGGGAATCTTGATGTCGGGGAAGATGTCGGTCGGCGACTTCAATGCCGCCAGCGGCCCGAAAATCAGGATCAACAGCGCCAGCACCACGAAGGTATAGGGACGCTTTAAGGCGACACGGACAAACCAAAGCATTCAGGAACTCCGTTCGGAAGCATGTGCCGCTTTATGCGGCGACGCAGCGAATTATAGGAGCGGAGCTTTTCCGGAATCATTAAACATTATTCATAACTTCGGACCGCCACGGCTTTTACAATGCCCCGAAGACACGTTCCGGCTATCTCGCCTGCTTCGCGTGTCTACCCTGCCTATAGGATGATGCAGCACCCGCTTCGGGAGAACAAAATGAAGGGCTATCAACTCGAATTTTTCACGCAGCAGGACGTCTTTCACGGCGGCAAGCACATGTCGGACTGGCTGATCGATCTGGCGCGCGCCCAAGGCATCAAGAGCGCAACGGTATTCATGGGGTCGACCGGGCTGCGCCTGCAGGCGGCGCACATGTTCGACCTGATCGATCATCCGGCGCAGGTGACGATGATCTTGAGCGAGCCCGAGTGCAACAGTATTTTGGCGCTATTGAAGAAGGAAAATCTGCACTTGTTCTACGTCAAGTTGCCGGTCGAATACGGGCGTGTGGGGGAATAGGAGAGGCCTGCTTTGTGGCGCAACGGCAAATAAAAACCCGGCAATGTTGCCGGGTTGTTGTCTCCTGCCATGTCTTCTGCAGATTTCCTGCACCTGCCATGCACTCGGGGTTATGCCCCCAGATAAGTCGGATCGCGCGCCACGTAGATCATCACCTTGTGATCCAGCGTGCCCGCAGGGGCGATGCGCTGGAGGTCGAACGCCGTCGGCGTGCCGCCGTTGTCGAAGTCCCAGGCAAAGGTCTGGTTGCCGACCACGAACTTAACGACGTCGCCGCTGGTCACATTGACGTAAGTCGTGCCCGGCTGGATGACGACGACGTGTTCCGTTGCCGACGCCGAGGGTACGGGGTCGCCCAGCAGTTTGGCATCGGGTTCCGCGGCTTGGGACATGGTTGCGGCGACACCGGATAACAATAGAGCCGCCAAACCGGCATAAGCAAGACGTTTCATGATTTGCTCCTTAGGGTGAGACTCTGTGCACTGCCTGCCACACCGACCGCACATGGAAGACCGCACATGACACCATTGTGGAACAGCTCACATTAAGCCGGGCTTGCCGGAACATTAAGCATATTTAATGAACCCGCAGCACGGTTTTGCTAGAGTGAATCAGGATACGCTGCCATGAAAGCCCTCATCGTCGAAGACAATCAACGCGTCGCCCAATTCCTGAAAAAAGGTTTGGGTGAAGCCGGCTATACGGTCGATCACGCCGACAACGGCCGCGACGGCATGTTTCTCGCTGTCAGCGAGGCTTATGATGCGATCGTGATGGATCGCATGCTGCCCGGCGACGTCGATGGCATCACGCTGATCGCAACGCTCAGGCGCGATGGCTGCACGACGCCCATCCTGATTCTCTCCGCCTTGGGCGAGGTCGACGACCGCATCCTCGGTTTGAAAAGCGGCGGCGATGATTATCTGGTCAAACCCTTTTCCATCGGCGAATTGCTGGCCCGGCTCGACGCCATCCTGCGCCGCTCGCAAAACCGGCAGATCGGCAACACTCTAGCGGTCGCCGATCTGCAGATGGACCTGCTGTCGCACAAAGTGTCGCGCGGCGGCAAGGCCGTTACATTGCAGCCGCGCGAATTCAAATTGCTCGAATACCTGATGCGCCATGCCGGGCAGATCGTCACGCGCACCATGCTGCTGGAGAACGTGTGGGACTACCACTTCGATCCGCAGACCAACGTGGTCGACGTGCACATCAGCAAGTTGCGGCAAAAGATCGATGCGGAGGCCGAGATGCCGCTCTTGAAAACCATCCGCAATGCCGGCTACATGCTGACCGCCGATGCGTAGGCGCCTGTCTGCTTCCAACATCACGGCCAGCTACGTGGCGATCAGCGTGGTCGTGCTGATCCTGTTTGCCGCGCCGATCCTGTATGCCTGGGACACCATCGTCGAGGAGCGTAGCACCGAACGGCTGCGCGAAGATGGCGAGCGGCTCGCGCGCGTGCTCGACCGCCACGGCCCGCAGGCCTTGAAAACCGTGATCGACGCCATGGTCGAAGCGCAGCCGCCGGGCGACGAGAAATTCATTTTGCTGGCCGACCCTGCCTTGCACGCGCAGGAGGGCAATCTTGCGGCCTGGCCGCAGAGCATCCCTGACAACGCGGGGACGTCCCGCATATCGTTCACGCAGGCGGGCAAGCGCATCGATGCCGTCATGATGCGCATGCCGTTGTCCAATGGCGATCAATTGCTGGTCGGACGCAACGAGGCGCGCTTCGCTAGCGCGCGCACGCTATTCTGGGTCGGGCTGGTCGGCGCCGCCGGGGCGGTGCTGTTTTTTGGCCTGGCAGGCGGCATGCTGATCCGTGCCATGCTGCTGGCCGAGGTGCAGGGCATCAGCCGCACCGCCGCCGCCATCGTCGCGGGCGACCTGAAGCGGCGCCTGCCCACGACCGGCGAAACCAACGAGCTCGACATGCTGGCCCAGACCGTCAACCGCATGCTGGACCAGATCGAGCAATTGATACGCGGCGTGCGCAACGTATCGAATGCCGTGGCGCACGACTTGCGCACGCCGCTGACGGAATTGCGCTCGCGCCTGGAGGAATTGACCTGGAGCCGTCCCGGCGCAGACGACGTGTTTCCTGCCATCGAATCGGCGGTGCAGGACATCGACCGCATCATCGCCATCTTCAACGCCTTGCTGCGCCTGGCCGAAATCGACAACGGTCTCTCCCGCTCCGGCTTCGTCACGACCAGCATGACGCGGCTGGCTGCCGACGCGGTCGAGTTCTACCAGCCGCTGGCCGAACTGAAGAGTCTGCATCTGCACTTTTCGCCGTCGCCGGAAATCGAGGCCGCCGCCGATCCGCTGCTGCTGGCCCAGGCCTTGGGCAACCTGATCGACAATGCCTTGAAATACGCCACGCGCGACATACGCATCGCCGTGCAACGCGATGCCGATGCGCGCCTTGCCATCATCGTGAGCGACGACGGCCCCGGCATCGCGGCGCATGAGAGAGACAAGGTAACGCAACGCTTCTATCGCGGCGACGCCAGCCGCGGCACGCCGGGAACCGGGTTGGGACTAAGCCTCGTTGCCGCCGTGGCCAAGCTGCATGGCGGCTCGCTCAAGCTCACAGATGCGCATCCGGGATCGGAGCATCCGGGGTTGGAAATTCGACTGATTTTGGCGTAACAACACTGCCCGCTGCGCCATGCAGCGGGAGATGCCGTCGTTTGCAAACAGGCCGCAAGCGGCCATGCCTGGGCCCGGACTAATTGACCGACAGGTTGGGGCTGCTCGTGTCGGGCCGCACTACGCCATTGCCCTGCTTCTTGCCATTTGCATGCAGCAGGATGCGGATGAATTCACGCACCATCATCTGGTGATGGTCATCCAGCAATTGCAGATCCGAAATCAGCTTCAGCTCGGCCGACTTGAATACCGGACCGGGCGGAACCGGCGCGGCAGCGCCTTCTTCCTCGCCGCCGAATCGAAGCCAATCGATGGGAACATGCAGCCAGTCTGCGAGCGTACGCAGTTTGTCCTGCGTCGGAATCGCTTCCCCTACCAGCCATTTGCGCGCGGCATGCACCGTGATCGGCCGCCCGGCATAACGGATATTGAAGTCCCTGGCCAATTCGGTCGGGCTATCCGGAGAATGATGGGCGTTTCTCAAAGTCTGTTGCAGGCGCAGGCTGAATCTCTCTCGTTCGGTTGCGATTTTCCTCACTCCTCAAGTTATGTTCCAGACCTTCCACACCCATCAAGTGGAGTGATGGGGACAACGGAAAACACGTGGCAATTCCAGATGAAGGCTCGCGGTTCGACCGACCTCGTAGCCTTGGGGAAAAAGAATAACAGAGAGTAAGATTGCAGAGTTTAGATTGTTAGTATTTTGTGAATTTTTACCAAAATTCACAAAAGCCGTTCCATCAGGTGCGATGCAAGGCGGCGGCAGCGACGTCGGCGCAGGCATCGATATGACGGTTGGCCACCGCGCGAAATGCGGCAAAGCCTATCGTGGCCGCTGCAAGCTGCCCCGCCAGCGGCACGATTTTCACCGCCTGCCTGGCCAACACCTTGAAACCGGTCTTCTGCAGCATGTGCGCCACCACTTCGCGTGTGACGATCCTGCCTATCATCATGCCGCCCAATCCCACCGTCATCTGGTAGACGACCAGTCGCATCTCGGGCTTGAGCCGGGCGATCTGCTCCGGCGTCAGGCCGAATTCGACGTTGATTTGCTCGATTGCCCTGGTCATCAGGCCGATATCGGATACCACGTCGAGGCCGGGAATCGGCACCACCGACAAGCTCGCCGACAAGGCGGCGCGCTTCAATACGAGACGTCGGCATTTGCGCCGCACGGCCTCAATGTCGCGCGTCGTACCGGGAAGCAATTGCCAGACTGGATCGGGATGTCGCATACCTCAAAAATACGACAAATCCGGCGAACATGACAGGCCAATAGCCACGAAATTGCGACGCAAAATTTGATTATGGCAAGAAATTGACAAATACTTATTGCTTATAATTATGAGAAGAGAAAGACTAGGCGGGAATGTTGCCGATTTTTTGTGAAATATTGTCAAACTACAACATAAGAGCGCGCATACGGGCCATACTTTGTTAAATCCCTTGTTTTCCCCTCGACATCATTGGTAGTCACAGATCATGAGAATAGCCGTCCTCGACGATGACCGCAGCCAAACCGACCTGGTTTGCCAGGTTTTGACCGCAGCCGGTCACATTTGCCACCCCTTCACGAGTGGCAAGGAAATGCTCGCGCAACTACGTCGCGAACTCTACGATATGTTGGTTATCGACTGGCAAGTGCCGGACTTGAGCGGCGCCGAAGTGTTGCGCTGGGCGCGCGAGAAATTGCCGCCGACGCTGCCGGTGCTGTTCATGACCAGCCGTTCGGGCGAGGACGACATCGTGGCCGGCCTGGCTGCAGGCGCGGACGACTACATGATCAAGCCGATCCGCCGCGGCGAGCTGGTGGCGCGCGTGCAGGCCTTGCTGCGCCGCGCCTATCCGAGCCAGAGCGCGGTCGAGCAGATCCAGTTCGGCAACTACATTTTCGAATCGCGCACCGGCCGCCTGTCGATGTCGGGTGCGGAAATCGAAGTCACGCAAAAAGAATTCGACCTGGCCTTGCTGTTCTTCCGCAACCTGGGCCGCCCGCTGTCGCGCGCCTACATCCTTGAAGCGGTCTGGTCGCGCGATGTGGAAGTGCCGTCGCGCACCATGGACACCCACGTCTCGCGCGTGCGCAGCAAATTGCAGTTACGTCCGGAAAACGGCTACCGCCTGGCCCCGGTCTACAGCTACGGCTACCGGTTGGAGCAGATCACGGCCTGATCTTCCGCCGCGGCTGCGCTCTCGTCCGCGCAGTTGCCCGTAATAGCGGGCAATACCCGCGCAAAAGGTGCTACTATTTTCGCTTGACGTCCCGACAACGGACGCGAAAGCGGAGATGACATGCGTAACACCCCACCTGGCCGCCGCTTCGGCGGTCTCGTCAACAGCCTGATTTTCCTCTTCAGCCTGGTCAGTGCCGTCGCCTGGGCTGCAAGCGCCTCGCTTCCGGCAGATTCCATCGTGGTCGGGCCGGCCGGCATCACGTATCAGACCCGGCCCGGCGACACCCTGATTTCGATTGCCCAGCAATGGACCGCCAAGTCCGACAACTGGACCATTCTGGCCAAGATCAATCACATCAGCCAGGACAGCAGCATCCCCATCGGCACGCCCATCGTCATCCCGGCCGATCTGCTGATCGACGAGCCGAGCCAGGCCAAGGTGGTGGCGCTGTCAGGCGAAGTCAGCGCGACCGGCGCCGACGGGAAAAAGGTGGAGATGAAGGTCGGCGCCACCTTGATCGAAGGCGCGCAGATCGAAACCGGGGTCAACGGTTTCCTCACCATGTCGCTGCCGGATGCCTCGCGCATTTCACTGCCCTCGAACAGCCGCGTCAAGTTCAACAAGCTGCGCATGGCGCGCTTTACCAAGAGCCCGCGCACCGAATTGATGCTGATGCACGGTCATGTCGAGTCGCGCGTCTCGCCGCTTGACGCCAACAAGGGCAGCTATGAAGTGCGCACCCCCACCTCGGTGGCCGGCGTGCGCGGCACGCAATTTCGCGTCGGGGTCGATGGCGACACCACCACCAACGAAGTCGTCAACGGCAAGGTTGCGGTAGGCAACGGCAAGCCCGGCAGCGAAGTGCTGCTTGATGCGGGCAAGGGCAACGTGGTCACCGCCAAAGGCGTGGGCGAACCGGTCGATCTGCTGCCCGCACCCAGCCTGGCCGGCCTTGGCAAGGAAGGCCCGCCCCAGATGCGCCTGTCGCCGGTGCCGGGCGCCGCGGCGTATCACGTGCAGGTGTCGAACGATCCGGACGGGCAGGACGTGCTGGCCGAGGCGCGCTCGAACGAGCCGCACCTGAAGTTTGCCAACCTGCGCGAAGGCGCCTACTACGTACGTATGTCGGCCATCGACAAGCACGGCCTGGAAGGCTATGCGCGCATCCAGCAGGTGAGTTTCTCGACGCATGCCGCTGCGCCTGCGGGAGGCGCTTCGCCGTATGTCGACGGCTCCGACAGCAAGCTGGTGACCCTGCGCTGGCAACCCACGGCCAAGGAATCGAACCTGCAGGTGGCGCGCGATGCGCAATTCACCTGGCTGATCTATAACACCAGCACGGACAAGGGCGAGGCCCACATGCCGCGCCCCGAGTTCGGCACCTATTACGCGCGCGTGCAAGGGGTGAACGCCGACGGCAGCACCACGCCCTTCTCCGCGCCGCAAGCCTTCATCGTGACGGACCATTGGGTCATCAACGACGGCGGCCCGGCCAATGCCAAACGGAATGCCGGCAATCCCGGCAACGGCGCCGACAGCGGGCACTGAGCCATTGATCGCCTGCATTTCGACCTCACTTCCATGCGGCCGGCTTGACGGCGCGGCTGAATCATGAAAATTCCACGATTCAGTCCCTTCATCCGGCGCATGGCGCTGCGCGAGTGGTTTTCGCTCACGGTCGCCATGCTGCTCTTCGGCCTGATCCTGGGCTGGCAAAACGGCCTGGGGCGGGCCGACCAGACGCTGTACGACAATTTCCTGACGCACGACGAACGCCCCGCACGCGACGACATCATCATCGTTGCCATCGACGACTATAGCCTGGCCGAACTGGGACGCTGGCCCTGGCCGCGCAAGCTGCACGCGGCCTTGCTCGACCGCCTGACACAGGCCGATCCGCGCGTGGTCGGCCTCGACATCATCCTCTCCGAACCCGAGCGCACCCAGGCCGACGGCACAAGGCCGGGCGACGAGCTGCTTGCCGAGGCGATCAGGCGCAATGGTCGCGTCATCCTGCCTGTGGTGATCGGGGAAAACGCCACCGGCGCCTCCGAATCACTGCCGATCGCCGAATTCGCCAACGCCGCGCACGGCTTGGGCCACATCAATCTCGAGTATGACGCCGATGGCGTGGTGCGCAGCGTGTTCCTGCTCGAAGGGCAAAAAAACCAGGAGCGCCCGCATTTTTCGCTGGCCATGCTCAACGCCGTGGCGCAATTGGCGCCGCAATACCAGGTCACGCTGCCGCGCTTCACACGCGACAGCGAAGGCGGCAAGCACCCCTCGCTGCCTTACTGGCAGCGCTTCGCCCACATGCATATTCCCTACGCCGGCAACAACGGCCACTTCCAGACCGTGCCCTACGTCTCGGTGCTGCGTGGCGAGGTGCCAGCCGAATTCTTCAAGGACAAGATCGTAGTGGTCGGCGCCACCGCCGTCGGCATGGGCGACGCCTATCCGACGCCGGTGTCGGGCAACTCCGGGGCCATGCCGGGTGTGGAAATCAACGCCAACATCCTGGCCAGCCTGCTCGACCACAAATCGATCACCGTGGCCAATCCGTGGCAGACGGCCTTGTTTTCCGCCTTCCCGGTGCTGCTGGCGATGATCGCCTACATCTGGCTCTCGCCGCGCATGGCGCTGTTGGTCAGCGGTTCACTGACTGCCCTGATCGTCCTGGCCAGCTTTCTGGCGCTCAAGGCGGGGCTGTGGATTGCCCCCTCGGCGGCCTTGCTCACGCTGGTGCTGTCTTACCCGCTATGGAGCTGGCGCCGGCTCGAGGCGGCAATCACTTACCTGGGCCAGGAATTCATCCGCCTCGACCACGAACCGCACCTGCTGCCCGAGAACAGCACCGCCTCGCCCGACGACCAGATCGAAGACGTGCTCGAGCGCCGCATCAATGCCATGAAAAACGCCGCGCGCCGCGTGCGCGATTTGCGCCAGTTCGTTTCGGACAGTCTCGACAACCTGCCCGACGCCACGCTGATCACACGCACCGACGGCCGCATCCTGCTGCCCAACCGCAAGGCGGCAAGCTACTTCGCCGCGCACGGTGTCGAGCAGCTCGAAAGCGCCATGCTGCTCGATCTGCTGTCGCAATTGCATTCGGGCGAACCGCTCGACCAATCGACCATCGGTCCGTTCGAATGGGCCCAACTGCTCGACCTGACCCACGTAAAACGCCTGGTCGACGGCGTGTCGGTGCGCGACCAATTGGAACGCGACCTGTTGCTCAAGAGCGCGCCGTTCCACTCAGCCGACAACGTGCTGATCGGCTGGATCGTCAGCATCATCGATATTTCCACCCTGCGCGAAGCCGAGCGCAGCCGCGACGAGACGCTGCGCTTCCTGTCGCACGACATGCGTTCGCCGCAAGCCTCGATCCTGGCGCTGCTTGAATTGCAGAATGTGCCGGAATCGGCGCTGCCGGAGGGCGAACTGTTCGCCCGGATTGAGAAGGCCTCGCGCCGCACGCTCGGCCTGGCCGACAACTTCGTGCAATTGGCGCGCGCCGAATCGCACGAGTACCGCTTCGAGGAAATCGAATTCCAGGACATCCTGCTCGACGCCACCGACGAGATGTGGACCCAGGCCAACGGCAAGCAGATCAAGCTCGTGACAGACGTTCCCGAGGGCGAATATCCGGTCTGGGTCGACCGCGGCCTGATGACGCGCGCGCTGGTCAACCTCGTCACGAACGCCATCAACTATAGCCAGCCGAACACCACGATACGCTGCGTGCTGCGGCTGGCCACCGCAAGCAACCAGATCCTGTGCCACGTGATCGACCAGGGTTCGGGCATTCCCGAAGCCGACCAGTCGCGCCTGTTCCGCCGCTTCCAGCGCCTGACGCAAGTCGAGCGCGCGCGCCATGACGGCATCGGCCTGGGGCTGGTGTTCGTCAAAACCGTGGTCGAACGCCACCTGGGGTCGATCAATTTCTCCAGTCTGGTCAATTCAGGCACGACCTTTACGCTGGCGCTGCCGGTGTATGAAAACGCCAGGCGCGACGCCGGGGAATGAACCGGGCCCGGGCCGGCGGGATATACGGTGGATGGTGCCGGGAACGCCTCGATGCCCGATGCGGGACAGACATGGCACATTAGCAATTCTCTATGACAACAATTAATCCCCGTCAAGGCGAAGCCCAGGCTCAGGGACTATAATGTCGGCATTCCGATTTACTTACGCCGTTCCTACGTCCGTCCCTCACGCCCGTCACCATGCAACTGCTCGCCGTCGGCCTCAACCACACTACCGCGCCGCTGTCGCTGCGCGAGAAGGTGGCATTCCCGGCTGACCAGATCAGCCAGGCGGTGGCGGCGGCGCGTGCCTGGTTTGGCCGTTCCAATGCGACGGTCGATCACGAAACGGCCATCCTCTCAACCTGCAACCGCACCGAGCTGTACGCCGCCAACACCGAGCCGCACGAAGGCACCAGTGTTTCGGCCGCCATCGACGCCACGGCGCAGTTCCTGGCCGATTACCATCACCTGCCTTACGCTGAGCTGCGTCCCCATCTCTACACGCTGCCGCAGGTTGACGCCGTGCGCCATGCCTTCCGCGTCGCCTCCGGGCTCGATTCGATGGTCCTGGGCGAGGCGCAGATTCTGGGCCAGATGAAGGAAGCCGTACGCCAGGCCGAAGCCGCCGGTGGCATGGGCACCTGTTTGCACCAGATGTTCCAGCGCACCTTCGCCGTGGCCAAGGAAGTGCGCACGACAACCGAAATCGGCGCGCACAGCGTCTCGATGGCCGCAGCGGCCGTGCGATTGTCGCAGCGCATCTTCGACAAGCTCGCCAATCAGCACGTGCTGTTCATCGGCGCCGGTGAAATGATCGAACTGTGCGCCACCCACTTCGCGGCGCAAAATCCCAAGTCGCTGACTATCGCCAACCGCACGCTGGAGCGCGGCGAGGCGCTAGCCAAGCGCTTCAACGGCAAAGCGATCCGCCTGGCCGAATTGCCGCACATGCTGTCTTCGTTCGACATCGTGGTGTCGTGCACCGCGTCGTCATTGCCCATCATCGGGCTGGGCATGGTCGAGTCCGCCGTCAAGGCGCGCCGCCACAAGCCGATGTTCATGGTTGATCTCGCCGTGCCGCGCGATATCGAAGCCGAAGTCGCGCGCCTGGACGACGTATTCCTCTACACCGTCGACGATCTGGGCAAGGTGGTGCAATCCGGCGTGGAAAACCGCCAGGCCGCCGTGGCGCAGGCCGAAACCATCATCGAGACGCGCGTGCAATCGTTCATGCACTGGATCGACACGCGCTCGGTCGTGCCCTTGATCCAGACCCTGCAGGATTCGGGCGAGTCGATGCGCGTAGCCGAACTGGAGCGCGCGCGCAAACTGTTGGCCAAGGGCGAAGACATCGACGCCGTGCTCGAAGCGCTGTCGCGCGGCCTGACCGCGAAATTCCTGCACGGCCCGCAACAGGCCCTGCACCAGGCACAGGGCGACGAACGCGCGCGCCTGGCTGCCCTCTTGCCGCAACTGTTCCGCACCAAACGGTAGCTGGCGTCACTCGGTATTTCCTGCTTTATCCGCGCCGCCCGGCGTCCTCGCTCCAATACTGGAGCCGTCCCTGGCAATAAAAGAAACCGTCAGAAGAAACCACGCGATGAAACCATCAATGCTCGCCAAGCTCGACCAGCTCACCGAAAGGCTGGACGAAGTCGGCCACCTGCTGCAACAGCCTGAGGCCACGGCCAACATGGACAGCTACCGCAAGCTCAACCGCGAGCACGCCGAATTGGGCCCGCTGGTCGAACTGTATGGCGCCTATACCCAAGCCACAAAAGACGTGCAAACGGCGCAGGATTTGCTATCCGACCCGGACATGAAAGAGTTTGCCCAGGAAGAAATCCAGACGGCCAAGGCGCGCATGAGCCAGCTGGAACTCGACCTGCAAAAGATGCTGTTGCCGAAAGACCCGAACGACGAGCGCAACATCTTCCTCGAAATCCGCGCCGGCACCGGCGGCGACGAAGCGGGCCTGTTCGCCGGCGACCTGTTGCGCATGTACATGCGCTATGCCGAACGCAACCGCTGGCAGGTCGAAATGATTTCCGAATCGAACTCCGAACTGGGCGGCTACAAGGAAGTGATCGTGCGCGTCATCGGCTTCGGCGCCTATTCGCGTTTGAAGTTCGAGTCGGGCGGGCATCGCGTGCAGCGCGTGCCGGCCACCGAAACGCAGGGCCGCATCCATACCTCGGCCTGCACCGTGGCCATCATGCCCGAAGCCGACGAGGTGGAAGACGTCAACATCAACCCCGCCGATTTGCGCATCGACACTTTCCGTGCCTCCGGCGCCGGCGGCCAGCATATCAACAAGACCGATTCGGCCGTGCGCCTGACCCACCTGCCCACGGGGATCGTGGTCGAATGCCAGGACGACCGCAGCCAACACAAGAACAAGGCGCAGGCGATGAAGGTGCTGGCCGCGCGCATCAAGGACGTGCAAACGCGCGAGATCCAGGCCAAGGAAGCGGCCACGCGCAAATCCCTGATCGGCTCGGGCGACCGCAGCGAACGCATCCGCACCTACAACTTCCCGCAAGGGCGCATGACGGACCACCGCATCAACCTGACCTTGTATAAGCTCGACTTCATCATGGATGGCGATTTGCAGGAGTTGACCGATTCGCTGATCGCCGAGCACCAGGCCGAATTGCTTGCCGCCCTGGGCGACAATGGCTGATGCGTGCTTGATGATATGCTGAACTTTTTTGCCTTTCGTTAATCCATAGGCACATCCAACAACAACTCCGCCGAGACATGAAATCGACCAAACCGATCCTTTTCGCCATCGCACTCGCCTCGTTCGGCCTGATCGGCGGCGCGCTGTACTTCCAGATCGTGCAATACATGGAGCCTTGCCCGTGGTGCGTGATCCAGCGCTACCTGTTCATCGCGACGGGGATCACCTGCCTGGCTTCAGTCTTCCTGTCGCCCAAGGGCACGCAGCGCGGCACCTGGCTGGCGCTGCTGTTTGCGCTGGGCGGGGTCGGCGCGGCAGGCTGGCACGTCTGGATCAAGGCGCATCCCGAGATTTCCTGCGGGCTCGATCCGATGGAAACCTCGCTCAACCACATCTTCACGGCCAAGCTGGCGCCGGTGCTGTTCCGGGCCAACGGCATGTGTACCGATGAACTCGATCCGTTCTTCGGCCTGCAATTGCCGAGCTGGTCGCTGATCTGGTTCGTGGGCTTTGTCGTCGTACTGGCCGTATTGGCCTGGCGCGGCAAGAAGGCTTGAACAACGCCCTCCCATGCTGACGGCAACGCTTGGCGCCTTCCTCAAGGCCACGCCGCTCGATGCGCTGGAGGCCCGCATTCTCGTGATGCATGCGCTGGGGCTGTCGCGCACCCAGTTGATCACGCAATCCGAGCGTCTGCTGACTCCTGGCGAAATCACCAGCGTGAGCGCGCTGATCAATCGCCGCATCGCGGGCGAGCCGATTGCCTACATCGTCGGCGTTCGCGAATTCTACGGCTTGCCGTTCCACGTCACGCCGGCCGTGCTGATCCCGAGGCCCGAAACCGAGTTGCTGGTCGAATTGGCCATCGAACGCCTGCCGCAGCTTGGCCGTGTGCTCGATCTCGGCACCGGCTCGGGCGCAATCGCCGTTGCCATCGCGCATGCGCGGCCCGATGCGGTAGTCACAGCGCTGGACGTCAGTCCTGAAGCATTGGCCGTCGCCCAAGGCAACGCAAGGCACAACGGCGCCGAAGTGGAATTCCTGCATAGCGACTGGTACGGCGCCGTGGCGGGCCGCCGTTTCAACGTCATCGTGTCCAATCCGCCTTACATCGTGACGGGAGACGTACACTTGGCGCAAGGCGATTTGCGCTTCGAGCCGATCGGCGCGTTGACCGACCATGCCGACGGCTTGTCGGCCATACGCCAGCTTTGTGCGCTCGCCTGTGACCACCTGGAGCCAGGCGGCAGCATCCACATCGAACACGGCTACGACCAGGCCGAGGCGGTGCGCGGCTTGCTTTCCCGACATGGTTTTGCCAACGTGCAAAGTTGGCGCGATTTGGCGGGCATTGAACGCGTCAGCGGAGCAAGTGTGGCCTGATTTGCCGTATCATCACGCCTTACGTTTTCAGCTCAACCGTCCTACCTTCATGCTCCCCACCATAGAACAACGTCTCGCGGTCGAACTCGCCGCCAAGCCGGCGCAAGTCGCCGCCGCCATCGCCCTGCTGGACGAGGGCGCCACCGTGCCCTTCATCGCGCGTTATCGCAAGGAAGCCACCGGCGGCCTCGACGACATCCAGTTGCGCCTGCTCGAAGAGCGGCTGCGCTATTTGCGCGAACTCGAAGAGCGGCGCGCCGCCATCATCGCCTCGATCAGCGAGCAGGGCAAGATGACGCCCGTGCTGCTCGATGCCGTCACGCACGCCGACGACAAGACGCGCCTGGAAGATCTTTACCTGCCCTACAAGCCTAAGCGCCGCACCAAGGCGCAGATTGCCGCCGAGGCGGGCTTGGCGCCCTTGGCCGATGCCTTGCTGGGCAACCCGATGTTGAACCCCGAAGAAGAGGCTGCCAAGTACCTCACGCCCGCCTTCACGACCGACAACGGCGACAACCCTGGCGTGGCCGACAACAAGGCTGCGCTCGATGGCGCGCGCCAGATCCTGATGGAGCGCTTTGCCGAAGATGCCGCGCTGCTGCAGGATTTGCGCAGCTACATCAACGAACACGGCGTGGTCGAATCGAAGGTGGTCGAAGGCAAGCAGGAAGCCGGCGAAAAGTTCGCCGATTATTTCGATTATTCCGAAACGCTCTCCACCATTCCCTCGCACCGCGCGCTGGCCTTGTTCCGCGGTCGCCGCGAAGAAATGCTGACGGTGACCTTGCGCCTGGATAGCGAAGAAGAAAAGCCGAAATGGGACACGCCGCATAACCCCTGCGAAGGCCGCATCGCCGCGCGCTTTGGCGTGTCGAACAAAGGCCGGCCGGCTGACAAGTGGCTGGCCGACACGGTACGCTGGACCTGGCGCGTCAAGGTGTTCATGCACCTAGAAACCGAATTGATGACCACGTTGCGCGAAAAGGCCGAGATCGAGGCGATCAACGTGTTCGCGCGCAACCTGAAGGCTTTGCTGCTGGCCGCACCGGCCGGCCCGCGCGCGACGATGGGCCTGGACCCGGGTTTGCGCACCGGCGTGAAGGTAGCCGTGGTCGATGCCACGGGCAAGGTGGTCGATACCAGCACGATCTATCCGCATCAGCCGCGCAACGACTGGGATGGCTCGCTGCACACGCTGGCGCTGTTGGCCGCAAAGCACAACGTCGCGCTGATCTCGATCGGCAACGGCACCGCCAGCCGCGAAACCGACAAGCTGGCGCAGGATTTGATCAAGCAGGCGCCTGAATTGAAGCTGACCAAGATCGTGGTCTCCGAAGCCGGCGCATCGGTGTATTCGGCATCCGAATTCGCCTCGCGCGAGTTGCCCGAGCTCGACGTGTCGCTGCGCGGCGCGGTCTCGATCGCGCGCCGCCTGCAAGACCCGCTGGCGGAACTGGTCAAGATCGATCCGAAATCGATCGGCGTCGGGCAATACCAGCATGACGTAAGCCAGACGCAATTGGCGCGCTCGCTCGATGCGGTGGTGGAGGATTGCGTCAATGCCGTGGGCGTGGATGTGAACACGGCTTCAGCGCCGCTGTTGGCGCGCGTTTCGGGCTTGAACGCGAGCGTGGCGCAGGCAATCGTCAGCTTCCGCGACATGAAGGGGATGTTCACTTCGCGCGCGGGCTTGCGCGAGGTGCCGCGCCTGGGCGACAAGACCTTCGAGCAGGCGGCAGGCTTCTTGCGCGTAATGAACGGCGCCAATCCGCTCGACGCCTCGGCGGTTCACCCGGAATCCTACCCGGTGGTGGAAAAGATCCTGGCCGACATCAAGAAGGATGTCAAAAGCGTGATCGGCGACGAGCGCCTGCTGAAGACCCTTTCGCCTGCCAAGTATGCCGACGAGAAGTTCGGTGTGCCGACCGTGACCGACATCCTGAAGGAACTGGAAAAACCGGGCCGCGATCCGCGCCCCGAGTTCAAGACCGCGACCTTCAAGGATGGCGTGGAAGAGATCCGTGACTTGCGTCCCGACATGATTTTGGAAGGCGTGGTCACCAACGTGGCGGCCTTCGGCGCTTTCGTCGACATCGGCGTGCACCAGGACGGCTTGGTGCATATCTCGGCGTTGTCGAACACCTTCGTCAAGGACCCGCATACCGTCGTGAAGGCCGGCCAGGTGGTGAAGGTGAAGGTGCTGGAAGTCGACGAGAAGCGCAAGCGCATCGCGTTGACCATGCGATTGAACGACGCGGCGCCGGTGCCGGGATCGAAACCGGAACAACGCGGCGACCGCAACGATGCCAAGCGTCTGGCACAGCATCAGTCGCGGCAGTCACATGAATCACGACAAGCCCCACCGGCCAACAACGCCATAGCCGCGGCATTTGCCAAGCTCAAGCGATAGCAAGTTGTTAATTCCGACGGTTTCAGTCGGAATTACCTATAATGATGGAATCTTCCACGCCACGCCTTTAATCCGTCATTCTCGCGAAAGCGGGGATCCACAATTAAAGCCTGTGTTCGTGGCGCGCTGGATTCCCGCTTTCGCGGGAATGACGGAGCAGAGGCCGACAGTACCATTTTTAGCGAGAATGTAATGAGCGACGTACAAACCTGGATCAAAGAGACCGTGACCAACAACCCGGTCGTCTTGTTCATGAAGGGCACTGCCCAATTCCCCCAATGCGGCTTTTCCGGCCGCGCCGTCCAGTTGTTGAAGGCGGCGGGTGCGCAAAACCTGGTCACGGTCAACGTGCTGGACGACCCCGAAGTGCGCCAGGGCATCAAGGATTATTCGAACTGGCCCACGATTCCCCAGCTTTACATCAAGGGCGAATTCGTCGGCGGCTCGGATATCCTGAACGAGATGTACGAATCGGGCGAATTGCAGTCGCTGATCGCTGCCTGATATGCCTTCACCGCGGCGCCTGATTGTCGCCATCACCGGCGCAACGGGCGCCATCCACGGCATACGCCTGTTGCAGGTGCTCTCTGCCATGCCCGGCGTCGAAACCCACGTGGTGGTTTCCGATGCCGGGGTGCTGAACCTGCACCAGGAACTCGGCATGGGCCGCAAGGATGCCGAAGCGCTGGCGCATCACGCCCACAACCCGCGCGACATCGGTGCGGCAATCGCCAGCGGCTCCTTCCTGTCAAGCGGCATGATTGTCGCCCCCTGTTCGATGAAGACGCTGGGTTCGGTCGCGCATGGGTTGTCCGACAACCTGATCGCGCGCGCCGCCGACGTGGTGCTGAAGGAACGACGCAAGCTGGTGTTGATGGTGCGCGAAACCCCGCTCAACCTGGCCCACCTGCGCAACATGACCGCCGTGACCGAAATGGGCGGCATCATCTTCCCACCGCTGCCGGGCTTTTATCACCAACCACAGACCATCGCCGAGATGGTTGATCACACCGTGGGCCGCGTACTTGACCTGTTCGATCTGGAACACGAACTGGCGCCGCGGTGGCAGGGCTTGAAACCCGAGGCCTGAGGCTTGCCCCAAACCCGATCGAAGTTTCATATCCGCACGGAAACATTGTTGCGTGCGGCGACATGGGCGTGTATCAAATTTTGATGCCCGGCAAATTGGATGTTACCCTGAAGCATGCCGCCATTCCCGACATAGGCGAAGCGGCCCATTCCACTTGTTGACGGGAATATTTATGCAAAAGCGCGCCATTCGCCTGCAAGCCGGCTTCACTCTGATCGAACTGATCGTCGTCGTTCTCATCCTCGGTATTTTGGCCGCGACCGCGTTGCCGAAGTTCGTCAGCCTCAGTTCGGACGCCCGCGTTGCTTCGTTGAATGGCGTAAAAGGTTCGCTGGCCGCTTCCGCCGTCATGGCGCACGGCAAGTATCTCGTTACGTCGCCGCCGCCGACCTCGATCACGGTGGAAGGCGCCGTCGTCACCTATTCGACCGTCTTCGCGTCAGGCTACCCCAAGGCCGATGCCGGCTTCGCGGCAGCCTCCGGCATCAACGTCAACGGCTCCAACGATTACCTCATCATTCCTGCGGGGTC
>Ga0302314_10003524_pt1 | contig 28815 bp, 26 predicted proteins | sample III_Palsa_N2_3_FD_200533 | JGI IMG/M metagenome (GOLD analysis project Ga0302314, IMG submission 200533) | Peat permafrost microbial communities from Stordalen Mire near Abisko, Sweden - III_Palsa_N2_3 | ecosystem: Environmental > Terrestrial > Soil > Palsa > Peat permafrost | place: Sweden...
TTCGACGGAGGGATCTCCGGCAAGGGCCCGTCGGGATCGAAGCCCGACACGTCATAGCCGAGCATGCTGTTCAGGCTGCCGATGCTGCTGTCGTAATGCACCAGACTATCGAGATGGCTGCGTTTGGCCCTGGCGTCCTCCACCGTCTCGCCGACCACGACGAAGGCCGCCGGCAATATCTTCAGGCTTGCGTGATCGCGGCCGAGCGTCTCCAGGCGCTGGTGAATGTCCCGGTAGAAGACCTTGCCCGCCCCGAGATTGGGGCTGGAGCCGAAGATCACCTCCGCAGTCTCGGCCGCGAGCCGCCGACCGGCCTCGGAGGCGCCGGCCTGGATCACGACCGGCCAGCCCTGCACCGGCCGCGCAATGTTCAGCGGGCCTCGGACGGAGAGATGCGCCCCCTTGTGATCAAGCACGTGCATCCGCGTGGGATCCACATAGATACCGGTCTCGACATCGCGGACGAAGGCGTCGTCGGCGAAGGAATCCCAAAGCCCGACGACGACGTCGTAGAATTCTCGAGCCCGGACATAGCGCTCGTCATGGTCCATATCCTCATCGAGACCGAAGTTTAGCGCCGCGTCGGGGTTGGCGGTGGTGACGATGTTCCAGCCGGCGCGGCCGCCGCTGATATGGTCCAGCGAGGCGAACCGACGGGCGATGTGGTAGGGCTGATCATAGGTGGTCGACGCCGTCGCCATCAGACCGATATGCTCGGTGACGCTGGCCAGGGCCGACAAGAGGGTGAAGGGCTCGAACGACGTCACGGTGTGGCTGCGCTTCAGGGCGTTCAGCGGCATGTTGAGGACGGCCAGATGATCGGCCATGAAGAAGGCGTCGAACTTTCCCCTTTCCAAGGTCTGGATGAAGGCCTTCATCGCCGGGAAGTTGGAATTCGCGTCGGGGATGGCGCCAGGGTAGCGCCAAGCGCCGGTGTGAATGCTCACGGGGCGCATGAAAGCGCCTAATTTCAGCTGCTTGCGATCGCTCATGACGTCCTCATCACCCCGGCGCCACCTTTGCAGCTATGTGAGGTAGGTAGGCGCGCCTGGTCGATTCCGCGCGGGTTTCACAACCTCACATTTACTCAACCGAGTTTAAGCAGCCCTCATGCGTCCACGGCGTCGTATCATCGAAGGCGACCCCGAGGCCTGGGCAAGGCCTGTGTCGAGGCCGTGAAACGGGCTCTGACGTCCGTAGGCGCCGCCCCCCTGGTCCCGGCGCATTGACCGCAGCCGGGCCTCGTTCAAACCCCCAGCGCCAGCAGCTCCCCCACCGCCCTGTGCGCCTGGTCGATGGCGCAGTCGGTGTAGGCGGCCGCGCCGGCGTCGGAGTTGGCGATGGTGATGCGCCCGAACCGGGCGCGACCGATGACGTTGGGCAGCTGGTCCTGCGGCAGAGGCGCCAGGATCAGCTTATCGGGCGAGCGTTCGGAGGCTGGCAGGTCTATTTGAAGGCGACGCAAGCAGAGTAGCGTCCTCGCCTTCGGCCTCTATAGTGCACGAAAGGCCGAAAAGGTCCCCCGCTTCGATAACGCGCCCCTGATCGTGAACCGCGCGGGCAAAGTTTCGTGAGCCAATATTGGTCCGGTTTTTCGCGTCTCTATTTTCAATCGTTCCGAGTCATCGCGCCAGGACCGCTGAGTTGTTCACGCAACCCCCGACGCGCCCCTTCGCCGCTCACCGTCAGGCGCTGCCGCTCCACATTTCGCCCGCGCTCCGACGCGAGTGCGAGGATGTGGTCAGCCGACTGAATCAAGCCTGCGCGCTCGAGCTCGCGTAGAAAGTCGCCGGTGCTGATCAATGCAACACGGTCATCGATGACCACGCGCCGGCGCTCGATGTCACTATCCTCGAACAACAAGAGAGCGTTCGCATCCGGCGACGCACGGATGAAGCGTTCGAGCGCCTCGATCGCGGCGAGTTCGCCCAGGCCGCGAATCGAGCGGCCTTCCTCGAGCCGCCGCTGCTGGTCGATACCGATTTCGGTGGGAACCAGGCGGACAGTATCAAGATGGGCGTTGATCCATTCGACGATGCCATCGGCGCCCGGCGCGCCACGCACCCGGGTCACCTCGAAATAGACGGCGTCGGGAATCGAAACGGGAAGACGTGGACGCAGCAGTACATCGAGCGAATCGGCCAGGACGAGCGTGAACAGCGGCGAGGTGTCGGTGACGATGAGGCTGAAGGGTGCGGTCACGGGTCCGACGGGGTGCGCAGCAAGCGGGCGATCAGCGCCCGGCCGCGGCGCCGCGCTTCTACGTTCGGGCCCGACATCGGCGCGATAGGAGGCCGCAATCCGAGTTCCCCCAAGCCGCCGAGCACCTGAATATAGTCATCGAACCCGTGCTCGCGCAGGTCGCGCCACGTGACGCTTCCCTCGGCATACCCGCGCAGCAGCGCGGCGCGATCAGGGTGTAGCAGCGTGCTCATGACCTCTCTTATCACAGGTCGCGATGCTGGTGACAGCGCGCCCGCGGGAGCGAACGGATCGGGCAGCGCGGGGCGCCGGCGCATGCACGCTGCCGCCCGAACTCACACCCCCAGCGCCAGCACCTCCCCCACCGCCCTTTGCGCCTGGTCGATCGCGCAGTCGGTGTAGGCCGCCGCGCCGGCGTCGGAGTTGGCGATGGTGATGCGGCCGAACCGGGCGCGGCCGATGACGTTGGGCAGCTGCGCCTCCGGCAGCGGCTCGTCCCACAGGGCGTTCCACTCCGGCGCATAGCCGTGCGGCCAGCGGTTGACGGTGATGCCGGTGATGTCGCGGGCCGGATCGAAGCCGCCGTCGGCCAGGGCGCGGCCGAGCTGATCGCGGATGTTGCGCTCGAAGGTCTCGAACGAGGTCGACAGCAGTTCGTAGCGGCCGGCGCGGTTCTGGTCGAACTCCGACAGGCCCGGCTTGCACGGGGTTCGGGTCATGTGCACCAGGATCGGCTTGTCGGGCGAGCGCTCGGCCGTGTAGCCGCCGATGTCGACCGGCCAGTTCAGGCGGAACGAGGTGTGGTAGCCGCCCGGCGCGGTGACCATGGCCACGCCCAGCTTCTGGAACGCCGTCCAGTTGCGAAGCGCGACGCTGGTGTAGACCAGCGGTGTCTTGACCAGCTTGTGCAGGGCCGCCTTCTGCGCCGCCGGCATCTCCGGACACAGGTAGGGGATCATCATGTTGTACGAGGCCAGCACGCAGGCCTTGGCCTTGACGGCGAACACCTGGTCGCCGCGCACATAGGCGATCTCCACGCCCTTGGCGCTGGCCGGATCGCCGATGTTGCGGGCCCGCACGCAGATGCTGGAAAGGCGGATGCGCACGGCGTTGGCGGGATTGTCCAGGCGGGCGTAGTCGACCCTGGCGGTGACGACGTCGGTGCAGCTGCTCCCCGGGATGGCCCCGGGGATCAGGTCGCGCACCAGCAGGCGGGCGATCGAGGCGTTGCCGTCCGGGAAGTGGAAGGTGTAGGAGCCGCCCTCGACATAGCCGGACGGGGTGTAGCTCATCCGCGGCGCCGCGCCGGGGCTCAGCTTCAGGCCCCGGAAGCCCGGCATCGCGAACGCCCAGCAGTCCAGGGCCGAGACGGCGTCGATGCCCACACCCCACTCGCCCTGCGTATGGCTCTGGTAGAAGGGAATGACGCCCGGGTCGGCCTTGACCACCTTGACCAGAAAGTCGGCGTAGCTGATGCGCGAGAGGTGGTCCTTCTTCTGCTCGGAGGTCAGCCCCGGCATGTAGTCGATCACGCCGGTCTCGATGCGCAGGATGTCGTCGCGCACCGGCTGCGACAGCGGCGCTCCCTTGAGGAAATCGGGCCAGGAGCCGCCCTGTCCGTACCAGATCGCCGGCGCCCCGGCGACGAGGCGATCGGTCCCGAAGGTCTCCTTGTCGAAGAACACCCCATGGCGCATGCCGAGCGAAGAATAGATCTGCGGATGGTTGCAGTCCCGGCTGAGCGCCACCGGATCGACGCCCAGCGTGGTCAAAAGGCCGCCGGCCACCGCGCTGTAGGGAAACGGGCTGTCGATCATCAGCGTGCCGCCGTTCAGCAGATGCAGCTTGCCGTCCAGCTGATATTCGTTGCGCTTGGCGTGGCCGCCGAAATCGTCGTGGTTGTCGATGATCAGGATGCGCGCGCCGGGCCGGCTGGCTCGGTAGAAGTGGGCCGCCGAGAGGCCGCTGATGCCGCCGCCGACCACCACCAGATCATAGACCTCGCCGGTGTCCTGCGGCGCGCCATGGCCGCTCCAGAAGTCGCCGTCGCGCAAGCGGTGGGCGTTCTCGAACGAACCGGGATGGCTGCCGCGCATGCCGGCCAGCGCCGGCGGATAATAGCCCGGCTCGTCCTGGGGCCAGACCCCGGCCGCATAGGCCGCCGAGCCGCCGAGCAGGCCACCGCCGGCGAGGGCCCCCGCCGTGACCCCGACCCCGTTCAGGAAATCCCGCCGGTCGATCGCCCGGTCCATGCCGAGGGCCTTGTCCTTCGACGTCATGAAAAGAGCTCCATCTGCGATCTCAGATGGGACAGCAAACATTTGACCGCGCGAGGGTCAAGCTCTTCCTCTCGCACCCCCTTGGCGACACCTGGAACACACCCCTGAAACACCCCCACGCCACCTGGTCCCCGCCCACCGCGCACCCCTCCAACACCCCTTGAAAACCCGCACGGGATCCAATCCTGGTGGCGGCGCGGCCCAGGATGGCGCTATGTCGGACAGCAGAGAGGGAGCGCCATGCCGTCCACCGAATATGACTACATCGTTGTCGGAGCGGGCTCGGCCGGCTGTGTGCTGGCTGACCGGCTGTCGCGCGGCGGTCGCAACAGCGTGCTCCTGCTGGAGGCCGGCGGAGAGAACAGGACCCTGCTCGTCGACATGCCCAAGGGAATCGCCAAACTCGCCGGAATCCCGAAACACGCCTGGCACTATCCGGTCGCCCAGACCCGCGGCGTCCACGGCGAACAGGCGGAGACCTGGGTGCGCGGCAAGGGACTCGGCGGCTCCAGCGCCATCAACGGCATGATCTACAGCCGCGGCCACCCGCAGGACTACGACGACTGGGGCGAAGCCGCCGGCCCGTCCTGGAGCTGGCCGGACATGAAAACCGCCTACAAGTCGATCGAAGACCATGAACTGGGGGCCAATGACGTGCGCGGCGCCGGCGGCCCGCTGCATGTCAGCGCCGGCACGCTGCGCTATCCTGTCGCCGAGGCGCTGATCGAGGCTGGCGAGGAAATGGGCCTGCCGCGGCGGGACGACCTCAACACCGAGGAGCTGGAGGGGGTCGGCTACTACGCGCACACGATCCAGAACGGCCACCGGGTCAGCGCCGCGACCGCGTTCCTCGATCCGGCCCGCCAGCGCAAGAACCTGCATGTCGTCACCGGCGCCCTGGCCGAACGGATTCTGTTCGAGGACCGCCGCGCCGTTGGAGTCGCGGCCAAGGTCGACGGCGCGCCGCGAGAATTCCGAACCAGAGGTGAGGTGATCGTCGCCGCCGGCGCGATCCAGTCGCCGGTCCTGTTGCAGCTATCGGGGATCGGTCCGGCCGAGCACCTGCGTTCGATCGGGGTCGATGTGGTCAGCGACAGCCCCGATGTCGGCTCGCGCCTGCGTGAACATCTGGGCTTTTCAATCCCTTACAGGCTGAAGAACGCCACCGGCCTGAATTCGCGCTTCCAGGGCCTGGGGCTGTTCGGCAGCGTGCTGCAATTCTACCTGACGCGCACCGGGCCGATGGCGACCGGGGTGTTCGAGGTCGGCGCTTTCGTGAAGACCGAGCCCTCGATCACACGGCCGGACCTGCAGATCTACGGCGGCGCGTTTAATTTCGCCCTGCGCGACGAGCTCGCGGTGATCCCCGGCAACGGCGTCGACACCAAGCCCGGCCTAACCATCTACGGCCAGCTCCTGCGCCTGACCAGCGAGGGCGAGATCCGTATCACCTCGGCCGATCCGGCCGCGCCTCCGGCGATCGCGCCCAACTGGCTTTCCACCGACTACGACCGGCATGTCGCCGTCGCCATGGTGCGCTACATGCGCCGCTACATGACCATGCCGGCGCTGGCCCCCTACGTCGGCGAAGAGCTCCTGCCCGGCGCGGCCCGCCAGAGCGACGAGGACCTGCTCGAAGACGTGCGGCGCTACGCGACCTGCGGCACCCACGCCGTCGGCTCCTGCCGCATGGGCCGCGACAACACCGCGGTCGTTGACGAGCGCCTGCGCGTGCGCGGCGTCGAGGGCCTGCGCGTCGTCGACTGCTCGGTCATGCCCGGTACGGTGTCCGGCAACACCAGTGGCCCGGCGATGGCTGTGGGCTGGCGCGCTTCGGACCTGATCCTGGAGGATCGAAAGTTATAGTCGGTCCCGTAGCGCGAACCACAGCATGCCCAGCATATGCAGCGGGCCTCTCAGCGCCACGCCTCCAGGGAAGGGAGGCGGCGCGATACTGGCGAACAGGTCGAAGCCCTCCGAATCGCCCAGCATGGCGTCGACCGCCAGCTTGCCGCCGAGCGTGGACAGGATCACGCCCATGCCGGAGTAGCCGTGGGCGAAATAGACCTCTCCGCGCCGTCCCAGGTGGGGCAGGCGGGAGCGGGTGATCGAGACGAGCCCGCCCCAGGCGTGGTCGATGGCGACGCCCTTCAACTGCGGGAACACCCCCTCCAGATGCGGGCGCACGAAGGCGGCGATGTCGCGCGGGGGATCTGGGGTATAGCGCTCGCCGCCGCCGAACAGCACCCGGCCGTCGGTGGTCCGGCGATAGTAGTTGACCACGAACCGGCTGTCGGAGACCGCCGCGTCGTAGGGAATGAGCTCGGCGGCGTTTGGCAATGGCGCGGTGGTCACGACGTAGTTGGCCACCGGCATGATCCGCTTGTTCACCTCCGGCTCCAGGCCCTGAAGCAGCGCGTCGCCGGCGAGTAGGACCATCCGCGCGCGCACCGCTCCGTCAGCCGTGGCCAGGCGGTTGATCGCACCCTTCGCAAGGCCGACCGCGGGCGTGTTCTCGTAGATCGCCGCTCCAGCCGCCCGCGCCGCCCGCGCCAGCCCAAGCGCGTAGTTGAGCGAATGCATGTGGCCGCCGGAGTGATCGAGCAGGCCGCCCCGATAGTCCGAGGCCACCTGCGCGCGGGTGTCGGCGGCCGACAGCAGATAGGCCTCGTGATAGTCCATCACGCAGCCCAGGCAGTCGACCTCCTCCTCCATGTCGCGCAGGTCGCTGTCCTTCACGGCCGCCAGCAGATGCCCGGTGATGTGCAGATCGCAGTCGATCGCATGGCGCTTGATCAGGGCGCAGACCAGGGTCCGGGCCTCCAGCGCCAGGACGAACAGGGCCCGCGCCCGCTCGGGGCCATAGGCCTTGGTCAGTTCGACCGCGCCCTTGCGCAGCCCTGGGATGACCTGCCCGCCGTTGCGCCCCGACGCGCCCCAGCCGACCTTGCCGCCCTCCAGCACCGCGACGCTCAGGCCCCGCTCGGCCGCGTGCAGCGCCGCCGACAGGCCCGTGCAGCCACCGCCGACCACCGCCAGGTCGACATCGATCTCGCCCGTCAGGCGCGGATGTTCCGGCGCCCGATGGGCCGTGGCCGCGTAGTAGGAGCCGGCCATGTTCAGGGCGTCGTTGAACGCCACCCTCAGACCTTCAGCAGCAGGTGATCGCGTTCCCAGGAGCTGATGACGCCCTGGAAGGCCTCGAGTTCAGCTTCCTTGATCTCGATGAAGGCGCGGTAGAACGGTTCCCCGAGGAGGGCGCGAACCGGCTCGCAGGCGGCGAAGCGTTCCAGCGCTTCTTCCAGGGTCTTCGGCAATGTGCGCGGATGGTGATAGGCGTTGCCGGGGACCAGCGCCGTGGGCTCCATCCCTTCCTCGATGCCGAGATAGCCGCACACCAGGGTCGCGGCGATGGCCAGATACGGGTTGGCGTCGGCCCCCGGCAGGCGGTTCTCGATGCGGCGATTGTGCCGGTCCGACAGCGGCGAACGCAGGCCGCAGGAGCGGTTGTCGCGGCCCCACTGCACATTGATCGGCGCACTGTGGCTGGGCCGCATGCGGCGGAACGAGTTGACGTTGGGCGCGAACATCGGCGCGACCAGCGGCAGGTAGCGCTGCAGGCCGCCGACGAAATGCCGGAACATGGCGTTGTCGGCGCCCGCCTCATCGGCGAACAGGTTGGTCCCGTCCGCCTCGCTGACCACCGAGACGTGCAGGTGCATGGCGCTGCCCGGCTGATGCTCCATCGGCTTGGCCATGAAGGTGGCGTAAACCCCGTGGCGCAGGGCGACCTGGCGCACGATCCGCTTGAACAGCACCACCTGGTCCGACAGCGACACCGGATCGCCGTGGACAAAGTTGATCTCCAGCTGCGCCGCGCCCGACTCATGGATCATGGTGTCGACGTTGAGACCGGCGATCTCGGAGTATTCGTAAACGTCGTCGATGATGTCCTCGAACTCATTGATCGCTTCGAGGCCATAGGGTTGCGGCGAGGTCTCCGGCCGGCCCGACCGTCCGGCCGGGGGAGTGAGCGGCAGGTCGGGATCGGGGTTGACCGCCGTCAGATAGAACTCGATCTCGGGCGCCACCACGGGGCGCCAGCCCTTGGCGCGGTAGAGGTCCAGCACGGAGCGCAGCACCTGGCGCGGCGACGACGTCCAGGGCGTCCCGTCCGGATGATGGCCGTCGGCGAACACGAACGCGGTCGGGGTCTTCAGCCCTGGCGCGACGCACAGGCTCGAGGCGTCCAGGCGCAGCACCATGTCCGGATCCTGATGGGCGTCTTCGTCGTCCCCTCCTCCGCCGCCGGCGTATTCGCCGGTCACCGTCACCGCGAACACGCTGCTGGGCAGGCGCAGCGAGCCGTCGCGCGCGCCCTGCAGCAGTTTCGCCGCCGGCAGGACCTTTCCCCGCGCCACCCCGTTCATGTCCGGAATCAGAAACTCGACTTCTGTGATCCCGCGAGCCTCCAGCCAGGTCTTCAGATCGGTCATCGCGCCTCGCGCCGTCTTGCTAACGTGCAACTTTGTAAAAGTGTGATAGCAGAAACGAAGCGCGGGACGCCATCCCGCACCAAACGAGGGCGAAGGAGACCAAGATCGATGTCCGACGCGCTGTCGCTGGTCGAGACCGGCGAGGCCGATGAGCCACTTCTGCACGCTCACGTGTATGAGGAACTGCGCCGCCGGTTGATCACCGGCAAGGTGATGCCGGGGGTCGGACTCTCGACGCGCGGCCTGGCCACGGAGCTCGGCGTCAGCCAGATGCCGGTCCGCGACGCGCTGAGCCGCCTCGCCGCGGAAGGGGCGGTGCAGATCCGCTCCAAGCGCAAGATCGAGATCCCGCCGATGAGCGAGGCGCGCTTCGCCGACCTGCTGGAATGCCGCCTGCTACTGGAACCGCGCGCCGCCGTGCTCGCCCTGCCGCACATCGACGCCACCCGCCTCAAACAGCTGCGCGACATTGATGCGGCAGTGGACCAGGCGATGGAGAGCGGCGATGTGATCGGCTACATGGAGGGCAATTTCGCCTTCCACTCCACCCTCTACCGGGCCAGCGTGCGGACCACGCTCAACGCCCTGATCGAGACCCTGTGGCTGCAGTTCGGGCCGTTCATGCGTGTCGTCTACGGCCGCTACGGCACCGCCAACCTCATAGACCAGCACCACCGTGCGCTGAACGCGATCGCGGCGCGGGACGCGGACGAACTGCGCGATGCAATCGCTTCGGACATCTCGGACGGGATGGGGCTGATCGGGATGCGGCGCTGGACTGGAGAGTAGGAAGAAAGAAAGTTCACCACGAAGGCACGAAGGACACGAAGCAGGAAGAAAAGAGTAACGGCGGCGTAGCCATCAATGAGTGGGTCGATTTTAGTGCGCCTTCGGCGCGAGAAACAGCCGTCTCTTTGTGTTCCTTCGTGTCCTTCCTGCCTTTGTGGTTAATCTTTTTACCTACACTCGTTCGATGATGATCGCTGGCGCCATTCCGCCTGCCGCGCACATCGTCACCAGCCCACGCTTCAAGTCGCGGCGTTCCAATTCATCCAGGACAGTGCCGATCAGCATCGAGCCGGTGGCCCCGATCGGGTGGCCGAGGGCGCAGGCGCCCCCGTTGACGTTGACCCTGTCACGGTCGAGCTTCAGATCGCGGATGAACTTCTCGGCGACCACGGCGAACGCCTCGTTTATCTCCCAAAGATCGATGTCATCGATGGTCAGGCCGGCCTTGGCCAGCACCTTGCGTGCGGCGGGGACCGGCGCGTTCAGCATCAGGGTCGGGCAATCGCCGATGTTGGCGGTCGCGACGATGCGGGCGCGCGGCTTCATGCCGTGGGCCTCGGCATAGGCCTTGGAAGCCAACAGCAGCGCAGCCGCGCCATCGACCACGCCCGACGAGTTGCCGGCGTGGTGCACGCCCGTCCATTTGAGGTCGGGGTAGCGTTTGTTGATCGCCTCCCGGAATGTCGTGCCATCGGCGAAGATGGAGACATCGGCGATCACATCGAACGACGCCTTCAGGCCGGCGAGGCCTTCGGCGGTTGTTTGAGGGCGAGGAAATTCCTCATGGTCGAGGGCGATGCTGCCATCCTCGTTGTGGACGGTCACGAGGCTCTTGGCGAAATGGCCGCCGCGAACGGCCGCGTCGGCCCGGCGCTGGCTCTCGAGGCCGAGCGCATCGACCGCCTCCCGCGTGATGCCTTCCATCGCGGCGATCGCGTCGCCGCAGACGCCCTGGTGTGACTGGGGGTGCATCTTCTGCAAGGCCGTGTTGCCCGCACCCATGCCCAGCGGCTTGAGTCCGGCGGCCATTTCCTCGGCCGCGATGGTCGAGGTGTAGGACATCATCTCGACGCCGCCGGCGATCACCAGATCCTCCATGCCGCTCATCACCTGCGCGGCGGCCAGGTTCACCGCGGTTATGCCGCCGCCGCAGAAGCGGTCGAGGGTCACGCCGCTGGCGGTGATTTCATAGCCGGCGGCCAGGGCGGACATCCGGCCAAGATCGCCACCCTGCTTGCCCTTCTGGGTGCTGGTGCTGAAGATTACATCGTCGACTTCGCCCGTATTGAGGTCGTTTCGCTCCTTGAGCGCACGCAGGACGGTGGCGCCGAGGTGCTGCGGATGCAGGTGCGACAGCGCCCCCTTCCCGGGCTTGCCGATCCCCCGCGGGGTGCGAACCGCGTCGATGATGTAGGCTTCGGACATTGACTGATCCTCCAGGTGTTGGGCTGCCTCGGCGAGGTGTCGGCGCCGGTCGAGAAATGTCTTAAACAATCGTTCGACCGAAGCAAAGGCATCCATCATGACCCTCGACCCCCGCATTCCCATCCTCGTCGGCGTCGGCCAGACCGTGAGCCATTGGGACGGAGCCGACATCGCCGACGCTCCCAGCCCGGTGTCCTTGGCGGCGACGGCCTCGCGGGCGGCGATCGCCGACGCCGGCGCGGCGGACCTGGCAGCCGCGATCGACACCGTTGTCATGGTGCGCACGGTGGCGGATTCCGGCGGTCGAGTTCTCGGAAAGAGCCGCTGCGCCAATCCCCCCGGTACGCTCGCCGCGCGCCTGGGGCTCAGCCCCCGCCGAGTGGTCTATTCCGGGGTCGGCGGCAATCAGCCGCAGGGCCTCGTCAACGAGTTCGCCAAGGCGGTGTTCGAGGGTGACGCCGAGGTCGTGCTGCTGGCCGGAGCGGAAGCCATCGCGGCCCAGAAGCTGGCGGCGCGGCGCGGCGTCGAACTCGACTGGTCGGAGAGCGCCGAGGGCGAGATGGAGGATCGCGGCTTCGGTCCGCAACTTCTCAACGCCTATGAGATCACCAACGGCCTTGGCGCGCCGACCCAGACCTATCCAGCCTTCGAGAACGCGCTGCGCACGCGGTTCGGACTGGACGAAGAGGCTCACCGTCATCTGATGTCGGAGATCTGGGCGCCGTTCTCGGCCGTCGCCGCCGCCAATCCCTATTCGCAGTTTCCGGTCGCCCGCGACGTCGAGTTCCTGGAGACGATGTCGCCGGAAAACTACCAGATCGCCGATCCATACCTGAAATGGCATGTCGCCCAGGACGCGGTGAACCAGAGCGCGGCGGTGATCGTCACCACGGTCGGCAAGGCGCGCGAACTCGGCGTCGACGAGGCGAAGTGGGTCTATCTGTACGGCCACGCACAGGTCGCCGACGTGCTGACCATCGAGCGGCCGGATCTCTCGCGCTCACGAGCGATGGATTGGGTGCTGCAGCGCACGCTGGCCTCGTCGGAACTGACCATCGGCGACATGGCCTATGTCGATCTCTACAGCTGCTTTCCCTGCGCGGTGCTGATCGCGTCGGAGGCGGTCGGGCTCGACTGGCGCACGACAACGCCGACGATCACCGGCGGCCTGCCGTTCTTCGGCGGCCCGGGCAACAGCTACTCGATGCACGCCATCGCCACCATGGTCGAACGCCTGCGCGCCAACCCCGGCAAGTATGGACTGGTGCTGGCCAACGGGGGGTTCCTGTCGAAGGAAGCTGGCGGCGTCTATTCGACCACGCCGCCAAAAGCTTGGGCCCCGGTCTCCAGCGCCGACCTGCAGTCCGCCATCGACAAGGCGCCCAAGCCCAATTTGCTGTCGGAAACCACGACCGGCACGGTGCTCTCCTACACCGTGACCTACGCAAAGGGCGCACCGCAGCGGGCGTTCATCATAGCCGAGAATGGCAAAGGCCGGGTCCTGGCGCGGCTGCGAGGCGGCGATACGGCGACGCTTGAGACGCTGATGGGCGACGACCCGATCGGCAAGACCTGGGACGTCACTCATGAAGACGGCGTGAACTACATTGAGAGGGTGTGACCGCGGCCAACAATTCCCAGTTAGTGCTTGCCGTTTCCCCTGCCGCTGACCTGTCCCGGGACTTGATCGCGGCGAGCTTCCTGCTCCGCTTCGAGGCGGTCGAGAGTCTGCCGGTCGGAACCCTGCTGCGCCTGCAGCTTGTGCTAGAGCGGGATCACGGATGATTGAATCGGGAGGGGATTCCCAGGCGGCGGCGAGTCAGATTCAAGGGGCGGACTGGATGGAGGACGCCGTGCATGAAGCCGTATTCGACAGATTTACGTGAGCGCGCGGTTGCGCGAGTGCTGAGCGGGGAGACGGTTCGATCGGTTGCGGACACGTATTCTGTGGGTGTGTCGACCGTGGTTCGTTGGTCTCAACGGCGCCGGTCTAGAGGCAACTCCGCGCCCGACAAGATGGGGCGCGGTCATTCTTATATGCTGGACAGCGAGCGCCTATGGCTTCTTGATCGAATTGCGCAGGAGCCGGACGTTACGCTGCGACAATTGATGGCGGAGCTTCTGGAGCGTGGCGTACAGGTTTGCTATGGGACAGTGTGGAATTTCGTCCATCGCGAGGATTTGAGCTTTAAAAAAAAGCGTTCTTCCCAGCGAGCAGGATCGACCGGACGTGGCGCGCTACCGGGCGCGATGGAAGAAATATCAGATCAATATTGATCCCAAGCGCCTTGTGTTCATCGACGAGTCCCCCGCTTTCGCGGGGGCAGGCTTTGGGCGAAGACAAACATGGCGCCGATCCGAGGTTGGTTCGCGCGCGGCCAACGCCTGAGGGCGAAGGTTCCGCATGGTCACTGGAAGACAATGACGTTTCTGGCGGCCCTGCGCCATGACCGTATCGACGCCCCGTTTGTTTTCGACGGTCCAATCAATGGTGAAAGCTTTCTACTCTATGTCGAGCAGGCGCTCGTTCCCACCCTTCTAGCAGGCGACATCGTGGTCATGGACAATCTCGGCAGCCACAAGAGTCAAGCCGTCCGCAAAGCTATTCGAGCGGCTGGAGCCAAAGTCTTGTTCCTGCCTGCCTATTCACCCGACCTCAATCCGATCGAACAGGTTTTCTCAAAACTGAAACACCTCCTGCGAAAAGCCGGCGAGCGCTCCGTCGAAGCAACCTGGCGACGAATCGGAACTCTGCTCGACCGCTTCAGCGCCGCCGAATGCAGCCACTACTTCGTCAATTCTGGGTATGCTCCATCCTAAGATGATCACGCTCTAGACCGCCGTGGCGATATTCGCGGCGGCGACCGTGGTCGCCTTTCCGGATCGACAACTCATCTACCTTGGCCTGGGTTTCGGCGCCTCTGCGGCCCTTTCGGCCATCGTCGCCATCGCGTGCCGCAAGGCCTATGCGGCGTCGCTGAAACGCAGCGAGTTCTGAGGAGTCGCGAACAGATGCAGGCCGGACAGGTTCTCGAACACCAATGAAAACAGCTGAACCATCGTTGGCCTGACTCGACGCTTGCCTTCCCGAGCGGAACTGTCGGGACAGTCGGTCGACAACGACTTTGCAGGACGCGGAAAGCAATGGATAGAGTTCTTCCTCAGCCGACGCCGGAGACCCAGCATTTCTGGGAAGGCTGCAAGGCCGGCGAGCTGCGGCTGCAGCGTTGCACCCTATGCCGCCACAGCTATTTCCCGCCGCGGCCGTTCTGTCCCGCTTGCGGCTCGCGCTCGGTGGAAGTCTACGCCGCCAGCGGGCGGGCCACACTCTACAGCTATGTGATCAACCATCGGCCGCGGCCGGATATGGGCAAGGAGCCGCACTCCATCGCCGTGGTGACACTGGAGGAGGGTCCGCGGATGATGACCAACATCGTCGGCTGCCCCCAGACGCCGGAGGCGCTACAGCTCGACATGCCGGTGGTCGTCAGCTTCGAGATGTTCGGAGACATCGCCCTGCCGCTATTCATGCCGGCGGAGGGCTGAAGGACATGAAGCAACGTTCCGTCGCCGTGGTCGGCGCCGCCGAGACCACCCGGCTCGGCAAGATCCCGGAATTGTCGGTGATCGGCCTGCATGCCGACGCTGCGCTCAACGCTCTGGCCGACGCCGGCCTCAAGCCGGCCAACATCGACGGCGTCGCCACCGCCGGCGAGAGCCCGACGGCCATCGCCCACTACCTCGGCATCACCCCCACCTGGGTCGACGGCACGCAGGTGGGCGGCTGCTCATTCATGCTGCACGTGCGCCACGCGGCGGCGGCGATCAATGAGGGCCTCTGCAAGACCGTGCTGATCACCCACGGCGAGAGCGGACGCTCGCGGGTCGGCGGCGGAAGCGGTTTCGGCGCGCGCGGCGGCGCCAGCCTGATGGGCCAGTTCGAGGCGCCGTTCGGAGTCACCTCCCCGCCCACAATGTTCACCATTCCCGCGCTCCGCTACATGAAGACCTATGGCGTGACAGAGGAAGACCTCGCCATGGTCGCGGTGATCCAGCGGGAGTGGGCGGCAAAGAACCCCCGCGCCAGCTACCGCGAGCCGATCACCGTCGACGACGTGCTGAATTCGCCGATGATCGCCTGGCCGTTCCGCATGCTGATGTGCTGCCTGGTCACCGACGGCGGCGGCGCCCTGATCCTGACCAGCGCCGAACACGCACGAGATTTCCCGACAAGGCCGGTCTACATCCTCGGGACCGGCGAAAGTGTCGAGACGCCGATGGTCAGTCAGATGGAGGATTTCACGACCTCCAAGGCGTTCCGGGTCTCGGGCAAGAAGGCATTCGACGAAGCGGGAATCGGCCACGCGGACGTCGACCACTTGATGATCTACGACGCTTTCGCGCACCTGCCTCTGTACGGCCTTGAAGACCTCGGCTTCTGCAAGCCGGGCGAAGCCGCGACATTCATCCGTGAACGGAACACTGCCGAGGGCGGCAGACTGCCTCTGAACACCAATGGCGGCGGGCTGTCGTACATGCATTCGGGGATGTATGGCATGTACGCCTTGCAAGAGAGTGTCCGCCAGATGCGCGGCATCGCTCCGGCGCAGATTACCGATGCAAAGATCGCCGTCAGCCACGGAGTCGGCGGCATGTTCGGCGCCTCCGGCACCATCATCTTCACCAACGAGGCCTGAACGGCATGCTGACGCTCTATGAACACCCACTATCGCCCTATTCCCAGAAGGTGAAGATTTCGCTGCGCGAGAAGGGGATCGACTTCGAGCTCAAGTATCCGGAGGGCATCGGGGCCGGCTCCGCTGGCGGCGATTTCGCGGCGGCCAGCCCTCGCTCCGAAGTCCCCGCGCTGATCGACGGAGATACGGCGATCTTCGATTCCACGATCATCCTGGAATATATCGAAGACAAATGGCCGACACCGAGCCTGCAGCCGGCCGGCGCGGCCGAGCGTGCACGCGTGCGCATGATCGAGGAGATGGTCGACACCCACTATGAGGCGGTCAACTGGGGCCTGGGCGAACTCCACTGGTTCAAGCGCGCCGAAGGGCCCCTGGCCGAGACGCTCGACGCCAACGCCACGCGCCAGGTGCGGGGCTTCTTTTCCTGGCTGGAAAAGCAGTTGGGTGATCGCGCCTGGTTCAACGGCGATGCGTTCGGCCGCGGCGATCTGTGCGTGGCTCCCTTCGTCGGCACATCTCGCGTCTGGGGACACACCCCGCCGGCCGGCTCGAAGCTGGCCACGTGGGTGGAGCGCACGAGCGCCCTTCCGTCGGTGGGCCAGACCCTGGCCGAGTCCTTCGCCTTTGACCGCGGGGCCTCCAACGTCGCGGAGATGGTCGCGCAGGGGCTCTTCAAGCGGGAATTCCGCGACCATCGGCTGGAGTGGATGATCAAATCCGGCGGCATCGAGGTCGTGTTGAAGGGCCTGGAAGCCGACAACGTCCGGTTCGGGCCTGACTTCAGCTGAAAACTCTTCTCCCGCCCTCCCCTTCTGGAGAGGGACAGACGGCGCAGCCATCAGGGTGGGGAAGTGTCGATGAAACCCCACACGGCTGTTGATTGCGTTAGACTACCCCACCCTGGACGCTGCGCGTCCTGTCCCTCCCCAGAAGGGGAGGGAAGAATTGGTCAGATCTCGCTCGCCGCGCGGTAGCCGCTCTGGACGGCGCCTTCCATGTAGCCTTGGAATTGGGTCGAGGTGTGCTCGCCGGCGAAATGCAGATTGCCCGCAGGCTGCGCCTCGACGCCGGAGAATTGCGTGTACTGTCCGACGCGATAGTACGAATAGGCGCCCCGCAGGAACGGGTCGATGTTGCCGTCACGATAATAGGCCAGCTGCGAGCCAGCACTCCAGGCGGCAGTGACTGCGGGAAAGACTGGCTCGAGCTGAGCCAAGGCGTCGTTGACCATCTTGTCCGGCGCCGGTCCGCTGTCCACGGTCAGGCCATAACGAGTGGCGAAGTTGGCGCCGGCCTCGCCGCCGGGGAAGACGGCATAGACAGACTGGGCGCCGGCGCCGCGGCTGCCCCTCTCGAAACATGACGCATCCCAGCCGCCGCCGATCGCCCGATCGTTGAGCTGGGTTCCCGTATAGCCCAAAGCCTCCCAAGGCCGGCCGGAGACCTGCACGAGCAGTTTGACGTTATTGCCGAGCTGCGAGCCGGCGATCTGCACCTTCTTGAGCGGGCTTAGCGGCACGCGAGAGAGATCCACCTGCCGCAGGGTCGTCGGCGGGATCGCCAGCACGACCTGATCGCCTCTGACGTCGACGGTCGAAGTCCCACGCTGAAAGGTGCAGACGAAGCCCGCGCCCGAGGGCCGCACCGCAAGCAGCTGGTATCCGGTGCGGATGGACCCTTGCGGCAGGTCGTTCACCAGCCCGGTGACGATCTGATCATTGCCGCCGAGAACGATGTAGCGCTCGTCGGACCCGGCCAGCAGCGGGATGTCAGGCGACTGGTAACCGGAGCGCGAACTGGCGTCGTAGCCCAGAATGTAGATCAGGTTCAGCGCCGATTGTTCGTCAACCGGCCCGCCGTACTCGCTCAGCACGTCGGCATGGCACAAGCCTCCGAGTGGGCTCGACGCGCCACCCGGCACGAACCTCTCGACCCATTCGGTGACCGACATGTGGTCCCAGGCGCGCGCAATCGGTGAAGCGTGGAGATAGTTCGCCACGGGCGCTTTTCTCACGGCGTGGCGGAACAGCCGGTACAGGCCGTCTTGCCACGCCTTGTTCAGCGCCCCCTGTGGATAGCGCGCGCCATTGAACCAGTAGGTGTCGCGGTCCTGGCCGAGGCCGCGGTTTGTGTTCCTCAGCGTCAGCCCGTAGATTCGGCCGAGCGTGAGCATCCGCTTGTGCTCGGACGAAATGAATTCGCCATGAAGTTCGCCGACCTCGCCGTTGGCGAAGAAGCCGCGAAGGCTCTGAACCCTCCCGCCGACGACCTCAGACCCCTCGTAGATCGTTGAGGCGAAACCCCGGCTGGTCCACAGGCGCCGCGCACAACTCAATCCGGCGAGTCCGGCCCCGACGATGACGACCTTCTGGCCGTCCGTGGCGCGGGACCGACTTGGCGCGGCCGCGAGCGCGGTCGCCGCTGCCGCGCCGGTCAGCAACTCGCGTCGAGGCAATGAACGGCGTCGTTCAGCGCGCATGTCGGTGATTTCATTGATCGGTGCGCCCAAGGCGTCTGCCTCGCCGCAAGCCGCCTGCGCCTCGCGCAGCATCTGGGTGAGCGGGGAATGGAAGGAGCGCGGCATGATGTCGAGTTTCGCCGGAGGCCGCCGCCCGTGTAAAGGAGGTGGGCATGCTCGATCAGTTCGATCCCCTGCTGGACCCGACCTTCGCCACCGGCGACCGCGATCGCCTGATCGCGCGGCTGCGCGACATCGTCCCGCTGCGCGGGCTGATCACCCAGATCGAGGGGATGCGCGTCTATGAGACTGACGGGCTGGCGGCCTATCGCGGCCTGCCCTCCGTCGTCGTCCTGCCTGAAACCACCGCCCAGGTGAGCGCGGTGCTGAAGGTCTGCGCCGAACTGGGAACGCCGGTGGTGGCGCGGGGCGCGGGCACCGGATTGTCGGGCGGGGCCCTGCCCTTCCCCGGCAGCGTGTTGCTGAGCCTGGCCCGCTTCAACCGCATCCTCGCCATCGATCCCGATGCGCGCACCGCCCGCGTGCAACCGGGCGTGAGAAATCTGGCAATCTCAGAAGCGACGGCCGCGCATGGTCTTTTCTACGCCCCCGATCCCTCCTCGCAGATCGCCTGCAGTATCGGCGGCAATGTCGCCGAGAACGCCGGCGGCGTTCACTGCCTGAAGTACGGCCTGACCGTCCACAATATCCAGCGTCTGGAAATCGTCACCATCGCCGGCGAGGTGCTGGAAATCGGCGGCGACGCGCTCGACGCGCCGGGTTACGACCTGCTGGCGCTGCTGACCGGCTCGGAAGGGCTGCTGGGCGTGATTACCGAGGTCACCGTGAAGCTGCTGCCGACACCGGTCCACGCCCAGGTGCTGCTGGCGGCGTTCCCTGAAGTGACTCACGCCGGCGATGCTGTCGCCGAGATTATCGGGGCCGGTATCATTCCGGCCGGACTGGAGATGATGGACCATCTCGCGCTCAACGCGGCCGAAAGCCACGTTCATGCAGGTTACCCGATCGACGCCGCCGCGATCCTGCTATGCGAGATCGATGGGGCGGCCGAGGATGTGGAGGCGGATCTGGTGCGGGTCGGCGAGATCTGCCGGCGGGCGGGAGCCAGCGAGGTGCGCTGGGCGCGCGACGAAACCGAGCGGCGCCGCTTCTGGGCTGGACGCAAAGGCGCGTTTCCCGCGATGGGTCGGATGGCCCCGGATTACTACTGTATCGACGGGACCATTCCACGCCGACGCCTCGCCGAAGTTCTGACGGAGATTACCCAACTATCTGAGCGATATGGCCTGCCGGTTGCCAATGTCTTTCACGCCGGCGACGGCAATCTGCACCCGCTGATCCTCTACGACGCCGCTTTGCCCGGCCAGATGGAGGCGGCCGAGGCATTGGGCGGGAAGATTCTAGAGCTATGCGTCGCGGTCGGCGGCACGATCACCGGCGAACACGGTGTCGGGCGCGAGAAGATCAACCAGATGTGCGTGCAGTTCACGCAGGCCGAAATCGAGACGTTCGCGGCCCTGAAAGCGGCCTTCGACCCGGCCGGCCTGCTCAACCCCGGCAAGGCAATCCCTACCCTGGCGCGCTGCGCCGAATTCGGGGGGATGCACGTGCACGAGGGGCAACTGACCTTCCCTGATCTCGAACGGCTTTGATTTGACGCCCGCGCAGAGATCCGAGGCGCCGGACGCCGAAATCACTGACGCCCTCGCGGAACAGGTGCGCGCGGCCAGCGCCGAACATCGCGGGTTGCGCATCGTCGGGGGTGACACCAAGGGCTGGTACGGACGGGGCACGGACGGCGAGAGGCTGGAGGTTTCGGCGCATCGCGGGGTGATCGACTACGACCCGTGTGAACTGGTCGTCACAGCGCGGGCGGGCACGCCCCTGGCGCAGATCGAGGCGCTGCTGGCGGCGAACAGCCAGACCCTGGCGTTCGAGCCGCCGTCCTTCGGGCCCGCGAGCACGATCGGAGGTGTGGTGGCCGCCGGGCTCACCGGCCCGGCCCGGCCGTTCGCCGGCGCCGCTCGCGATCACCTGCTCGGTGTGCGGGTGCTGGACGGACGCGGGCGCGCTCTGCGGTTCGGGGGCACGGTGTTCAAAAATGTCGCCGGCTTCGACGCGTTCCGGCTGATGTGCGGGGCCATGGGCACTCTGGGGGTCATTCTGGACGTCTCGATCCGGGTCACGCCGGCGCCGGCGGAGAGTCGGACGCTGACCTTCGACCTGGACTGGCCGGCCTCCCAGACCATGTTGACCAGGATCCTGCGGAAGCCCTACCCGGTCGACGGCGCGTTCCACGATGGCGCCCAGCTGCATCTGCGGCTTTCCGGCCCAGCCGACGGCGTTCGCGCGGCCGAGCGTGAGTTCGGCGGCCTAGCTGGCGATCCACGCGCCTGGCGGGCCGTGCGCGATATGAACCTGCCGCTGTTCGGCGCCCCTCGGATATGGAGGTTGTCTGTCCCGCAGACCGCTCGCCTCGGGGATCTCACGGGTCCGGCCGTGTTCGATTGGGCCGGATCGCAATGCTGGGTCGCCACCGATGCGCCGGCCGAGACAATGCGCCGGCTGGCGACCACAGCCGGCGGTCACGCGACCTTGTTCCGGGGCGCGGGACCGGACGAGGAGGTTTTTGCGCCATTGCCGATCCAGCTGCTGGACCTGCACAAGCGGCTGAAGGCGGTTTTCGATCCGGCGGGCGTGTTCAATCCCGGCCGCCTTTACGAGGGGCTTTGAATCATGCGCGCCGACCTGAAGAGCCCGCTCGCCGAGACCGCCGCCGGGGCGATAGCCGCCGATGTGCTGCGGGCCTGTGTGCATTGCGGCTTCTGCAACGCCACCTGCCCGACCTTCCAGATCACCGGCGACGAGCTCGATGGGCCGCGCGGGCGCATCTATCTCGTCAAGCAAGCCCTGGAGGGTGAGCCGGTCGGACGGCTGACACAGCACCATCTGGATCGCTGCCTGTCGTGCCGGTCCTGCGAGACCACCTGTCCGTCAGGTGTCGAATACCATCGCCTGCTGGATGTCGGCCGCGCAGAGGTGGCCGCGAAAGTCGCGAGGCCCTGGAACGAGCGGCTGGTCCGGTGGGCCATACGAGCGCTCAGCGCGAGGCCCTGGCTGTTGCGTCCGTTGCTGGCGCTCGGCGGCAAGATCCCACGTGGCGTTCGCGAAGGCCGCGGTCTGCCTGGGCCGGCGCGCCGCTCTCATTCCCGCCGCATGTCCCTGCTGACCGGGTGCGTACAGAGCGCCGCCGCACCGCACTTCAACGCCGCCACCCGCCAGGTGTTCGACGCGGTCGGGATCAGCCTCACCGAGACGCCGGCGGCGCGCTGTTGCGGGGCGGTGGCGTTCCACCTCGACGCCGCGGACGAAGCCCGCGCGCATGTACGGCGGAACATCGACGCCTGGGCGGCCGAGCTGGACGCCGGCGCCGAGGCGATCGTCGTCAACGCCAGTGGCTGCGCGGCTTTCATCCGCGACTACCCTGATGTGCTGGCCGGCGATCCCGCCAACGCCGGCAAGGCGCGACGCGTGGCGGACGCGGTACGCGATCCTGTGGAAGTCCTCGGACTGACGCCGCCCAAGGCGACGCGGGCGCCCGCGCATCCCCGCATCGCCGTCCACGATCCCTGCACCCTGCGCAATGGCCCCAGACTCGACGGCGCGGTGGCCGCCCTCCTGGCCGGCCTGGGATACCAGCCGCAACCGGTCCCCAATACGCACCTGTGCTGCGGTTCCGCCGGCGCCTATTCCCTGCTCCAGCCGCGCTTTGCGCAACGCCTGCGCGCCGACAGGCTCGAAGCGCTGAACGCCGGCGCGCCGCAGACCATCTACACTGCCAACATAGGCTGCTGGATGCATCTCGGCGGGGCCTCGAACGTGCCGGTCCGGCACTGGATCGAAGCGGTCAGGGATGTCATTTAGCGCGCACGTCACTACCGAAGAGCATGGTGACAGGCGGCTATGCGTCCAACATCAGGGTCTTGGGTTCGAGATAGGGCAGCAGTCCCTCCTTGCCGCCCTCGCGGCCGACGCCGGACTGCTTGAAGCCGCCGAAGGCGATTGAGAAATCGATCCTCATGCGCCCTTGCGAAACATTTCCCGCGCGGATCTGGCGCGCCACCTCATAGGCTCGCGCATTGTCGTGAGTGAGCACGGCGCCATTGAGGCCATAGACCGTGTCGTTGGCGATCCGGATGGCGTCCTCTTGTCCATCACAGGGGATGAGGCTGATCACCGGACCGAAGATCTCCTCCTGAGCGATCGTCATGCCGTTGTCGACGTTGGCGAAAAGCGTGGGCTCGACGTAGTATCCGCGGTTGAGGCCCGCGGGGCGACCGCCGCCGTAGGCCAGCATCGCGCCCTCCTCTTTTCCCTTGGCGATATAGCCCTGAACGCGCTCCAGTTGTCGCTCCATCGCCAAGGGGCCAAAGCTCGACCGAGGGTCATAGGGATCCCCCGGATTCAATTTCGCCATGGCGGCGGAGAAGCTGTCGACGAAATCGTCGTGTCGCGCGCGGGGCACGATCACGCGCGTCAGCGCCGCGCAGACCTGACCGCTCAGGCGGCAAAGGCTGCCGGTCAGGCTCTGCACCGCCTCGTCGACCCCATAGTCGTCGAGCACAATGGCCGCCGACTTGCCGCCTAGCTCCATCGTGTAGCGCGCCATCCGCTCGCCCAGGATGGACGCAATCCGCCTGCCAGCCGCCGACGATCCGGTAAACGCCACCTTGTCGACGCCGGGGTTGCGGATCAGGTGCTCGGAGGCGGCGCGATGGGCGGCGACGACGTTGAGAACGCCCGCGGGCAGACCGATCGCCTCGGCCGCTTCGGCCAGGATATAGGCGTCGAGCGGCGTCTCGGGCGACGCCTTGAGAATGAAGGTGCAGCCGGCCAAGAAACCGGGCGCGAGCTTGCCGCACGCCAGGCCCAGCGGGTTGTTCCATGGCGTCACCGCCGCGCACACACCGACCGGTTCGCGCACGATCATCGCCCGTCCCTGGCCGTCCGCCGGCTTATGCGGCTCCTCCCACTCGAAGGTCGACGCCAGAGCCGCGTACCGGCCAAAGGTCGCCGCCGCATTGGCGCCGGCGCCGCGGGTGACGGCGTGCAGAGCGCCGATCTGGTTGGTCCAGGCGTGGCCGAGTTCTTCGTCGCGAGCCTTCAGCGCATCACCCAGCCGGGTCATGTACCCGGCGCGCTCCGCGTGGGTGAGGCGCGGCCAGGGGCCGTGGTCGAAAGCGTCGCGGGCGGCGGCGACGGCCAGGTCCATGTCGGCCTCGCGGGCCTCGGCGACGGTGAAGATCACCTCTTCGGTGACCGGCGAGACAACGTAGATCTTGCCGTCCGTGGACGGTGTCACCCAGGCGCCGCCGATGAACAGCTTGTCCAGATGCGCGATGTTGATGAGCTTCAGCGAGTCCGCGACATTCATGACATTGGTCTCCACGCCGGATAGTGCGTTCGTCCTTCGGCGCCGTGGGACGGCGTCGGCCTTCGATTGGCCATCATACATCGCCGCCTCGACCTGGTCCCACCCCGAACGGGTGCGGCCAAGGGGAATCAGGCGCGACGGCTCTGGATCAGCTCGACCGAATAGCCGTCCGGATCCTTGATGAAGGCCACCAGCGGGCCGCCGGGAACCAGCACGGTCGGAGCCATTTCGACCTCGGCCCCGGCTGACTCGAGGCGGGCAAGCGTGGCCTCCATCTCGGGCACGCCGATGGCGAAATGGAAGCTGCCCGGGACGATCTCCACACCGTCCCACTTGTGCGTCAATTCGAGCAGGCCCCCCTCATCATAACCGGCATAGCCGATATAGGCCGCCGATACGCGCCGGACCGGCACGTCGAACCGGCCGAGAACCTTCATCCCGAAGCCTTCGGTGTAAAAGCGCAAGGCCGCGTCCAGGTCGCTAACGCGGATCATCGCGTGCAGGAAGCGCGGGGCGCGATCCTGTGTGCCCCACTGCCAATATTGCGGATCGAATTCCAGTTCGGTTTCAAGCATCGTCATGACCCTGATCAGGCGGCGGCCACCGCCGGGCGCAATTCCGGACTGAGTGTCGGGTCCAGCTTGTGGATGACCGGCAGTACTTCCTCCGCGAACAGCCGCACGCTCTTGATCGCATCCTCGTAGGGCATGGTGCCGAAATTCGGCACAAGCGTCAGCTCTGAAAAGCCGCAGGCCTTCTGCGCCGCGATGATCCGCCCTATCACCTCGTCGGGCGTGCCGATGAGCAGGTTCGAGGGATGATAGCCGGGCATCTTGGGCTTTTCGGCCTTTTGATCCCCGGTCACCGCCGAGGCGAGGATCGCCGTCGCCGCGCCCGCCCGGGCCGCATAGGACTCATAGCCTTTCACGCCGGCGAAGTTGGACGGGTCGGCGAACTTGTAATGGAGGGTGACGTCACGGTTGGCGGTCCACATCCATTCGTCGGTACGCGTCACGTCCGTCGCGTTGGGGCTGCAATACATGAACATCACGTTCTTCGGCTGGCAGGGAGCGTAGCCCTCTTCCGCGCGGAAGATGTTGACCTGCCGGACTTCCTTGCCGGCGTCCTCGATCGGCTTGTTGCCGACGAACAAGGGTACGAGGCCGCGTCGCGAGAGGATCTCGAGCGATTCCGGCGTCGCCGCCGAACCGAAGATGCGCTCGCTGAGGTCCTTGCTGTAGGGCTGCGGGCGCAGGGACATTTCCGGGATCTTGAAGATCTCGCCGTCGTATGAGAACCGTTCCCGGGTCAGCGACAGCTTGATGATGTCGATCGTTTCGTTGAAGCGCTCGCGGCTCTCCTCGCGCGGGACACCGAGCGCCTCGAACTCCGACTTCGCCACGCCGCGGCCCAGACCGATCGTGGTGTAACGGCCCTTCGACACGATATCGAGATAGGCGATCTGGTGCGCGAGCCGGACCGGATTCCACCACGGCGCCACACAAACCATCGTGCCGAACGTCACGCGCTCGGTGCGGCCGGCGAAATAGGTCAGTGTCTGCAACGGATTGGGGCACATGCCATAGGGCGTGCCGAAATGCTCGGGCGCCCAGATGCCGTCGAAGCCGACCGGTTCGGCGAGATCGGCGATCGCGAGCGCGGCTTCGACGCTCTTCCAGTCGGGGCTTTGCGGCGGGTGGCTCCAGTCTTCCGCGGCGATGCGCTCCCAATCCTGGGAGTTCTGCACCGAAATGCCCATGTTCACCTTCATCGCCGCTCTCCTGGTCCGGTGGGCTCGCCAATATACGTCCGGACAACTATGGTGCGAGACCGCGCCGCCGACGTGCGGGCAGTCGATCTCGCAAGTCGTGGCTTCCAACCGCGTCGGAGGGAATTTGTCCAGTCATCTGGCCGCTGTCAATCGTCGGAATCCGGCGGCAGGCCCTGGGGATAGCGCGAAGCGTGGTTTTCCCGCCCAAGTCAAAAGTTTGTCCGGATAGATCAAAACCCCCTCTGCCGGATCCGCCAGGCGGCGCGGTCCAGGTCGTCGCGAAAATCGGGATGCGCGATCGCGACGAGCCGACGAGCGCGTTCCGGCAGCAATTGACCCTTGAGCTCAGCCGCGCCGAATTCGGTGATGATGACGTCGACATCGCTGCGGGCGGTGGTCACCGGCCCCGACAGCGCATCGACGATCCGGCTGACGGCGCCGCTTCGCGCGGTGGCCGGCAGTGCGATGATGGACCGCCCGCCCGGCGAGCGCGCACCGGCGCGAACGAAATCAACCTGGCCTCCCGTACCGCCGAGATAGGTCGCACCGCTCTGTTCGGCGTTCACCTGGCCCGTCAGGTCCACCTCGAGCGCGGTATTGATCGTCACCAGCCGATCGAGGCGCGCCATCACGGCGGCGTCGTGGGTATAGGTGGCCGCGCACATGCGGATCGCCGGATTGCGATGGGCAAAATCATAGAGCCGTCGCGTACCGATCAGCGCGCCACAGATCGAGACTCCCGTATCGATCCTCTTGCAAGCGTTGGTGACGACGCCCGCCTCGATCAGGTGCACCAGCCCATCGCCGATCATGCCCGAATGGACGCCCAGATCACGACGATCGCCGAGGAGGCGCAGAAGCGCGTCCGGCGCCGCGCCCACACCGGTCTGGATGACGGCGCCATCACCGATATAGGCGGCGGCGTGCGCGGCGATCGCGACATCGGTATCGCCGATCACCACCGGCGCGACCTGGACCGGCGGACGGGAGACCGCGACCGCGCAGTCGATCCGGGAGGCGGGAAGGCTCCGGCCGCATGTGAACGGCGCCTCGTCCTTGACCTCGGCGATCACCACGCGCGCCTTGTCGACGGCCGCTTCCACATGGTCGCTGATCAGTCCGAGGCTATGATTGCCGTCGGCGTCGGGCGGGCTGACCTGGATGAAGGCCGCGTCGCAGCCGATCAGACCGGCCGTGATCATCGGCCCTATCTGACTGACATGGCAGGGGACGACGCCGAGCTGGTTGACCCTGGTCAGTTCGCGCAAAGCTCCGATCGCGCCCATGCTGCTCAGCGCGAACCCCTGCGTCGAGGCCGCCGTGAACAGCCCGGAGAAGCTCGTGGCGATAAAAGCGGACAGGTCGCCGACCGCGCGCCCTTGCTGGATCAACGCCTCGACCAGCGACGTGGGCTCTCCACAGGCCTGGCCGATGACGATCCGATCTCCCCGGCGCAGGAATCTGGCCAGATCGAACTCCGTCGGCGTGGTCGAAACCATCATCGATGGAGGCATGACGCTTCGATCCCCGGCAGATCAGTAGGATTTGGGAAGATCGAGCGCCTTTTCGGCGATGAAGTTCAGGATCATGTGCGGGCTGACAGGAGCGGTGCGCGGAATGAGCACCTCGCGCATCAGGCGCTCGACATGATATTCCTGCGCGTAACCCATGCCGCCCAGCGTCAGCATCGCGGTATGGCACGCCTCGAACGCGGCTTCCGCGGCGAGATATTTGCCGGCATTGGCCTCCAAGCCGCAGTCCTCACCGCCGTCGAACATCGTAGCGGCCTTCATCACCATAAGGTTGGCGGCCTCGAGCTGCGCCCAGCATTTGGCGAGCGGGTGCTGGATGCCCTGGTTCATGCCGATCGGGCGATCGAAGACTATGCGCTCGCGCGCATATTGCGAGGCGCGCCGCAGCGCCGCCCGACCGATGCCGACCGCTTCCGCCCCCAGCAATATTCGTTCGGGGTTCAGCCCCTTCAGGATGATCCGGAAACCGTCTCCCTCGGCCCCGATCCGATCTTCTTCCGGCACAAACAGGTCGTTGATGAAGAGCATGTTCGAATCGACCGCGTGGCGGCCCATCTTGTGGATCAGCCGTATCTCGATCTTCGACCGGTCGAGGTCGGTGAAGAACAGCGACAGTCCGTCGGTCTTGCGCTTGACCTGATCCAACGGCGTGGTGCGCGCCAGCAGCATCATCTTGTTCGCCACCTGCGCGACCGAGATCCAGATCTTCTCGCCATTGACGCGGTAACCGCCCGCGCACCTCTCTGCCTTGGTCTTGAGTTTTGTGGTGTCGAGCCCTGTGTTGGGCTCGGTGACGGCGAAGCACATCGTGTCGTCACCGCTGAGGATCGGTGGAATCATACGCTGTTGCTGCGCCGCGGTTCCGAACAGAGCGATCGGCTCCAGGCTGAACACCGGACCATGAATGCTCGAGGCGGCGGTCATCCCCCCTCCGGCCTCGGCCACGGCCTGCATCATGATCGCCGCCTCGGTGATGCCGAGACCCGCGCCGCCGACGGCCTCCGGCATCGCGATGCCAAGCCACCCAGCCTCTGCCATCGAGCGATGGAATTCGGCGGGGAAGCGGGCCTCGCGATCGAGTGTCAGCCACTCGTCATCGCTGAAGCGCGCGCAATGCTTCAGCACCGCATCGCGGATGTTCTGCTGATCCTGGGTAAGCGAAAAATTCACGACGCTCCGCTCCACAGCAATCCCGGAACACCACCATCGACCGCCATCGACCTTGCGGAAGCGGGTGCTCAGAAACTCTGGTTAATACCGATGCCGATCTCACGCCCTGGCGCGACCTCGGCGCTGTCGCTGCCGCGCTCATTCGGCACGTCATCAAGGAAGTACCGCTGGTCGGTGAGGTTGGTGCTGAACACCGAATAGGTCGTATGGTGAGCCGTGTCGGTCCAACCCACGCGCGCGTTCATGATGAACGACGGCGCCTCTCTGGAGAAATCGCCAGGTTGCCAATAGTAGGCGTCAGTATAGGCTCCATCTACATCCCCATTGAATTGGCCGCCAAAAAGATCTCTTTGGTAGTGGAGGCGCACGTTGGCGGTGACCGGCGGCGTACGCACGGTCTGGCTGCCGGAGGCATCGTAGGGCACAATCGTCTGCGCGACGATCGGCCCTGTCGCGCCGGGGATGGGAGCCACGACCTGAGCCGTCTTGTAGTTGATGTACTTCGAGATCGGTTCCCAGCTTACGCCCGCGTTGAAGT
>Ga0302314_10003526_pt1 | contig 28801 bp, 21 predicted proteins | sample III_Palsa_N2_3_FD_200533 | JGI IMG/M metagenome (GOLD analysis project Ga0302314, IMG submission 200533) | Peat permafrost microbial communities from Stordalen Mire near Abisko, Sweden - III_Palsa_N2_3 | ecosystem: Environmental > Terrestrial > Soil > Palsa > Peat permafrost | place: Sweden...
GGCTCAGATGGGCTCATTGGCTCGAGCGGCGTGCTCAACTCCGGATCTGACGTTGCCTCAGCGTGCTGCGGCTGGGCGGCGTCCGGAGTCGGCACGGCTGCCTGGTCGTCGGCCGGGCGCGGCGATTCGTGCGTGGTGGGGAGGTCCGGTGTCACGTTCATGGTCATGGAGTGCTTTCGGCTCGACGGCTACGACCTTGCTTTGGCGGGGACGACCGCCGGGCCGGTGACCGAGGTCACCGGCCCGGGGCTTGGTGCGTTGTGTCAGTGAGCGCTGGTGGTCAGCCGATGGCGTCGTTGGCGTAGATCTGCCAGTTGTTCTCCCACTCCTGGTAGCTGGTCTGCAGGGAGCTTCCGTTCTCCGGGCTGGGGATGAACTGGTCGTCCTTGTATGACAGATCGTCTTGGTAGGTGATGCCGTCGCAGGTGGCCATGTAGAAGCCGCTTGGCGTCTCGTTGAGGCAGTTACCCGCGGAGGACTCCCACTCGTCGCCGTCGTAGTACCAGTACTGGTTGTGGTTGTACTGCGCGCAGTTGGCGTAGTAGACCTGATCGCCCACTTGGCCGCCGTCGTCCTCCAGGCACCAGTTGCCGCCGGTGGGGGCGATCTCGTAGCCGTAGGCTCCGTCGCCGTTGAGACTGCCGGTCAGTTCGACGTCCCAGTTGTAGTCGCCGTTGCTGGAGCTCCCGGAGTACATGTCGTTGTCGTCGTCGTCCCAGCCGTACTGGTCGTCGTAGTTCCCCATGTCGCGGAACTGGAGCCCGTATGCGACGTTCGGGTCGCCGTTGGGGCTGATGACCGGCTCTACCGAGGCGCCGCCGTGGTAGGCGACGAAACCGGGCTGCATGGAGATGACGTTGTTCCAAATCCAGCTCGCCATATCGCCCATGTAGCCGGAGTAGGTGGAGCCCAGGCCGGAGAACCGGTTGGCGGTGGATTGAATGGCCTGCCAGATGCCGTTCCACGTTTCCGCCACACCGTGCTCGGCGTAGCTTTCCGTCAGCGCCTCAGCGCCGCTGAAGAGAAGCGTCTCGCCGATCGCGTCCAAGAACGCATACCCGGCGGCTTTCCAGTCGACGGCCCCGGTGGTCAGGTACTGGTAGGACAGGGAGCCGAAGAAGCCGCCCATGAAGTAGCCGAGCTTGGTCCCCCATTCGCACCAGAGCGGCGCGGCCGCGCAGATCGTCGTTGACGCCAACAAGACGATGGACGCGTTGATGGCCAGCGAGGCGATGGTAGCGGACGGGTAGGACAACGTGGCTTGCTTCACGTGGTCCTTGCTCTGCTCGGTCGTGCAGTCCTCGACGGCCTGCAGCTTCGAGTTCACGAGCGGCGAGACCGTATAGGCGGAGCTCTCGATGTGAGTTCCGGTCGTGCTGGGCGGGGCCGACTCGCGGAGGTAGGACGCGGCGGTGGTGATGGCCTGGTTGCAGGCGGCCGAGATACCGGGCGACGCGGCCTTGCTGGTCGTGGCGGCGCGCCCGGGATCGTGGACGAGCCCGGCGGTCAGGGCGAACGCCAGAGTGGCGGCGACCGTCACCTTCGCGGCCGGACGCCACAAGGGGCGTTTTCTGGTAGAGGACAGCACGATATGAACTCCTTGCAGTCAGGAGGACGGTGGGGATTCCGGACGTCCCGCTCTCGCGGATACGCCGATCACCCCGGGTCGGCCAACGGCCGGTATGGGAGCGCTCCCATGCGTGCTGGGGGCGCGTTACCTGGTACGTGTGAATCGTTGTGGAGAAGAGGAGGTGGAGACCATCCCCCGCCTCTCGAATCGCGCAGGGTCGACGTCCGCCCTGCTCGACTCGGGGGCAGGCGTACGCGGCCTGTGCTCCGCGAGGCCCACTCGCGGGGTCCGAAGCCTTCTCAGCGGATTCTCATCCGCCTAGGTGTACGTCTGCGCCAAGAATCGGTGTAGCGAACCGTCCCGGTCTATGCGTACTTCTACGGGGTCCTACGGGGTGGGTACCTGGTTCGCCGTCCACCAGGTGGCGATCTGGGCACGGGAGCCGACGCCGAGCTTGGCCAGGAGATTCTCGACGTGGCCCTCGACCGTGCGCGGGGAGAGCATGAGCGTGGTGGCGATCTGCCGGTTCGTCATGCCGCGGGCCACCAGCGCGGCCACCTCCTGCTCGCGCTGGGTCAGCGGGCTCGGAGCGGTGACGGGAGCGGCGGGCTCGGGCTCGGCGGCGGTGTCCAGGGCGTAGGCGATGGCCCGGTCCGGGGTGCGGTACTCGCCGCCGTCCGCGAGCGCCTTCTCGTACGCCGCGCGTCCCAGGGCGGCCGCGATCGCTTCTTCGCAGAGCACGTGGTCCTTGACCAGATGCGGGCCGAACGCGGCGATGGTGGTGCCGATCTCGTTGCACAGGGACCTCACGGCGCCCAGCAGCCGTGCCGCCCGCTGATGGTCGCCGCTGTCGGCAGTGCTCCAGGCGAGCAGTTCCACCATCAGCGCGGCCACCACGTAGTCGTCGAAGCCTTGCTGGGCACGCAGCGCGGAGTGGATCAGCGCCGCGCTCGCCTCCCGATCCCCGCGTGCCCAGGCGTCGTCACCCAGGACCATCAGCACATGCGCACGGCCCCACCGCTCTCCGTGATCCCGCGCGATGGCGAGCGCCTGCCTGGCGGGCTCTGCCGCGCGCGGGTCCCCGAGGCGGCTGCGGACAAGGGTCAGTTGGAAGAGGGCGAGGATGGCTCCGGTTCCCTCGCCCAACGCGGTATGCGCGGCCGCCGCGGCCTCCTGCAGGGACGCGGCCTCCTCAAGCTGTCCTTTCAGCAGCGCGGATGTGCCGCGCCAGCTCTGGACGTAGGCGCATACCAGCGGGTCCTCGAACCGTCGTCCCAGTAAGTCGGCCTCGTCCAGCCACCGTTCGGCCGCCGCCAGGTCGCCGTGCACCGCCACCCAGGCGGCGACCCACAGCGCCCGGGTACGGGCCGGGGTGGGTTCGGGCGCGGCCGTCAGCGCGCGCTCGAGCTGTCGTCGCCCTTCGTTGAGGAACCCGCCGGCGCACCAGTGGAAGCGCAGCGCGGCGGCCAACTCAAGTGTGACCTGTGGGTTTCCGCCGCAGCCCAGCGCGGCCAGCAGGTTGGCGTGGTCCGCCCTCAGCCGGGCCAGGGCCTCCTGCTGCCCTGGGCCGCACCAGCCGTCGGCGATGCGGCGGGCGACGGAGAGGAAGTAGTCGCGATGCCGCAGCCGCAGCCGCCGCTGTTCCTCCTCACCGCACTGCGCGAGTCGCTCGCGCCCGTACTGCCGGATGGTCTCCAGCATTCTGTAGCGCGGCGCTCCGTCGGTCTCGGCGGGCAGCACGACGGACTGGGCGACGAGCCGGTCGAGCAGGTCGAGCACCTCGAGTGGGGCGATGCCCTCGTCCGCGCAGACCTCCTCGACCGCGTCCAGGGTGAATCCGCCGACGAAGACGGACAGCCGGTTCCACAGCAGTTGCTCGGCCGGTGTGCACAGCTCGTAGCTCCACTCGATCGCCGCACGCAGCGTGCGCTGACGTGGCCGCGCGACCCGGCTGCCGCCGGTGAGCAGCGCGAACCGGTCCGCCAACCGGTCCGCCACCTGCTCCACGGTGAGCGTGCGCAGCCGGGACGCGGCCAGCTCGATGGCGAGAGGCAGACCGTCCAGGTCGGCGCACAGCCGGGCGACCACAGCGGCGTTCGCCTCGTTGACCTCGAACCCCGGCCGGACCGCGGCCGTGCGGTCCCGTAGCAGTTGGGCCGCCTCCTCCGGGGTCAGCGGCGGAACCGGGAACACATGCTCGCCGGTGATACCGAGCGTCTGACGGCTCGTCGCCAACACGCGAACCGCGTCGTCGGCCGACAGAAGTTCCGCCGTCAGTTCGGCGCAGGCGTCGATCAGATGCTCGCAGTTGTCCAGCACGAGTAGCGCCCAACGCCCGGCCAAATGCTCCGAAAGCTGCTCCAGCACGGTTCTCGGCCCCGAGTCCGGCAGCCCCAGCGCCCTCGCGGTCGCGCCTGGCACCTCGGACGGCTCGCGCACCGAGGCCAGATCCACCAGCCACACCCCGTCCGCGAAGGCCTTCCTGGACACTCCCGCCGCTTCCAGCGCCAGCCGCGTCTTGCCCAGGCCGCCCACCCCGGTCAGGGTGAGCAGCCGTGTCTCACCCAGAAGGTGGCGGATCCCGGCGACCTCGCCGCGCCTGCCCACGAAACTGGTCATGGCCGCGGGCAGATTCCCCGTCGGAGAAGTCACGCCGGTCACGCCGCTCATCACCCTCTCGCCTGCCTGACACCCTGCCGTTCAGGATAAGACCCTGAACGCCTGAAAGACAGGATCCGACCGGTAGGCGTCCATGTGGCAGGGGCCGCGAACGCGTCGCGGTTCGCGAAGAATACGAACCCGTTCCGGCTCAGTCGCGAACAACGCGCCGCCGGCGATTGCCGAAACCGCAAACGCCTTGATGGCAAAAGATTTCATAATGCACCTGCCCTGTTCATTGCAAACGATCATCGAAAGCGCCGTCAGGGTAACGCTTTCCCGGGCGAGGTGGCCAGCGCGGATCTGCCCCTTATGTCGCACGCGTGGGCTGCGATAGCGCCAAGAATCCGGACAGAAGGGCAGTTCGCTTAAAGCTTAACGGTGTCGGGCTCCCGGTGAAACTAGTTCTTCTACTACATCATACGTCTGACTCGTTTTGATTGTGCAGCGTGTTGCAAGGCTTAACGTATGACTTCAGGTTCGCCCTTTTCCCTTGGCATTGTCGGAGCCGGCCAGTTCTCCGGAAGGTTCGCCAAGCTGTTCCAGGCGCATCCCCTCGTCTCCGAGGTGTTCGTCACCGATGTGCTGGCCGATCGCGCCGCCGCCCTGGTCGCCGACCAGGGCTTCGCGGGCACGTTCCCGAGCTTCGAGGACATGCTCGAGAGCGATCTCGACGCCGTGGCCGTCTTCACCCAGCGATGGACCCACGGGCCGCTGGTGGTGCGGGCGCTGCGTGCGGGCAAGCACGTCTATTCAGCGGTGCCGATGGCGATCACGATCGAGGAGATCGCCGCGATCATCGAGGCGGTGCGCGAGACCGGCCTGACGTACATGATGGGCGAGACCAGCTACTACAACCCGGCGACCGTCTACGCCCGCAACCGGCGCAGGCAGGGCGACTTCGGGCGGATCTTCTACGCCGAGGGCGACTACATGCACGACATGGACCTCGGCTTCTACACCGCCTACCAGCACAGCGGCGGATCGGAGTGGAAGCGCACGGCGAGCTACCCGCCGATGCTCTACCCCACGCATTCGGTGGGCGGCGTGCTCGGCGCGATCGGCGGCCACGCGGTGAGCGTGAGCTGTATCGGTGTGTCCGACGACCGTAAGGACGGGGTGTTCGACCGCGAGGTCAGCATGTTCGACAACGACTTCTCGAACGCGACCGCGCTGTTCGAGATCGACGGCGGCGGCTCGATGCGCATCAACGAGTTCCGCCGGGTCGGCTATCCCTCGCGCCTGCGCGGCAGCCGGTTCCGCTACTTCGGGACCGAGGGCAGCTTCGAGCAGCTGGTGGAGGCCGCGGTCTGGCAGGACAAGACCGGCTTCACCGACATCAGCGCCCAACTGAAGACCGCGGCGAGTGCGAATCCCGACGAGCCGGCAGCGGAGGCCGAGCCCGCGCCGCGCGACCCCTTCGCGTGCGGCCTCGCACCCGTGCACGAGGCCGAGCGGCTGCCGGTCGAGCTGCGCAACCTGCCGAGCGGGCACGAGGGCAGCCACCACTTCCTCGTCGACGACTTCGCCACCGCCGTCGCCACCGGATCCCTGCCGCCGGTCAACGCCTGGGAAGCGGCCCGATACACGGTGCCCGGCATCGTCGCACACCAGTCCGCCCTGCGCGGCGGGGAGCGGCTGCCGGTGCCCGACTTCGGCAACGCCCCCGGAGATCCGGTCCTCTTCTGACCCGGAAATGCCGCCGAAGATATAACCTGCCAACGTACTTACGAGGCAGGTGGTCACGTGCGGGGCATCGATCACGGCGCGTCCCGGCCCGGCGGGGTCTTCTCCTTCGTCGGCCGGGCGCGCGAGCTCGACCTGCTGCTCGCGGCCCTGCGGCATCCTCCGGCGATCGTGCTGGTGGAGGGCGAGGCCGGGATCGGGAAGTCGCGTCTGGTCCGTGAGGCCGCCGCCGTGCTCCGGGAGGCGGACGGCCGGGTGCTGACCGGCTATTGCCACCCCCTGCGCGAACCGGTGCCCTTCGGCCCGGTGATCGACGCGTTCCGGAAGGCAGGACCGCTGCTGCCGCGCGTCGAGGCGATCGCGCGCACGGCCGGGGCGCTCGCGCCGCTGCTGCCGGACCTGGCCGACCGCCTGCCGCAACCGCCGCAGCACAGCGGGGACGCCCGAGCAGACCGCTACCAGCTGGTGCAGGGCGTGCGGTCCTTCCTGTCCGCGCTTGGCCCCGTCGTCCTCGTCATCGAGGACGTGCACTGGGCTGACGAGGTGACCCGCGAACTGGTGCTGATGCTGAGCCGCGACATGCCGGAGGAGCTGGGCCTGGTCCTCACCTTCCGCGGCCAGGACACGCGGCCGGGCACGCTGCTGGGCTCGGCCTTCCGACGGCAGCCGGGCATCGGCGGCGCGACGATCCACCTGGCGCCGTTGAGCGAGCGGGATGTGCACGAACTGGTGGTCAACGCCCTCGGCCGCGGCGCGGACGCCGCGCTGGGCCGCGCCGTGTACGACCGCAGCGAGGGCCTTCCGCTGGTCGTCGAGGAGGACCTGATCACGCTGCGCGAGCACGGCGTGCAGGGCAGACCGGCGGGTGTCGCGGATCTCGAGCGCGCCGAGATCCCGCAGGGACTGCGCGAGGCGTTCACCGAGCGGTTCGAGGCCCTGCCCCCGGCCGGAAAGGCGATCGTCGAGGCCGCGGCCGTCATCGCCGTGCCCGCCGGTGAGGACGTCCTGGCCGAGGTGGCGGGATTGGACGCGGACGAGGGGCAGGAGGGGATCACCGAGGCGCTGCGGCTCGCGATCCTGCGCGAGACCGGCTCCGCGACGTACGCGTTCCGGCATTCCCTGGCGCAGCTCGTGGCGCATCGGAACATTCCCGGTCCCCGACGGCTTCGCCTGCACCGGCAGGCGGTGCTCGTCCTGGAGGCGCAGTCGCCGCCGCCGTTGGTGCAGATCGCTTACCACACGCTCCAATCCGGTGATCGCGAGGGCTGGCTGGGCAAGGCCGAGGAGGCCGCCGCCCAGGCCGTCGCCCTCGGGGACGACGGCACCGCCGCCGGGGTCCTGCACCGCATCCTCGACCAGCCCGGCCTGCCCGAGCAGACCCGGGCGCGGGTGGCGCTTGACCTGTCGCGCATCGTCGTCCGCGGCGCTGACTACACCCTGAACGCCGCCGTGCTGCGTCGCATCCTGGCGGATCCGCGGCTGTCCACGGCGGCACGCGGCGAGATCCGCCTGACCCTGGGACTTCTCATGGCCAACCACAGCGCGGATCGCGCCGGGTACCAGGAGATCGAGCAGGCGATCGAGGAGTTGGCCGAGTACCCGGACCAGGCGGCGCGCGCCATCATCGCCCTGGCGATGGATGAGCGGGACGGCGCCTCGGAGCAGGCCTGGGCGTTGATGGCGCGCGCCGAGCGCACTCTGGAACGCGGCTCGTCGGAAGCGACGCGGGCAGCGGTCGAGGCCACCCGGCTGACGCTGATGGCCCGGGAGGGCGATCCGGCCGTCTGGGAAGCCCTGGACCGGATGCCGCGCCGGGCAGTGGACGCGGAGGTGCTGAGGCAGACGGTCCGGGCTCTGTACAACGTCGGCGAGATCGCCATCGAGCTGGGACACGACCGGCGCGCCGAAGCGCTGCTGACGGAGAGCGGGGAGCTGACGAAGTTCGCGAGCTTCCCCCATATCGAGGCCTACGCCCGGATCGCGCTGCTCCGCCTCGAGGTGCTGGCCGGCGACTGGGACGAGATCGACGAACGGTTCGGCGTGCTCGAGCGCGAGTATCCCGACATCGTCATGGGACACATAGAACGGGCGTTGATGACGGGCCGGGTGGCCGCGGCCCGCGGGCGCAGCGCGCGAGCGCTCGAACTGTTCACGACCGCCACCGAGCTCGCGCGCGGAGAGACCCAGGTGACGAACGCCCTGAGATCCGCCGCCGGTCTCATCGCACTCGGGCTCGCCGAGGGCGCCGCCGCCGACGCGTGGGCGGTCGCCGCTCCGGCGGTCGCCGAGTTGCGCCGCGCCGAGGCCTGGGCCAGGGGAACCGGTCTCGTCCCGCTCGCGGTCGAGGCGGCGTTGGCCTGCGGGGAGCGCGATGCGGCGGGCGGTCTCGTCGAGGACGTCGAGCGAGAGGTGCCCGGACGGGACACCCCGGCGGCGAGCGCGGAACTCCACCTGGCGCGCGGCATTCTTCTCGGCCGGTCCCGAGACGCCGCCATCTGCTTCGCGCAGGCGCACGGGCTGTGGGTCGAGATCGGGCGCCCGTACGAGGCCGCGCAGGCGGCCGAGCGTCTCGGATCCGCGCTCGTGGCGGACGACGACAAGGACGCGGTCGCTCACCTCGAACAGGCTCTCGCCGTCTACCAGCGCTTGGGCGCCACCAGCGACGCCGCCCGCTGCCGGCACGTCTTGAAGGACCTCGGCCCGGCCCGCACCCCCGCGCGCGGCCGTCGGGGCTACGGCGACGAACTCTCTCCCCGCGAAAGGCAGGTCGCCGAGTTCCTCGCCCGCGGCGCCACCAACCACGAGATCGCGCAGGCGCTCTTCCTGTCTCGACGCACGGTCGAACTGCATGTCTCCCGCACCCTGAAGAAGCTCGGCGCGGTCAGGAAGGACGTGGGCGACGCTCTCGAGGCCTTGAAGAGATCGGGCTGACCGGGCAAAAGACCCGTCGACGGCCTCGCCCGTCGAGGGCCCGTCCCGTAGCCGGACCTGCCGAGCGTACGCTGGCGAGGTGAACCGCACCGATCGCTTGTACGCGCTGGTCGAGGAGCTGCGGGCGGTGGCGCCGCGACCGCGCAGTGCCCCGTGGCTGGCACGGCGGTTCGAGGTCAGTGTGCGCACCGTGGAGCGGGATCTCGACGCATTGCGGCAGTCGGGCCTGCCGATCCGCAGCGAGGCCGGCCGGGCCGGGGGATACAGCCTGGACCGAGACCGCACCCTGCCGCCTGTGGCGCTCACCGCCGCCGAGGCCCTCGCCATCAGCGTCGCGCTGCGGGCCGCGGCGTCCACCGCGTTCGCGGCAGCCGCGCGCCGCGCCGGCCAGAAGGTGCTCGCCGTGCTGCCCGCCGACGCGCGCGAGCGGGAGGAGGCGCTTGCCCGAAGGGTGTACCGGGTCGGGGATCACCTGCCCGACGGGAGCGCCGGGGTGAGCGAGGCTGTCGTCGAGGCGCTGATCTCCGGGCGCGTCCTGCGGTTGACCTACTCCGACCGGGTGGGGGCGGTCACGACGCGGGCCGTCGAGCCGTTGGGGCTTTTGTGGGGGCCGCAAGGCTGGTATCTGGCGGCGTGGTGCCGGCTGCGCTCAGCGGTCCGGGGCTTCCAGCTCGACCGGATCACCTCGCTGGAGCCGTCCGGCGAACGGGTTGCGCCCCGTGAGTCGCACTGGATGGCCGAGCTCAGGCGCCTCGACGCCGAACCGTTCACGGCGTGACCTGAAACACCGACAGGACGGTGTCGCGAACGGCTGCGAGGCTGGTCGCCATGGACAACGAGCAGCGCATGAACAGCTGGTGCCGCATGTGGAACGAGGACCCCTCCCTGGCGCACGAGTTGATGACGGCCGAGTCCGGCGCGGACGGCGGCGGTGTCGGTGGAGTCGATCTTTTGGCAATGCGCGACGGCCGATTCTCGCGTGCATGGTCGCTCACGGGGGTTCGCGCATACCGGTACTGACCCGGGCGCATTGTTTACGTATACCTATCCCGGCTCGTACTGATTGTTTCCCGCACGCTCGGTAGCCAGTGTTAGAGCACCATATTGAGCTGATCGCGTGACACCGAGGCTCAGACGCCGCCGAGTAGGGCCCGGCGGCAGACCGAAGGACGAGATCATGAACGACTACCGAGTCACCTTCGAGGCCAGAGCGCCGGGTGCCCGCGAAGCGGTGACGGCCGTGGCGTTCCCGCGGGCGGTCACCAGGTTCACCGCGACGTACCAGGCCGCCGATGACCTGATGGATCGAGGTTGGAAGATCCTCAGGCACCTCGCCACCGAGATAGGCACGCAGTCCGGCGCCTGGCTGAGCCTCATCGACACCGGGCACGGCTCGGACCTCCCGGCATCGTCATGACGATGCTGCCGGAATGGGCCATGTTCCTGGCCACCGCGGGCCTCGGTTTCCTGCTCGGCGCCGCCTGCCGCTGCCCGAAGCTGCGGCGGGCGCGTGCCGAACTGGCCGCCGCCAGGCGGCTGGCCGAACACGACGCCCTGACCGGCCTGCCCAACCGGGCGGGACTTCAGCATCACCACCAGCGCCTCATCGCCGCGGGATCGGTGCCCGCCGCCGTCCTGCTCGACCTCGACGACTTCAAATCCGTGAACGACACGTGGGGCCACCAGGCCGGAGACGCCCTGTTGACCGCCGTCGCCGACCGGCTCGTTCGAGGCTGCGGCCCGCTCGACGCCGTCGCCGGACGACTGTCCGGTGACGAGTTCCTCCTTCTCCTGCCGCAGGCCACGGCGCCCGCTGCTCTCGAGGCGGTGCGGGCACTGCTCTCCGAGTTGGGCGAGCCGATAGCGATTCCGGTCGAGGAGTTCGGCAGCGTCACCGTCCTGGCGACGGCGTCGGCAGGGATCGCGCTTCCTGAGCAGACAAGCGGATGGAACGATCTCCTCTGTCGAGCGGACGTCGCCCTCTACCACGCCAAGGTCCAACGCGGGCACGTCGTGCTGCACACCACTGGCATGCGCCAACCCATATGCAACGCCGACGTGCGTAGACACATTCGAGCCCAGACCCAGCGCTCCGCCTGGGAAGACCAAGGCCGGGCCGGACCAGTCGGCAGCCATGCGCGAGACGCCGTCGTACGGTCGCCGGCGCAACCGGAGATCATCTTGAACTTCGCGAGTGGGGGACCGCGGTTCTGAAGGGCGCTGGATACGGGGATCGGGAGAGAACATCGGTGTCGGGGATCGTCGAGGCTGCTGCGCTTCGCTCTACCCGCGGCACGCTGTCCGCCGCGGCCGACGCGGCCCGGGACGGCCGGGCCGGTCTCGTGCTCGTCAACGGGCGGACCGGGGCGGGCAAGACCGAACTGCTGGGGCAGACCTGGGCCGAACTGTCCGCGCGTCCCGGCACGGTGCTGCGCGCTCTCGGTCGCGGCCCGAAGGCAGCGCACTCGGCCGTTCGCGAGCTGTTCGCGCCGCTGCTGGACGCTCGCGCGGCGGGCGTCGGCTCGCTGCTCGCCTCCTCGCTGGCACTGGTCGAGCGGTCGGAGCGCGGCGATTCACGGACCTGCTTCGCCGCGCTCGAGGGCCTGCGTGCCGCCACCCGGCGAATCCTGGCCGAGGGGCCGCTCACCGTCCTGCTCGACGACGCCCACCTGGCCGACCGGCTGACCCTGCGCTGGATCGACTTCACGCTCCGGCGCTGCGCCGAATCGCCGCTGCTGGTGGTGCTGGCCTACCCGCTGAGCGGCACCGGGCTCGTCCGCGAGCTGATCACGCCGATGGGCCGCGAGGCGTGGTGCACCACCATCGAGCTCGCCCCGCTGGCCGCCGCGGACGTCGCGGCCACGGTCGAGAGCGCCTTCGGAGAGCCGGCCGATTCCCGGTTCGTACGCACCTGCGCCGAGCTGTCCGGCGGTAACCCGGGCCGGCTGCGCGCCCTGCTCGACGCCGTCCGGCACCAGGGCGTGGGGCCGAACGCGGCCGGCGCCTCGTGGACGGCGGCCGTGGGCCCCGCGCTGCTGGCCGGCGCCGAACTCGACTGGGTTGCCGGGCAGCCGGCCGGGGTGCGGCGCGTCGCGACGGGGATCGCGGTCCTCGGCGACACGACGCCGCGTTCCGTCGCGAGCCTGGTCGGCCTGCCCGGCGACGATGTCACCGACGCGGTCGCGGCGCTGCGACGGCGCGGCCTGCTGCCCGAGCGGGCCCTGCGCTTCGCGGACGGGCAACTGCGCCGCGCGGTGCTCGACCGGTGCCCGGCGGAGCAGCTGGCCGAGCTGCGGCTGCGCGCCGCGCTGTGGGAGCAGGAGGCCGGACGCGGACGCGAAGCCGCCGCCCTGCTCGTCGAACTGCCCGCCCTCGACGAGCCCTGGATGCACCTCGTGCTGCGCGCCGCCGCCGTCGAGGCGCTGCGCGCCGAGCGCCCTGAGGAGGCCGCCCGACTGCTGTGCCGACTGTTGCAGGCCGCGCCCCGGCAGTTGGGGATCGTTCGCGAGCTCGACGCCGTCCTGGCGGCGATCGACCCGTGCGTGGCGCTGGGACTGACCGTCCCCGCGTTCCAGGCGGCGGAGGACGCGCTAGCCTGCACCTTGATGTTGGAACGGTTCACCGCGCTTTTGCTCGCCGCGCCGCGTCCCGCCGTGCCCTTCGACGCGGTGCGCGGCAAGCTGGACGATCTCAACTCCGGGCGCTGGACGCCGATCGGCGCCGCCGAACTGCGGCTGCGTACCGTGCTGGAGACCGCGCTGGTGGCCGGCGGACTGAGCCGGCGCGCCACGACGGCGGAGGTGCTGCGCCGCGCGCGCTGCATGGCCGCGCCGGGGGGCGGGCGCGCGGCGGACCGCACGACTCTGGCGATCCTGGGCGTCACCGCGATGCTGGACGGCGAGTCGGCGGACGTGGCCGTCGAGCGCGCCGAGGCGGCCGTCGCGGACCTGACCGGGGTGCCCGACGGGGCGCTGATGGCGGCTGCCCGCGTGCTGCATCACGGCGCACGTCCGAAGCGCGCGCTCGAAGTGCTGGACGCCGTGCTGCACCGCGTCGACGCCGATCGTCGGCCCTGGCTGCGCGCCCAAGCCCTGGCAGCCCGGTCCGCGCTGCATCGGGATCTCGGCAATCCCGCGCTGTGCGCCGTGGACGCCGAGGCGGCGATGCGGCTGACCGGCGACGAGCCGTGGGCGGAACCGCGCATCGCGCTGGCCTCGGCGCTGTACAACCAGGGCGCGTTCGAGCAGGCACAGGCTCTGCTCGCGGGCATCGACGAGCCGACTTTCGGCTGGGACCTGCCGAGCCTCCCGCTGCTCCAGGCCCGGCTGCGCATCGCCGTCGGCGATCTCGAGGGCGGGCTCGAACTCCTCTTCGCGTGCGACCGGCTGCAGACCGAGCTGGGAATCCGCAACCCCATGCTCGCGCCGTGGTGGATGGACGGGTTGCTCCTGCTCGATCGACTGGGCCGCGCAGACGAGGCCCGGGCCGTCGTCGAACGGATCAGGCGGGATACGGAACGCTGGGGCACTCGGGAAAGCGAGGGCCTCGGCCTGGCCGCCGTCGCCTACCTTGAGCAGGGCCCGGCCGCATTGACCCTGATGACGCAGGCCCGACGGCTGCTCGCGCGCTCGCCGATGCGGCTGCTGCGGCTCGGCGTGGACTTCGGGTACGGCAGTGTCCTGCTGCGGCAGGGCGAGACGGCGGCGGCCCGCGCGGCGCTGCGGGAGGTGGTCGACCTCGCGGTCGGCTGCGGCTGCCCGGTTCTCGGTACGGTCGCGCGCGACCTGCTCGTGGCGGCGGGCGGTCGGATGACGGTCGCGTCCCGCAAGGCGGAGCTGCTCACCCCGGCCGAGCTCAGGGCGTCCCGGCTGGCCGCCTCCGGCCTGTCGAACCGGGCTATCGCCGAGAGCCTGGTGGTCACGCTCCGCACCGTCGAGACGCACCTGTCCGGCGCGTACCGGAAGCTCGGCATAACCTCACGGGCCGAGCTCGACGCGGCGTTGCGGGACCGGTGAGACGCGCGTGGCGGAGAACTGTGCGATGAACGACGCGGGCCACCACCTGGTCGAGCGCGACGGCGAACTCGCTCTGCTGCGCCGCCTGGCGGAGCGTGCCCGGGACGGCGAGCCCGCGGTGGTGGAGGTGGACGCGCCGCCCGGCCACAGACGCAGTGCTCTGCTGCACGCTGCCGCCTCGATCGGCCGCGCCCGCGGCCTGCGGGTGCTGAGGGCTCGTGCGACGTCGGGGGAGCAGGGGCTGCACGGCGGGGTGCTGGCCCAGTTCCTCGCGGATCTTGACCCGGCGGCGGCGCTGCCCACGCGGCAACGTTCTGCCGTTCCGCAGTGCCGCGTCTTCCTCAACGCGGCCCGCGAGCGTCCGCTCCTGCTCACGCTGGACGACGCCGAATGGTGCGACGAGCACTCCGTCCGCTTGCTCTCCGCTCTGGCACGCAGGCTGGAGGGCGTACCTCTGTTGCTCGTCCTCGGAGTGGGGCCACGTCCTACGGCCGCGTGTCCCTCGCGCTGTCCTCGGCGCAGACGCGGTGCGCCCTGGAGGTCGGCGACCGTCGGCTGTCCGAGCTGCTGCGCGGGGACGACCTGGTGGGCAGGCATCGGGTGCTGGCCGCCGACTTCTTGCTGACCAGGGGCTACGGCGACCGGGTCCGGCACGCCGTGGACGCCACGCTGGCCTCGCGGGAGCTGCCGGCCGCAGACCAGGCGACGCTGCGTTCGCTGCGCTGGCTCGCCCTCGACGGCGAGCACGGCATCCGCGCGTCCGTTGCCGCACCGCCGCCGCCTTCCGGACCTTCCTGCGGCGGCGCGCAGAGCGCCGCGCAGGCCTGGTGGCTGGCCGTCGGCGGTCGCGAGATCGAGCGGGCGCGCAAGCTGGCCCGGCAGACGCTTGCCGTGGCACCGGCCCCGGACGCGCCGCTTTTCCCGCTCGCTAGGGCGAGCGGCGTGCTCATGGTGACCGACGACGCCGACGAGGCGGGTTCGGCGTGGACCCGGTTCCTGCTGGCCAAGGGGCGCTACCTGCTGCTGGCCGGTGAACCGATGGCCGCGGTCGCGCTGTTCGAGGAGGTCGGCCGTCGCATGCGCGCCAGCGGGTGGACGAATCCCGCGCTGGCGCCGTGGCGGTCGAACGCCGCGTTGGCCTACCACCGCTTGGACCGGGACCGTGAGGCACGTCGACTCGCCGCGGAGGAACTGTCCGGCGCACGGTGCTGGGGCGCGGCTCACGCCGTGGGCGCGGCTCACCTGGGAGTCGCGCGCATCTCCTGCGGCACCGCGCGGATCGAGAGCCTCGAACGCGCGGTCGAGGCCCTGCGCCGGTCCTCGCACCGGTCGCACTACGCGCGGGCACTGCTCGAACTCGCCGCCGAACGGTGCGGCCAGGGGCAGCGGCGGGTCGCGCTCGGCTTGGCCGCCGAGGCCGGCGAGCTGGGTTGGTCCCTGGGGCTAGGCATTTTGGTGACCGAGGCGCGCGGGTTCGGCTGGCGGCCCGGCCTCGGCACGGACCGTCCAGCCTTCGTGCCCGCCGCACGGAAGGCGGCTGAAAGATGATCGGTCCAGTACTGTCGGATCGCGAGAACGAGCACGCTGCCCTATGCGCTGCCTACACGGCGGCCCGGCGCGGCGTGGGCAGCCTCGTGGTTCTCGGCGGTCCGCTCGGCAACGGCAAGTCCGCGCTGCTGCGCGCGGCCTGCGACAGCGCGAAAGCCTCCGGGGGCCTCGTGCTGCGCGCCTACGCGGTGCCGCTGGAGACCGACTACGCGTTCGGCGTGGCCCGGCAACTGTTCGAACCCTTACTTCTGCGGACCCCGGAGCAGCTCCGCGAACGGTGGCTGTCGGGCGTCGCCGGGCCGCTCGCGCCGCTGTTCTCCGACGATCCGGTGGCCGCGGTCGCCGAGGCCGAGGCATGCACCCCGGAACAGGACCGGGCCGCCCAGCTCTTCGCGCAGCTCGGCATGCAGGCCCTGACCGAGCGTGTGAGCGCCGAGCAGCCGCTGCTCCTGGCGATTGACGACGTGCAGTGGGCCGACGAGCAATCGCTGAGCTGGCTGGCGCGGCTCGTCGGCCGCCTCTCCGAACTGCCGGTGCTGGTGATCGCCACGGTGCGTGAAGGCGACCCGGCGACGACGGCGCAGCTGCTGCGCGAGATCACCGGCTCGGCCGTCGTGCTGCGCCCGCGCCCCCTGTCGTTGGACGGAGTACGGGAGCTGGTGACCGACGGCGGCCGGATCGCGGCTGACGACGCGTTCGTTGACGCGTGCCGGACGGCGACCGGCGGCAACCCGTTGCTCCTCACGGAGTTCCTGCGCGAACTCGCGGCCGAGGGGATCGCGCCGACGGCCGAGTCCGCCCCGGCCCTCGCCACGCTGCGGCCGGGACGCCTGCGCGACCGGCTCACCGACTGCGTGCACGCCCTGCCCGAACCGGTGGTCGCCCTCGCCAGGGCCCTCTCCGTCCTCGGCGGCCTCGCGGACGACCGGCTCGCGGGACAGCTCGCCGAACTCGACCAGGTCGCCTGCGAAGAGGGCCTCGACGCGCTCACCCGGCTCGGACTGCTGGTGCGCCGGGATCAGTGTTCGGAGTATGTGCACGACGTGGTGTGTGACGCGGTCCTGGAAGGGATGACGCACAAGGAGTTCGAGGCGCTGCACGCGAACTCGGTACAGCTGCTGCGCGACGGCGGTTACGACGTGGAGCGGATCGCGCGGCACCTCCTGGAGATCTGCACGCCGCAGGGGCCGTGGAGCGCGGGTCTGCTGCGTGAGGCCGCGACCGCCGCGCTGCGCCGGGGGGCGGTGCAGACCGCTGCGACCTACCTGCGTCGTGCCGTGCTCGACGCCGCCGATGATGGCGAGGGCCGGGCCCGTCTGCTGCTGGAGCTCGCCGAGGTGGAGAAGCGGTTCGACACGGCAGCCGCGATCCGGCACGTCACCCACGCCCTCCCGCTCATCGCCGACGTGCGCGAACGGGCCACCGCCGCGACGCTGCTGAACCCCGGCATGCTCGCCAAAGCCCCGGGCGTGGTGCGCGGCATGCTGCACTCCACCGCGCAGGAGTTGGGTCGGCTTGAGGACCTCGGCGGCGCGGACCGCGAGCTGAGGCTGCGACTTGAGGCGCGGCTGTGCTACGTGGGCCCGGGTGACTTCATCCAGCTGACCGCGATGACCAGACGGCTGAGGGAGTTCGGCGACCGACCGCCGACGGACTCCCCGGCGGGTCGCGAGCTGCTGGCCCCGCTGCTCGTCGCATCCGTGCTCACCATGGCGCAGCCGAGCCGGGAGATCGCCCGGATGGCAGAGCTCGTATTGGAGCGCGAGCCGGCCGCCTCGTCTGATGTCAATGTCAGCATATCGCTGCTCGCCGGAGTGCTGCTGGCGACCGAATCGGGGAGTCTCGCAGAGCCCTGGCTGGAGACGGCGCTGGAGCACGCGCGCCGCCGTGGGGCGCTGCTGGACCAGGTGGTGATCCAGTCGCTGCGGGCGCAGTTCGCCGCCCACGCCGGCCGCACGACGCAGGCCGCTGCGATGGCGACCGAGGCGCTGCGGACAGCGCCCGCGGGCTGGCCCGACTCCTCGTTCGTCGGCCAGATCGGCCTCTGCGGAGTGGCTTTGCACACCGGCGACCCCGGTCTGATCGATCTGATCGAGATGTCGGCCGTCGGCGCGGGAGACGAGTCCGCGGCGCCCGCCGTCGCCCCGGTGCGCGTGATGCTGCGTGCGCTGGCCCGCGCCGCCGAATGCCCGAAGGCCGCCGCGAAGGCCCTCGAGGAGATCCTCGATGCCGGCCGGGAGCTCGAGCGGCAGGGCTGGCGCAACCCCGCGTACTACCCGTGGCGCACCCTGGCCGCCGATCTGTGCCGGCGGATCGGCGACGGGGCCCGGGGCAGGGAACTGGCCGAGGCCGAATGCATGCGCGCGGCGGCGTGGGGTGCGCCGACCCCGCATGGGCGGGCACTGCGGGTGCTCGGCGAGCTGACCCCGGAGCCCGAGGGTGTGGAGCTGCTGCGGGACGCCGTCGCCGTCCTGGAGGGCGCGGCCAATCGCGGGGAGCTCGCTCTCGCCCTTCTCGCGCTGGGCACGCGGCTGCGCGAGCGCAGGGATCCGGAGGCCGCCCGGCTGCTCCGGCGCTGCGCCGAGCTCGCGGCGGAACTCGGCGACGCGGGCCTCGCCGAGCGGGCCGGACGACCCGTCGGCCGCGGCGGGCTCACCAAGGCCGAGGAACGGGTGCTGCGGCTGGCCGGACCGCATACGAACCGTGAGATCGCGGACTTTCTCGGGGTGAGCGTGCGCGCGGTCGAGAAGCACCTGACGAACGGCTACCGCAAGCTCGGCGTCCGGTCCAGGAGCGAGCTCGCCGGCCGCATCGGCGACTGGTCAGGGCCCGCGGACCCGCCGGACCGGACCGCGCCCTGAGCCCCTATTGGTTGGATCACCCGTACCACGGCGCGCGGGGCGGGTGGCGCGCACCGAACCATCGGCGCGCGGATACCACGGTCTTAGGGCCCGCGGATTGACGCGAATTCCGGCCCAGACCTAATCTGCGATGCATGGAACGGCGATCTCGGGACAGATTTCATGTCAACGTTTGAGGATACGTATTCGCCGTGCCGAGCGGACGTTCATCGAGTTGATTTCGGCGGGATTCCCGCGGTGCCGCGCCTGTTCAGACCGACCGTCTCGGCCGAAGAGGATGGAATCCTCGACCCGGAATTCCGCATTCTCGACGCGAGTCGCGAGTTCCTGGGTCATTTCGCGGCCACCCGGGCCGATGTGATCGGCCGTCAGCTCCCCGCATTGTTCTGCCCGCCGGTGAGCGATCGGCTGCGCGCGGCCCTGACGGACCTGGCCGCCGACCGGTACAGCTGGGTGAGCGAGCGCCTCGACGCGGCCGGCCACGCCGTGCCCGCCCCGGTCCGCCTGGTCATCCGCCGGGCGCCCGAACCGAGCCCGAGTCGGGCGCTGGTGCTCAAGCTCGAGCGTCCGGCCGCCGCCCGCCCGGCCCTCAGCGCTCTGGCCGCGCGGGTGCTGGAGGGCGTCGCGGCCGGCGATTCCTCCGCGCGGCTGGCGACCCGGCTGCACCTGAGCCGCCAGGGCGTCGAGTACCACGTGACCGCGCTGCTGCGGCGGCTGGACGCGCCCAACCGGGCCTGCCTCGTCTCGCGGGCCTACGCGATGGGCGTGCTGCGCTCTGACTGCTGGCCGCCGCGCGTGACGGACGAATGGGTGTCCTGATACGTCAGCTCAATCGTGCGTGATCGCGACGAGGCCGGATTGGTAGGCGATCACCACGAGCTGCGCCCGATCGCGGGCGTTGAGCTTCGCCATGGCCCGATGGACGTGCGTACGCGCGGTGTACGGGCTGACGAACAACTGCTCGGCGATCTCCTCGTTGGACAGACCATGAGCGGCCAGCGCGACGGCCTCGCGTTCCCGGGCGGCCAGGCCGTCGGTGCCGGGCATCCGGATGTCCATGACCACGAGGTCCGGCCGGTGCGCGCGGGTGAGTTCGACGGCGTGCGCGCCGTCCGCGGCCTCGCCGACCACTTTGATGTCAGGGCACGAATCAAGCAGCATCCGGAAGGTCTGGCGCAGCAGCGCCTGGTCGTCGGCGAGCAGAACGCGGATGGTCATGGCGGCGGGCTTTCCGGGTTCGATGGGTGGCAGCCGGGCCGGCCGCTCCGCGCTGGGAACGGCCGGCCCGGCGGGGCGTGATCAGACGGCCGAGGACGCGCGGGCGTCCGCTTCCTGGTTCTGCTCCTGCTCTTGCCTGGCGGCCTGCGCGTTGAGTTCGGCGGTGCGCCGGGTCAGCGCCTCGCCCTCGATGTCGACGCGCGGCAGGATCCGGTCGACCCAGCGCGGCAGGCGCCAGGCGCTCTCGCCGAGCAGCGCGAGAACGGCCGGGACGAGCGTCATCCGCACGATGAAGGCGTCGAACAGGACCGCGATGGCCAGCCCGAAGCCGATCATCTTGATCAGCGAGTTGTCCGCGCCGATGAACCCGGAGAACACCGCCGTCATGATCAGGGCCGCGGCCGTGACCACCCGCGCGCTGCTGCGGAACCCCGAGGTGATCGCGGTGCGGGCGTCGGCTCCGTGCGCGTGCGCCTCGCGGACCCGGGAGACGAGGAAGACCTCGTAGTCCATCGCCAGTCCGAAGATGATCCCGACCATGAAGATCGGCATCAGGGTCATGATCGGCCCGGTCTGGTGCACGCCGAGCAGGCTCGCGGCCCAGCCCCACTGGAAGACCGCGACCACCGCGCCGATGGCGGCGAGCACGGAGAGCAGGAAGCCGAGGGCGGCCTTGACCGGGACGAGCGCGGAGCGGAACACGAACAGCAGCAGCACGATCGCAAGGCCGATGACCACGATGAGGTAGGGCAGCAGCGCGTGCTGGACCTTCGTCCCCGAGTCGATGTCGCTGGCCGTCGCGCCGGTGACCATGAAGGTCGCGCCGGTCTCGCTCCGCAGCGCCGTCCGTTCGGCCCGGATCGCGTTGACCAGATCCACGGTCCTCTCGTCGCTCGGCCCGGTGGACGGGACCGCGGTGAACACGGCGACGCTGCCCGCCGCGTCGTAGTGCGCCGGGGACACGGAGACCACGCCCTTGGTCGCGGCGATCCCGCTGGTGACGGCCTCGATGGCGGTCCTCGGATCCTTCGCGTTCTCAGCGTCGACGACGATGGTCAACGGGCCGTTGAAGCCGGGTCCGAAGGCCTTCTCGATCGCGGCTCTCTCCGGCGCGGCATTGACCGTCTCGCCGTTCTGGGCTACGAACACCAGTTGAGCGCTGGCTCCTCCAGAGCCGCTGCCGGGGAAATGCTCGCCGATGGCGATCAATATGCCGATCCACGCGGCGACGGCGAACCATCGTCGCAGGAACGCCGCGCGGCCGATCCAGGCCAGGAATGTAGCCATGAAAAGAAATACTCCATCCAGAAGATTCAGTGAATGTTTTCGGTCGTTTTACTCAGATGGCTCTGGCCGGAGGTTTCCCCGCTACCCGGCCGACAGCAGCCCGCAGGCGGTGTCCGGGTCGTAGGTCGTCGGCAGGCTCTGCACCAGCCTCGGGGCACCCTGCGCGAACCAGTCGGTCTCGGCGTTGGCCGGGTCGCAGTACGTGGCGGGCGCGTAGTCGAAGCCTGCGATCCAGATCGGCAGGCCTAGCACCAGCCCGCCGGTGATCGTCTGCCACTGGGTCTTAACCGAATAGACGCCGACCTGCTTGCCCTGCTCCTGCAGCGCGGCGACGGTGGCGAGGATGACGGTCGAGTTGAGCTTCGGATCGCAGACCCAGAAGTTCGCCTCGTAGCAGTCCGCGCCGGTCGGGTCGATGCTCGTGGCGGAGGGCAGTTCGACGTCGAGCCACCACTGCGGGCTCGTGGCCCCCTGCGAGTCGGCGTACTGGACGTCGGCATACGCGGCGTTGTAGCCCCAGTTGTACGACTGGCACGCGTAATCCGTGGCGGTGCAGTCGCCCGCCGGGCCGTGGTAGGCGTACTCGAGGACATGGGCCGAGGACCAGCCGACCGGCGAGTCCAGCACCATGTACTGCGCGCGCTGCGAGGCCGCCGACGCCCAGTCGGCTTCCTGCCGCAGGCACGGGTTCTGGCTGAACGGGTGCCCGTCGTCCACCCCGACGATCGCGATCGACGAACTCGCCGGCATCGCTCCGCCGCACTGCGGCCAGGAGATGTCGTAACCGGTGGGAGTTTCGGTCGCGCCCAGGCCCGGGGCGCTGGGCGCCGCGGACGCGACTGCCGCAGTCCCCGCCGCCGCGGTGATCTCCATCGACGAGCCGCCGGCCGACCCGCATACGTCGTCGAACCAGAGGTATTGACGGTCAGGGTATTGCTACCGAGTTCGATCGCGCTGCCCGCGACCCCGGACACCTGCCTCACGCTGCCTGCTGCTCCGGAGCCCGCCGAAGCGGGGATTTCGATTCAAGTCCTTGTTTCACTCTCGTCAATACGGGGCGGCGGTCGATTCTCGGATGACGAGCGTCGGGCGCAGCAGGATCTCCTCGTGCGTGTGTCCTGGGCGCGACTCGTCCAGCAGCAGGTCGGCCGCGGCGCGTCCGAGCTGGTACTTGGGTTGGCGCACGGTGGTCAGCGCCGGCGCCAGGTCGGCCGTGAACTGCACGTCGTCGTATCCGACCACGGAGACCCGGCCGGGGACGGCGAGGCCGAGGCGGCGCAGGCCCCGCAGCACGCCGAGCGCGGCGATGTCGTTGAAGCAGAGCACTGCGGTCGGCGGGTTCGGGGCGGCCAGCAGGGCGTCGACCGCGGCGTCGGCGTTGCGGGCTATGTCGTTCGGCGCGAGTTCGACCTCGACCAGCGCTTCGGCCGGGTCGAGGCCCTCGGCGCGCAGCGCCTGCCGGATGCCCTCGCAACGCTGCGCGGATTGCCATGCGCCCACAGAGCTGCGCAGGAACGCCAAGCGGCGGTGGCCGAGCTCGAGGACGTGCCGCGCCGCGAGCCGGCCGCCGAGCACGTTGTCGACGGTGACCGCGCACAGGGCGGCGTGCTCCTGCGGATGGTCCAGCAGAACGACCGGGGTTCCCCGCTTCGCCAGGCCGGTCAACTGGTCGAGCCGGGCGCCGGTCGGCGCGACCAGCGCTCCGCGCACCCCGTGTTCCTCGAGCACCCGCAGGTGCCGCGCCTCCTTGGCGACCAGCGCGTCGGTGCTGCAGAGCATCAGCATGCAGCCGGCCTCGCTGACGCGGTCCTCGATGCCCCGGCTCACCTCGCTGTAGAACGGGTTGGCCAGGTCGAGCACCACCGCGCCGACGACCGCGCTCGGGATGCCGCGCAACTGCCGCGCGGCGCCGTTGCGCACGAACCCGACCTGCGCCATGGCCGCCTCCACCCGCTGCCGGGTCTCCGGCGACACGACGGCGGGGGTGTTGAGCACGTTGCTCACGGTCGCCGTCGAAACCCCGGCTATCTCGGCGACCTGGCGCATGCCTGCCCGCCGGGGCGATTCGCCTGCTGCCACGCTCGCCGTCCTCTCCTTCTGCCGCTCCGCGCGAGGAATCGCCAGCCGAACGATAGCCGTTGGCGAGCACTGCTCTCAGGTCGTGGGGAACCAGTCGACCATGTCGCGGTAGACGTCGGCGGGTGCGTCGTCATGGCCGAGCCACTCCCCGGGGCCTACGCGCTCCTGCCACGCCAGGTGGAGCTCGGTGATGGCTCCCACGAAGTCCGCGGCGAGGGCCGCCGCCTCGTGCAGGTCCTGGTCGGTGGTCTGTGAGCTCGAGCCGACGATCTGGCCGCGCACCTCGGCGGAATGGCCGTAGCGGAAGTTGCCGTCGCCGCACAGGTGCGGATCGACCAGGACCGCCTCGCCGTAGTTGCGGCCGAGGCGCCGGTGTCCGGCCGCCTTGGCCGCCGCGTTGGGCAGGAACGCGGCAGCGCCCTCTCCTACGGCGACGACGCCCAGGACCGCGTCCGGGTCGGAGACGGACGCGCTCACGGTGGGATCCAGCAGGACAAACCCCATACATGCGCGCTCGTATACGCCGCGAGGCGCTCGCTGCGGGTCCGCGGTGTGGTTGCGCCAGATGCTCGAGGCCCGCCGCAAGCCCAGTTCCAGCAACAACCCGTCGAACTGCTCCGCGCCCATCAGATACGAGTACGGGTTGCGTCGGTGCGCGACGCGCACCGAGAGCCCGTCCGACGAGAGTGCCTCGCGGAATCCCTCCGTGGCCCGCGCCACCGGTTGCCCGGTCACCAGCGCTGTCCGATCGAGTCGGCGATCAGCTCGTCATAGATCTCGTGCACGGCGATGAGCACTTCGTCCGAGAGCGGCGGGATCTCGGCCGCGGCGGCGTTGGCGACCGCCTGGATCGGGCGCCGGGCGCCGGGGATCACGACGCTGACGCCGGGCTGGTCGACGATCCAGCGCAGGGCGAACTGGGCCATCGTGGCGCCCGCCGGGACCAGCGGGACCAGGCGGCGCACCGCCGCGAGGCCGGTGGCGAAGTCGACCCCTGAGAACGTCTCGCCGACGTCGAACGCCTCGCCGTTCCGGTTGTAGTGGCGATGGTCGTTCTCCGCGAAGACCGTGCGCTCGTCGTACCTGCCGGACAGCAGGCCGCTGGCCAGCGGTACTCGCGCGATGATGCCGACCCCGGCCTCCCGCGCCGCGGGCAGCACGTCCGCGAGCGGTCCAAGACGCAGCATGTTCAAGATCAGCTGAATGCTTCCGACGCCGGGTCGGGCGATCGCCGCGAGCGCCTCCGCGCGGGTCTCCACGCTGACGCCGTACGCCGCGATACGGTCCTCGGCGACCAGGGTGTCAAGCGCGTCGAAGACCTCATTGCTCGAATACACGGCCCGGGGCGGGCAGTGCAGCTGGACCAGATCGAGCCTGTCCACGCCCAGATTCGCCCGCGAGCGGTCGGTCCACGCGCGGAAGTTGTCCAGCGTGTAGATCCCGGGGTCCTGCGGCATGACCCGGCGCCCCATCTTCGTCGCGACGGTGATCTCCTCACCCGGGTGCGACTTGAGGAACCTGCCGATCAACTGCTCGCTGCGCCCGTCGCCGTAGGCATCGGCGCTGTCCAGGAACGAGACTCCCACGTTCACCGCCGCCGCCAGTGTCGCCAGCGCGTCCTCCTCGGCCACCTCGCCCCAGTCGGCGCCCAGCTGCCATGTCCCGAGGCCGATCACTCCGATCAGGCGACCGGTACTGCCGAGAAACCGCTTCTCCATCGGTAATCCCTCCCTCGCCGCTCGCGCTGGCGATTGGAACGTTTAACCCTCGCTGCGAGCCATTCTTGACACCCCTTCAGCTCAGAGTCAAGGGCCGTCCGGGGAGCCCCAGCCGCATGTGGGGTCGCCGACATGACCACCTCGCAAGGTGCTGCGAAAGCGGATGTTTTTGAAACGTGCCAAAAGTTTCGGTGGCAGTCAGGGGCTGTTGGCCATCGGGGTGAAGCGCGTCGGCATGTCAGAACTCCTCATTCCTCAGGCAGGTTTGGCTGTTCCGGGTGGCCTCGGCGTGCCGCAGGATGGACGCGACGATGTCGACGCCGCGGTCCACCAGCGAGGGGACGCCGAAGGTGAAGAACAGCGAGCCCGCGCCGATATCGCCGAGACCGTAGAGCCGCGGATCGGGGTCGCCGCCGGTGACGAGCGCGCTCGTGGAGCGGGCGAGGCGCAGCCCGCCGTACGGGTGCAGGCGCGCGGCGTGGCCGCGGATCAGCGTGGACACCAGCGGCCGGGCGGCGGCCGGAATCCGGCCCCGGCCCGTGCTCACCGCGTTGACGACCCGGTCCGCGCGGCGCTTCGCACCGTCCGCGCAGGTGATCTCGAAGCCGCCGCCGGAGTGCGGCGCGATCCGCCGAAGACCCGGGCGCAGCTCCAGCCTGCCCTCGCCGATCAGCCCGAGCAGCACCGCGGCGGCGGCCGGCGGCATCGGACCGCACAGGCTCATCACGGTGCGGCAGTGGCGCCGCAGGACCGTGACTTGATCCTGCTCGCGCAGCCGCGGCCAGACATCGGGGCCGATCTCCGGAATCGCGCGCTGGAGGATGCGCAGGCCCAGGTCCGCGGAGTCGACCTCGGCGAATTGCCGTCGCAGGCGTTGCACCGGAGGCTCGCTGTCCGGTGCGGCGAGCTCGCGGTGCAGCGCGGAAGGATCCGCGTCGGCGTCCTCGAGTTCGGCTCTCACGAGAGCTGCGATGTCCTCGATCGACAGTTCCGGGTGCCGCCCGCTGAGCAGACGGACGCGGTCCCGGGTGAGATGCCGCAGCTTCAGCTCGGCCGGCTGCTGGCGAACACTGGGCAGCACGCCCCGCCGGGAGAGCAGGCTGATGCGTCCGAGGTGTCCGTACGCGGCCAGGTAGAGGACGACGTCGACGGCGGTGAGGCCGCTGCCGATGACGGCGACGTCGTCGCGCTCGTCGATGTCGCGAAGCTCGCGGGACGCCGGATACGGGTCCGCGACGAAGCCGGGAACCGAGGTGAGTCCGTAGACGTCCTCGGGGCCGGCGCCGCCCACGCACAGCACCACGTAGTCGAATCGGCGCGCCCGGCTGCCCGCGGTGCTCAGCTCGACGTGGTTGGCGCCCCTTCGCCCGGCCGTGACCCCGGCGCCGACAAGGTCGACCCGCCAGCCCTTGTGGCGCAGCTCGCTCAGCGCGGAATACGCGGTCTGCTCAAGGTATTGGCCGTAAACGGTGCGTGGCGCGAATCGCGCGCCGGAGTAGACGTCGACGCTTCCGCCGACCAGGGCGACGCGCTCGCGGGTGTCGAGCCAGCGCTCGAAGTGATGCGGATCGTTCGCCCGGACGGACATCTCCCCGGGCGTCGTGTTTACTTTCAATACCTTGCTGTCAATCTGATACGCGCGCCCGCGCCAGAGGTCGGCGGAAGGTTCGAACACTGTGACGCGGCCCCCGGTGACCGCGGCTTGGGCCAGCGCGTCGAGGAGGCAGACCGCGGAAGCCCCGCCCCCGACCACACCGATCGATATGCCGGGCATCGGTTCGGTCTCCCTTCGGTGTGAAAGAAAGGCTTTTCGACCATGGCCTGGATAGGGCCCTGATACGGCCGGCAAGGCTGGGCTGCGCTCACCGCGCGCCAAGTTCGCGGTGAGCGCGGCCCAGCAAACGGATACGGCCGATCGGTTTAGTTGGTGTTCTTCCAGTAGTCGGCGAAGGTGCCGCCGGAGAGCCCGCCGGGCTGGGCCCGGGTGTCGTTGTTGCCGGTCATGATGATCTCGTTCGGCGAGTAGTCGGCGAGCGCGTTGCCGTCCGCCTCGGAGTTCTGGAAGGTGACGTAGCCGAAGTTGGCCAGTGGGAGGATCGAGCCGTCGTACGGGGCTTCGGCGATGACCTCGGCCGAGTCGTTCTGGAAGCCGGAGGAGCCGTTTTCCGTGGTGGAGTGGCTCCAGCCCCGGGACGAGTCGCTGAGAGACATGGTGAAAGTGCCGTTGCCGTTGTACTTGACGCTCGCGGTGATGTAGTCGCCGGGGTCGAGGGTGCTGTAGTAGGGGGTCTCGGAGGCCGGCAGGACCTCCCACCAGTCGTTGTACTCGGCCTGGCCGTTGACGCAGTCGGCCTCGGTGCCGGTCTGCTCGAGGGCGGAGTTGCTGTATCCGTCGAGGCCGACCCAGAAGGCCGAGTCCGTGTTCGCGTCTCCCGAGCAGTTGACGCTCGGCTGCACCCAGGACGCGGAGACGGAGGTGAACTTGCCGGAGCCGCCGGTCGCCGCGTAGCCGGACCAGTTGCCGGAGGTCACGGTGCCGTTCCGGGTGGCCAGGGAGTGCAGGCCGTGGGTCACGTGGTGCGCGGACGCGCCGCTGATCTGCATCGGCGCGGCGGTGAGCGCGGGCGCGGCGGCGAGCGCGGAGGGCGCGGCGAACAGCGCGGTGGCGCCGGCCACGCCGAGCGAGGCTATGCGGACGAAAGGCCTGGGGGGCATGTGGGTTTCTCCCTTTGGTGGGTGGTCAAGGGGGTTGGCGGCCGGACGACGAGGACGCGTCGCCCGGTGCGCACGGCGGACCGCGCCGAAGTGGCTGGGTAATCGGTGCGGTGAGGGAAATCCTGCGGGCGGCGAGTCGGACCCGACAAGGGCTTCGGCGCCGTATAGTCTTAAGCGAGCCGCCGGTCTGTGCGGAATATTCGGGATATAGCAGGCCACTAAGGCGGAACTCGGTAACGCGGAGTCTTGTCCTGCGCCCGAATTGGAGATCGACGTAAGGTCGCGATCGTGGGAACTTCTAGGGAAAGTTCTACATCGCTCAATGGGCGATGTCGGGTACGTTGCTCGTCGAGTGAGGCCGCGTGAATACGAGAGGATCGTCCGCGATGCACCCGAATCAGGTGGAGCCCGCGGCGGTCCGGAGAGGGTCGGGCGACGCGGAGCGGGCGCAGGCCCGGCTGGCCGAGCTCCTGCGGACCGGCCCGTTCGAGGAGGCCTTGCGCGCGGCGGTCGCGGCGAGCGGTCTGAGCCTCGACCGGATCCAGGACCGGCTCAAGCGGCGCGGCTCTCGGATCTCGGTGGCCACCCTCAGTTTCTGGCAGTCCGGGCGCTACCGGCCGGAGCGTCCCGCCTCGCTGCTGGTGCTCGCCGAACTCGAGGAGGTCCTCGGGGTTCCGCCGGAATCGCTGTCCGCGCTGCTCGGTCCGCCGCGCCCGCGCGGACGGCCGCTGGTGACGACCGATGGCCGGGGCCTCGAGGCGAGCTCGGGGTTCGGCGTCACGGACATGGCCTCGACGCTGAACCAGGTGAACACGCAGTGGGACGACGTGCTGACCCGGCTCAGCACGCACTGCCGCCTCGAGTTGGACGAGCACGGCCGGGAGCGCCGGATGTACAACCGCCGGCTGCTGCGGGCCGAGGCGGACGGGCCTGACCGCTGGATCACCGGCTACCAGATCTCCGGCATGCAGAGCGAAGGCCCCGGCCTGCTGCCGAGGCTGCACGTGGAGCCGCCGCACCGGATCGGCAAGGTGATCGAGAACCGTGACAACGGACTGCTGATCTCCGAGATCCTGTTCGACCGGCCGCTCGGCCGCGGCGATATCGTCGCCCTCGAATACACCCACGAGCCGCGCACCCCGCCCCCGTACTCGACGATCATGCAGACCGCGCTGCACGCGCCGGTGCGCGAGTACCTGATGGAAGTCCGCTTCGACCCGTCCGCGCTGCCCGGGTCCTGCTACTCGTTCCGTACCGCGGATCTCGACCCCGAGTCGAGGCCGCAGGAGCGATTGCTGCGGCCGGACGCGATCGGATCCGTGCTGGCCGTCGCCTTGTCGGTCGGTCCCTGTCGCTTGGGAATCCGTTGGGACTGGGGCTCCGACTCCGCGGGCAACGGCATTGGTTCCTGACATCAGAACAGAGCGCTGAGACGGCGGCGGTGTGCGGGACGATCGTGCGGGGTCGTCTCGCACACCGCTGGTTTATCCGGGAAGTGCGGTCCCGGACGTTCGT
>Ga0302314_10003527_pt1 | contig 28796 bp, 27 predicted proteins | sample III_Palsa_N2_3_FD_200533 | JGI IMG/M metagenome (GOLD analysis project Ga0302314, IMG submission 200533) | Peat permafrost microbial communities from Stordalen Mire near Abisko, Sweden - III_Palsa_N2_3 | ecosystem: Environmental > Terrestrial > Soil > Palsa > Peat permafrost | place: Sweden...
TATGGGGCTGGTGATTAGGGATGCCTGCCAGGGGCAAGGCAAGCAGTTCTTTTTTTCAAAAAAGAACTGCTCGCTTCCTGGCACATCGCGGCAAAGCAATCTCCCGCCTAGCCCCCGCGCAGCAGCGCCACTGTTTCCTCGTCAGTCAGTTGATGGAAATCATCATAGAACATGCCGACGGCGCGGAAAGAGCGGGCCGGATGCAGGCAAATGATTTCATCAGCATCGGCCTTGAGCGCCGCGAGCACGTCCGCCGGGGCCACGGGCACCGCCAGGACGGTTTTTGCGGCACCCTGGCGCCTCATCGCGGCCAGTGCCGCGCGCGCGGTGGCGCCGGTCGCCAGCCCGTCATCCACCACGATGGCGGTGCGGCCCGCAGGATCTATCCGCGCGCGTCCGCCAAGAAACCGCGCACGCCGGCGTTCAATTTCCGCCAGCTCATGTTGCCTGGTCCGCTCAATGAAGCCTTTCCCGGCATGCGATAGCTGCCGCACGTCCTCGTTTATCACCATATGCGGGCTCTCACCCTCCACCACCGCGCCAAGCGCCAGTTCCGGGGCACCCGGCGCACCGATCTTGCGCACCAGGATCAGGTCGAGCGGCGCATGGAGCGCCCGCGCGATTTCCAGTGCCACCGGCACGCCGCCCCGCGGCAACGCGTAGATAACGGGGCGATCGAACCGGCTTGCGGCGAGGCGCGACGCAAGCCGGCGCCCGGCATCGGCCCGGTCAGCAAAATGATGTCGCGGCAAGGTGTCCATCGCGTGAGCCTCGCGCTTCGCAGCCCGCGTGCAGTGATATGGCGCAACCGCCGCCGCGGGTAGCACAGCTTTGCACAAATTGGCGCGAACGCGCGCCATGTTTTTCCTCAAGCCGTTCTTTTTGGAAAAAAAGAACCGAAAGACTTTCGATCCTTACGGTGCGCGTTAGATCCAACGCGCGTGCCAGTAAGCAAAAGGCAGACGCGCGTGACAGGACGGCGTGGACCGGCCTGCAGTGGCCATTGTTGCAGGTTTTGATGGGTTCATGCCATACTGAAATAAAATCAGGATCCATGAAGGCACGGACATGACCGGCACGATGAAACCTCTCCTGTGCACGACACTCGCCCTGGCGGGCTTGATCGCGATCACGACCTTAGCGGCGGCGCAGCCGGGCTTGCAGAACGAGAATTTCTTCACGCCCGTGCCACGCGACTTCAAGGTGGCATTCACGAAATCAACGCCCGGCTTGATGATGATGGAAATGGTTCCCCGCGCCGAGACGGCGCAGAATTGGAGCGAAATGGTTACGATACAAACGTTCCTGGGGCTGCGTTCCAAGCCGGCCGCGGGTTTCTTGAACAACATGGGTGCCTTGTGGCAGCGCCAATGCCCTGGGTTTACCCACGGGCCGGTCTTCAATGGCGTGTCGAATGGCTACCCGGTATCGATGGTGCTGCTGACGTGTTCACGCGACCCGATCACCGGCAAGCCGGAAACGACGATGTTCCGCGCGATAAGCGGGGCGGATAGTTTTTATGTCGCGCAATATGCCTTCGGCTACGCCGCCGGCCCGGACAATATCCGGAAGGCGGCCGGCTACCTTGCAACGGTCAAAGCCTGCGATACGCGCTCGCCCGACCATCCTTGCGCCAACGCGTTCGCGGTGTCGCCTCAGGCCCGCTAAAGTACCTTGGCGCGATGGCGATTGACGCGCAATACAGCGAAGGCAAGCAGTTCTTTTTTGCAAAAAGAACCAAAAAACTTTTGCTTATAAGATGCGCGCGCTGCGGCAACGCGCGCACCAATGGACAAAAGTTTTTGCTTCTTTTTTCAAAAAGAAGCGCTTTACTGCGCTGTCTGCGTTAGCCTCAATGCGCATTGGTATTAGACCAGCTTGCGGCCCTTGGCGCGCCACGTGCCCACCCAGCCGAGCAGGCCGGCGGCCATGAGCGCGAACGAGGCGGGTTCGGGGACGGGGGTGGTGTCGGTAATGGCGACGCCGGCGACTTCGTTGCCGAGAGAGGTTTCGCCGCTGATGTCCTGAGCGGCGAAGCTTAGTATCTCCGACGTGTCGGTAGCGACGAAGCTGTAGGTTTCGGTGTTCCATACGGACACGCCGGAGGACAGGGCGCCGAGCTCCACGCCACCCACCAGAACGTCCATACCTTGCACGCCGCCGACGTTGCGGCCGCCATAGCCGAAGGTGAGCGTGTAGGTGTCACCGACATTGAAGCCCGACACGTCCTGGTAGACCGTATCCACCGCGTTGGCGTTGACTTCCAGGTTCACGCAGTTGGCGGTGTAGCAGCTCAGGCCGTAGGCGCTGCTGGGGTTGACCTCCACACTATCCGGCGTGTTGGGGATGCCAGTGACGAAGGCGGTCCAATCCGCGGCGCCTTGAGAGAAGTCGCCATTCTGCACCAGGTTCTGCGCCATGGCACCGCTGCTGAGGGCGAGACCGCCGGCGAGAGAGGCGGCGAAAAATATGCGGTTCATGGTTCAGTTCCAGACGGCATTTGGTGGTGCCGAGCGGTGCGGGCCCGGCATGACGTTATTGGTCTAGCTAGTGACCAGCGCACGTACCCGCAAGGCAAATCGATGCGGGCGGCAAGAATGCTGCCATGCCACGTGCACGCAACGATATCTGTGCAACCGGGGCTAGTGCCGCGGGCGAAATGGCGGCATTTAGGGTGGTGCCTCGACCGCCCGGTGGGGTGCGCCGTTACGCCTTACCTGGTTATTGTAAGTTGGTCTGCAGAGTTCCCGCAGGCAGTGGATGGCATGGTGGACGAACCCGATCAGCGGCTACTGCCGCTCATTGAGCAGGCGCTGAGCAAGCCGGGACGGTTTCCCGTCATGCCGGCGGGGCTGTGGACGCTCTATTCGGCGGAGTTCGACGCCGAGCGGCGGCCACATAACAGGGCAATGGTACTGCTATTCACCGCCCTGCTGGACCTTTTCATTCTGCCGGAATTCTTCTCCGAGCCGAACATGGTGCCGTATTCGTGCCTGCTGCGGCTGGTGCTCTATACGCCGTGCGTTGTTCTGTTCGTGGCGCTGGATCGGCAGGGCCGGCTGAAGCGCCATTACGAGGCCTGGTTGCTGGCGCTGGCCGTAACACCCTGCATTATCGCGGCGTTGCTGTGCCTGCGCACCGTTTCCGTGGATGCTCTGGCCAATGTGCGGGCCATGCCGCTGATCCTGATTTTCACGGGCCTCGTCTGGCGCATGCGGTTTCGGACCACGGTTATTAACGCTGTTCTGTCGGCGTCCATCCTGATTTTCGGCGTGGTCATGACGCCGGTGGTGCCGCGGGGGGAACTGGCCTCGCTGATTATCACCAACCTCTCCGCCGGCTTTCTGATCATCGTGTTCGCGCGCCGGCTGGAATGGCGCGACCGGCGAGTGTTCTTGCTGAACACCCATGAAAGGATGCGGCGCAGTTTGGTAACGGCGCAAAACAATGCCCTGTTGCTGGACGTGCTGACCGATCCCCTCACCGGCCTGGCCAATCGCCGCTGTTTCGACGAGGCGTTATCGGCCGTATGGCTGGAATCGATGCGCGCGCGGCAGCCCATCAGCCTGATCATGATCGATGTGGATCATTTCAAGGCGTTCAACGACCATTACGGCCATATGGGCGGGGATGAATGCCTGCAGCGCGTGGCGCAGCATTTGCGCAACGCAATGCGGGCCATGGACGTAATGGCGCGATATGGCGGCGAGGAGTTCGCGGCCATATTGCCGGGTGCCGGGCTGGAAACGGCGGCCGCGGTGGCGGAGAGGATGCGCGTATTGGTGGCCGAAATGGGGTTGCCGAATGCGGGCGCCGGGACGGAGGCCATCGTGACGATCAGCCTGGGCGTCAGCCACGCCATGCCGTCCGACCCGCAAGGGGCGCAGAGGCTGCTGGAAGCGGCGGATCGTAATTTATATGCCGCCAAGCGCGGCGGGCGGAACCTGGTGGCCGTGTGCGACAGCCCGGCTGGGGTAAACTGAACCAAAGAAGCAAGAAAGCGCTTCTTTTTGAAAAAAGAAGCAAAAACTTTTGCAAATTGGGACGCGCGTTGGACCCACCGCGCGCCTTAAAGATCAAAAGTTTTTTGGTTCTTTTTTGTAAAAAAGAACTGCTTGCTTATGTGAGTCACCCGCAATGCGGATTGGTATTATTGCGAAATAGCCGGCTCGGCGATCCGCGGCGCGGGTGCATCGGCCACGGCATCCCGCAGGAAGGCCCCCGCCAGCTTCAGGGATTCCCGCGCTTCGGGAACAAAGCTTTGGGCGAGCTGCCAAACATGCGGGACCACGGGCCATACGCGTAGATCCACGCGTACGCCGGCTTTGGCGGCGGCCTCGGCGAGGCGACGGGAGTCGTCGAGCAGGATTTCGCGGGCGCCGACATGGATCAGCAAAGGCGGCAAGTTCTGGAAGTCGCCATAATGGGGCGAAATGTAGGGCACGCGCGGGTCGGTGGTACCCGCATAGAAGGCGGCACCGGTGAGTAGGCCGGGGCCCCAAAGCAGGGCGTCGCGGCGCTGGTTGGTGATGACGCTGGCGCCGGTGCCGGCGAGGTCGGTCCACGGGGAGAACAGGCAGGCGGCGGCGGGAAGGGTTTTGCGGCTGTCGCGCAGTTTCAGCAGCAGGGCCAGGGCCAGGCCGCCGCCGGCTGAGTCGCCAGCGACCGTCATACGGGAGGCAAGACGGCCATCCTGCTGCAGGGCGTCCCACACGGCGAGTGCGTCTTGCAGGGCAGCGGGGAATGGGTGTTCGGGGGCCAGGCGGTAATCGGGCACGAAGACGGCGAAACCGGCTTTGGCGAAACTGGCGGTGATGGGGCGGTGGGTGCGCGGCGAACAAGCGAAATAGCCGCCGCCGTGCAGATAGAGCAGTGTGGGTGCGTTCGGGCCGGTGCCTTCTGCGATCGCCCATTCGCCGGGCACGCCGCCGAGGACGGTTGCCTGGAACGATACGCCGGATGGCGTGGGCAGCGGTCGGTTGCCGCCGCTCATGGCCGCGCGCACGGCGGCTAGTTCCGGGCTTTTCTTTAGGCGCCGCTTGATGGTGAGGCGGCAGAGAAGATCGAGCGCGTGGGCCTGCCAGCTTGCCATAGTGAGTGTTCCTGAGCTTGTGCGGGGGCGGCGTATTTTTGCATTTTATTGAATCGAAGGAGGAAGACCTGGGGGGACAAGCTTTGTCCCCCCAGCCTTCCTGTCGCCATTTCCACATGAACCGAATCGGCTCTATCGCGTGGACGCCATTGCGGCAGCGACGTTACCCTTGGCTGCATTTTTGCCGGCGCCTACACGCTTGGCGATGCGCTTCCAGTAGGTGCTGGGGAAGATACGCTGGAGGCGATCCAGCATGCGGGCGTCGCTACCGATCAGCAGGCGGGGGGCGCGGGTTTCGATGGCGCGGGCGATTTGCTCGGCGGCGTCTTCCGGGCTGGTGCGCAGCAGCTTGTTGAACTCGGCGGTGGCTATGCGGGCTTCTTCCGGGTCGATGCCCTGGGACAGGCGGGCGTTGGTGGCGATGGCGGTGCGCACGCCGCCGGGGTGCACGACGGTGAGGGTGACGTTGCTGTCGGCGGCGAGCTCGTGGCGCAGCGATTCCGAAAAGCCGCGAATGGCGAATTTGGCGGCGCAGTAGGCGGCCTGGCCGGGCGGGGCGACGATGCCGAAGACGCTGGAGATGTTGACGATGTGGGCGGTGGGCTCGCGCTTCAGGGCGTAGAGGAAGGCTTTCGTTAGGCGCACCGGGGCCCAGAAATTGATGTTCATGACCCAGGCGAAATCGTCCATCGCCACCTGGTCGAAATTGCCCATCAGGGCGACGCCGGCATTGTTGACCAGAACCGTGATGGATGTGTGCTCGGCCAGCACGGCTTCCGGGAGGGCGGCCAGGGCGTCGGCATCCGTGACGTCGAGCACGTGTTCGCTGACTTTTACGCCGTGCGCGCGGGCAATGGCGGCGGTGGCAGCGAGGCCCTGCGCATTGCGGTCGGCGAGTGCGAGGTTCATGCCGCGGGCGGCGAGGTTGGCGGCGAGGGCCGCGCCGATGCCGCTGGCGGCGCCGGTTACGACGGCGGTGCCGCCCTTGAATGGAAATGCCGCCATGCTGTCCCCTGCTCTTGCGGTGCCCCGACGGCGATCGCCGCGCGGGTTTTCCCCGCGGCGATGGCCGCGAAGGTTACCACTCCGCGGAACGCTCTTCCGCGCGTGTTGGATTTGTTCTAAGGTAAATACCTTAAACGCGGCAAGGGGTGACGCTTGGCGGTGAGGGCCGCGCGTATAGAACGGGTGAGCAAAAGCGGCACACGGGAGCGGGTGCTGCAGGTGGCGCTTGCGCTGTTCAACGAGCGGGGTGCCGACCGGGTGACGACGGCGGAGATCGCGCAGGCGGCCGGCATTAACGAGGGCAACCTCTACTACTACTTTCAGAAGAAAGAGCAGCTCGTGCTGGCGCTGTTCGAGTTCTTCGCGGCGGCCACGATCGCCGCCGCCGAGCTGGAACCAGCAGACCCGGCGGACCCCGCATCCTACGCATCCTATCAGCGCGGCTGGTTCGAGCTGATGTGGGAGTATCGATTCTTCTATCGCGATGGCGGCGCGTTGCGCGTGCTGGCGCCTTCGTTGCGCGATGCGCTGGCGGTGCTGAGCCGGCGCAGCCAGGCCGCGTTGCGCCATGTTTTCCTGTTGTTGCGCGCAAATGGTTTGATGCATGCTTCCGATAGCGAAATTGATGTGCTGATCGGCAATTTGTGGATCGTTTCGAGCTACTGGATGGATTTTCGGCTGGCCGATCGCGGCGGGCCGGTGACGCGCGAGGACTTGGCCTGGGGGTTGCGGCAGGTTGAGGCTTTGGCGGCGCCGTATTTCGATACAACGTTACGTCAAGAATAGCGGGTCACGCCCAAAACAAACGGGCGGCCGGCGTTCATTAGGGCGGGGTTGCATGCTGATTAGCGGACCCTCGATACATACCATTGCGCGTATTGCGTGATCCGCCGGGTAGCGTTTATCTTGCCGTCGTGCATCGTTTTATTACATTACAAGGCGACGCCTGCATACATATACAAACTAGGAGTTTATTGTGAACACAAGAACAATACTTCTTACGACCGCCGCCGCATGTTTTGCGGCCTGCAGCGCTTTGGCGGACGAGACGGTGGTCGTACGCAGCGGTCCGGTGAACGTGCAAGGCGTGGCGCCGAAATTCGCCGTCATCCGCCGAACGCCGGCCACGGCCCAACTGGCAGCGCCGGTGTTACTGCCGAAGACCTGGAAGTATAGTTTGAAAAACGCTGGCGCCACGTATACCGAAACCTTCATCGGGACGGCGCCCGGTGGCGGCCTTAGCACGACCATTCCAGTGTATATCGTGCCGATCAAGGTCGTGTATGGCACCACGTCCTACGATCCGACGGCGGTAACCGCCAACGGCGTCAGTGTCATTCAGAATGTGCTCAATTCGCCGATATTCGCGAAGTCGATCGACTATGTTCAGGGCAGCACGGATCTCGGCACCACGCAATATCTGGATGCGTTCCAGCGCGCGACACTTTGGGGTTCGGTGAAAAACCATCCGACGTATCACGTGTTGCTGACGACCACGGTGGAACCGGTGCAGACCGTGACGATTCCGGCGGCCAACGGCAAGATCATCAACGCGTTCGGCGCGACCAACCTGATCATGGCGAACATCAACACGTTCGACCCGCTGATCACGGCGAAGATCGCCGCGCTGAAAATTCCCAAAAACGCCCTGCCGCTGTTCATTACAACGCAGACCTATCTGTCGGAAAGCAATGCCACGGGCGGGTGCTGCATCGGTGGCTATCATAGCGTGAGCAGCATCGGCCAGCCTTACGCAGACTCGACCTACATTACCACCGCCGGCGCCTTCGCACAGAACGTTGGTGCGCTGAGCCATGAAATTGGCGAATGGATCGATGATCCCAACACCAACAACCCCGTGCCACCGGCCTGCGGCGCCGGGGCGGTTCTGGAAGTGGGCGATCCGCTGGAAAACAACGCCAATTACGGCGACTACGCTTATACGGTTGGCGGCGTAACCTGGGATCTCCAGGATCTGGCGTTGCTGCCCTACTTCGGCGCGCCAGCCAGCACGAGCGTCAATAAATGGTCCACCTTCCAGGGCGAGACATTGCCGTTCTGCTCGCAGGGCGGCTAAACGCGTGGCGTAACCGGCCGGCATGGCCTTTTGGCCGGGCCGGCCGGTGGCATCGCGCGGTTCATGCGGTGCCGTGGTGCCAGCATGGGACGATCCCCGGCGTGACCCCGCCGGCCTCCGGCCTGTGGCCAGGCGGCGGCCGCGGCGTATGCGTGGGCGATGCGCACCCGTAAAACGCAGCGTGGCGGCGACGGCGTTGCGCGACGCACAGATGGTGTTGAACCGGCGCGGCCATGACGCTTTCTTTGCGGTTTTTCTATTGTTGCGTTCAAGCGCCTTAATGCGCGCGAGGAATAACAAAATTGATGCTATATTCGGTAATTTTTCTTTCATTTTGAGCATTTGGACGAATTTTTCGGCGATGGCCTAGAGATCGCAGCAGGTTGGGGCGCTAATGGCGCGGTATTTCGATACAAGGTGTCGTTAAGAAGCGGACTCTCCTCGGCATGAACTGGGCCGCCGCTATTACTTACACAAGCGCTTCGATACTTTGGTGGCGCAAATCCAGTTTTGGATCTATAGGCGCCTTGACGCGCCTTTCGTACCGCAAACGCACGTAGATACTGTCCACCCGGTGCTCCGGACGCATGCAATGACCATTGGCACTCTCGCTCAGCCCGACTAGCGGCCGGCGCTGCAATTGGACCTTTCCGTTCTTCATGCGGCGTGAGTTGTGGCCGAGTCGAATCCTCGTATGCGAACCCTAATAACTACGGTTTCGCGTATTGCGCGATCCGCCGGTACCTGCTTAGTCTGCCGCCCGTGCATCGTTTTGTCACATTTCAATGCAAAGCCTGCATATATATAATCTCAACGAGGTATTTATGAACGCCAAGATATTCCTACTTTCGACGGCCGCCGCGATCAGCTTCGCGGCAGGTAGCGCATGGGCGGGCCAGTCGGTTGTTGTGCAGAGCGGGCCGGTAAATTCGGATGGCGTGGCACCGAAATATGCCTTCATCCGCCGCGCGCCCTCCAACCTGCCGCAGCTGGCGCCGGTGAAACTGCCGAAGACTTGGACCTACAACCTGAAAAACGCCGGCGTCACGTACCCCGAAGCCTTCATCGGGACCGCGCCCGCGGGTGGTCTCACCACGACGATTCCTGTCTACATCGTGCCGGTGAAGGTCGTGTTCGGCACCACGTCATATGATCCGACCGTGGTGCAGGCGAACGGCGTCAGCATTATTCAGAACGTGGTCAATTCGCCGATTTTTGCGAAATCGGTCGATTACGTCCAGGGTAAGGTGGATATGGGCACGACCCAGTATGAGGATGCGTTCCAGCGTGCGAACCTTTGGTACGCCGTACAGAAGCATCCCACGTATCATATTCTGCTCGCACCGACCGTGGAACCGGTGATTACAGTGACCATCCCCAAGGCCAATGGCAAGCTCATCAGCGCTTTCGGCGCGACGAAACTGATCATGGGGAACATCAACGTATTCGACCCGCTGATCCAGGCACAGATCGCGACGCTGAAAATTCCGTCCAACGCGCTGCCGCTGTTCATTACCACCCACACTTATCTGTCGGAAGATAACGGCACGGACGGCTGCTGCATCGGCGGCTACCATAGCGCGAGCACCATCGGCCAGCCTTACGCGCATGCGACCTACATCGCCACCGCGGGCGCCTTCTCGCAGAACGTGAGCGCGCTGAGCCATGAACTCGGCGAGTGGATCAACGATCCCAACCTCAACAACGCCGTACCGCCCGCTTGCGGCTCCGGGGCAGTGATGGAAGTCGGCGATCCACTGGAAACCTTCACCAATTATGGTGACTACGCCTACACGGTTAGCGGCGTGACCTGGGATATGCAGGATCTGACGTTGCTGCCTTACTTCGGCGCGGCGGCCGCCACCAGCGTCAATAAGTGGACCACATTCCAGGGCGAGACACTGCCGTTCTGCTCGAACGGCGGCTAAGCCGCATGGCGTAACCGGTTGACTTGCACGGCGCCTTTTTGGCCGTGCAGGTCATCCGGTGGCTTCGCGCATTTCGTGGCGTGCGGTGCCGTGACGAAACCTTGCTGCGATCTCCACGTAACTGCGACGCTGGGCTCCTGCCAGTGATTGGGCCGGCGGCTGCGGCCGCATGCCGCGCGCGGTGTGTGGGGTGTTCGAAAATGAAAAACGCTGCGGCGGCGTATACTTGGTGGATGCCGCACGGAATACGCGCCTGATGGACGAGGCGGGCAAGCTCATCACAGGCGGCTGCCTATGCGGGGCCGTGCGGTATGCCGCCAAGGGTGAGCCCTCCATCACCGGGCATTGTTACTGTGCGGATTGCCGCAAGGCGTCCGGCTCCGGGTTTATCCCGTTCATGCAGTTCCCCAGCGCCGCTGTGCGGTTCAGCGGGGCCACCTTGCAGTTCAGGTCGAAATCAGCGCGGGGCGGCGTCGCCGTGCGCAATTCCTGCCCGGTGTGCGGCGGGCTGGTGTTCGGCGGCGAGGTTGGCAGCGATTCGTCGCACACGGTGTATGCGGGCACGCTGGATGATCCGTCGCTGTTTCACCCGCGGATTGCGATTTTCACACGTGACCGGCCGGACTGGGCGGTGGTGCCGGCGGGGTTGACGGTGTTCGAGACTATGCCGGGGTAACGATAAAACAGCGCTGGGTGGGACGTGCCGTCCCCCCCAGACCCCCGTCGCCTATTAAGACGGGGCTTTGATGAAGGCCTCGAATTAATGACGGGGGGCCGCTTTGAACGCTGGTAGAGGCCCTGGCCTTCTGGGCGCCCGCGCGGTACTCCGCTCCCATGACTCAGACACGGCGCCCACGGATCGGCTTGACACTGGATGCGGAGAAGCCTGGCGGCTACTCCGCCTACCCCTGGTACGCGCTGCGCACCAACTATGCCGAGGCGGTGGCGGCGGCCGGGGGCATGCCGCTGGCGCTGCCACATGTGGCGGCGCTGGCCGAGGAGATGCTGGATACCATTGATGCGCTGATCGTGACCGGCGGGGCGTTCGATGTGGCGCCCGCTTTGTACGGCGATGCGGACCAGCACGGCACCGTCGTGGTGAAGGAAGGGCGCACGGCGGCGGAATTGGCACTGCTGCGGGGGGCGCTGGCGCGGGATATGCCGGTGCTGGGTATTTGCGGCGGCGAGCAATTGCTGGCCGTGGCGCTGGGCGGCAGCCTGATCCAGCATATTCCCGATACCGTGGCCGCAGCCTTGGCACATGAACAGCCCAATCCGCGGCATGAGGCGGGGCATAGCGTGGCGATCACGCCGGGGTCGCGGCTGCATGCGATTGTCGGTACGGACCGGATGGCAGTGAATTCTTCGCACCATCAGGCGGTGCGCGGCGCCGGGCGGGGCGTGGTGAACGCGGTGGCACCCGACGGCGTGATAGAAGGGATCGAGGACCCGGCACGGCGGTTCTGCATCGGGGTACAATGGCACCCGGAGTTCTCCATCGATGCGGGGGATGCGCTGATCTTCCGGGCACTGGTTAAGGCGGCACGGCCATGAGCGACGATATGCCAGAGGATACGGTTGGGCCGGATCTGCCCGATATGGAGCTGCCTGAAGGGGAGCTTCGCGAGGTGGATGCACCGGAGGCCGCGGCGGCCGAAGCTGGTCCGCGCGGGGAGCGTATTGCAAAGTATCTGGCGCGGGCGGGCGTGGCGAGCCGGCGGGATGCGGAGCGCATGATTACCGAAGGGCGCGTAATCCTGAACAATACGCGCGTGGATCATCCCGCGGTGTTCGTGACCGACGGCGACATCATTCAAGTGGATAAGCGCGTGATTGATGCGCCGGAGCGCACGCGGCTGTGGCGCTACCACAAGCCGGACGGGCTGATGACCACACATAAGGACCCGGAAGGGCGCCCCACCGTATTCCAGAAAATGCCGGCTGAGATGAAGCGCGTGATCAGCGTCGGCCGGCTGGATTTGAACAGCGAAGGGTTGCTGCTGCTGACCAATGATGGCGGCCTGGCGCGGCAACTGGAATTGCCCTCCACCGGGTGGCTACGGCGCTACCGGGTACGGGTGCATGGCGAGGTGAGCGTGCCGGCATTGCAGGCGCTGGCGAAGGGCGTGACGATCGAGGGGGTTAAATACGGTCCGATCGATGCGGGGCTGGATAGCGTGAAGGGCAGCAATGCCTGGCTGACCGTATCGATCCATGAAGGCAAGAACCGCGAGATCCGGCGGGTGATGGCGTATCTGGGGCTGGGAACGACCAGGTTGATACGGATTGCGTACGGGCCGTTTCAGTTGGGGAATTTGGAGCGCGGGGCCTTGGCTGAGGTGCCGCCTAAGATTCTTCGGGAGCAGTTGCCTAAGTGACGGAAGGCAAGGCTGGGTGGGATGAAGCCATCCCCCCCATACTTGTTACAAGGGCCTCCCCCTGCTTTTGTTTCGTGCGAGGCCTTGATGACGGCCTCGTTTTAATAATCGCAGGGGGGTCTGGGGGGGGCGGCTTCGCCCCACCCAGCCTTTCCTTCTGGTGAGAATCATAGCCGGCGCCTGGAAAGGCCGCGCGCTCATCGCGCCGCCAGGCGAGGCCACGCGGCCAACCGCGGAACGGGTTCGCCAGGCGTTGTTCGACATGATTGCGCATGCGCCATGGGGCGGGCGCGGGGTGTTGGAGGGGGCCCAGGTGCTGGACGCGTTCGCGGGCACAGGGGCTTTGGGGCTGGAGGCGCTGTCGCGCGGCGCTGCCGAAACAATTTTTTTTGAGACCGAGGGTGCGGCGCTGAAGGCGTTACGGGCAAATATCGTTGGTTGCGGCGCCGGCGGGCGGGCGCGGGTGATGGCGCGGGACGTTTTGCGGCCTGGGCCGGGCACCCATAAGTCTTTGATTTTCCTTGATCCACCCTATGGTTTGGGCTTGGTGGAAAGGGCATTGACGGTGCTGCGCGCGGAGGGGTGGGTGGGCCCCGGCAGCTTGATCGTTAGCGAAACATCTCGGCTTGATAAGGTTGTGGAAACGCGCTCTATACTAGCGTCACGCGTGCATGGCGCGGCACAATTGAACGTATGGCGAGAGTAACCTATGACCCATTACGCGGAAACGGTGCTGCATTGCAGGTCGATTGAGGCGTTTGGGGCGGTGGGGTTGGTGGGTGCGGGGCGGCGGATCGAGCATCGGCACTCGCTGGCGCCGGTGCGGGTGGTGTTGCCGCCGATGGCGGCGGGGGAGCATTTTCTGCAACGGTGGCAATTGCGCGAATTTCCCGATCAGGGGGATTGGCGGGTGCCGCATTACGACAGTTACGCGCCGCCTATCTTTCTGGTGCACGACGCGCTGGTGCATTCCAGTGCCGGCATCGTGGCGGTCGGTGACCAGGTGATTAGCGAAACATTAGCGCACACCACGCCGGACAAGCATGGCTACCGCAGGCTGGCGAAGGGCGTGGCCCTGCGGGGTGCGGCGCCTCGGCGACTGGCGGGCAGCCATATCAGCCTGCTCGCCGGCGGCGAGGGCAATTACTTTCATAGTTTGTTGCTGGGGCTGGCGCGGTTGGCGGCGGTGGCGGAGAATTACCAGGCAGCGGCGGCCGGTATTCTGGTGCCCAAGGGCGGGGCACGCCAGCGGGAAGTACTGGCGCTGCTGGACTTGATGCCAAGCCTGCAGATTTATGAGGTGGCACCAGGCGAAACGTTGCTGGTGGAAACACTGATCCTGCCGCTATCGATTTGTGGGGAAAGCGTCTACCACCCGTGTTTGATCGACTTCTACCGTACGATTTCCACCAGTGTGCCGGCGCCACCCAAACGGCTGCCGCGGCGGCTGTATATCGACCGCCGGGGCTCGCGGCTGAGGCCGTTGGTCAACGAGGACGAACTGGTGGCGGCGCTGTCACGGCAGGGTTTCGTGGCGGTACGGCCGGAAATCCTGAGCGTGGTGGATCAGGTGCGGTTATTCCGTGCAGCGGACATTATTGTGGCCCCGCACGGTGCGGCGCTGACCAATATCGGATTCTGCCGGCCGGGAACACAAATTGTCGAGCTGCTGATGGATGCCTACTGCAACTGGTGCTTTCGCAACTTGGCAGGTTTGATGCAGCTTCGCTACGATTGCGTACTGGGCCGCGCGCGGCAACCTTGGCCCGACACGGATATGGCGTTTCATCTGATGCCTTGGGAAATTTCAGTCACACACGTGGTGGCGGCCGTGGCGCAGTCCGCTGAACAATTGGTGGCAGCTTAAGGCAAGCAGTTCTTTTTTGAAAAAAAACCAAAAAATTTTTGCTTATAGGGCGTACGCGTTGCCGCAACGCGCGCGCCAATGGACAAAAGTTTTTGCTTCTTTTTTCAAAAAGAAGGGTTTTCTTCGCTGCTCTACGTGGGCCGGCACAGATCGGCAATTTTCAAGCACACAGCGCCAAAAGCCATCAGTCCGACCATCGGTAGCGCGGTGCCGTTGGTGAGCCAGGCGATCAGGAAACCGCTGGAGCAGCCGATCAGGAATTGCATCGTGCCGAGGACGGCGGAGGCGCTGCCGGCGTGCATCGCGTGACGGGTTAAGGCGCCCACCGTGGCGGTGGGTGCGATAAAGCCGGTGAGGCCCTGCGTTATCGCCAGCAAAACGGCCATGAGAACAGGGCCGCCACTATTCGAAACCGTTACGCCCAACGTGATAAGCGTGAGGGTCACATAGATAGTGCTTACGTAGGTCAGCGTTCGGCTCAGGCCCAGGCGGCGGGTGACCAGCACGTTTAGCTGCGAGCACAGCACATAGACCGCCGCCACCATGCCGAACACGATCGCAAAACGCGCCGTTGACAGGTGGAAATGCACCATGAAGACCGTGGGCGTGCCGCCTAGATAGGCGAACAGGGCGAAGCTGGAAAACGACATCATCAGAGCGTGGGTGACGAAAGTCCGCTCCATGACGATGCCGCGCCAGCGCATGATCATGCTGGCCAGATGCAGGCGCACGCGGCGTGATTCCGGCAGCGTATCGGGTAGGAAGAACGCGGCCAGCAACGAGCCGATCGCGCCGTAGCCGGTCAGGATCCAGAAAATCCAGCGCCAGTTCGCGAAGTTTAGCAGCAGGCCGCCCAGGCTGGGGGCCAGCACCGGCGCCACACCCAGGATCAGGATCAGCCGCGACATCATATGCGCGGCGGCGTGGCCCTCGGAGACGTCGCGCACAACGGCGCGGGGCACGATCATGCTGGCGCTGCCGCCGAAGGCCGCGACGAAACGCCAGAAGGCGAGCCAGGCAATGCTCGGCGCCATCGCGCAGCCGGCCGAGGCGACGCTGTAGAGGATGGTGCCCATGAGAAGCGGGGCACGGCGGCCGTAACGGTCGGCGAGCGAGCCCTGGATGAGCTGGCCCATGGAGAGGCCTAGGATCCACGTGGCTAGGGTGATTTGGGCGGCGCCGGGGGCAGCGTGGTACGTGGCCTCGATCGCAGGGAAGGCCGGCAGATACATGTCTATGGACATGGGGCCTACGGCTTGTAGGTAGCCCAAAAGCAGGGGGAGCCAGCGGGGGTAGGGCATTGTAAAACCAAACAAAAAGGCCAGGGGCTCTGCCCCTGGACCCCGCTAAGGACAAGTCCTTAGAACCTTTTTGTTTAGGTGGTGGATAAGGCGGGGGCGCCAACACGTTTCGATAACACGAGCGCCCCCCGCCTTATCCACCACCCAAGTAAAGGGGTCTGGGGACTAGTCCCCAGCGGGGTCCAGGGGCAGAGCCCCTGGCCTTCTCTCTTAGCTGGTAGCCCCACCCCGAGCCAACGGCGGCACGAACAGGGGAGCCGTGTCCCACGGAAACAATATCCACGTATCCTGCGGCACCGCGGCCACAAACAAATCCGTATGCGGCGCGCCGGCCGGTTTGGCGTAGAGGCACGCGAACATGGCCCGCGGCAGCGCTTGGCGCACGGCGCGGGCGGTGTCGCCGCTGTCCACCAGGTCGTCGACAATCAGGAAATTGGTGCCGTCGCCGGCAGCGGTGGCGGGTTTGATGATGTGTGGCGCGGAAGCGGTGCCGGCTTCTTCGGCGTAGCTGATGACGCTGATCGTTTCGACCAGGCGGCATTCCAGCTCGCGGGCGACGATCGCGGCCGGGATCAGCCCGCCGCGGCTAATGGCGACGATGCCTTGGAACGGGCCGAGCGGCATGACCGTTTGGGCCAGGCTGCGCGCATCACGGTGCAGCTGGTCCCACGTGACCGTGGCGTAGGCTTGCATCAGAAAAGTTTGCCGCCGTCCGGAACCACAAAATCTGGGCGCAGCAGGATGACGTCGCCGCCGTCGCCGGGCAGGCCCAAGGTGAGCACTTCGCTGGTGAACTGGCCCACTTGGCGCGGCGGGAAGTTCACGACGGCGCAAACCTGGCGGCCGATGAGTTGGTCTGGCTTGTAGTGGATGGTGATCTGGGCGGAGGAGGTTTTGGTGCCGATGTCTTCGCCGAAATCGATCCAGAGCTGCAAAGCGGGCTTGCGGGCTTCGGGGAAGGGTTTGGCGTCGACGATCGTGCCGACGCGGATGTCCAACTTTTCGAAGTCGGCATAGGTGACTGGATCGGCCATGCGCATGCATAAGCTGGGGCGAGTTGGGATGCAAAGGTGGGTGGCATGGCTTTAGGCAGGTTGGTGATTGGAACGCGGCGCTATTCGAGTTGGTCGCTGCGGGGGTGGCTGGCGGTGCGGCTGGCGGGGCTGGGTGTGGCGGACGAGGTGATCCCGCTGGCGGGCGGGTCCACGCCCGCGTTGCGCATGACGCCGGCGGGGCTGGTGCCGTTTCTGGAGCATGACGGCGCGCGGGTTTGGGACAGTCTGGCGATTTGCGAGTATTGCGCCGAAATCGAGCCCGCACTGTGGCCGGCGGAGCGGGTGGCGCGGGCTGAAGCGCGGTCGGTGGCCGCCGAGATGCATTCCGGATTTCGCGGTTTGCGCATGGCCATGCCGATGAATTTGGGTCGCGATTATGCGGGGCGCGGGCGTAATTCGGAAAGCCTGGCCGATATCGCGCGAATCGAGGCGGTTTGGCAGGGCGCGCGGCAGCTTTACGGGGCCGGCGGGTCGTTTCTGTTTGGCCCGGCGTTCGGTGCGGCGGATGTGATGTTTGCACCGGTGGTGGCGCGGTTCCTGACCTATCGTCCGGAGCTTTCGGCCGGCGCGCTGGCGTATTGCGCGGCGGTGCGGGCGCATCCATTGGTGAGCCAATGGTACGATCTGGCTGCGGCCGAGCCGGCGGCGTGGCTGCTGGATAAATACGAGACCCCGCCCGCATGATCGGCCGCGCGTGACGGGAGTTGTAACGGTGTTGCCGCCGCGGGAGGGGTTTTCTCCGGCGGCGGTGGGCGCCGTGGGCATGATGGTGCGGATGCTCGCGGCGCCGGATGATCTGGTGATTGGGAACGACACCGGGGGGGCGGCGCGGTTCCCCTGCCCTGCCTTTATGCCGGTTAGCCACGTGTTCTGGCCGCCATTTGGGCGGACGGAACGGTATATGGCCGGCGCGGTAAAGCGGCTGCGGGCGCTGCGGCCGGCTCTGGTGGAGGTGCATAACCGGGCAAATTTGGCGCGCGATGTGGCGCGGGCGTTGCCGGACGTGCCGGTGTGTCTGTTCCTGCATAACGATCCGCAAGGCATGCGGGCCGCGAAATCCGCTGGGGAGCGGGAGGCACTGCTGCGGCTTGCGACGGTGGTTTGCGTGTCCACGTATTTGCAGGCGCGGTTCATGGAGGGCGTCGGTGATGGGCCGGCGGCGCTGCATTTGCCGAATGCGTTGGATTTGAGCGCACTGCCGGCGCGACTGGCGCCTGGGGCGCGGGAGCGGGTGTTTCTGTTTGTGGGGCGGGCGGTGGCCGATAAGGGGGCGGACGCGTTTGTGCAGGCCTTTGCCGAGGCGCGGGGCGCCCTGCCCGGCTGGCGGGCGGTGATGATCGGTGCCGACCGGTTTTTTCCCGGCAGCCCGGAGACGCCGTTCTTGCGGCGGCTGCGCGTGGAAGCGGCTGCGGCGGGTGTGGAGATGCTGGGCTATCGGCCGCACGCGGATGTGCTGGAAGCGATGGCGCGGGCGGCCGTGGTGGCGGTGCCGAGCCGGTGGCAGGAGCCGTTTGGGCTGACCGCGCTGGAAGCATTGGCGAGCGGGGCAGCGCTGATTTGCGCGCCGCATGGGGGGCTGCCGGAGGTGGCGGGGGATGCGGCGCTGTATGCCGCACCGGACGCGCCGGGAGCGTTGGCGGCGGCGATGGTGCGGCTGGGCGGTGATGCTGCGCTGCGGGAGCAGTTGGCGACCGCCGGGCTAGCGCGCGCGCAGCAGTTTGACGCACTGCCGGCTAGGGCGCGGTTGGCGGCGTTGCGGGGGCGGCTGGTTGAAAGCGGGCGCGGGGCGCCTCATACAAGCGACTGAAAAAGGCCAAGGGCTCTGCCCCTGGACCCCGCTGGGGACTAGTCCCCAGACCCCTTTACTTAGGTGGGGGATAAGGCGGGGCGCACGCGCTGTCGAAACGTGTTTGCGCCCCCCGCCCTATCCCCCATCTAAACAAACAGGTTCTAAGGACTTGTCCTTAGCGGGGTCCAGGGGCGGAGCCCTTGGCCTTCCTTAAGAGGTTCATAATGTCCGAATCACTCGTCCCCGTAACCGTGCTCACCGGCTTTCTGGGCGCCGGCAAAACCACGCTGCTCAACCGCATCCTGACCGAAAACCACGGCAAACGTTACGCAGTGGTGATCAACGAATTCGGTGAGCTGGGTGTGGATAACGACCTGGTGGTGGATGCCGACGAAGAAGTGTTCGAAATGAACAACGGCTGCATTTGCTGCACCGTGCGTGGCGATCTGATACGAATTGTGGGCGCGTTGATGAAGCGCGCCAAGAAGTTCGATGGCATTATCGTGGAAACCACTGGATTGGCCAATCCGGCACCGGTGGCGCAAACGTTCTTTGTGGATGAGGGCGTGCGCGCGAAGACGCGGCTGGATGCGATCGTGACGGTGGTGGACGCGAAGAATCTGCCGGCGCGCCTGGCGGATAGCGCGGAAGCCGCGGCGCAGATCGCGTTCGCCGATGTGATTGTGCTGAACAAGCTGGATCTGGTTTCCGGCGGCGAGGCCGATGAGGTGGAGAGGCGCATTCGTGCGATCAATCCGGCGGTGCGGATTATCCGCTCCACGCGCGCGGATGTGCCGGTGGACGAAATACTGCATCAGAACGCGTTCGATCTGGCGCGTATCCTGCAATTCGATCCCGACTTCCTGGAGCAGGACGAGCATGGCCATACCGAAGGTCTATACAGCGTGAGTTTCGCTGTGGAGCGGGAGGTGGACATGCAGAAATTCCAGCAATGGATGGGCACGCTACTGCAGGAGAAAGGTGCCGATATATTGCGCACCAAGGGGATCTTGGCGGTGGAGGGCGATCCGCGGCGGTTCGCGTTTCAGGCCGTGCATATGATGGCGGATGGCGATTTCATTGGGCCCTGGCCGGAGGGCACGCCGCGGCACTCGCGGCTGGTATTTATTGGGCGTGATTTGAACCGGCCGCAGCTGCGGCGCGGGTTCGAAGCGTGCCAGGTGGCGGCGTGAGCGATACGGGAGCGTTGCTGAGCACACGCGGCGTGATGCGCGATCTGGGTGCGCATATTGTGGGCGCTTGTTTCGATCGACGTGGGCTGCAATGCGCCTTTGGGCTCGGTGATGGCAGCGTACATTTGGCGCAAGGGGATGATTGGCAGCGCAGCGAGGCGCATGACGGCGCGGTGCTGGCGCTATGCCCGGATGTTTTCGATACGGGGTTTTTGAGCGCCGGCGATGACGGCGTTTTGCAGCGCATTCAAAGCGATGGCGTTGCGGCGCGGGTATTTTCCACTGGCGGCAAGTGGATAGAGCAGGTGACGAGTTTTGCCGAGGCGCGCGGCGGGGTGATTGCCTGCGCGGTGGGTAAGCAGGCACATTTGTTTGATGGCGCGAATACAAAGCTGAAGACGCTGACGCATCCTTCCACGGTGACCGGGCTGGCGTTCGATGCGAAAGGAAAACGGCTGGCGGCCTCGCATTATAATGGGGCGTCGCTTTGGTACGTGTCGGCGAAGACCGATACGCCGCGCGTGCTGGAATGGAAGGGTAGCCACACCGGCATCGCGCTACATCCGGCGGCCGAGGCGGTGGTGACGTCGATGCAGGAGAATGCGTTGCACGGGTGGCGCCTTGCCGATGGGCAGCACATGCGCATGACGGGATATCCGGCGAAGAGCGAGTCGCTGGGGTTCACACGCAATGGGCGGTGGCTGGCGAGTTCCGGAGCCGATTCAATTGTGCTGTGGCCATTTTTTGGCGGTGGGCCGATGGGCAAGCCGCCGGTGGAGATGGCGCAGATTGAAGGCATTTTGTGCACGCGCGTTGCATGCCACCCAAAGGATGAGCTGGTGGCGGCGGGCTTCGGCGATGGCACGGTGCTGGTGGCCCAGATCGCCACGCGGCGCGTGGTGATTATCGCGGAGGCTGGGGGCGACCCGGTTTCGGCGCTGTGCTGGAGCCCCGATGGCGGGCGCCTGGCGTTCGGCACCGAAGGCGGGCGCGCTGTCCTGGTGGATCTTTCGGCGCGGTAGACGCATAAACGGCTTGCCTCGGAGTTCTCTGTGGTATAGAGCTCTCTCTATCAACAGGGAGCTGCCGCCATGGCTGTGACACATGAAGATGCCGCTGCTGCACTGCGTCTGGCGAATGAGGCCGGTGAACGCAGTGCCATGCTGCGCGGCTACCAAAGCACCGCGCCGCATCTGATCCTGTGGGGCGTGATTTACGCCGTGGCCTATGCGATCAGCTATGGGCGGCCGGCGCAGGCGAACATCGCATGGGCGGTGCTGATCGTGGCCGGATCGGTAGCGAGCATGGTGATCGGCGGACGTGACCGTAGCGATCGGGCGGCGGGCAGCAAGAAATGGGCGATCGTTCCGGCCCTGTTCGTCACGTTTCTGGCGTTCATCATGGCCACGGCCGCGGTGATGCAGCCACAGGATCCCAAGCAAATGGCGGCGTTCGTGCCATTGGTTGTTGCTGTGGCCTATATCGTGATGGGATTGGGCGCGGGACGGCGTATCGCATTCGCCGGCGTGGCGCTGGGGGTGTTGACGCTGGTGGGGTATTTTGGATTTCCGGCGATCTTCATGCTGTGGATGGCGGTTGTTGGTGGCGGTACATTGATATTGAGCGGCCTTTGGCTGCGTCGGGTGTGATCATGGATGCGGCTGCAAGCACGGATGGGCCGGACGAGATCATTCATCAGTCGCTGCGATTGCGTATCATGGCCACGTTGAATGCGCTGCCGCCCAATGAGCTGATGGAATTCACGCGGCTGCGCGCAGTGCTGGGTGCGACCGATGGGAATCTGGGTGCCCATCTAACGACATTGGAAAATGCCGGGTATGTGCGCGTGGAAAAAGAATTCGTCGCGCGCAAGCCTCGCACGCGGGCTGGTATAACCGCGCGGGGACGCACCGCTTTTATGCGGCATGTGGCGTATTTGCGGGAGCTGTTGGATCGGCCGGCGGCGGAGTGAAGAAAGCGCTTCTTTTTGGAAAAAGAAGCAAAAACTTTTGCAAATTTGGGCGCGCGATGGATCCATCGGCATGCCTCAATTTGCAAAAGTTTTTTGGTTCTTTTTTTCAAAAAATAACTGCTTGTCTTCATCTTTCGTGAGACACGCCGCACTCAGATAGCGAATTCACGGATCCGCCACTCGGCTTGTGCGCGCCTCTGCGCAAAACCATTGTATGGGCGCACGTTTAACGCGTGTCCCTTTTCAAGGAGTTTTGTATGTCTCATCCGCAGGCAGATGCCGCCGGACAGTTCACCATTGGCGGCGATATGAAGATTAATCGCTTGGGTTTCGGTGCCATGCGCATCACGGGCGACGGTATTTGGGGAGCGCCGAAGGACCCGAAGGCGGCGCGCGACACACTGAAGCTGGTGCCAAAGTTGGGCATCAATTTTATCGACACCGCGGATAGCTATGGGCCGTTCGTCAGCGAGGATCTGATCCGCGAGGCGCTGCATCCGTATCACGGCCTGGTGATCGCAACCAAAGGTGGGCTGACGCGCCACGGGCCGAATATATGGGCGCCGCTCGGGCGGCCGGAATACCTGCGGCAATGCGTTCTGATGAGCTTGCGGCGGCTGGCGGTGGAGCGGATCGATTTGTGGCAACTGCACAGAATCGACTCCAAGGTGCCGCGCGAGGAGCAGTTCGGCGTTATCAGCGACATGCAGAAGGAAGGCCTGATCCGGCATGTGGGGCTGAGCGAGGTGTCGGTGGACGACATCAAGGCGGCCCAGCGGCACTTCAAGGTGGTGACCGTGCAGAGCCAGTACAACCTCGCCGACCGCAAGAATGAAGGGGTATTGGACTACTGCGAGCAGCACGAGATCGGGTTCATCCCGTGGGCACCGCTGGGCAGCGGTGCGCTGGCCGCATCAGGCTCCGCGCTGACGGACATCGCTGGCCGGCTGAAGCGGTCGCCTGGTCAGGTGGCGTTGAGCTGGCTGCTTCGGCGGAGCCGCGTGATGCTGCCCATCCCCGGCACTTCGAACCCGAAGCATCTGGAGGAGAACGTGGCCGCGGCCGCCGACCATCTGTCGGATGCCGATTTCAAGGCACTGGATGCGCAGGGACGGCAGGCCTGGGACAAGGCTCAGCAGCGCGCAGCGTAAGGCGACCACGGGGGCGACCACGGGGCGACCCTCGGGGGGCGATCCGGGGGCGGTGGCGCAAGCCGCCGCCCAATCCGCGAATGACTTCACGGAATTGCTATTGGCAAGCGCCGTAATCGCCTAAATAGGCGATGATGTGCCTCATGATTCGCGACAAACGGCGACCCGGCGGCGTGCCACCCCTGCACGTGCTACCCCTGCATGGGGCCGCGATGGCCTTGGGATGCGTCGCATGAGAACCCGCCGGAGCGCCGCGGTGCCGGCGGTGGACATGGAGCCCAAGACCCAGCCGTCTCAAGACCGGTCGCGGCAGACCTATGAGGCGATCCTGCAGGCCTCCGGCGAGTTGCTGGCGGAGGTAGGGATCGAGAATTTCTCCACTAACCTGATTTGCAAGCGGGCCGCGCTGACACCGCCGGCGCTATACCGGTATTTCCCCAATAAATACGCGCTGCTGCGCGCATTGGCCGAACGGCTGATGAACGCGCAGGACGCCGCCGTTTACGCGTGGATTGAGCGGGGCGGGTTGGAGGCATCGACGATCGAGGGGATGTTCGAGAATAATCGGGCCATCCTGAACGAGGTTATTCGCGTCACCGATACGTTTCCGGGCGGGTTGTGGATCCTGCGCGCGATGCGCGCCGTGCCGCTGATGCGGGAGGTGCGGATACGCTCGAGCGATACGGTAGCGGACCGGATTTTTCAGTCGCTGGTGGAGCGGTATCCCGAGACGGCGCCGGAGCGATTGCGGCGGGCGGCCTGGCTGACGACCGAGGTTTCCAATTCGGTGGTGGAGATGGTGCTGGAGGATCCCGAGCGGGATTCGCATCAGAGCGTCGAGGAGGCTTGCTGGATGATCGCGGCCTATTATGGGCAGTTCCGGTAGAAGGAAAGGCTTCTTTTTTGAAAAAAGAAGCAAAAAACTTTTGAAAATTAGGGCGGGTTTTCTTGCGCGGCGGCTTGAGCCGGGTTCGGCGTGCTGACCACACATGATTTGAGTTCGCGACAAACGGCCCGGCGCATCGTCGGGCTGGCGCAGCGAGCGCCGATGAAAACAATTAACAGGGCCCGTGACGGTTCCATGCCACAGCAGTAATCTTTGGCGTACAACTCTTTAGCTTACTCGTTAACCTGCGAGATATACGAACAAACTAGGTGAAACTGATATAAGAACGCACATTACCGCAAATCGGCATATGCACGATCGGCATCAAGATTCCTGACGTGCGTTGTCAGGTTGACGCTCAAAATTGATAAATCCGGCGAAATTTTTTCTGCAATCCGGCGCGCGATTTACCTACGCATGTGGGCACGCGATCGTGAAAATCCATGTGTTGCTTACGCGAAGTTGTGATCCACGGTTTCTATGGCTTTTGGTTAATGTGTTACGACGACACGGGATGTAGTGTTTGCGGTTGAAACTATGCCGTTTGCACAACGCGGCTTAATGATTTCACGTCGCAACTCGGCGCCTCCACCAAGCGGCCGGCGCGACTATTGAAGCATCCCGTTCCGATAGCGATATCGATAGTTATAAGTATTTTTATTCAGTGACTACAGTTGCTTTCACTTGATAGGCCGGCTCGCCCGTGCGGTTGCCGCCAAGCCAGTGAAAAACCGTACGCGCGAGGATCGATGTTGAAACATAAACAGGAGGAGTTCGGGATCATGGATCACCATAGCAACACCTGGCGCAGGCGGCACAAAGCCGCATTCCCTGCCCCGCTACAAATATCGGCGCTTCAAATATCACTGGGTTCGATAGCGCTTCTGCTGACGGCCGGGGCTACCCCAGCGCACGCAGTTACGCCGGATGGCGGTTTGCTCAACTGCCAGGGCTATTCCAAGTGTCCCACGACAAGCTATGCTACGATATTGCAGCAAAGTGCCGACGCACGCCACGTCATCGCGGTCGATAATTCGCTCGAGGCAAGCGCGCTGGCGCAGTATCAAAAGGGCAACGTCACTGCCGCCCAGGCGGAGCCGCTGCTGGGCAAACTGGTCATTTATGATCCGTCGCTTTCCGTCGGCAACAATGTACCCTGCGCCACATGCCATACGGCGACAGCGGGCTTCACGGGCGGGGTGTCCGTGCTCAACAATACGAACGTGTCATACGGCGGCTCGGTGGGTCAGCGCACTTCGAACCGCAAGCCGATGAGCTATGCCTATGCGCCGTTCGCGCCCGTATTGTTTTACCGCCCGAGCACCGGCGATTTCGTCGGCGGTAATTTCTGGGATATGCGGGCGACTGGCCTGGTGACCGGCAATCCCGCGGGCGACCAGGCGCTGGGCCCGCCGCTGAACCCTGTGGAAATGGCGAATCCCGATCCCGCCTGCGCGGTTTATCATCTTGCGATCGGACCCTATGCCGGGCTTTTCCAGCGCGTATGGGGTGCCGGTGCATTTACCATCGCCTGGCCGGCGAACGTGGAGAAGCTCTGCTCCATGCCGCTTTCGACCACCAACGCGAATCCCACCATATTGAAGCTTAGCCCTGCGGATCGCGCGCTGGCGACGAGCGATTTCGACGATATGGGTACCTCCGCAGCGGCGTACGAAGCCGGCCCGGAGGTGAGCCCGTTCTCGTCACTATTCGATATGTGGCAGGCCGGCAAGGCGCAACTGACAGCGCAGGAAATGCGCGGCTACAAACTGTTCATTGGCACGGCAAAGTGCACCCAGTGCCACGTGGCCACCGGCACCCAGCCGCTCTTCACCGATTTCACCGCGGTGAATTTGGGTATCCCGCGTAATCCAACACTGCCGTATCTCTATGAGAACAGGCGCGACGGATTTGGTTACGATTACAATCCCGTCGGGCCGAATGTGGTCGATAACGGCGTTGGCGCGTTCCTGGCGAGTGCCGCGGACACCAACCCGCAATGGCAGGCGCTGGCGCCTAAATTCATGGGGACGTTCCAGGTTGCCACGGCGCGCAACGCCGCCAAGATGCTCTACCCGACATTCGAGAAAACCTACATGCATAACGGCTACTTCAAGACGCTGAAGCAAGTGGTGCATTTCTACAATACCCGTGACGTGCTGGCCCGCTGCCCGGGCGATCCTCCGATCGGTGTGAGTGGCTCCGGCACCACCTGCTGGCCCGCGCCGGAGCAGCCGGCCAACGAGAACACGACGCAGCTCGGCAATCTTGGGCTGACGTCAGCACAAGAAGACGACATCGTGGCGTTCCTCGGCACGCTGAGCGATGGCGTAACGCCATAACGACAAAAAGCCCGGAAGAACCTTCAGGTTCTTCCGGGTTTTTCAAAGGCATCCGAACGAATCGCCGCGGATAAGCCCCCGGCATTCCTGCGTTGCGTCACGCCGTCCGACTCCGCGGCAAAGACGGTTGCTGCGTTGATTGCAGCTAAAAGGACAAAAGTTTTTTGGTTCTTTTTTTCAAAAAAGAACTGCTTCCTTCACTCCACCGTAACTGACTTAGCCAAATTACGAGGCTGATCGACATCCGTGCCCTTCAACACCGCAACATGATACGCCAGCAATTGCACCGGGATCGTGTACAGCAATGGCGCCGCGAACGGATCCACATCCGGCAACGTGAACGTTTCAACCGCGATATGCCGTAGTTTCGCGATACCGCGCGCGTCGCTGAACAGGATGATCTGGCCGCCGCGGGCATGGGCTTCCTGCAGGTTGGAGGCGGTTTTTTCGAATAAGGGGCCGCTGGGGACGATGCCGATGATCGGCACGGTTTTGTCGATCAGCGCGATGGGGCCGTGCTTCATTTCACCGGCGGCGTAGCCCTCGGCGTGAATGTAGCTGATTTCCTTCAGCTTGAGGGCACCTTCCATGGCGACGGGGAAGCAATTGCCACGGCCAAGGTACAGTACGTCGCGCGCTTCGGCGACCAGGGCGGCGATGCGGCGGATATCGTCGTCGCCCTCGGTCAGGATCGTGGCGGCGTGGGCGGGCACTTTCAGCAACGCGTCGGTGAGCTCGGCTTCGCGGAAAGCGGTGATGGCGCCGCGGGCGCGGGCGAAGGCCAGGGCCAGGCAGGCGAGCACGGAGAGTTGGGCGGTGAAGGCCTTGGTGCTGGCGACGCCGATTTCGGGGCCGGCAACGGTTTGCAGCACAGCATCGCTTTCACGCGCCATGCTGCTTTCAGGTACGTTCAGCACCGATAGGATCGATTGGCCGGCGGCGCGCATGGAACGCAACGCGGCCAGCGTATCGGCCGTCTCGCCGCTTTGGCTCACCAGCAGGCCGAGGCCATTTTCCGACATCGGCGGCTCGCGATAGCGGAATTCGCTGGCCACGTCGGCATCCACGGGAATGCGGGCGATTGATTCGAACCAGTTGCGGCCGACCAGGCCCGCATAATAGGCCGAGCCGCAGGCGGTGATGGTGATGCGCGAGATCTTTGCCGGGTCGAAGGGCAGATCGGGCAAAGCCACCAGGCGGGTGCCGGGATCCACCATGCGGTGCAGGCTGTCGCCGATGACCGCGGGGTGTTCATGGAGTTCTTTTTCCATGAAATGGCGGTAGCCGGCCTTGCCGATGGCGGCGCCGGACAGGGCTGTGGTGCGCACTTCGCGCGCTACGGCCTGGCCGTCCGGGCCGAAGAAATCGGCGCCGTTGCGGGTGACCACGGCCCAGTCGCCATCATGCAAATAGGCGATACGGCTGGTGAGTGGCGCCAGCGCCAGGGCGTCACTGCCCAGGAACATCTCACCGTCGCCGAAACCCACGGCCAAAGGGGCGCCGTGCTGTGCGCCGATCATCAGCTCGTTATGGCCGGCGAAAATCATCGCCAGCGCGTAGGCGCCTTCCAGGCGGCCGAAGGCGGCGCGGGCAGCATCCACCGGGGCCATGCCGCGCTGCAAATTCAGATCCACGAGCTGCGCCACCGTTTCGGTGTCGGTTTCCGTGGAGAACTCCTGACCTTCGGCTTCCAGCTCGGCGCGCAAAGCCGCGTGATTTTCGATAATGCCGTTATGCACGATGGAAACGCGGGCGGTGCCGTGCGGATGCGCGTTGCTTTCGGTGGGGGCGCCGTGCGTGGCCCAGCGTGTGTGGCCGATGCCGGTAACGCCGGCCAGCGCGTGGTTATCCAGCACCACGGCCAGATTATGGAGCTTGCCGCTGGCGCGCCGGCGTTCCACATGGCCATTCACCAGCGTGGCAATGCCGGCGCTGTCATAGCCGCGATATTCCAGGCGGCGCAGTGCCTCCAGCAACAAGGGGGCCGCCGGTTTCGTACCAATAACCCCAACAATACCGCACATACAAAGTATCCTTATCTTATGCGGGCGAGGCCCAAACAGTTAAAAGTTTTTTGGTTCTTTTTTTCAAAAAAGAACAGAAAGGAAGGCTTTCTTTTTTGCAAAAAAGAAACAAAAAACTTTTACTTATGAGCCTTGGCGAACACGCGGTTTCATTCTACGGATGTCTCGGAATTTCTTGGCGCCTTCTGGTATGTCCGATTGGCGGGCTCTTCCGAAGGCTAAGGCATCCGGGGCTACGTTTTGGGTGATGACGCTGCCGGCGGCTATGAAGGCGCCCTGCCCTATTTCCACGGGGGCCACCAGCACACTGTCGCTGCCTACGAAAACATGGGCGCCGATCGTGGTGCGGTGTTTGTCGAAGCCGTCGTAATTGCAGGTGATGGTGCCGGCACCGATATTGCTGCCGGGGCCGATGGCGGCATCACCCAGATAGGTCAGATGATTGGCCTTGGCGCCGGCGCCGAGTTGCGTGGCTTTTAGTTCCACGAAATTGCCGACATGGGCGTTCTCGCCGAGCACCGTACCGCGGCGCAGGCGCGCATAGGGACCTACGATGGCGCCTGCGCCGATTTCGCAACCCTCCAGATGGCAGAAGGCCCGAATCTCGGCGGGGCCGTGCACGGTAACGCCAGGGCCGAACACCACATGGGGAGCGACAACCGTGTCGGGGCCGAGTTTCGTGTCGTGCGTGAAAAACACCGTTTCGGGAGCGGTGAGCGTGGCGCCGGCGTCCATC
>Ga0302314_10003528_pt1 | contig 28787 bp, 33 predicted proteins | sample III_Palsa_N2_3_FD_200533 | JGI IMG/M metagenome (GOLD analysis project Ga0302314, IMG submission 200533) | Peat permafrost microbial communities from Stordalen Mire near Abisko, Sweden - III_Palsa_N2_3 | ecosystem: Environmental > Terrestrial > Soil > Palsa > Peat permafrost | place: Sweden...
CGCTCCCGGGTGGCGCCGCTGAAGGCGACGCGCTGACCGGAGCGGGGGGTGCCACCGCAGGTGGTGTCATGCGGCTCGCCTCCAGTATCCGTTGCCTGCGATTTCGTCGAGCATGTTCTGCTCGACCCTGGCCGTCTCACGGTTGTGATCGTCCAGGCCCTTCACCTTGAGACGCTCAAGCGACTCGCGGTCCTGTGAAGCCTTTGTCAGCTCGACACGCCGCTCGGAGAGCTCGACCTCGCGGCGGGCGAGGTCCTGCAGCTGCAGTTCAAGCGCATGCTCGAGCCGTTCGAGGTATGACTGGTGGGCCCGCAGGTCATCGGCAGCGGAGTGCAGCTGTGCACCGCGCGCGGCGTCGATGCGGGCTCTGATCCCGGTCACCTCGTCCTGGCAGCGTTGACGGGCCTGAAGTGCAGCGGCGAACTCCTGCTTCACCTGCTCCTCACGGCGTTCACGCAGCGCGCGCACGCGCTCCAACCGGAATCGGTACGAGGGACCGTTCATGCTCATCTTGATCGGCAGAAGCTCTTAGAACTTGAGGGCTGGGATGGTGGTCTCATGCGAGGCTCAGCGACGGGATCGCGCTGGGTCCTCCGGCCGGAGACATGCTCTGGACATCGGGGCTCGCGGGCTCATCCGCGGGCGGCGGCGGCACGTGCGTTTCGACGCCCAGCGTGCCACCGATGTCGAGCAGCCGGTGGTCTGCGTCACCGGCGATCGTCGGGTCGTCGACCCGCTGGCGCAGGAAAGCGTTGATCGTCGGGCGCTGGTCGATCGCGACGTCGACAAGCGGGTCGCTGCCGCGCTGGTATGCGCCGATCGAGATCAGGTCCTCCTTGTCCCGGTATGCGGCAAGTACCGCACGGACCTGCTGGCCCGCCGCCTGCACCTCAGGCGTGACGATCTCACCGACGAGTCGCGAGACGCTCTGCAGGATGTCGATCGCCGGGTAATGCCCAGAGTGCGCGAGCGAGCGGGTCAGGACGATATGACCGTCGAGGATCGAGCGCACGGCATCGGCGATCGGCTCGTTCATGTCGTCGCCGTCCACCAGCACGGTGTAGAGGCCTGTGATCGAACCCTTGGGGCTGGTCCCCGCGCGCTCGAGCAGGCGCGGCAACAGCGCAAACACGCTTGGGGTGTAGCCGCGCGTCGCGGGCGGTTCGCCGATTGCCAGCCCGACCTCGCGCTGCGCCATCGCGAAGCGGGTGACCGAGTCCATCATCAGCATCACGTCGTTGCCCTGATCGCGGAAGTATTCGGCGATCGCGGTCGCCGTGAAGGCAGCGCGAATACGTACAAGTGCCGGCTGATCGGAGGTGGCAACGACGACGACCGAGTGGTCGAGGGCATCGCCGAGGTCGCGCTCGATGAACTCACGCACCTCGCGACCGCGCTCCCCGACCAGGCCGATCACATTGACCTGCGCGGTCGTCGAGCGCGCGACCATGCCCAGCAGCGATGATTTTCCGACGCCGGAGCCGGCGAAGATGCCGAGGCGCTGGCCGCGTCCGCACGGAACGAGGGTGTCGAGTGCCCGCACTCCGAGGCCGACACGCTCGGTGATCCGTGGCCTGGTGAAAGCGTCGGGTGGGGAGGCGGTCGTCGAGCGCCACTGATCAGCTTGGATCGGGCCTCGGCCGTCCAAAGGACGCCCGAGGCCATCGATCACGCGTCCGCGGAGTGCCTCACCGACCTCGACGCGGAAGGGTGAGCCCGTCGGTACGACGGGCGTTCCCGGCCCGATGCCTCCGAGTTCACCCAATGGCATCAGCAGCGTACGGCCACTGCGGAAGCCAACAACCTCTGTGGGGACCGGCTGCTCGCGCCGGCCGTTCCCGACCATGCACAGCTCGCCGATTTCAGCTTCGATTCCGGTCGCCTCGATGATCAGGCCGATCAGATCGCCAACGCGGCCACGGCGCTTGGCCAGGTCGCCCGAGCGGATCGCGTGCGTGGCTTGGATCAGGCCGTCAGGATCAAACGTCATCCGGTATCGCCGCCTCGCTGCCCGCTTCACTCGGCTGCTCAGCGTCAGAGTCACCAGCGAGGGCGGCAGCGACGATCTCGCGCGCGGTCTGCAACTGCGCGCCGATGGTCACGTCGATCTCGCCGTAGACGGTCTGGGCGATCGCACCACCGCGAGCGATGCGGCGGTCGGCTTGAATATCGAGGTTCTCGATGCCGCCAAGTTCCGCCTGCAGCGCCTTGACCGACGCGGACAGCAGCTCGAGGTCCTCTGGGTTCACAAGAACCGTGACGCGATGGCGATCGGAGAGGCGGCGCAGCGCCCCTCGAACGACATCGGTGATGCGTCGGGGCTCGGCGGCGATCGCGCCGGCGACGATGTGCTCGGCGGTCAGCAGGGCGAGCTCTCCCGCCTGGGCGGTCAGCGTCTCGGCCAGCTCCTCGCGCGTATCTGTGACCGAGCGGGTGGCGTCCGCGAGCGAAGCGAGCAGCGGTCCTGCCTCTGATCGCGCCTGCTCGACGCCCGCGGCATAGCCGGCCGCGTGGCCCTCGGTCAGCGCCTGCGCACGGAGCTCCTGAGCGTCCGCCAGCGCGCGCGCCATCACGTCGGCCGGCGTACGGTCGGTGCAATCGCTGCGCTCGAGCTGCTGGAACGTGTAGTTGTTGATGGTTGGAGTCGACATCTGGCTGTCTGCCGGTCCTAGAACATGACGTCGGCGTCGCTGCGCGATAGCACGACGGCGCCGGCTTCCTCGAGGCGCCTGACGATTGCGACGATCCGGCCCTGCGCCTCTTCGACGACGCGCTTGCGCTGCGGCGGCTGGTACTCCATCTCCTCGAGCAGCATCTGTGCGCCGCGTTCGGACATGTTGTTGAGGATGCGGCTCTTGACCTCGTCGCTGACGCCGCGCAGTGCCAGGGCCAGATCCTTCTGGTCGGCCTCGCGCAGCACCAGCTGGATCGAGCGGTCGTCGAGCTTGACGATGTCCTCGAAGACGAACAGCAGGCGCCGAACCTCGGCTGCGAGTTCCTCGTCGGTCTCGGTCAGGGAGTCGAGCACGTTGCGCTCTGTCGGGCGGTCGGTGTGGTTGAGGATCTCGGCCAGCGACTTGACGCCTCCGGTGGTCGTGTACTCGTTCTGGACGATCGTGGCGAGCTTGGCGCGCATCACGTCCTCGACCTGCTTGACGACGTCGGGGCTTGTCTCGCCCATCTTGGCGATGCGCAGGGCGATCTCGGCCTGCTCCTCCTCGGGGAGGTTGGCGAGCACCTGGGCGGCAAGTGTGGTGTGCAGGTTGGCCACGACCAGCGCTGTTGTCTGGGGCGCCTCGTTGCGCATGAAGGCGACGATCTGCTCGGGGGCGGTGCGGCGCAGAAACTCGAAAGGCCGCATCTCGATGACCGACGAGAGCCGACCGATGATCTCCGCCGCGCGTTCGCTGCCGATTGCCTTCTCGAGCACCTCGCGGGCGTACTCGACGCCGCCGGCGGCGATCGACTCGTAGGCCTGAACCGTTGCGGCCAACTCTTCCATGATCTTGTTGGTCACGGCCGGCTCGAGGTGCTGCATCTTCGCCATCTCGAGCGAGAGCGACTCGATCTCCTCGTAGTGGAGGTGCTTGAAGACCTCTGAGGCGCGATCCGGGCCGAGTGCGACGAGCAGCACCGCTGCCTTCTTGCGGCCGTTGATCTTGGCACCGTTTCCGCCCTTTGTGGGGGCCGGCGCCTGCGGCTGCTGGTAGAGCTCTACCGCCATCAGTCTTCAGTCATCCACTGGCGGATCTGTGATGCCACCCGCTCGGGGTCGCGGTCGACCAGCTCTTCGACTTGCTGCTTGGCGACGTTCACAGGAGCCCGCAGGCGCGCGACCACCGACGGTCCCTCGAGGTCGACCATCTGCGTCTGAGCCTCGATCTCTGCCAGCGAGCGCGGCTGCTCGAGCTCGCGCAGCCAGGTCGGCGTACCTCCGAACTGCTCACTCTCGCGCTTGCGCAGCATGCGGCTCATGAGGAAGAGGAAGGCGAGTGCGCCAAGCCCGACGAGCACGTACTTGACCTTGCCGATCATGCCACTCGTTGTCGAGGAGCTCGCGACAGCTGGGGCGGAGATCTTGGCGAAGGGCAGCGAGCCGATAGCGATCGTGTCACCGCGCTTGGCGTTGTAGCCGACTGCCGCCTCGACGGTCGATTTGATCGTCTTCAGCTCGCTGGCCGGCACCTTTCGGCTGTTGACCAGCACGGAGATGCTCTGCCGATTGATCGCGCCCGGGAGGACGGTCGTGTGCGAGATCGTGTGGCTGTCGTTGTAGGCGGTCGTGTTGGTCTTGTTGTTGTAGTTCGAGTTTCCGCCGGAGGTGCCCGCGTAGGTGCTCAGGGCTGTGGCGGTGTTGCCGGCGGTCCCGGTGGTGGGGGTTGTGCCGGTACCCTTGAGCGTCTCCTGCGAGGTGCTGTTCGAGGCCGGCGTTTCCTTCGAGCTGTAGACGACGGACGCGAGGTTCTCCTGGTTGGCGTCCAGGTCGGCGTTGACGCTTGCGACGGCCAGTCCGGGGCCCAGCGTCGCGGCCAGCGTCGCGTCGACCTTGTCGGCCATCTGATCGTCGTAGGCGTTCTGCGCCGTCTGCTTGGCGGTCAGCGAGCTGCCGAGGTTGGAGTTGGCCGAGGACGGCCACAGCACGTCGCCGTTCTGGTCGGTGATCGTGATCTTGCTCTGCGTGAGGCCCGTGACGTCGCCGGCGACGAGACCCGCGATCGACTTGACGGTGCTCGGGCCGAGCGTGTTAGTCGTGTTCAGCAGCACCGAGGCGGTCGGCTGCGTGTTGGTGCCGGTGAAGAGGTTGTCCGCCTGATTCGGGACCGCAAGCTGAACCTCGGCGATGTTGATTCCGTTCATGCCCTCGATCGTCTGGTCGAGCTGCTGCTCGAGCGCCGAGGTGGTCTGCTCCTGCTGCTGAGCCTGGCTCTCGCCGAGGCTCGTCGAGCCGAGGTATGAGGTCAGGCTGCCGGAGGAACCGGCGAGCAGTCCTTGCCCGTCCAGCAGATCCCGCGCCTTGCCGACCTCGCTCGGATTGACCATGACGGCGGTGCCGTTGTTCGACAGTTGGTAAGCGAGGCCGCCGGTCGAGAGCGCGGCGGTGATCTTCTCCGTCTGCGCCGGGCTCTGGCCCGCGACAAGCGTCGTGTAGCTGGGGGAGGAGGCCAAGGTCATCAGCAGGTAGATGAAGAGCACGCCGACGAGCGCAGCGACCCCGAGCGTGATCCAGCCCTTGGTGGAGAGCTTTGAGGCGATGTCGCGGAAGTTGAGGTTCATGGCAGGTGGGGGAGGAGGGGTTAGACCTGGGTCTGGAAGAGGGTTGAGGCGACGGTGTCGAGCTGATTACGGATCTGCGAGGCGAAGTCCATCGACAGGCTCGCGTTCTCGACCGCGGTGATCGCCGTCGTCGGGTCGGTGGCCTGGCCAGTGGCCAGCTGCTGCGCCGACTGGGCCGCGGTTGTCTGGCTGTTCTCCAGCGAGCCGATCGCATTCGTGAGTGCGTCGCCGAAGCTCTTGCCGCTGCTGTTTGTTGCGCCGGCCGCGGCCGTGCCGGTCGACGGGATGCTGGTCCCGAGACCGCCGATGCTGGTCCCGAGGGACCCGATACCAATTGAGGGAACGATCATCACTTGAGGATTTCGAGGGTTTCGGAATACATCTGCTTGGAGGTCGACATCGCCGTCACATCCGCCTGGTAGGCGTTGGACTCGGAGATCAGGTTCGTCATCTCCGTGACGGGCTGGATGTTTGGTTCCTTGACATAGCCCTGCTTGTTGGCCTGGGGGTTGCCCGGGTCATAGACCAGCTGATCAGGGACGTTTTCGTTGACGATGCCGTCGACCTCGACGCCCCCGGGCGTCTGGCCGGTCTGGCTGCCGCCCAATGCGGAGCTCAGCTCCGCCTGGAAAGCATTGCCGGAGTTCACCGACTGCAGCTCGACCGCCTGCGGCTTGTACGGGTTGCCGTTGTTGGTCGAATTCGCGTTTGCGAGATTCTCGGACGTGACGTCCATCTGCATGCGCTCGGCCGTGAGGCCGGTCGCGGAAATGTTGAGGGAATCGAAGAAGCTCATGCGGATGTGGAGGTGTTCATCGCGGACTCGAGGATGCCCTCGCGGGACGCGGAGATTTGTGTGAAGTCCTGGTAGAGCAAGCCGTTCTCCGCGATCTCGGCGTTGACGGCGTCCGAGTCGACGCCGTTGCCGTCCGCAGAGTTGACGACGCCCTCGGAGTAGGGGCTGTAGGACACCGAGGACGGTGACTGACCGTCGGACATCGCACTCGCCAGCGTCTGCTGGAAGTTGACGTCCTCGGGCTGGAAGTCGGGCGTATTGGCGTTGGCCAGGTCATTGGCCAGCACGGATTGGCGGAGCATGCTGCCGCTCATCGCGGACTGCAGCGCAAGCTGAGTGTTGTCAAGGAGGGACATACGGGTACCTTTGTGGTACTGGGTTGTTGAGCCCTCCCTGGGCTTTCATACAGACCGCGCTCCGTGGCGGTCACACCGTTTATCGGCGCTGCGCGACGAACCTTGAGAGCTGCGAGCCGAAAGTTGATCGAGCCGGCGCTACGGGTCAGACCGACAGCGGACTGGGGTAGGGCTGGTGCTCCCAGTCCTTGACTCCCAGGCTCTGGTCCTGCAACAGCGAGACCTCTTCCTGGGCGGTGCCGTCGGGACCGAGCAACCTCACGACCGGGCGGTCGAGTGCTTCGTCGGGGACGCTTGCGACGATCCCCCTACGACCGTCGGTCAGTTCGACCTCGGTGCCGGCGGGGAACGGCGCGACCACACGCAGAAAGGCGTCGACGACGGTGGGCTCGAACAGCGCGCCCCTGCCTTCGATGATTGCGCGCACACCCACGTGTGCCGGGCGGGCCGGCGCGTACAGCCGCTCGGAGGTGATTGCGTCGTAGACGTCAGCGACCGCGGCGATGCGTGCCATCTGATGGATCTCGCCACCGGCCTTGCCATCGGGGTAGCCGGAGCCGTTCCAGCGCTCATGGTGGCGAAGCACCACAGCCTTGACCAGCGGGCTCCAGCGGCTTCCGTCGAGGATGTCGACGCCGGCGCGGGGGTGGGTCTTCATGATGTCCCACTCCTCGGGCGTCAGCTTTCCGGGCTTGTTGAGGATCCCGAGTGGGATCGCGAGCTTGCCGATGTCATGCAGCAGCAGTCCCAGGCCGAGGGTCGAGAGCCGGTCCTCGAGCTCATCGAAGCGGCACTCGCCGCGGAAGTCCGTCCAGCCGTGGTCACTGAAGTAGCGGAAGCCGATCAGCAGCCCGAGCGCGGTCACGTCGATCGAGTGCTGGAAGGTGTACCCGTCCGCCGAGGAGAGGTCGGCGAGCGCGAGCGCCGCCCCACCCGATGACTCGATCTGCTCGAGGATGCGCTGGACAACGTCCTGAAGTTCCTGCACAGCCTCGGGAGCGAGCCGGCGTCCGCGACTGAGTGCATCGCGAGCGGTTGTGTACGCGCCCGACACAGCCCGGGTCGCAACCGCACGCGTCTGATCGTCGATGATCGGCTCGACTGCGATGCCGTTGCTGACCTCATCCTCAAGGTAGATCGCGGAGATCCCGGCGCGCAGCAGCAGCTCGCGATAGCGCGGTGTGAGTGTCACACCGGCGCGCAGAAGCGGGACCCCGTCAGGTCGGCCGATCAGGACATCTCTTCCGAGTTCGGCCCCGTCGTCTGCGCGGGCCAGGGAGATTAGGCGCATTAAGCTATATGTCGGCCGAAGCAGGGCCTGGCTTGAGCGCCGATCTGTCTCACGCAAATCGTGCGATCAGCTGGCAAAACAGCGCACATGACGGCCGTCCCGCTCGAAGCCGTCAGGCAGTGGTCGAGTAGCGCCCGGCCCGCGGCGGGGCGTACTTGCGAGCGATCCGGCGTCCTCGCCGCTGCGTGTTGCGGGACTTCGAGATGCCCGTTCGCAGCCGCTCGGCCAAGATGATCACGCGGCCGCGCATCGCCTCTGCGTGCAACACCAGCTGGCGGGCAGACTCGGGAGCGGGATAGGGCAGCGTCTCGAGGTACGCGCCCGTGCTGGCGATCGCCTCGCGCAGCGCCACCGAGCTGCCCTCGTGGGCGAGTTCGAGCTCGCGCTCCACCAGCTTGACGAGCGTGTGAAACGGCGCCCGCTCAGCGGCGGTCAGACGTTCGCGACCTGTACCCATGCGTCTCTGAGGGTTCCGAGGAGACCGCGGACCTGCTCGATCCGCTGCGGGTCAGCGTGAATCCGGGCCTGGTTGAGGTGGCGCTGGCAGAAGACATAGATCGCGGCAAGCCGCGGTGCGATCTCGCCGCCCTGCTCGTAGTCGAGTGAGCCCTGGAGGTGACTGATGATCATCTCCGCGCGGCGCAGCTTGTGGTGCGCCGTCTCGATCTGGCGCTCGCCCATCGCCACGCTCGCCTGCGCCAGGTATCTGGTGGCGCCGTCGTAGAGCATCACAATCAGCTGTCCCTGACTGGCGGTCAGGATCGCCGATCGTTGGTAGACGGCGCGTGGAGCGGTGTAGTTCGTGGCCATGGGATCTAACTATGTATTCGGCAGAGCGGTGCGGCGCTTGAGTGCAATTCGGCAAGCAGAGTCGGCAGTGGTCAACGGCGCGCTTGCGAGCCCTAGTCAGAGCTCGACGTCGACGCGTCGAGCGACGTGGCAAACGTGCTGAGCGACGTCTTCTGGTTGTCCAGGTCCTCCAGCGACGATTCAACGCTTGCCCATTGCTCCTCGAGGTTGGACTCCTCCTCGTTGTACATCGCCGTCTGAGTCGTCAACTGGCTTTGGAGGTCGGTGACTTCGCTGTTGTTGCCCGTGACTCGGGTCGCGATCGATCCGAACGCGCCACCCGAGTTGTTGGCCACCGTCTGGAATTGTGTGGACCACGATTGGAGCGCCGCCTGAACGCCGCTGGGGTTGGCTTCGATGGCGGCGGTGAGCGTCGCCGTGTCGACGGTGAGCAGGCCGTTGGTCGCATCCGTGCTGGCTGAGCCGGTCGAGGCGCCGGTGGAGATGCCGAGATCCTGCATCGACTGGTAGCCGCTGGGAAGCGAGGAGTCGCTGACGTCCATCGAATCACGCAGGCTAGAGAGCATGTTCTCCATCTCCGGGTCGCCGAACAGCGAACCCGAATAGGCGCTCGCCTGGGACGAATCACTCTCGCTGGCGGGCGCGGTGTTGATGGCGCCCTCGGTGCCCGTGACCATGGTGTTGTAGTCGGTGACGAACTGCTGCACGGCCGCGATGATCGCATCCGTGTTCGGCGCCGGCGGCGAGGATGTGACCGTGACCGGCGAGCCCGTCGGGGTCACACCGAGCAGGTTGAGCGTGACGCCCGGCACGGCGTCGGTGAGCGTGTCGGTCTCCGAATAGGAGGCTGTTGCGCTGCCGTTGACGTAGACCTCGGCGTCCTGTCCGCCCTCCGAGCTGCTGGCCGCGATCGAGCCTGATGTGGACGAGGTCAAGGTGATCGGGTTGCCGTCACCGGTGCCGGTCGTGCTGCCGTCGCCGGTCGAGCGCGAGGAGATAACGAGCTGGCCGCTGCTCAGGACGGTCGCGTAGGCGATGCCGTTGTTGGCGCCGTTGATGTCGCTGGCGATCTGCGCGTTGGTTTCGCCGGCCTTCACGTTGACCGTCTGCGTCCCCTGAGCATTACCGATCGTGAGCGTGTCGGCGGCGGCGGACGGCGCGGCATAGCTGAACGTCGCCTGGGATGCGCTCGCCAGGCGGGCGACACTGAGCGTGGTCGACCCGATCACGGCGCCGATGTCCTCGGTGGCCGTGGCGGTGACGAGGCTCGGGGTGCTCGATGAAACCGTCTGCGACTGGAAGAACAGCGATGGCTCGCCAAGATCGAGTGCGTCCAGGGATGCGGTTTCCACGCCCCCTTGGATATTGCCGAGCGTTGTGTTTTCGGTATTGAGCGCCGTGATCGAGTCCTGCATGTTGGTCAGCGGCAGCTCATCCTCGGCGAGCTCCGCCTGGATCAGCTCGTTGGTGTTGATGCCGGAGGCGAGGCCGGTGAGCTGGAGCTGCCCCCCGGAGCCATCATTGGTCAGCGTCGAGCCGGACGTGAGCCCACCTGACGTATCGATGGATCCCGTCGAGATGATGCCCGTGCTGGAGACGCCCGATGTTGACATTGCTCGATTCCTTAGCCCTGGTTGAGTTCCTGCTCAGTCAGGCGCGTCGCGCGCACGACGGCCCTAATCGCCTTAATCGGTCAAGCTTTCAGCAAACTTGATCGAACGTCTCATGCCGCGGCCGCTACCGGTTGCGCTTCCGTGTTCTGACCAGCGATCTGCAGCAGCTTGCTGGCCGTTTCGTTCTCCGCATCGAGCGCCAGTGCCTGGCTTGCGAAGGTGGCCGCCGCTGCTGCCTGGCCGTTCGCCAGCGCGACGCTCGCGAGGCCAACCAGCGCCCGCGCATCGGGCTGCTTCTCGCAGACCATCATCCACTCGCGACCGGCCGAGCGCAGGAAGCCGCGCCGCATGTACATCTGTGCGAGCAACTCGTGACGCTCGCGCTCGGCGATCGGAGTGCGCTCGAGCAGCGGCAGCAATGACTCGAAGTTCTCGAAGTCCTGGACGCGCAGCAGCGACTCCAACATCAGCGCGAGTAGTGAGAGGCCCGCAGCCGGCGGTGCCGGTGCGGTCGCGCCGCGCTGGTGTGCGAGCCAGCTGGCGTACAGCGCGCGCTCGCCGGCGGGCAGGCCGGCGCGCTCGGCGCGATCCAATGCCACCTCGGTACCCTGATGATCGCGCGTCAGCAGCCGGGCGAACAGCTCGCTGCGGACGACCACGACCGCTGCCTCTCCGTCCTCTGAAACCTGCTCCGCCTCGGCCGCCGCCTCGGCGTAGCGCCGCTGGTACATAAGCGACTCGACCAGTGCCGCGCGCGCGGCCCAGCCGTGTGGCTGCTTCTCGATGACCCTGCGGAACTGTGCCTCGGCGAGGCCCGCATGGCCCTGCTCGAAGAGCGCGGTCGCGAGCATGAAGCGACCCGCGGATGGCAGCTTGGGGCCTGCCTTCTCGACCTGGCCGACGACGGTCTCGGGGTCCGTGCCCGACTGCAGCAACGCGGTCGTGTAGGGATAGATCGTCCCGATGTGCTCGGGGTGGTGCTCGATGCACCAGGCCAGCAACTCGAGTGCCGGCTCGTGCTGGCGACGGTTGAGGTACAGCGTTGCGAGGATGATGCGGGGCATGAACGTGCCCGCTCCGACCGTCGCCGTGAAGCGGCTCGGCGCGTCACCCATCTCGATCGCATGCTCCAGGTACTCGCATGCTTGCTCGGGACGTTCGAGGGCGATGCTCGCCATTCCCTGTTCGTAGACCAGGTCGGTGAACCCGGGGAAGTGCTCGAGTCCCTCGGCGGCCCGCGCGAGTGCCTCCTCCTGGCGGCCGGCGGCGCGCAGCGACTTCACCGAGCGCACGATCAACGAAGGCACGTACTCGTGCCAGAACGTGCCCTCGGCCTCGATCTTGCGAATCGCGATCTCGAACTCATCGACCGCCTTGGCGACGTCGCCGGAGGCGAAGTACTCGGAGCCAAGGTTGTAGTGAAAGAAGGGGTTCAGCGCGTGCGCGGGTGTCTCACGCTGCTGCGCCAGCAGCAGGTCGAGGTTGCGGCGCGCCTTGTCCTTCGATTCGCGCACCACGCCGAGATAGCCGTAGTGGTTGACGCGGACCGACGACTGAGCCATGCGCTCGGGCAGGTAGGCCGGCAGGTGGTAGGCGATCTGCTCGTGCAGACGGCCGCTGAAGCGATAGTTGGGACGGTTGCGGAACATGCGCAACGCGCTGTGCACAACCGAGATGCCGGTGCCCTCGTCTCCCGTGAAGTTCGTCTCGTGCAGGAAGAAGGCCTCACGCCAGGTTTGGCCGGTCAGCGCGCGCAGCTTGTCGACGTCCTCGCTGACCAACACCTCGTCGGCATCGAGATAGATCCACCAGTCGCCGGTCGCCGCCTCGAGCGACGCGTTGCGCGCTTCGCTGAATGACCCGGTCCACTCGCGCTCGATCACTGTCGCGCCGAACGATTTGGCGATCTCGATCGTCGAATCTGTTGAGCCCGTGTCGACGATGATGATCTCGTCAACCGCCGGTTTGATCGCCTCGAGCGTGCGCGGCAGCATCTCCTCCTCGTCACGCACGATCATGACCAGGCTGAGGCGCATGTCCTCGGCCGGCTTGGCGCGATCGGCGACACGGCGCGCGCGCTTGGAGAGCTCGGTGAGCACCGGATGGAAGACAAGCTTCCTGTGCTGACCCGAGCGAGCGCGGTTGCCGATCTCACGCAGGTTGCGGTCGAGGTGGGGGAGCTCAGGATCGAGACGCTTGGCGGCTGAGAACAGCGCCTTGGCTCCGTCCAGCGCCCACAGCTCGTACATGATCACGCCCGCGTAATTGAGCAGAACGGGCTCGGCCGGCTCGGCCTCGAGTGCGGTGATCGCCCCGCGGGCCATCACCAGCAGCAGCGCTGTCGCGCGCTTCTGGTTGACCGTCTGCAACGATCCCAGACCGCGCTCCAGGAGGAGCTTGCGTACCTGATAGGCACGTTGCGGGTTCGTGAGCTCGCCGGCTTCGGTGAAGAGCTGTAGGTAGGCCGGCAGGTCGTTGCGCGCGATGTGGTTCGCAGCGCGGCTGACGAAGCTCAGAACGAGTTGGTTCTCGGCGTTGTATTTCTGCGACGCCTCCGTCTCGGGGGCGCCGGGGCTGGCGGGCAGGGAAGTCTTGGTCAGGCGAAGGGCCATTCGCGCAAAGTCCTTGTTCTAGTTGGGCCCCCTGGTGATCGGCAGCCCGGCCAAGATCCTTAACTCACCGTCCTGCCTCCGGAACGATGGGGAGCATTCTTGCCGGATCGCGGGCGCAGACAAAGTTTGTGGCGGCGTCAGACAGGGTCTGCGGGTTTCCCGCATTTTACCTGCGCATATCGAGTTTTTGAGGTGCGGAAATGGGTCGTCGGGCGCCCAAAAACCTCGCAAATCAGCCGATTTGGCGGCCGAACCCTCAGTTCTCTGCATGCAACGGCCGATGAACCATCACCGACGGAAGGGTTTGTCGGAGCCCTGAGGAATTTCTGTGCCGTGCCAGGAGTCTTTGAGTGACGAGAGTAAGAAGTGAACGGGCCAGCAGCGAGTCCGTCCAACAACTTTGGGAGCAGTACCACAACACCGGCGATGCCTCACTGCGCGACCGCCTTGTGCTCACCTTGGCACCGATGGTCAAGTACATCGTCTACCGCAAGGCGCGCGAGATCCCCGCGCGTTGCGAGGTGGAGGACTTCGTGTCCTGCGGGCTCGAGGCGCTGATGCGCTCGATCGATCGCTATGACCCCGCACGTGGGGCCACGCTCGAGCAGTTCGCCTGGACCCGTATCCACGGCGCCGTGCTCGATGAGCTGCGCCGCAACGACTGGGCGCCGCGATCGCTGCGGCGTTGGGAGCGCGACATCGCGCGTGCCCGTGAGAAGTTCATCGCGCTCTACGGCCGTGCTCCCTCGCACGAGGAGCTCGCGGACGCGGTCAACCTGACCATTGCCCAGCTCGATAAGTGGCTTGGCGACATTCACCGCTCGGACGTAGGTTCACTGAACGCGCTCGTGCTCGGCGACGACGACACCACGATCGAGCGGATCGACACACTCTCGAGCCAGGATGCGAATCTCGATCCCGAGCAGCGTGCCGTGCGCGACCACGCGAAGGAGCGCTTCCGCGAGGCTTTCGAGCAGCTGCCCGAGCGCGAACGGCAGGTTGCCGTACGTCTTTACCTGCACAACATGACCCTACGACAGATCGGCGACGCACTCGGCGTTACCGAGAGCCGCGTCTGCCAGATCCACAGCCAGCTGCGCAAGCGCCTGCGCGAGCTGCTGGCCGAGGACGAGCAGCTCTTCCAAGAGGTGGCTTGATCGATTGACTCGTTGGGACGGCCCGCTGGCCGTCCCACATGAGGCCTCGGGATGGCCCGCTGGCCATCCCGCCTTATGGACGCGCTGCCCTTCCCGCCTGCGCGTCGAGCTTGTAGGCCCACGCCAGCGTCTCGGCAACGGCGCGGTACATCGCCTCCGGAACCTCCTCGCCGAGATCCAGCGTCGACAGCGCGCGCGCCAGTGCCGGGTCTGACTTGATCGGCACACCCGCCTCCAGCGCTGCCGCGATGATGCTCTCGGCAACGTAACCACGCCCAGAGGCCACGACTCGCGGAGCCGTCTCACCGGGCTCGTAGCTGAGCGCGGCCGCCTCCCTGCGCTCCGGTTCCTGCTCGTGCTCATCACTCATGCGAAGACCTCCAACGGCTCGCGACGGGCGATGACCGTGACCGTCGCCGGCCGTTCGGTCGCGCCCGTGAGCGTCGTCTGCAACTGCCCCGAGACCTCGTCGGTGGTCTCATAGGCTCCGGGCGCGACCGCAACCGTCAGCGCCAGCGCACCGGCGCTGAGCGTGAAATGGAGATCGATCGGGCCCAGGCTGGGGGCGTCGTAGCGCAGCGCCAGCGTGTGGGTCTGGTCGCCGGCGGCAAGCAAGCCGCCGGCATCGCGCTCGGTCACCTTCACAGATCCGCCGCCCGGCAGGGGCATGCGCGGGGGCTCGACCGGGGCCGCGACCGGTTGCTGTGTGTCGTCGCGGATCGCGAGCACCACTCGCTCCGGTGAGAGCTCGCGCACCTGCAGTCGAAGCTCCTCGCCGGCACGCACGCTGGCCGGCAGTTCGGCATCGACCAGCATCCCGGCAAGGCTGAGCACGCCGCGTCCCTCGCCGGTCACCGAGGCAACGCGAACCATCAGTTCGCGCCCGACCGTCAGCTTGACGTCGGTCGCGAGCACCGAGCGCAGCAGCGACGTGTCAACGGCGAGGGATTGCATCGCTTCAGTCTGACCAACGAACGGATCGCACTCAAGAATTCCGCGCTGCGGCCGAAAAAGAGAGAGAGATGGATCTTGGGCTGAACATTGCTTCGGCGGGAATGCTCGCTGAGCAAGTACAGGAAGACCAGATTTCCAACGATCTGGCGAACGCGTCGACGCCCGGTTACAAGCCGTCGTCGTCGGTGGAGCAGAGCTTCGGCTCGCTGCTGCTTCAGAACACCGCGAACGGCCAGACGATCGGCTCGATCGACACTGGCGTCAACGTCAGCAAGGGGCAGGCGAACCTGTCCCAGGGACCGATGGAGAGCACCGGGCGCGCACTCGACTTCGGCGTCCAGGGCACGGGCTTCTTTGCCGTGCGCACTGCGGAAGGCGTTCAGTACACGCGCAACGGCCAGTTCAGTGTGAGCAGCAAGGGCCTGCTGGTAGACCAGTACGGCAACGACGTGCTTTCCCAGAACGGCGCGCCGATCAAGGTCGGTGCCGCCGGGACGGTGCCAACCAGCGCACTCGGCCTGTTCGACGTGAGCAATCCCTCGCAGCTTGGCAACAACAACTTCTCCGGGAAGGCCTCCGGCGGTCGTGCCAGCGGGCAGATCGCCTCGGGCGAGCTCGAAGGCTCGGGCATCGACCCGATTCAGGCGATGGTCCAGATGGAATCCGCGCTCAATGCTTACACGGCCGGTCAGCAGACGATCGGCACGATCAGTCAAACGATGCAGGAGAGCGCTGCAAACGTGGGGGAGGTGCCCTGATGCTCGAAGGTCTCTATTCAGCAGGAGCCGGCATGGAAGCTGCGCAGAATCAGCTCAGCGCGGTCTCCAACAACATCGCCAACGAGGACACGCCCGGCTACCAGTCGCAGGTCCTCGGCTTCAGCGATCTGCTCTACACGACCGACAACGACGATCCGTCCAACGCGAGTGTCGGCGCCGGCGCCACCACCACCGCGCTCGGCTTCAACCAGACGCAGGGGTCACTGGAGCAGACCGGCAGCCCGCTTGACGTCGCCCTCAACGGCCCCGGGTACCTCCAGGTCCGCGAGCCGAATGGGACCACCGGGCTGACCCGCAACGGCACGCTCGAACTCAACGCGCGCGGCCAGATCACCACTGCGGCGGGAATGGAGCTGGTGCCGCCGATCACGCTGCCGAAGGGCACGCAGCCCTCGCAGGTGTCGATCTCCTCTGACGGGACGGTCAGCGTCGGCAACCAAAAGGTCGGGCAGATCAAGATCGCGCAGGTGACGGCGCCGGACAAGCTGCTGCCGCAGGGCAACAGCGTCTACGGTGTGACAGCCGCCAGCGGGCCGGTTCAGACGGCCAAGGGCGTGACGATGCAGCAGGGCTACCTCGAGCAGTCCAATGTCGATCTCAACACCGAGATCTCGGACATGGAGACCGCTGAGCAGGCCTACGACATGGGCAGCCGAGTCGTGCAGATGGAGACACAGCTCGGGCAGATCGCGGCCACGCTGAAGTGATGAGCAGCTCGAGCGCCAACATCACGCTGGGCACGATCGGCTCCAACGCCGGCATCCCGAACCTCAACGTCGCCAGCATCCCTGCAAACATTCGCAACGGCGATAGCAAGGCGAAGCAGGCCTACAGTGAGGGCCTCGCGTTCGAGAACGTGCTCGTCAACGAGCTCACCCAGCAGCTCGCCAGCACGATGTACGGCGGCTCTGGCGATTCCTCCAGCTCGACCGACGGGACCTCGGATGGTTCCTCCAGCGACGGATCTTCCAGCAGCATGCTCGGTGGCGCCAGCGCCTACGCGAGCATGATCCCGCAGACGCTGGGCTCGAGCATCATGGATAGCGGTGGACTCGGTATGGCCGAGAGCTTCGCCCAGGAGCTTGACCCGTCGTTGCTCTCGCAGGCTTCGGGCGCCTCGACGGCCGCCGGCTCGACCACTGCCGCGGCGGGCTCAGATACTTCTTCAAGCACGACGGACCAGTCCGCAGGCGAGAGCCTCGGATCGGCCAGGCAGGTGTCGGTCTGATGAGCGCGATGGCTGAGGGCGAGCACATCGAGGTCCAGCAGGCCGTGGAGGACCGGCCGGTCGACACGCTGCTGACGCGCGACGTGCTTGCGCACCTCGCGACACAGCTCGAATCGGCACACCGCATGCTCGCGATCGTGCTTGAGCAGGCCACAGCAATCCGCCAGCGCGCGGTGCCGCAGGTGGTTCGCCTTGCCACATCGCTGCAGACCGAGATGCACCGTCGCGAGGTGATCGAGGCCGACCGTCTGAGACTTCTGGACCGCGCGGGAACCTACCTGCATGTGAGCCCCAGCGATGTCAGCATCGGCATGCTCGCGAACCTGATGGACGACGAGTCGGCCTGGGTCGCTCGCAACCGCTCTGCGGAGCTGCGCGGGATGCTGCTCGAGATCCAGCGCGAGCACACCACCAACCGTGCGCTGATGCAGCAGGAGCTGGCGTTCCTCGACCATCTGCTGCGCCTCGCCGGCAATGCCGGCGGCTATGACTCCGGTGGGGATCAGTCCCGGGTTCGCCGCAAGCCACTCATGCACCGTCCAGTGTTTGATCTGGAGGCATAGGGAGACGTCATGTATATCTCTAGCTTCCTTACTCTGGACACCGGTCTGAGCGGCGTCGAAGCCGCCCAGGAAGAACTGGACACCACCGGCCAGAACATCACCAACGAGAGCACTCCCGGCTACGAGGAACAGGTTGTCAACCTGTCCGAGTCGCAGTCGCTCGACATCTCCGGGTCCGGTAACGACGGCGCGCTGCAGCTGGGCACGGGTGTCACCGCCACTGGCATCACCAACAGCGGCGATCCATACCTTGATGCGGCCTGGCGTCAGCAGAACGCTTCGACCAACGCCGCCAGTACGACGCAGAGCTACATGAATCAGATCCAGTCGGCGCTCAACGAGCCCAACGGGTCCGGTATCAGCACGGAGCTCTCGACTTTCTGGACCGACTGGAACGACCTTGCGGACAGCCCCAACGACGCCGCGGCGCAGCAGGCTGTGGTGCAGCAGGGCCAGGCGGTTGCCGGCGCTTTCAACTCGCTGAGCACCGAGCTCAACGGGTCCGATCCGACCGATCCCACCGACCCGGCGAACGCCTCCTCGGTGCTCGGTCAGGTGAACTCGCAGTACATGGCGACGATGGAGGGCCCGACCGCTTCCGGCGCGTCCGGCGGCACGCTCTTTAACGACGCCTACAACATCTCATCGCTCAACTACTCGATCGTGCAGGCACAGGCTGCCGGGCAGAGCCCGAATGATCTGATCGATCAGCGCAACGAGGCGCTCGACAACCTCTCGCAACTGGGCACCACACAGGTCCAGAACAACACCGACGGTTCGGTGACGGTCTACTTCGGCGGCGTCACCGGTACACCGCTGATCTCCGATCCGGCCGGCGACCCCCCCGGCGGCGCGGTTCCGCCCGGCGACAACTTCGGCAGCTACAGCCCCGGTGGAACCACCCCCGGCACTGGTTGGGCGGCCGCCTGGCAGGGTCAGTTCGCGAGTGCGGCGACGGCCGGCACGTCGACTGCGTCACTTGCCTCGTCCGTGGGCGGAACGCTCGGCTCACTGATCGGCCTTGCCGGATACTCGACCGACGGCTTCGGCGACCTCGGCACAGCAACGTACGCGTCCGGCGCGACCAGCTACTCGACGCCGACAGCCGCGACCGCGCAGGGCACGATCGGCACGCTCAGCGCGTCGCTTGACACGGTTGCCTCCGACCTCGCGACCGAAGTGAACACGCCCACTGAGACCGGCACCTCAACACAGCTGACGCTCAACGCGCCGTTCTTCGTCCCCTCGAGCGGAACGACGATCACCGCCTCCACGCTGTCGGTCTCCTCGAGCCTCGCGCAGGCTGCGCAGAGTGGGATCACTCCCCAGGCTGTGTCTTCGGCGACTGCCGCAGGCGGTAACACCCAGGGCACGACCAACGTTCAGGTCTCGAGCCTCGCGGTCGGGTCGCCGGCGACGATCGCTGCCAACGCCAGCGACAACGACGTCGCTCTGGACGAGGCGGCCAATGCCGGCGGAACTGCGGACACGGCCTACGAGGGCTTCGTTCAGCAGGTGGGTTCGCTGGCTCAGGGCGCCGACAACCAGGACACGACGCAGTCTGCGCTGCAGACGCAGATCACCAATCAGCGCACGAGCGTCGAGGGCGTCGACCTCTCCCAGGAGATGGCCAACCTGATCAACGAACAGCAGGCATATCAGGCGTCCGCCAAGGTGATGAACGCGTTCAGCACCATCATGGACTCGCTGATGACCGTGGTCGGACAGTAGGAGAGGATTGAGCCATGACTGAGCGCATCACCTCACAGATGATCGGCAACACCACGATCTCCTCGATCGAGAGCGATCTCAACCAACTGAGTCAGACCCAGGAGGACCTCTCCACCGGGTATGACATCAACGATCCGTCGGACAACCCGTACGGGGCGGCACTGTCGATCTCCCTCAGCGGGCAGGTCAGCGCGTACAGCGCCTATCAGTCGAACGTGACTCAGGGAACCGCGTGGAGCCAGAGCGCCTCGGGCAGCCTCCAGTCGGTCCAGCAGAGTGTGCAGACCGTACGGGAGCTCGTGGTCGAGGCCTCCAACGGCACGATGAGCTCGAACGACCTGCAGGACGCCGCGCAGGAGGTTCTGCAGTACATCAGCCAGATCAAGCAGTCGGCCGACTCCCAGTACGACGGCTCCTACATCTTTTCCGGCGACGATGTCGACACCGAGCCGTACAGCACCACTGCAACGGCCGCCGACCCAGCCACCGAGGATCAGTTCGGCGGCAACACCAACGCCATCAACTATGCGATCGGTCCGAGCACCCAGCTCCAGGTCAACGCCAATCTCTACAGCGTGCTCGGGAACGGGAACACCGGCGGTACCGCCGGCACCAGCAGCAACGGTGGCGGTGCCGTGCAGGCCGACGGCTCCGGTGGACTGCTGGCGACGCTGCGCACGGTTTACAACGACCTCACCGGCACCAACGGCGGGACTCAATCCGACCTCGGAAACCAGCTCAACAACATCGACGCGAACCAGAGCGCGCTCGAGTCGGTTCAGGCCACCGTGGGAGCCACTCAGGACAGCCTGCAGATGGCCTCAAGCCGGCTGACCTCGCTGAGCACCAGTGCCCAGACCGACGCTGGGAATGTCAAGGACACGGACATGCCCGAAGCCACAGTTGCCTTCTCTAGTGAGCAGGCCTCCTATCAGGCGGCGCTGCAATCGGCCGCTGACATTATCCAAACCTCACTGCTGAACTTCCTCCAATCATGAATGCGACATCTGTATATACGCACGGCGCGGCCGCATACGACGGTCGCGAACCCGAGACCGAGACCTACGGGACCTCTCGGTTTGGTCCAGTCGACGTGTTGGTCGACAGCATCATCGAGTTTCCCGACGGCCTGATCGGCCTGGGCGGCAGCCGCTACGCGCTGCTGAGCACGGACGCGAAGAGCCCGTTCCTGTGGCTGCAGTCGCTCGAAAACGAGGCGGTTGCGCTGCCGGTCACGAATCCCCATCGCTTCTTCGAGGACTTCGCCGTCGAGCTGATGGACGCCGACGCCGAGAACCTCGGATTTGATGACGGAGCTTCCGCCGACGTCTACGTGACCGTCACCGCTTCGAATGTCGTCAGCGAGATCACGGTCAACCTCAAGGCCCCGATCCTGATCCGCGATGGTCGCGGCTATCAGCTGATCAACCAGCGCGATGGCGTAGCCGTCAAGACGCCGTTGTTCCCGGTGCAGCCTCCGGGCGCGACCGCAGCTGCTGCTGCTGCTTGAGCGCCGCATCCCCGAGCAGCGCCGCACCCCTGAGCTGCATCCGTGAGCCTGCTTACACCAGTCGCGGCACGACCTAACTTGGTCGCAAATACAGCTGTGAGCGGTATTTCTGACCTCCCACAGCGGCCCCGAGCCACCGCGCTAGCGTCGGCTGGTGTAGGCGTGGGCCCCAGGCCCTCTACGGACCTATCCCGCTGGATCCGCACGCCTGGATGCGCCCATGATCTTCGCTGGATCGCCACCCGCCGTCTTGTAGGTAGCTCGCTACCTGCGGCGACGTCGTGCGGCGCCCAGCTCGATCCTGGACACCCCAGCCGCACGCCTCCACCGGGCTAGGCCCTAAGCTTCCAGCATGCTCCGTGTGACGCGCCGTGCCGGCGAACGAGTGATCGTTGGCGGCGATGTGGTGATCGAGGTGCTCGAGGTTCGAGGCGCCACCGTTCGCCTTGGCATCGAGGCGCCACGTTCTGTGTCGATCTATCGCGAAGAGCTGTGGCTGGAGATCAAGCAGGAGAACGAGGCGGCTGCCAACGCGGCGATCGAGCTGCCGACGCTGCCTGAGGGCTTCAGCGACGAGTCCAGCTGACGGTGGCTCAGGGCTCGAAACGGCGGGCGCGCAAGGCGCGCGGCGGGACTCCGAGAGCGGTGCCGTCAACGCGGCGCGATGAGCGCGTCGCACGTGAGCACCACGCGCGGCGGGCCGGGGTGCAGGCCGATCGCACACTGGGCACTGTGGGTGAACGTCCGTCCGGGATCTTCGGGGGCGTGCCCGTATCTGAGTTTGCGATCTTTGCGGGCCTGGTCGCACTCGTCATCGGGATGCTCAACCACGGCGGCGCCGCGCTCGAGGTCGGCATCATCGTGATGGCGCTGGGCGTCACCGAGGTGACAGCCCGGGAGCATTTCTCCGGGTTCCGCTCGCACGCCACACTGCTGGCGCTGATGCCGGCGGTGGTGGTCGAGGCGATCTACGCGCTGGTGATCGGCGTGCCAAACCAGCGGATCCTGCTGCTGGTGCCGGTGATCCCGATCTTCGCGCTCTGTTACACGCTGCTACGCCGACACTTCCGTGTCGCTCGGCACGCTCGGGTAGTCGGGCATCGCTGAGGGCTCGCCGCCCTCGGCACCGGGATCTTCTGACCAGAGGCGGCCCGACTGCGGGTCATCCGGCGTGTCCGGATTCGCGCTTGCCGGAGCGGTCGGCAGGCTCAGCGTGAAAACGGCGCCGCCGTCGGGAGCATTGGCGACGCTGACGCTGCCGCTGTGTTGCTCTGCGGCCTGTCTGACGATCGAGAGACCGAGACCGCTGCCCATCCGTGCGCGCGAGTTCGCGCCCCGGTAGAAACGGTCAAACAGATACGGCAGATCGGCCTCGGCAATACCGTCGCCGTGGTCTCGCACGGTCAACCCGTTGGCATCGACGGTCACCTCAATCGGGCCACCGTGGCCGGCGTGCAGAGCCGCGTTGTCAAGCAGGTTGTTGATCGCGCGCATCAGACGCTCGGGGTTGCCGTGCACTGAAATCGGGGCCAGCCGTTCGCGGAACTCGACGCTGGGTGCGTTGCGGCGTGCACGGTCAACCCCATCCTCGGCCAGCCGATCGAGACGCAGGTCCTCGACATTGGTCGGCGGCGTGTCACCACGCGCGACCTCGATCAGGTCCGACACGAGGTTGCTGAGCTCCTCGCTCTGCTCGACGACGTCGGTCAGCAGGCGCGTGCGGTCCTCGTCGTCGAGCTCGGCCCCGGAGAGCAGCACCTCGATATTGGTGCGCAGGCTGGTGACGGGCGTGCGCAGTTCGTGTGAGGCGTCGGCGACCAGCTGCCGCTGGGCGGTGACCGATGCATCGAGCTGCGCCCTCGAACTCTCGAGTCGCTCGAGCATCTCGTTGAAGCTGGTCGCGAGTTGGCCGACCTCGTCATCCTCGTGCACCGCGATGCGCTGGCTGAGATCGTCGGTCTCACCGATCAGCTGGGCGGTGGCGGTGACTTCGGCGAGCGGTCTCATCACGCGGCGGGTCGCCATACGGGCGAGCAGGGCCGCGAGGCCGACCACGAGCAGGAATACGACCGTCAGGATCCACTTCAGGGTCGAAAGGACGTTGAGCACCGGCTGGAGCGTTTCCCCGAGCTCAACCGCAACCTGCTGACCGCCGGTGGTCGTCTCATAGCCGTTGAGATGGAAGACGTACTCACGCAGGGTCGTCCCCCCGACGCTGACGTTCGTGAAGTAGGCCGCGTGCTCGCCATTCGCCACCGCTGCAGCCGCCGACGCGACAGGAAGATAGACCCCACCCGGAAGCTGAGATGCGCTCAACCCGGCGTCGACCGCTCGTCCGTTACCGGCCACCAACTGCCTGTACGGCACGGTCCCACCGGCCTTTGGCGAGAGGGTCGGGAATTGGCCGTTCATCGCCAGATTGGGGTTCGACTCAACGCGCTGGGCCTGCGCTACAAGCGTGTCGTCGGTTTGGCGCACAAGCTGGTCGCGGACCGCGAAGTAGGAGATCAGGACGGCGATCGCCACCGCGACGGCGACCGCCGACGCGGCAATGATGCTGATGCGTCTACGCAGCGGCATGGCCCAGCTCAGTCTCGCAGGACGTAGCCGATCCCGCGCACGGTGTGCAATAGGCGCGACTCGCCGCCCTCCTCGGTCTTGCGCCGCAGGTAGCCGATGTAGACGCCGAGCGCGTTGGAGGTCGGCCCGAAGTCATATCCCCAGACGTTCTCGAAGATCGTCGAGCGGGTCAGGACCTGGCGCGGGTGCTTCATGAACAGCTCGAGCAGCAGGAACTCGGTCTTTGAAAGCTCGACGAGCCGGTCGCCGCGGTAGACCTCGTGCGCGACGGGGTCGAGCACCAGATCGGCGAAGCGCAGCGTCTCGGCCGGGTCGCCGTCATCGCCGGTGCGCCGCAGCAGCGCGCGCAGCCGGGCCTGCAGCTCGCGCAGGGCGAACGGCTTGACGAGGTAGTCGTCGGCGCCGACGTCGAGGCCGAGTACGCGATCGTCGATCGCATCACGCGCTGTCAGCATCAGCACCGGGGTCCTGTCGCCCGCGGCGCGCATACGCCGGCAGACCTCGAGTCCATCGACGCCGGGCATCATCACATCGAGGATCACCGCGTCGACGGGCCGCTCGGCGAGGCGATCGAGCGCCTCCTCGCCATCGACCGCCAGATCGACGTCGTACTTGTCGAGCCGCAGCGCCCGCTCCAGTGCCCGCCGGACCGCGGGCTCGTCGTCTACAACCAGAATCTGTGCCATGTGATGTAGATCATCGGCCGCTCGTGTGAGCGTTTCCGAAGAAGCTTATGCGTAGCGAATAAGAGCGGCCGACTCAACCGAGTGGGCGGATCACGCCGCTGTGGAACACCAGCGCACCGCTCTCAGCGAGGTGCCAGAGCTCGAGCACCTCGCCCAGCACCAGCCAGTGATCGCCCGCCTCATAGCGCTCGTAGATGCGGCAATCGATCCAGGCCGCCACGCCCTCGAGCAACGGCGAGCCGCTGGCCGGCGCCGGTGTCCATTTGACGCCGGCGAACTTCTCGCCGCCGGTCCGGGCAAAGCGCTTGGCGAGATCCTCCTGGCCCTCCCCGAGGACGTTTGCGCAAAAGTGCCCGCCGGCCTCGATTGCGGGCCAGCTTGTCGAGCTCTTGGCGGGAGACACGGCAACCAGCGGTGGCTCGAGCGAGACCGACATGAACGAGCCCACGACGAGCGCGCTCGGGTGCTCCGGATCGCCGCCCGTCACAACCACCACACCGGTCGGCAGCCGACCGAGCACGGTGCGGAAATTCTCCGAAACAGGTCTGGTCAGTTCGGAGGGATCAGACACGCTGCGAGGCTACCCCAAACCCATCCACACCAGTAGGGGCGCGTGATCTGAGGGTTTGAAGCCCTTGCGGAAGTCGCGGTCGATGCCGCAGGCCATCAACCCGTCGGCGACCCCGCTGCTCACGAGCGCCAGGTCGATGCGCATCCCGAGGTTTTTGTGGAAATTGCCGGCGCGGTAATCCCACCAGGTGAACTGCTGCTCGTCGGGGTGCAGGTGCCGGAACGCATCGACCAGCGAGCCGCTCTGTTTGATCGCCTGCAGCGCGGCCCGCTCGGGCTCGCTCACGTGTGTGGAGCCGATGTACATCGCCGGGTCATAGACATCGGCGTCGGTGGGGGCGACGTTGATGTCGCCGGCGATCACCAGGCCCTCAGCGACGTTGTCGCTACGGATCGCCGCGGCCCGCTTGGCCGCGGCTTCCATGAACCCGAGCTTGCGCGGGAACTCGGGGCTGTCGAGCGTGCGCCCGTTGGGCACGTAGGTGCTCACAAAGCGGATCCCGGCGACGGTCGCCTCGCACCAGCGTGCCTCGGTCGGAACCTCGTCGCCTGGCAGGCCGAGTAGGGGAAGGTCCGGCGCCAGCGGGCGCCGGACAAGCAATGCAACACCGGCCCATTGCCCGCCTGAGTGATGTACAGCCTCGTACCCCGCGGCGTCGAGCTCGGTCAGCGGGAAGTTGTCGGGCGTGCACTTCGTCTCCTGCAGCGCGACGACGTCCGGCTGGCGCGCCTCGAGCAGCTCGATGACGCGCGGCAGACGCGCGCGTAGCGAGTTCACGTTCCAGGTGACGAACAGCACCGCTGGCAGGTTAGGACCTGCCTCGGCCAGCCGTCTGCACGCCCGCCGCGGCGCAACTCTTCTAGGATCATGCCTCCGATGGACCAGATCCAAATGCGCAACCGCCTGCTTGTCGCCACCGGAATGTGGCGTGAGACCACTGGCGAAGCACTACCGAAGATGCCTCCGGGCGACCCGCTCGCCCAGATCGAGGCATTCGAGCTGAAGCTCGTCGACCGCCTCTGGGAGCTCGCGACGCCCGAGACCGCGCGGGAGATCGCCGACCGCACGTGGGACCTCGTGCACGACCGGCCCGACTCGGATCCGGTCAAGAAGCGCGTCGTCGAGTGCCATGAGGCGCTCGCACGGATGACGCACCTCGGCGACTGACGCCCGCGTCTGCTGATCAGTCGGCGAGGACCGGCGTGTCCGGGACCCGAGTCGGCGCCGGGACGCCAACGGCGCCGTAGGCGTCGGCCATATCGAGGGTCTCGTGCGCGAGCAGCGCGGCCACCAGATCATCGAGCTGCGAGCGGTGTTCGCGCAGCAGCGTGAGCACCTCGCGATGCGCCACCTCGACAATGCGGTGGACCTCCTGGTCGACCAGCTCCTGGGTCTTCTGTGACGTCTCGGACACGCCCGGAAGCAGCATGCTGGTGGCCTCCGAGGGCAACACGGCGATCGGCCCGATCGCACCGCTCATACCCCAGCGGCCGACCATGAAGCGCGCGATCCTCGTCAGGTGCTGAATGTCTGATTCGGCGCCGGTCGTGAGGTCGCCGAAGACGATCTCCTCGGCGCAACGCCCACCGAGCGCGACCTTGATCTGCGCATGCAGGTGGCGCTCGTCGAGGTTGAAGCGGTCGGCGTCGGGGGCGGAGAAGGTGACGCCGAGTGCCTGGCCGCGCGGGATGATCGAGACCTTGCGCACCGGATCGGCGCCCGGGGTCAGCATCCCGACCACCGCGTGCCCGGCCTCGTGATAGGCGGTCCGCTGCCGGTCCTCGTCACTGATCACGACGCTGCGCGCGGCGCCGAGCACGATCCGCTCGAGCGCGTCGGTGAAGTCGAGCTGATTGACCACCGGGTGGCTGCGCTTGGCGGCCAGCAGCGCGGCCTCGTTGACCAGGTTGGCGAGGTCCGCACCGACCATTCCCGGCGTGGTCGAGGCGATCTGTCCGAGGTCGATCTCCGGTGCGAGCGGCACCGAGCGCGTATGCACCCTGAGGATCGCCTCGCGCCCGACGCGGTCGGGCGGCTGCACGACGACGCGGCGGTCGAAGCGACCGGGTCGCAGCAGCGCCTGGTCGAGGACCTCCGGGCGGTTGGTGGCGCCCAGCACGATCACGCCGGTGCGGGCGTCGAAGCCGTCCATCTCGGTCAGGATCTGGTTGAGCGTCTGCTCGCGCTCGTCGTGGCCGCCACCGATGTTCGCCCCGGCGGACGAGCGCGAGCGCCCGACGGCGTCGAGCTCGTCGACGAAGATGATCGCGGGGGCAGCCTCCTTGGCCTGGTTGAAGAGATCACGTACACGCGAGGCGCCGACGCCGACGATCATCTCGACGAACTCCGAGGCCGACATCTGGAAGAAGGGCACGCCGGCCTCGCCGGCGACCGCTCGTGCGAGCAGCGTCTTGCCGGTGCCGGGCGGGCCGCTCAGCAGCACACCGCGAGGAATCTTGGCGCCCAGCGCGAGGTATTTGTCCGGACTCTTGAGGAAGTCGACGATCTCGTGCAGCTCGTCCTTGGCCTCGTCGATGCCGGCCACATCCGCGAACGTCACCGGCAGATCGGTGCCCTCGACGCGCCGCGCACGCGAGCGCCCGAACGACATCAGGCCACCGGCACCGCCGCCCGACGCGGCGCGCCGCATGACGAAGAAGATCAGGAGCAGCAGCAGCAGCGTCGGGCCGAAGCCGAAGACGACGCTCTCGATTATCGACGGACCCGCGTTCGGATTCTGGGCGTTGATCGTGACGTTCTTTGCGAGGAACTCGTTGTAGAGCGCGCGCTGATCGGCGAATGACGGGATCTGCGTCGAGAAGTCCTTGGTGGCGGCCGCGATCGAGCCGTTGGAGTGGAAGCTGAAGGCCTTCTTGAACGAGCCCTGGATCGCGAGCGAGGTGCTCGAGACAGAGGCGACGTTGTTGCCCTTCAACTGCGCCAGGAAGGTCGGGTTGTAAGGGATCCGCACCCTGCTGGGCGAGAGTGCCGCCGAGGACACCCAGAGGTTGATCGCCAGCAGCACGCCGATGACCGCCGCCAGCATCACCCATTGATTGCGCGGGCCCGGCCGGCCTGGACTGCCGCGCATGCTGCTGTCGCTCTGGCGGTTACCCGGGCGGTTACCCGGAGGCGGGGTGACGCGCCAGTTCGGCGGCTGTCCCTGCGGCGGCCCGTTCGGCCGTGTGCGGTTCTCCGGCTGGCGTGTCGGCGCCAGACGGTTCCCGCTCTGGCCGCCCGGGCGCCACCAACCACCTGGCGGCCTGGCGGGCTGGCGACGCGGATTGTCCTGATCAGCCATCACTCTTCATTGTCGCAAGCGCGCACGTTGTGCTGGGCAGTGACTCACGCATGCGTCAGATCGACTCGATCCGCGACCTGAAGGAATCGGCTCCTTCGACGGTCGCCCCATGCGCGTATGCGCGCTCGCTGAGGCCACGGTCGGAGGTCACCACCCGGATCGCCTGGGGCTGAGCATCGGCCTTCAACAGGCGCACGATCTCATCGTCGCCGGCGTTCGCCTTCGGCTTCGGGGCGTGCCTGACGTCGATCACGGTCGAGCGAATCGGGGGAGACGGCTGACGCTCGAAGACCACCACGACGTCCTCGCCCTCCTCGGCCGCCCAGCGCTCTAATTGGTCGACGAGTTTGAGCATGGCCGCGTCGCGGTCCTTCCACCACTTGTCAGGTCGCGTTCCGATCACGTTCATGCCGTCGACGAGCCAGCGCATTTAACCCATTCTGGCTGGTCGGCACCGGGCCGCGTCTGCGTACGCGGTGCGTATGCGAGATGGCCTGTCTGCATACATGCTTCCGGCGCCAAAAGGTCTTGTGAACATGCCGTAATTCGGGGGGTTTCGGGCTCGTATCGGTCCATATACCGTGATAGCGTGCACCGACGTAAGGTCGCCGTAATCAACGGCGACGCAGAGTAGGTGCAGGCACCGGTGGTCGGGAGAGACGTCCTCGCGGTAGAAGCACTGCTAGCTACGGAGGGAATCTCCAAATGCCAACCGGAACAGTTAAGTGGTTCAGCGACGAGAAGGGCTTCGGCTTTATCACGCCCGACGAGGGCAGCCGTGACCTCTTCGTTCACCACACGTCGATCGCGGCGGACGGTTACCGCTCGCTGGCCGAGGGGTCCAAGGTCTCCTATGAAGAGGAAGCCGGTCCCAAGGGCCCCAAGGCGATCAACGTAGTCAAGCTGTAAGCGCCTGGTAAGGCTTCAGCCCGGGCCGCGGCGGTTCGTCCGTCGCGGCCCGGCGCGTTTAAGTAC
>Ga0302314_10003530_pt1 | contig 28778 bp, 23 predicted proteins | sample III_Palsa_N2_3_FD_200533 | JGI IMG/M metagenome (GOLD analysis project Ga0302314, IMG submission 200533) | Peat permafrost microbial communities from Stordalen Mire near Abisko, Sweden - III_Palsa_N2_3 | ecosystem: Environmental > Terrestrial > Soil > Palsa > Peat permafrost | place: Sweden...
GAACGTGGCCGAGAGCAACCCGGCCTCTTGGCCTTCGGTCGCCTCGTCGACCTCGACGGTGAAGCCGCGGCGTTCGGCCCAGCGCTGGTACATCCGCAGGAGCACCTCGGTCCAGTCCTGCGCGTCCATCCCGCCCGCGCCAGCGTGCACTTCGCACACGGCGTCGAGCTCGTCGTACTCGCCCGAGAACAGTGACTGCAGTTCCAACGCACCGAGCCGCGTCCCGAGGGCGTCGACCACCTCGACCAGCTCGGTATCGAGCGCGGCGTCTGGACTCCCTTCGGCGGCGGACTCCTCGGTGAGCTCGCGCAGCGCACGCGCGTCCTCGAGCTCGCTGCGCAACGAGTGGAGCTGGTCGAGGTCGGCCGAGACGCGCCCGAGCTCCTTCGTGACGGCGCGCGCATTGTCGGCGTCGTCCCAGAGATCGGGGCGCCCTACCTCGGCCTCGAGCTCGACCCGCCGGACTTCGAGCTTCTCGCGCCCGAGGTAGCGCTCCGCCTCGGCTAGCCGCTCCCCCAGCGCGTCGAGCTCAGAGGTGAAGTCGCGCGGAAGGTCGGCCGACGGCCCGTCAGGCGGCGCCATGGCACAACTTGAACTTCTTGCCGCTCCCGCACCAGCAGGGTTCGTTCCGACCGAGCTTCTCGTGTTGTTCCTTGACGATGGGCACCAAGGCGTCGGGGTCGGGGGCGCTGGGCCGCTTGATCTGGGTCTTCCCGGCGCCGTTCCGGCCGTTGGCAACCGCGTCCTCGGATCGAGGGAGCACGGTCGTCTGAGTCGGCACGTTGGCCCCCTGGTCGGCCAGCAATGCAGGCGCCAACGACGCCGTCTCGACGACCGGGTCCTCGGCGGCGACATAGACGGCCTTGTCGAGGTCGGGCTCGGCGGCGGGTTGCTGGACCGCCTCGACGTGGAGGATGTAGCGGAGATAATCGTTGTCGATCACTTCCATCAGCTGGCCGAACATGGAGTAGCCCTCTTGCTGCCATGCGTTGAGGGGGTCGGCCTGGACCGTCCAGCGCAGGTGGATACCGTCCTTGAGGTTGTCCATCTCGGCCAGGTGATCGCGCCAGCGCGCATCCATGATCTGCAGGTAGACGTCGCGCTCGATCTGGCGCATGGTCTCCGCGCCACCCGGCATCGCCTCGCCGTGGTGCTCGTAGTAGTCGAGCGCCTCCTCGACAATGGACTCGACCAGGTCCTCCGTCGTGGCCGCCTGCTCGAGGTCGGCCACGGCGAACTTGGTCGGGTAGTACTGCGCCAGCGAATCGACCAGGGCCTTGAGGTCCCAGTCCTCCTCGAACTCGGTCGGGCAGTGCTCGGAGACCACTTTCTCCGCCGCGCCCGCCAGGAGATCCTCGGTGTGCTCCTCGAGGTCGTCGCCGTCGATGATCTGCAGGCGGCGCTCGTAGACGACCTTGCGCTGCTGGTTCATCACCTCGTCGTACTTGAGTGCGTCCTTGCGCATTTCGGCGTTGCGGGCCTCGACCGTGTTCTGTGCACGCTCGATCGCCTTGGCCACCGTCTTCGACTCGATGGGCACGTCTTCGGGGAGGGTCCGCCCCATCACCCAGCTCATGGCGCCGGTCGCGAACAGCCGCAACAGCTCGTCGTCGAGGCTCAGGTAGAAGCGGCTCTCGCCCGGGTCGCCCTGACGGCCCGAACGGCCCCGGAGCTGGTTGTCGATGCGTCGGCTCTCGTGCCGCTCGCTGCCCAGCACGTAGAGACCGCCGAGCTTGCGCACCTCTTCGCCCTCGGCCCGGCAGCGCGCCTCCACCGCCGCCTTCCGGCGCTCCAGCTCGGCCATTCCCTCGTCACTGTCGATGTCGACACCCTCGGCCGCCAGCTCGTGCTCGACGAGCAGCTCCGCGTTGCCTCCGAGAATGATGTCGACACCGCGGCCGGCCATGTTGGTGGCCACCGTCACCGCACCGCGCCGACCCGCCTGGGCCACGATCTCGGCCTCCCGGAAGTGCTGCTTGGCGTTCAACACGTTGTGCGGGACGCCCCGCTTTTCCAGCAGCCGCGCCAGCAATTCCGACTTCGCTACCGAAGCGGTCCCGATCAGCATGGGCTGGCCCAGCTCGTGGCGCTCGACGATGTCGTCGGCCACCGCGTTGAACTTGGCCTCCTCGGACTTGAACACGAGGTCGGGCTCGTCGAGGCGGACCATCTCCTTGTTGGTCGGGATCGGCACCACGGGCAGGCCGTAGGTCGATGCGAACTCACCGGCCTCGGTCTCGGCGGTACCCGTCATGCCGGACAACTTCTCGTACAGGCGGAAATAGTTCTGCAGCGTCACCGTGGCCCAGGTGTGGTTCTCTTCTTTGATGGCCACGCGCTCCTTGGCCTCGACCGCCTGGTGGAGACCATCGGACCACCGCCGCCCTTCCAGCGTGCGGCCGGTGAACTCATCGACGATCTTCACCTCGCCGTTCTGGACGAGGTAGTCCTTGTCCCGCTTGTAGAGGTCCTTGGCCGTGAGCGCCTTGGTCAGCTGGTGCACGTAGTTGACGGACACGGCGTCGTAGATGTTCTCGACCCCGACCGCCTGCTCCACCTTCTCGATCCCCGCCTCCAGCGGGATAACCGTCTTCTTCTCCTCGTCCACTTCGTAGTCGACGTCGCGGGTCAGGCTGCGGGCGATGGCGGCGAACTGGTAGTAGAGCTGCGCCGCTTCGTCGGCCGGCCCCGAAATGATGAGAGGCGTGCGCGCCTCGTCGATGAGGATGGAGTCGACCTCGTCGACGATGGCGAAGACGTGCTCGCGCTGGGCCATGAGATCCCGGCTGCGGGTCATGTTGTCGCGCAGGTAGTCGAAGCCGAATTCGCTGTTGGTCCCGTAGGTGATGTCCGCCGCGTAGGCGGCCCGCTTGATGGCAGCGTCGTCGATGTCGGAGCCGATCCGCCCGACCTGGAGGCCGAGCCAGCGGTGGACCCGCCCCATCCATTCCGAGTCGCGGGTGGCCAGGTACTCGTTGACCGTCACCATGTGCACGCCGCGCCCGTTGAGGGCGTTCAGGTAGGCGGGGAGCGTCGAAACGAGCGTCTTGCCCTCTCCGGTCTTCATTTCCGCAATCCATCCGAAGTGCAGGGCCATGCCCCCCATCAGCTGCACGTCGAAGTGGCGTTGGCCCAGCACCCGCCAGGCCGCCTCACGCACGACGGCGTAGGACTCGATGAGCAGGTCGTCGAGGGTCTCGCCCAGGTCGAGGCGCTCCTTGAACTCCACCGTCTTGTGGGCGAGGGCGTCGTCGCTCAGGCCCTGCATCTCGGGCTCGAGGGCGCCGATCAGGGGGACGAGCTCGGCCAGTCTCCTGACCTTCTTGCCCTCGCCGGCGCGCAGGACTTTCGTGAACACGCTCATGAGGCAACGATCCTACCGGCCGTGGCAGGCCCACAGCCGCCGCCGCGCCTTCATTCTCAAACAGGGCTGCGTGCGGCTGACCTGGTCTTTGACCCCACACTCGCCTGCCGCGAGGGTGACGCACCGGCACCGGCGGCGCGGGGGCGAGCCCCCGTACCCAACGGCGCCTTCTTGGCGCGCATCGCCTCGTCTCCACCCGCCCCCGACAGCCGGGGACGCGGCGGGCAGGACTTACCTCTAAGCCGCACCATGCTCAGCAACCACAAGTCGCCTTACGTGGGTCGTTTTGCCTGCGACTGGCCTCGACTTTCAACCACAGACCCGCACGCAGCCCTGTCGCATCCTACGCCGGGGTGGCCTCCCTACTGCCCGGGCACATTCGAGCCGGCCGAGCCCGAGGCGCTGCCCGTGCTGGCGGGGGTGGCGCCCTCGAGCACGGTCACGTCTGAGATCTTCCACACGCCGCCCACCTGCTTGAGGTCGGCGACGAGGCGGACCACGTCCGCCTGCGGTGAGGTGATCTTGTTGTTGACGTACGTCTGGTCGACCACGGCGTAGACCGAGGCCGTGCCCGCCACGACCGCCGGGTCCTGCACCGAAGTATCAACTTTGTTGTGAGACTTTTTCGTGAGATGTTTCTTCAACCCCCGTTATGGGAATAGGCGCGTCGCCGACTTCAAAAAGTCGTGATGGCCAGACATAAATGTGATCCGCCTCCTGGGTGCGAGGACGAACGGAGGGGACGGGACATTTGGCGCTCCGCGAAGAAGAGCTCACAAGCCTCTGCGACGACGTCGACCTCGATCGCGACCGCGCGCTCGTCGAGCGGTGCCAAGCGGGTGATTCCGCAGCGTTCGGGAACCTGTACGCGCGCTATTACGAACGGCTCCTCCGCTTCTGCTTACGTCGGCTGAACGATCGGCACGAAGCCGAGGACGCGGCGCAGGAGGCATTCGCCAGGGCATGGAAGGCGCTGCCGCGCTTCGCGGGCGAGAGGCGCTTCTACCCCTGGCTCACGGTGATCGCGGGGAACATCTGCACCGACATGCTGCGCCGTCGCTCGCGCAGCACGCCCACCGACGACATGGAGCTCACTGCACAACGTCCTGTGGGCGTGGTGGGCGGAGAAACTTCTGAGGAACTGGTCCTCGCCGCAGTCGACGGCGAGCTGGTGCACCGTGCGCTCGACCGCCTGTCGACGCGCCACCGCCACGTGCTCGCCATGCGCGAAGGCTCCGGCTGGACCTACCAGCAGATCGCCGACCACGAGGGTGTCGAGATCGGAACCATCGAGACCCTGCTCTGGCGGGCCCGCCAGGCGCTGAAGCGCGAATTTGCCTTTGTTTCCGATTCGAAGGAGGCCTTGGCAGGTTTCCTCATCGCGACCGGTGCACTCATCCGCCGCACGATCTTCCGGGCGGCGCACCGCGGCGCCAGCGTGCACCACAACGGAGGCGGCTCGGGTGCGCTGCGCAACGCCGTCACGGGCGCCGCGGTCACGGGCGCGGCGGTGGCCGCTGCCTTCATCGCGCCGCATGCACTCTCGAGCGGACCGAGCAGCGCGGCAGTGACGCCGGGCTCGGCAGCCATTGCCGCTCCACTCCTCGGCCTGGGGGCCACTCATTTCGGACCTGAGAACGGAAGAGCCGTGGGGGCGCAAACTCTCGATGGCTCCGGCAACGGATCGGACGCAGGAGGAGTCGGCTCGTCAACTGGGTCTGGGGGCGGTGGCTCGAATTCCGGTGGCACGGGCTCCGCGGTTGGCGCGGCCGCGCTGCTCGGCGGTGCGCTCGGCAGCGGATCGTCATCAGGCACCAGCGGGCTCTCGGCCGGGGCGAACAAGACCGCAGGTGGAGTGATGACGGCGGCGGGTGGCGCAACGGGTGGCCTCAGCCAGGCGGTGAGCGTTGTCAGCAGCACTGTGGGAAACGTGGCCGGCGGGGTCGGTCAGACCGTGAGCGGTGTCACTGGCGGTGTGCAACAGACGGTCAGCGGCGTCAGCGGCACGGTAGGAAGCGTGGGTGGGCTCAATAACGCGCTCGGAGGCGTGACCAGCTCGGTGAACGGGATCACGCAGTCCGTGGGACTGGGGAGCGTTGTCCGCGGCTCATCGAGCTCGGGATCTTCTTCGAGTCCGAGTTCGGGTTCCTCTTCGGCCGACCCGGCCACCACGACAACGACGACCACCGACCCCGTCCTGGGCATCGTCGGCGGAGCGACCGAGACCGTGAGCGGCCTGCTCGGAGGCTAGGACGGCCCTGCCGGCCGATGCCGGCGGGGACGCCAGCCGCTACATCGAGGGCGACACGGCGCCGCTCGCGTACGGTCCGCTCGCCCGTCCCGGCGAGCCGGCCCTGGTGGCACGGGCGCCGAGCGACCAACCAATCCCACCCGGCTGACCGCGCAACGAGAAACGCCGCCAGCTCCGAGGGGGGTGCGCTCCCGGAACCAGCGGCGTTCCCGATCAGGTACGACTCAATCGCCGGCGGCGGCCCCGCACACGGTCTCGACCATCAGACCGCTCACCACGTAAGGGTCCATGTTGGCGTTGGGCCGGCGGTCTTCCAGCCAGCCCTTCTTGTTCTTGGCGGTCTGCCAGGGGATCCGGATGGAGGCCCCACGGTCGGAGGTGCCGTAACTGAACTGGGTGAAGTGCGCCGTTTCGTGTGCACCCGTCAAACGACTCTCGATGCCGATGCCGTAGTTCGAGACGTGCTCCTCGACCCGCTTCCCCAGGGCCTCACAGCCGGCGATGATGGCGTCCCAACCGCCCTCCTCCCGCATGGCCTTGGTGGAGAAGTTCGTGTGCGCCCCGGCACCGTTCCAGTCGCCGAGCACCGGCTTGGGCTCCAGAGTGGCGAAGACGTCGAAGTCCTCGGCAATGCGGAAGAGCAGCCAGCGCGCCGTCCACAGCTGGTCACCGATGAGCGGCGGCGGAAGGACTCCAATCTGGAACTCCCACTGGCCCATCATCACCTCGGCGTTGGTGCCTTCGATCCCCAGCCCGGCCTTCATGCAGGCAGTGGTGTGGCGCTCGACGATCTCGCGACCGGGCATCTTGTCGCCCCCAACGCCGCAGTAGTACGGACCCTGAGGTGCGGGGAACCCTGCTTCGGGCCAGCCCAACGGGCGCCCGTACTGGAAGAAGGTGTACTCCTGCTCAATGCCGAACCAGGGCTCCTGGTCGGCGTACTTCTCCGCCAGCTCGGCAGACTTGCGCCGGGTGTTCGTGCTGTGCGGCGTCATATCGGGGTGCAGGACTTCGCACATGACGAGCTTGTCGCCCTCGGCCCGCAAGGGGTCAGGGCACACGAAAACGGGCTGGAGGACGCAGTCGGAGTCGCTCCCTTCGGCCTGGTTCGTGCTCGAGCCGTCGAACCCCCAGATCCCGGGCTCCTTGCCGCCCTCGACGATCCTCGTCTTGCTCCGGAGGAGCGGGGTGGGCTCCGTCCCGTCGATCCAGATGTACTCGGCCTGGTAGCTCATGAGTTCTCCTGTTTTCCCCTTCTCTTCTCCGTGGTCAAGGTGCGGGGCGGGGACTCCCGGACCCGACATCCCACATCCGATTGCGGTTGCAAGTCTCGTCGGACCCTATTTCGCCGCCGTATCCGTTATGTGAACCGACGATGAAATCCTGCTGGGGAACCTAAAGTCCGACCGCCCGGGGACCAGGCCCGACGAGAACCCGCTCCGCCCTCGATCACGATTCTATGAGGGTGGCGACGGGCCGGCAGCGGCTGTGCAAACCGGACGGAACCCAGCGTTCCAGGACGTCCGCCGAGGCGCGGGGCTTGACCGTGGCAATGCCCCACCGGCCTCCAATCCCCAGATCGGTCCGGACCGATCGACCCGAACCGAGAACTCACGCCACCACCGATGTGCGCGGTCAACCGACGCGACAGAGGGCTGGATCTCTTGATCCAGCCCTCCACGGTAAAAGCCCGACACAGCGCGGTCGGCCCGTCGCCTCCTCCCCCCTCGAGGCCCCTCTGACGACGACGGGCTGGGCCAGCAGAAGCCGGCCCAGCCCGGTCATCCCGTTAGGGAAGGGGGAATTTTCCCTTAGGGAGTTGCGTTGCAGTCGGTGTTCGACAGAGTGCCCACGCAGTTGCTCGCGTGGCCGAACAGGTTGGCGATGCCGCCACCCAGCAGGCCCACCGCGACGACTGCGACGACGGCAATCAGTCCGACCAGCAGTGCGTACTCCACCATGGAGGCACCACGCTCGGTCCGAGCACGCCCCAGCATGGTGCTGTGGGCGCCGCGTACCGCGACGAATGCGTTCACGAAAAGCTCAACCATTCTCTCATTCCCCTCTCTCACCCCATCGGTGCCGAGCGGTTACCCGAACCAAGTGGAGTCCCACACACCATTCTCAGCGATCGCTTCGCCACGCTCCATAGGCTTTATGGACCAATTGAACGGACTTCGTGAGCCCTGTCACTGGACCTTCTATTCGATCGTGACCAAACCCATGACAACGGCGCGCACGAGCGCATGCGTGCGGTTCGTCACATCGAGCTTCTGAAAGATCGCCGCCAAATGGTTCTTCGTCGTCTTGGGGCTGATGTAGAGCCGCTGCGAAATCTCGCCGTTCGTGGCGCCCTCGGCGAGCAGCTGCAGCACTTCGAGCTCGCGCTGGGTCAAGGACCATGGCCCCCACTGCCGATCCTCCTGCCGCGACTGGATGGAGACCTCGGGATCGCGATAGGCCTCGTCGGCATCTACCTCGATGTCGTCGCGCGTGAGCGTGGCCCGCGCCTCCCGCAAACTCTCGCCGCGGTGCACAGTCGTGCACACCGAAGGCCCGGAGACGGAGACTCGCGTGTAGAAAGCCCACTCAGTTCCGGTGCCGACCTCAACGGCCGGCGACGGCTGCGCGGTCGGCCACAGGATCGAGGCTGTGTTTGCCATTCCTCCCCCTCAATCCACACCGGGGCTTGCGCTGCGGTGTGACTCCATCCCCACCGCAAGAACGATGGAAACTCCCAGGTCATTGTACGCTTTTGGCCTCAAGCAACAGTCGCATCTCCGTTGCCGCCCGGGTGCGGACTGGCTGAGCACGACAATTGTCGTCCTCGTGCTCGCGATGCTCAGGCCCCGTGGAAGGCGTGCTTGATGGGGCCGACGATCGGGCCCAGGACGATGATCATGATCGCCGGCAAGAAGCAAAGCGCGAGCGGGAACAAAATTTTGACGGGCACCTTTGCCGCCTTCTCCCGGGCTCGCTGACGTCGCTTGTCGCGCATCTCGTCGGCTTGTGCCTCCAAGACCCGTCCGATCGGGAGACCAAGCGCGTCAGCCTGGGAGAGAACGACCGCAAACGTGATCAGGTCGTCGATGTCGGTCCGCAACTTCAAGTTCTCCAACGCGTCATGTCGTGAAAGCCCGAGCTCCATCTCCCGCAGCGTCAGGCGCAACTCGTCGCACACCGGAGATTCGAAGCGAGCACAGGAGACCTGCATTGCCTGCTCCAAGCCGAGGCCAGCCGCGACTGAGATCGTCATGAGGTCGAGCAGATCGGGAAGGTCGTTCGTCACGCGGGAGCGTCGCGCCTTGATCCGTCGGCGTAGCCACCAACTCGGCGCCAAGCCCCCGACGATCGGCAGGAAGAACAGCATCGCCACGCCGATCTTGACGCTCACGACGCCGCTCACCAGACACGCCAGCCCGAGCGCGATGCCAAGAAGGCCCGAACCCATCTGGATGGCCACGAACTCTTCCGCTCGGATCGTTCCAGTCAGACCCGCTTTGAGGAGATCAGCGTGAACCCGATCCACTTCACTCGACGGATAGAGACGTGTGAGGGTGTTCCGAACACCGCGCGCGGCTGGTCCGAAAATGCGGTTGACCAGGGGCTCCTGCACGCGCTCAACGGTAGGTGCCGCCTCTGCGTACAGCTCGGCTTCCGAACCGAGCGATCGGATGAAGTCGAGTCGGCTCGACGCCTTGTGGGATCGCCAGGCCGCCGCCGCCACCCCAGCGAGGCCGATCGCCATCAGGGTGATGCCGATCAATGGAACGACGAAAGATCCGTTCATGAGATCGCTCCGTTCTGCCTCACACCTCGATGTTGACCATGCGGCGCACGATCAAGAAGCCAAGGCCCATGAGCCCGGCCGTCGCGATCAGAACGATCAGGCCGGCGCCGTGCTCCATGGGCTTGAGGTAGGAAGGATCCTTCAGCTCGAGCGCGCAGACGAGAAAAATCGGGATGGCGAAGAGCACGTAGCCCGACATGCGCCCTTCTGCTGACAGAGTCTGGACTTCACGTCGCACCTCCTGCCTGGTACGCATGAAGTCGGCCAGCGTGTGGAGGATGGGGGCAAGACGCCCACCGGTGGACTGCTGAATGCGGACAGCCTCGACTGCCCACTTGAGGTCCTCCACTCCCGAGCGTTCCGCCATGTTCTCGAGCGCCACGACCAGATCGGAACCGACCGCTACCTCGGCCATGACGCGGTCGAGCTCGGCCGAGAGGGGGGGCTTGGCGTCCCGCCTGTACATGTCGATTGCACGCTGGAAGGTCTGACCACCTTCGACGGAAGCCGACATCAGCGCCAGCGCGTCGGGCAGTTGCTCCTGTATCTGCTTGATCCTCTTGGCGGCCTGACGTGAGGGCAGGTACCAGGCGACGCCCGCGACGACGGCGATCGCAACGATTGACGCGATCGCCGAGCCGACGAGGACGCCGACGACCGCCGCCAGCCCGAGCGCGATGGCGGAACTGATGACGAGGTACTCCCCCGCGCGCAGTGGCATAGCGGCGCGCTCCAGACGGCGCTCCAATGCGCCATGGGTGTCCACTCTTCCGAAGATCCCGGCGATGCGGACCGTGAGGGCAGAGAGCTCGCCGCGTTCGGGTGACTCCGTCACCACCTCTACTGGTACTTCTGCCGTACCCATCGTGTCGTCCAGGATCTGGGCCAAGGTGCGCTGCTTCGTACGCACCCGCATGATGATTGCCACGACGGCCAGGGCCAGGCCGCCGCCGACCAGTACCGCCGCCACGAGTGCGGTGGACTGCGTGCTGAGCTCGGTCGCGGTCGGCATGACTCTCACTTCCCCTCGCGCCGGCGGGCCAACATCTCGTACATCTCCTCCGATGGTGGCTCCACGACCCGTCCCGGGCGAGCCGGACGGTGATGGCGGCCGGAGGACCGGCCGCCGGGACCCGAGAGACCGTCCTCATCGTTCCGGAAGAGATGCGCCGGCACCTCGACGCCGTTGAGCGCCAACTCGTCGAGGATCTTGGGTCGCAGACCGGTCGACACGAGGCGACCGAAGCCCTCGTGCATGTCGACCCGATGGAAGATGTCCTGCAGCAGGACGGTCTCGCCCTCCATGCCCTGGATCTCGGTGATGGAGTGGACGACGCGGGGCCCAGCAGGAGTTCGTTGCAGTTGGATGAGACAGCCCACGGCCATGACGATCTGTTCCCTGATGGCACGTTGGGGTAGTTCGACTCCGCCCATCATCACCATGGTCTCGAGGCGACCCAACAACTCGCGCGGCGTGTTGGCGTGCACCGTCGTCATGGATCCTGCGTGACCGGTGTTCATGGCCTGCAGCATGTCGAGCGTCTCCGAACCACGGCATTCTCCGACGATGATCCGGTCTGGCCGCATGCGGAGCGAGTTGCGCACGAGGTCCCGGATACGGACTTCGCCGGACCCCTCTGCATTGGCCGGGCGAGTCTCGAGGGTCACGACGTGCTCACCCTGAATCTGCAGTTCCGCAGATTCTTCGATCGTGATCAGGCGCTCACCGTCGGGGATGAAGTTGGACAACACGTTCAGCATCGTCGTTTTTCCGGTACCCGTACCACCAACCACGATCAAGCTGATCTTTCCTCGCACCAGCGCTTCCAAGAACACGGCGGCATCCATGCTCAGCGAGCCCAGGCCGATGAGGTCTTGCATGACAAGAGCCCTCTCCGGGAATTTCCGGATGGTGAGCACGGGCCCGTGCAGCGCGAGCGGCGGCACGATGGCATTGATTCGAGAGCCGTCGGCGAGACGGGCGTCCACCATCGGCGAGGACTCGTCGACGCGGCGACCGACTCCGTGCACCATCCTGTCGATGATCCGTCGGTACTGATGGGGCGAGTTGAAGACAATGTCGCTGCGTTGCAACTTGCCCTTACGCTCGATCCAGATCTCGTCGAACTTGTTGCACATGATCTCGGTGATGCTGCCGTCGGCGAGCAGCGCCTCCAGCGGCCCATAGCCGAGGGAATCTTCGAGCATCTCCTCCACGAAGCGTTGGCGTTCGATGGGCGAGATTCCGATGTCCTCGTGGTCGAGGATGTCATTGACGGTGGAACGGACCTTCTCGCGCAGCTCCTCTGGTGAGAGGTCTGCCGCCTTCGGCGCGATCTCGGCCAGTACCTTGGTCTGGACCTTTTGCTTGGACTGCTTCCATGCCGTGTCGAGGGCGGAGCGGTCCGAAGCGCGGCGCAACGGATGCCCCTTCGGTCCGGGCGCCGCGGCATTCCCTCCCACCCGTCTCTCCACTCCGTCCGGCGGGCCGCCCTCTCCTTCCCACCGATTGCGCGGTGGCAGACTCTCCTCGGAGGGTCCCGGCTGCGAAGGCGGAGCGGTGCCGTCGGCGGCGGCGAGCTTCTCCGAGAGGTTCATGTCGATCAGGCGCTTTCGAGCTCAGGCACCTTGTTGCTGCGGCCCTTCCTCCTCAGCCGCCAAAACCCGCGTGTCTCGCCGATCTCAGCCGTGTTCGAGGCCGAACCGAGGCTCGGTGTTGCGTCGTCGGAGAGGAACTGCTGCATGCCGCCTGCCAACTTCTTCCCGATTTCGGAGTTAGCCGCCGAGACGAGCGCTGGTTGGCCTTTGTTGATTGATTTCATGACCTCTCGTGAATAGGGCAGAACCGACACGATCTTGTTGTCCAGCACCTCCTGCACATCGCCGATATCGATCCCGATGTCGTCTTCGACCTTGTTGAGCACGACGCCGATGGTCTGGCTGTTGATGCGCAGTTTCTCGAGGGTGGTGAGGAACACCCGCATGTTCCGGATGCTCGGCAGGTCCAACGTGACCATGCAGAGGACCCTGGTCGAGTGGTCGAATGCCGCCAAGACGATCTCGGACAGCTGCGCCGGCGTGTCGACCACGATGTAGTCGAAATGGCGGCGTAACGCGCCCATCACCTTGTAGACATCTTTGGGGGCGATCATGTCGGCGTCAGCCGGGCTGAAGGGCGCGGCCAGCACAGAAAACCCGAGCTCGTGCTCCTCGAGGTACTCCTCGACATGCTCGTCGAGATCGTCTTCGTCCACCGGTTCCCGAGACAGCAGATCCGAGATTGTGAACCGCGGTCGGAGGTGCAGCGCCGTCGAGACCTCGCCGAATTGCAGGTCGAGATCGACCAGGCAGACCCGCTGTCCCGTCTGCGCCGCCAGATAGCAGGCCAAGTTGGTGGCGTAGAACGTCTTGCCGCACCCTCCGCTCGACGACGCCACGGTGAAGACCTCGGCGAACTGAGGCCGGTCGACGACGACGCCCTGGGCGGCCACCACGGGAAGGGTGGGGTCGTTGTTCGAGGCCGAGACGTCGGCGATATCGAAGGCGCGCTTCAGGGCGGCCGCGAGCTGGCGCTTGCTGGTCGGGTACTCGACAAGGTCAACGGCCCCGGTGCGGACGATGTCGCCCAGGTTGGCCTTCGGCTTCGGGCCAAGGGCCAACACGATGGCGGGAACAGCTCCGCTTGCTCGCAGCACGGCCAGGCGGCCCATGCCGGCATGACTGTCGAAGACCGGTCCGGCGACGAGCACGTCGACTGGGCCTTGTTCCTGCACCTCGTCGACGACGTCACTGACGTCGACACTGGTCAGAACCTGGTAACCCGGACCCAGGGAGGCCTGGATGGCGCGACTGAGCGCCGGTGAACGGCTGATGACGAGAATCCGGCGGCTGATCACGGTCCTGCCGTCGTCTGGTCCGTGCCGATGCACTGTTGCAGAGGTGGCGGGTTGGCATCCTGCTGGGTCTGCACGACCGACAGGGACTCGTTCTGCGAGAGGAACTCGATGCTCCTGGCGTTCGACGGGCTGACGGCCAGGAGCAGCGTCTCGGTTGCCGGAATGGTCCGGCCGGCCGACGTCTCATGGCTGGCGAAGGAGGGGACGGTGCTCTGCACGTCGAGGACTTGGATGTTCGCCATCGCCAACTCCGTACAGGGCAGCGGAAGCGTCGCACTGACGCCGCTCGCCGTGGAGACCTTGGTGATATTTGCGTAGACGTCAACGTGGGCGCCGGGCTGTAGATAGCCGGCGAGGCTGTCCGTGCCCGAGATCGTGACCGTGACCGCATCGAGGCCTGTCGGCACCGAGATGGAGGACGTGCTGGCCTTGAGCTCCGTCGCGGCGATGGCGTGACCCTTGGTGACCGATTGTGTCAGAACTTCATCGGTCAACCCAGTGAGAGACCCGAGATCGAGGGGTGAATAGGACTTGGTCGGGATCAACTCGATGGCGACGAGATTGCTCGAGATCATGGCCTGACCCGTGGTACCGGCTGGGATGTTGGCCCTCGCGACCACAGCCGAAGTGCTGACCGGCGCCACCACATTGGTTCCGGCACCGTGCTTGCTTGCACCTTGCACGCTGGCGTAAGCGATCGCGCTCCCGGCAATGAACAAGATCACCCCGATGACGACGAGTATGAGCGTCTGCCGCTTCACCGCAACCTCCCCCCTCTCAACCGGCGCACAACAGACAGAAGCAGAAGTGCGTTGTGCGATCCCGTTGGTTGCGTTGAGGGTACGACGGGAAGACGATGAGGTACATAGGTCCTTTTGACCATTCTCTCGAACAGCGTCCCAGGTGAGAGCACCGAATGGTCCATATGTCCTATGTACCCGCGCCAAGGGCCGGCCCAGAATCGACTCGCAAGTATCAAAGCGACGCACCAGTCGATGAGTGACGACATTGGGGCGACCGTTCGAGATACGGAGAAAGGGACTCGCCTTGGAACCGCGCACGTGGAGGCTGCCGAAAAGAGCCGGCGGACGCGACGAGCGCGGCGCGGAGATGGTCGAATTTGCCTTCGTCGTGGTGCTTCTCATCGCGCTGCTCTACGGCATCATCAGTTACGGCCTGGTTCTGGCTGCCCAGTCGACCATCACGCAAGCTGCCGCTGACGCGGCGCGATCGGGCATCGTGGCCTCGACCTCCGCCGTCACAACTGCCGAGGGCCAGGCCGCCACCGACGTCAACTGGATGGGCAAGGGCTGCTACGAACCGGATGTCGTGGGGTCCGCCAGCTCGGCGATCACGTGCAAGGCGACAACGGAGCAATGCCCGTCGAATGCGAACAATTCCTGTCTTCAAGTGACGGTCACCTATGACTACGCCGCCTCGCCACTCTTCCCCGAGCTCCCGGGTCTCGGCGTCATTATGCCGTCGAGCATCTCTTCGACGAATGTTCTCCAGATGTCGACCCCGAGCTCGTAGCCGAGTGGGCATGATGTCGACATTCCGGCGTTTCTGGCGCCGCCTGTGGGGTCAGCGCCGCGAGGACGAGCGGGGTGCGACACTCGTGCTCACGGGCATCTGCATGATCCTTCTCCTGGGGAGTGGCGCCATGGGAGTCGACATCGGATTCTCGGTCTATGGCAGCAGGCAGGCCCAAGCGATGGCCGACACGGCGGCGCTCGACCTGGCCCGCTACATCAATATTGCAGACAACCAGGTGAGCAACTCGAAAGCGCAGTCCTACCTGAACGGAATCCTCACCAACGCGAGCACGGACAACGCGTCGAACGCCGGATTGTCGATGACGCTCGGACTCTGGCAGAACGGAAACTTCACGCCTGAGAGCAAGTGCACGCCGTCGTCTCCCCCGCTGACGTATACCTGCAACGCAGTCGACGTGACGGCCACCCAGTCCGTGCCGCAGATTTTCTTTGGTGGCTTCCGAGTGCTGAGCGGCCACGCCGGTTCGACAGCCACGACTGATCGGTCGACCATTGCCGCCGTGATGCCCGAATCGTCCTTCTCCATCGGAACCTATTTGGCGAACCTGTCCGATCCGGGTCAGCAATTGCCAGTTCTCGACACGCTTCTGGGAACGCTCGGTTCAGCCGATCTCACGGCAGCCGGCTACCAGGGGTTGGCCAATACCAACGTGACGATCAATCAACTAGTGACCGCCTCCGGCGGGTTGCTCACGACGTCCAATGTCTTGACGACGTCGTTGAGCGCTCAAGAGTGGCTGGGCATCTGGACGGATGCGATTGCCAACCAGGTCGCCCAGCTCAACTGCGGCGCCTCCCCCGTACCCAATCCGTGCAACGCCGGAACAGGCCTGACCGAGCTCACCGGCAGCGACAGCACCCAGGACATGGTTCCGCTGTGCCATCTCGTGAGCATCAATATGGGGTCCATCGCGTCAGGCTGCACGAATACCGCGACCACCACCACCACTCTGTCGACAGCGGCTTTGTCTGCAAGTCTCAATGTGCTGCAAGTGTTGACAACCGAGGCGGAGCTCGCGAACGGAGCCAGCGCACTGAATGTCACCTCGGACTTGGGCGTCACCGGAGTGACCACGGCCCAGCTCTACCTCACGCTGGTGCAGCCGCCCCAGGTTGCCTATGGCCCCGTCGGGACCACAGCATCGACCGCCCAGGTCCAGGCCGACCTCCAACTGACGCTGCCGGCCCTCGGTCTGCTCGACATCCCCCTGTCAGCGGCGAGCGGCACTGCAAAGTTGAACACCTTGAAGTGCCAGAACAACTCCATGTCGTCGACGACCATCGCGGGAGCGACGAACACGGCATCGGGAAACGTGACGCTCGCCGGCATCGACATAGCCACGGTGTCCATCACCGGCTACAGCGGTCCATCTTCCAGCTTCGCAGGAGGCACGAGTGGGGTCGTACCGCCGACTGCGAGTACCGCAGCAGCGGGAACCAATCCGATCCAGGTGGCCCCGGCCAGCCCCACGCCTACCTTCGGCGGCCTGAGCGGGTCAACCAACCCCTCGGTGTCGACGGCTCTGTCGACCGTGGCCGGCTTCCTCGACCCCGTTCTCCAAGCGGCTGGGGTCTCCGTGGGTGGCGCATCGATCGCCGACCTCGGCACCAACTGCGACGCCGTGTCGCTCGTCCAATGAGCGAGACGATGACGCTCGTGGTAGGAGCCCTGATGGGGTTCGCTGTCGGATCACTGCTGGTACCGCTCACCCGGCGGGAACTGGCCGCCGCGGTCTCGCGGTCATCGCCCGCGACCGGAGACACCACCGAGCGGGAGGCGATGAGTCCTCCCGGCATCACCGGGCGGCACTTCGTCATCCTGGCTCTCGTCTCCGGCCTACTGCCTGCGTATGTGCTGCACCGAGCCGGCTGGTCCTGGAATGCGTTACCGCCGCTCCTCCTGTACCTCGGCCTGGTCCAGCTGGCGTCGTGCGACCTGACGCGACGTCTCCTGCCGAAGACGTTGGTCTACGCGCTCAGCGCTGCCGTCATCGGGAGCGGACTGATCGTCTCGCTCTCGACCAGCGAATGGGAGCGGCTCTCCCAGGCGTCGCTCGGTGGACTCATCTCCTTCGCTTTGTTCCTCATCGTCAACCTGCTGAACCCGCGGTGGATGGCCTTCGGCGACGTGCGCCTGTCCTTCGTCTTCGGCTTCGGCCTGGCCTGGGTCAGCCCGATAGACCTCTTCGAGGCGTTCTTCTACGCCAACCTGCTGGCGCTGTTCGCCGGACTGGCGCTCATCGCGAGCCGCCGGGCCGACCGCAGGTCCGCCCTGCCCTTCGGTCTCTTCATGGCCCTGGGGGCGGCGCTGGTCCTGGTCACCTGATGCCGAGCCCGATCAGGGCCTGGGCAGGGTCAGATGACCTTCACGTTCTGTGCCTCATCGCCTCTGCGGCCGCTGCCGATGGTGAACTCCACCGTGGCGCCCGGTGCGATGTCCTGACGGGCGTCTCCCTGGACCTGCGAGTGGTGCACGAAGAGATCTTCACCACCGCCATGCTCCACGAACCCGTAGCCCCTCGCGGCGTTGAAGAACTTGACCGTTCCTGTGAGCTTCCGAGGTTTCCGGCCCCCCCCATTCTCCGCCGACGGTGCCTGAGTCGGCGCCGAGAACGGCGCCAGAAGGCCGGGCTCCAGCCCAAGCGCCTTCTGCACGCCACGTACGTCTTTGTGCTGTTCGGGAGTGACCAGCGACACGACAGTCCCGGTGTGACCGGCCCGGCCGGTCCGGCCCGACCGGTGGACGTAGTCGATGTGGTCGGTCGGCGGGTCGAAATGCACGACGCACGGCAGGGCATCGACATGAATACCCCGGGCGACGACGTCGGTCGCCACAAGGGCATCGGTCTTGCCCTTGGCGAAGGAATCGAGCGCCCGCTCCCGTTGCCCCTGGGTGCGGTCACCGTGCATGGGAACCGCACGCACGCCGCGGGCCTGGAGTTGTTTGACCACACGGTCGGCCCCGCGCTTGGTACGACAGAAGACGAACGCCTGGCCGTGGTCCTCGATCAATCTGGCCGTGATCGCTACCCGCTCGGCCCGGTCGACCTTCCAGAAGTGGTGAGCGACGTCGCCCTTCGCCTCTTGGGTCGCTTCGATGGCCACCCGCACGGGGTCGTGCTGGTAGGAGCGGATGATCGACTCCACCTCGCGTCCGATCGTGGCCGAGAAGAGGAGGACTTGGCGCTTGGCCGCCGTCTGGTCCAGCAGGCGGCGCACTGCAGGGAGGAACCCCATGTCGGCCATGCGATCTGCCTCGTCGAGCACCACGGTCGAGACGTCGTCGAGCCGCACGTCGCCGCGCTCGATGAGATCCTCGAGGCGTCCCGGGCAGGCCACCACGATGTTGACGCCGTTGTGGAGGGCGCGCACCTGGTCTCGGTAGCCGGTGCCGCCGAAGATGGACACGACCCGCTTGCGGTCATGGCCCAGCAGTCCTCCGATCACGTCATGTACCTGCGTCGCCAGCTCGCGCGTCGGCACGAGCACCAACGCCCTGGGCCGCCGCGGGCGCGATTGCACCGAGTTGACTGCCAGTGGAATCCCGAAGGCGAGTGTCTTGCCCGACCCGGTGGGGGCCTTGCCGCAGATATCCCTGCCCGCGAGGGCGGGAGGGATCGTCTCCGACTGAATGATGAGTGGTTCGGTTATCCCCTGGCGCGTGAGGCGCTCGGTGTACGCCGCGGGGACGCCAAGGTCTGAGAACGAAGAAATGACAAGGCTCCAATCGAGGAAATGTGGCCTACTCGATCTGGAATCTCGAACGGGCCCCGCCGGGCGGACGCCCGAGGCCCCACCATGGTAGCAGTTCCCGGCGTTAGCCTGACCTCATGGCGGCGCTGACGCCCGAGCTGAAGCGGCGTTGGGACACGGAGGGCTGGTGCATCGTCCCCGCCGTGGTCCCTGAGACCGAACTGGCGGCGGCGCAGGATGCCATGCACCGCCACTTCCCCACCCCTGCCGAAATGGCAGAACAGGGCGGGAGCGCGTCGGGCAAGTGGCACACATGGGACGCGCCGTGGCCGGAGTTCCCCTTCCACAGCTCTCGCCTCAACGCCCTCGTCCTGCATGACCGAGTGGTCGACCTGGCCGAAGGACTGCTTGGCACGAAAGATCTCGCTCTGTACATGGGGATTGTCACAGCGAAGTACGCGCACCAGGCCTCGGGGTACAACCAGCTCCTCCATGCCGACTATCCCAACCACATGCTGGTCGTGCCCCGTCATGCGCCCGGCTATCAGCAGGTCGAGTTCTTCGTCTACCTGACCGACGTCACCCCTGAGAACGGTGCGACGCGGTTCGTCTCATGGCAGAAGACGAAGGACATCCCTGTCGAGAGACACACGCTGAATTTTGTCGACTACGCCGAGCTCTATGCCGACCCATCAGTGGCGGCGGCGCCCGCCGGATCGGTCGTGGCCTACCGTCCCGATGTGTACCACCGGTCGGAGGACTTCACCGACCCCACGCGCTACCGCGTCATGCTCCATGTCTCCTTCCGTGACCGCGACGCCGGCTGGGGCGGCTACCAGGCCTGGCCGTTCCGCGGCTTCTCTCCCGAACTCACGAAGTACGTCCAGCAGGCAACACCACGTCAACTGGCGCTCATGGGCGTACCCGAGCCCGGCCATCCCTACTGGAACGAGGCGACGCTGGCGGGCGTCCAAGCGCGTTACCCCGGACTCGACATGCGTCCCTGGAGAGACGCGGTGCGTTGAGTCGGTAGCGTGCGGACATGAGGACCTCGGAGCTCGTCACGCCCGCACTCCTTGTCGACGCCCACCGACTGGAGGACAACCTCAGCACCATGGCCGACGCCCTGCCGGGGAGCCGGCTAAGGCCCCACGTGAAGGCACACAAGTGCACAAGCCTGGCGGCCCGCCAGGAGCACATGGGTCACACGGCTTTCACGTGCGCCACCATCCGCGAGATGGAAGGCATGGCGCGGGCGGGCTTGGGTGAGGACCTCCTCCTCGCCAACGAGGTGTTCGATGCGACCAGGTTGGGCGCACTCGCACGAGCAGGGGCCCGCGTCACGGTCGCCGTCGATTCGGACGCCACGATTGACGCGGCGGCGCGCGCCCGCGTGCCCGAGGTGGTGATCGACGTCAACGTGGGATTGCCCCGTTGCGGGTGCCCTCCCGATCAGGCCGGCCGGCTGGCCGACCGCGCCCGGGCCGCCGGCCTCAGCGTCCGCGGCGTCATGGGGTACGAGGGTCACATCGTCGGCCTCGAGGACCGGCCCAGGCGAGCCGCCATGCTCCAGGAGTCCATGGGCCAGCTGGTCCTGGCGGCCGGGGACGTCGGGGGTGACGTGATCTCAGCGGGCGGTACCGGGACGTACGACCTCAACGCCTGGGCTACCGAAATTCAGGCTGGCTCGTACGCGCTGATGGACACGGCCTACGGAAATCTCGGCCTGCCATTCGCCCAGGCGCTGACCGTCGTGGCAACGGTCATCTCCGTCTCGGAGGGCTGGGCCGTGGCCGACTGCGGCCTCAAGGCCCTGGGCATGGACCACGGAAACCCCTCCATCGAAGGGGCCGACGTATGGTTCTGCTCCGACGAGCACGTGATCTTCGTCCCTGAATTCCGGGCGCGGGTCGGGGACCGTGTCGCCGTGCTCCCCGCGCACGTCGACCCGACCGTGGCGTACCACGACTCGCTGCACGTGGTCGAGGGCGACGAGGTGGTCGATCGCTGGGAAGTCGACTTGCGAGGCTGGTGACGTGCTGAACCTCGACACACCGGAGCGCAAGAGGGCCCCAGTACCCCAGTAGGGTCTTGCCGGGTAAAGGAGGCCTGAATGGCAGACGCCACGTTCACGATTGGAGCCCCCGCCTTTTGCACCGACGGGCCCTGCGGCGCGGTGAGCAGGGTGGTCGTTGACCCTGTCGCCCGCGAGCTCACCCACCTCGTCATTGAGCCCGAGCACCGCAGCGGCCTGGGGCGCCTCGTCCCTCTCGACAAGGTAGAGCCGGAGGCGGGAGACGTCCGACTCCGCTATACGCTCGCCGAATTCGAGGCGCTCCCCGGCGCAGAGGAGCTCGACTTCCTCCCCGGCGGCAGCGGGTATCACGCCTACGCCGCACATGAGGCCTACTACTGGCCGTACTTCGGCCTGGAAGGCGAGGCCGACCCCAACCTGGCCTTGGCCAGCGCGGTCGAGACCCGCGACAAGCTCCCGGCCGGAGAGATCGGCGTTCGTCGGGGCGAGACTGTGCACGCCAGTGACGGCGAGATCGGCAAGGTCGAAGGGTTCGTCGTCGATTCGGCCGAGGGTCACGTCACCCACGTGCTGCTCCAGGAAGGCCACCTTTGGGGGCGCAAGCAGGTCGCCATTCCAATCGGCGCGGTCGAGAAGATCGACGAGGGCATCACGGTGAACCTGACCAAGCACGACATCGAGGCCCTCCCGGCGGTGGGGGTAATCGAGCACCACCGCTAGCTTCCGGATCGGACCTCCGTGGGAAAGACCGGTACGGCGCACGACCACCGGGTGGTCTTGGGCATCGCTGGTGTCGCGGTCGGCGCATGGTGCGGTTGGGCCAGCGGCTTTCACCGGGCGACAAGGGCCGCTGAGATCACCTGGCTCGTCACGCTGGCCGCTGTGGTCCTCTTCGACGTGGGGCTCTGGCGTGGGAGCACGGTCGGCCGACCGGCGTGGTTTCTCGAACCGGCGCGCGACCCGTGGCCCCGGCCCGGCCGAGGTGGCGGCGGACCCGCTCTTCGAGGGGTGGCGTCGTGGGTCTCACTGATCCTGGTCGTGCTGGCGTGGGAAGTCCTCGGCATCGACAGCGGGCCGCACCAGTACCACCTCACCATTAGCGCGCTGGCCCAGGCGTACCGTCCGTTGAACGCCGCCCTCCTTCTCGTCTGGGTGCTCATCGGGATCGGTTACGAGGCAGCGCGCCTCCGCGCGCCGATCGAAAGCAGTCGGGCACGCCTCGGCGAGCAACAACCCGAGGCTCCGGACCATGGTGGCGCCTGTGCTCTGGCGATGGGGCCGCTCAGTGCCCATCACGGCGCGCCGGCGTTGCTCCTGCCGCAGAGCCCACCCGCCGGCGTCGCTTTCTGGGTTTTCGTCCCAGTCGCCGCGGCGCTCATCGACTGGGCCGCGCGACGCTCGCACGGCCGACGCGCCAGTTCTGAGGAATTCGTCCGATTCGTCTCAACGTCACGGCTCGCGAACTACGCACTGATTGCAGCGTGGGCATTTGCCGGCTACCACCTCTTTGCCCGCTGAGGGTCGCAGGGAGAGCGACGACCTCGGGGGCCAGAGTCCTCTTCACCGAGCGCCCCTGCTACTAACTTCGTAACCATGGCGGATCAAGGTCCACCGAGCACCGAGCCCGAGACAGCCAGCGACGGCAAGGAGCCCTCGTCCCTCGAGCGCATCCGCCGCCTCGAGAGGTTGGAGCAGGAACGTCTCGACGAGAAGAGCCGCAAGGAGGAACGACGGCGCCGCACAGTTGACGACACGAAACCTTCTGGCGGCCGCAACGACGTCGTTGACAGTATCGAGGCCGTCACAAAGTATCCACTGGCCATCCTCGGGATCGCCTGGATGGTGATCGCCATCGTCGTCCTCACGAATGACCTCAACGGATCGGCTTCCACCGCGCTGGTCGTCACCCTCTTCGTTCTCTGGGCGATCGCCTTGGTGGAGTACGTCGTCCGTCTCCTGATCACTTCTGACCGCCGCGGCTATCTGAAGCGACGGTGGGTAGAGCCTGCGACGGTGGTGGTGCCTCCACTTCAAGGCTGGCACTTCCTGGGGATGGAAAGGATGAGCCTCCTCATCTACGAGGGGGAATTGCGAGCCGAGTCAATCCTCAAACACCACAGTCTCTTCCGGGTGTTGATCGCTGCTGCGGGCACCCTCTTTCTCGGGGCCTGGGCGGTACTTCTCTTCGAGGAGAAGGCGAAGGGAAGCAACATTCACAGCTACCCCGATGCCCTGTGGTGGGCGATCGTCACCGTGACCACCGTGGGCTATGGCGACCGATTTCCCGTCAGCGCAGGTGGCCGAGCTGTGGCCGTGATCCTCATGCTGGTGGGCATCGGGCTCATCGGTGTGTTGACTGCCACCGTCGCTTCGGTGTTCGTCAAAGAGCACACTGACGCCAACAAGGAGGAATTCAGGAAGGGGCACGCCGACCTTGGGCAGCGGCTGTCTGAGATCAGCGATCGACTGGCTGACGTCGAGCGCCGGCTCGGCGCCACCTCCGTCGAAGTTGCTGCCGTAGATGCGGCGGCGGACGCAGAAGCCGTCGCCGATGGACCGGTCGCCACCGGTCAGGACGCACCGACCTCGTGAGCGCACGCAAAAGACATGGACCGCACGCGATCGAATAAGGGAAATGGGATGAGGCGCCAAGGACTGAAGACGCAAGGGAGTAATCTTGTGCCCATGCGGCGGGGAGTTTGATGCATAGCGTCGATTCGTTCTTACACGATCTACTGGTCTGGACTGGCACCTATAACGAATCAGGCGGCTGGTACGGCTTTTGGTCCGGCTTTGCCGGCGGCTTCGGCATTCTCACGATCCTCATAGTGGGCTACCGGAAAATCAACTGTCACACGCAACGGTGCTGGCGCATCGGCCATCACGATCTGGTTGTCAAGCACTCCCCTACGGATCCGGGTACGACTTATCGCGTCTGCCGTCACTGTCACCCTGAGATCAAGGGCCGACGATTCTCGCGCGCAGAAATCCGGTCCATGCACAGCGCGCACCTGGAAGATCAACCCGCGTGAGGACGTGACAGAAAACTCTCGCGACCACTGACAAGTTCGTCCGCCGGGCGTACTGCGTCCGCCTCAAGGGCGAGGCGGGAGCAGAACGTTGGGGTTCATGATGTCAGCGGGATCGAGGGCGGCCTTGATACGTCGGAACGCAGTGAGCTCTGCTTCACTCCGGTTCAGGTGAAGCCACGGCCGCTTCGCCGTGCCGATGCCGTGCTCGGAGCTGATACTGCCACCGAGCTCCGCGACGTAGCCCATGACGCTGTCGTCCACCCTCAGGTCCTCCGCGCCGACGCCCGTCACGTTGACGTGCACGTTGCCATCCCCGACATGGCCGAACAGCCAGGTCGTCGCGCTGGGGTCGGCACGCCTCACGATCTCGGGCACCTCGTCGATGAAGGCCGCCAGAACGGGCGACGGCAGTGTGACATCGAGTTTGTGTGGCGCACCGAGCGTGTTGATCGCCTCGGTGTGCCCCTCGCGATACCGCCACAGTTGGGCGCTCCGGGTGGCGTTCCCGGCCACCGCGGTTTCGTCGATGCCGGAGATGGAATCGAGGACGGCGGACAGAGGGGGCATGGGGTCATGCTGTGCCGCTGCCTCGACCAAGAGATAGGCCCAATGCAATCCGGCGAATGGGTGCGCCGCGCCGGTCACACGACAGACGAGTTCGAGTCCTGGCTGAAGGAACAGCTCGAGCGATTGAAGTTCGGGTAGCGACCGCCGCAGCAACGAGCCCGCCTCGACCGCGGCCTTCGTGGAGGAGAACGCCAGGATCGCGGTGACGCGCTCCGGACTGGGCGGCACCAGGCGTACCCGGGCGGCCGTGACCACACCGAGCGTCCCTTCGCTGCCGCAGAGCAAGCCGCCGAGGTCGTACCCTGTGTTGTCCTTCACGAGACCGCCCATGTGCGAGACGGTATCGCTGGTCCCGAGCACCGCCTCGAAGCCGAGGAGTTGCGCTCTCGTGCCCCCGTAGCGAAGAACCTGAAGCCCTCCCGCGTTGGTGGCAATGGTGCCACCGATCGTTGCACTGTCACGACTCGCGAGGTCGATGCCGTACGCCCATCCGGCTGCTGCTGCGGCTGCTTGCACGTCGGCCACCGTCGTGCCGGCGCCGGCAGAGAGCTGCCCACCCAGCGGGTCGATGTCAGTGACCCCAGCCAGCCTCCGCAAACTGAGCACGACCTCGCCACTGAGAGGGACGCTGCCGCCGACCAGCCCGGTGTTGCCCCCTTGGGGCACGAGAGCGACGGCCGCCTCCTTACAGAAGGCGATAAGCGCAGCCACCTCACTGACGTTCCCGGGGCGGACGACGGCCGTAGGGGAACCGGCGAAGCGCCCGGTCCAGTCGATCGCGTACGACGCCATCACCTCTGGCTCGTCGACCACGTAGCGAGGTCCGACGATGTCGCGCAGCTGCTGTAGCAATCGCGCGGACACGCTCCATCGTCGCGCGGCGAGAGGGCGACGGCCACCGCCTCAATCGTGAGGAGATTCGGACACGTCAGTTCGAGTCGACACCGCCGAGGGCAGAGTCCAGGTCGACCAGGAGATCCCCGACGTCCTCCAATCCCACTGAGAGTCGGAGCAACGCCGGATCGACGGTCAGCGCCGAGTCGGCCAGCGACGCATGGGTCATGCGGTGCGGGTGCTCGATGAGGGATTCCACCGCGCCGAGCGACTCGGCCAGGGTGAATATCGAGGTCGATGCCGCCACCGCAAGGGCCTTGGACTCCCCGCCCCGCACCGCGAACGAGACCATCCCTCCGAAATCGCGCATTTGGGTTACGGCGATTTCGTGGCCGACGTGCCCAGGCAGACCGGGGTAGTACACGCGCTCCACCGCCGGATGAGCGACCAGCGCCTCGGCCACCCGACTCGCGTTGGCGCAGTGGCGGTCCATGCGGACGGCCAGCGTCTTCACGCCCCGCAGGACGAGGAAGCAGTCCAGGGGTCCCGGCACTGCCCCGACGGCGTTTTGCAGGTACGCGATCCGTTCCGCGGTCTCGGCATCTGACGTGGCGACGAAACCACCCACCACGTCGCTGTGACCGCCGAGGTATTTCGTGGTCGAATGGACCACGACGTCCGCACCGAATCCGAGAGGTTGCTGGAGGTAGGGCGTGGCAAATGTGTTGTCCACGACCACCTTGGCGTCGCGTGCGTGAGCCAACTCGGCCAGCGCAGCGATATCGGCAATACGTAGGAGCGGGTTGGACGGAGTCTCTACCCACACCATGCGGGTGTTGGGTCGCCACGCTGCCAGTACCGAGGGCAAATCTTCATGCGCGACCGTAGTGAACTGGACGCCCACCGGCGCGTGCACCTGGGAGAGGAGGCGGTACGTCCCCCCATAGACGTCGTCGCCGATAATTACGTGGTCCCCGGGTGCGAGGGTCCTGAAAATCGCGTCCTCGGCGGCGAGCCCGCTGGAGAACGCACTCCCGTACGCCGCCCCCTCGAGCGTCGCCAAGCACGACTCCAGAGCAGACCGGGTCGGGTTGCCCGAACGGCTGTACTCATAGCCTTGATGCACACCCACTTCGGACTGCGCGTAGGTCGACGTCTGGTAGATCGGAGGCACAACCGCGCCGGTCGCCGGGTCGGGCGGTTGCCCCGCGTGGACGGCAAGTGTCTCGAAACCCAGCCTCCGCTCGTCGAGTTGCGAACCATCGTCGCTCAGCGGCTCCGCCACCGTTATGTCCGTTCCAGGAAGGTCAAGAGGTCCGACCGGGTCACGATCCCCACCGGACGGCCCCCGTCGAGCACGATCACCGCCGGAAAAGCTTGGAGGCGTTCGGCAACCTGGTCCACGGTCTCGCCCTGGCCAATCGTCGCCATGGGCGGCTCCATCACCGACGCGACCGGCTGGTCGAAGGCCTCGGGGCGATGGAGGGTTCGTTCGAGGAGGAGGCGGTCGGTGACCGATCCCACCATCTCGGCCAAGGCAACCGGAGGTTCGGCTTTCACTACCGGGAGCTGTGAGACGCCGTACTCGTCGAGGATCGAGATCGCAGTGCGGACGCTCTCCTCCGGGTGGACGTGGACCAAGGACGGGAGCCGGGTACCCTTCGCTTCGAGCACCGCTTCCACGGTCGCTCCTTGGGCTCGCACGAATCCGTGATCGGCCATCCACCCGTCGTCGTAGAGCTTGGAGAGATACCCTCGTCCTGAGTCGGGGATGACGAGCACGATGACATCGTCGGGGCCGAGCTTCTTGCCGAGTTCGAGTGCCGCCCAGACCGCAGTGCCGGTCGACCCACCCACGAGAATCCCTTCCTCCCGCGTCACCCGGCGCGCCGTGAGAAAGGAGTCGCGGTCAGAGACGGCGATCACTCGGTCGACAACCCCAGGGTCGTAGGTGCGGGGCCAGAAGTCCTCACCGATCCCCTCCACCAGGTAAGGCCGTCCGCCACCCCCTGAGTAGATGGAACCCTCCGGATCGGCTGCAATTACTTCCACCGAGGGCTTCTGCGCCTTCAGATACCGTCCGACACCGCTGATCGTGCCCCCCGTGCCAACGCCAGCGACGAAGTGGGTGATGCGCCCCGCCGTCTGCCGCCAAATCTCGGGACCAGTGGACGCCTCGTGGGCGCTCGGGTTGCCGGGATTGGCGTACTGGTTCGGCTGGAATGCTCCCGGCGTCGCTGCAGTGATCCGGTTCGCCACCGAGTAGTAAGAGTCAGGATGCTCAGGAGCCACCGCCGTCGGGCAGATGACGACCTCTGCCCCGAAGGCCCGGAGGAGCTGACGCTTCTCTTCGGCAATCTTGTCGGGCATGGTGAAGATGCACTTGTAGCCGCGCTGCGCCGCCACCATGGCGAGACCGATGCCCGTGTTGCCAGACGTCGGTTCGACGATGGTGCCCCCGAGACCAAGCAGCCCATCGGACTCGGCGGCGTCGAGCATCGCGAGGGCAGGCCGATCCTTCACGCTGCCGCCGGGATTGAGATACTCGAGTTTGGCCAATAGGTGGCACGGCAGGTCTCGCCCGATCCGGTCGAGCCGGACGAGCGGCGTGTTGCCGATGAGATCGAGTGCGCTCTCCGCCACCTCCATCGGAGGTCCGGGATCAGTGATCGGGTGAATCCCGACGCCAACGGGTGGCAGCACCGGCTCATCCGTGAACAACACGGTCGGAAACCCAGCTTGGTGGACCTGGCGGGCGATCTCGGTAGTCAGCGAAGTGTCGCCGACGACGCCGACTAGGCCAGGGATGATGCTCCGCAACTCCCCGATGAGTGCCACAGAGGTGGGCCGTGCCGGGACGCGCACCACACGTCTCGCTCGCGTCGCAAGGATGTGCGGCACGGTGCTCGGCTCGACCACTAGCAGCACATCGATGCGAGGAGGAAGCATGTCCCCCCATGATTCCATCTCCGACCGACATGGCGCGGCGGCGACCCCCTGGAGTCTCCGCTTTCCGACAGCGCGGGCCGCCGGGCCAGTTCACGAGAATCCCCTTCGTGCCCTCGTGCCTCGTGCCCCCCGACAGGTCCCATCTGGAACGAGCTGGTGATCTGGCATTCTGGTGCCGGTCTTCGATCGGTATCAAGGTCGGATGCGCTTGTGCCGACATTCACGCTGTGGGCGACGAATCTCATTTTCCGAAGGCTTCGAGCCCGTCGTGCCACATGGTTCGCAATGAGGCCGGCGTAATCATAGAAGTCGATGACTCGATCAGCTCCCTCTTGGGGTGGCGTCCCGAACAACTGATCGGAACGCCCTCGACAGCCCTGATCCATCCCAACGACCAGACGAGTGGCATCAGCGCCTGGTTCGCCATGACCAACAGACCGCAGTCGACCCGGAAGTGGCGCGGGCGCTACAGCACGGTTGAGGGCAAGTGGCGTTGGATCGAGACGATCAACACGAACCGGCTTGACGATCCCGATCACCCCTGCGTGCTCACACTCATGCAGCCGGCGAGCGCCGACTACGTCAGCGTTGAAGAGGAGCTCCGGGCACGGGAGGAACTGATCACTCGTCTGTCCGATGCGTTACCCGTTGGGATCTTCCAGGTCGATGCCGATCACCGCGTCCTGTCCACCAACGCTCGCCTTCACCAGATCTTGGGCACCCCACCCTCTGGTGACCTTGCTGGTCAGTTCGACGTTGTTATCGATAGTGACTGGGACCGTTTCGTGGCGGCGATCGAAGCGGTGCTCGG
>Ga0302314_10003531_pt1 | contig 28776 bp, 20 predicted proteins | sample III_Palsa_N2_3_FD_200533 | JGI IMG/M metagenome (GOLD analysis project Ga0302314, IMG submission 200533) | Peat permafrost microbial communities from Stordalen Mire near Abisko, Sweden - III_Palsa_N2_3 | ecosystem: Environmental > Terrestrial > Soil > Palsa > Peat permafrost | place: Sweden...
AGCCGTGCTTGGCGAAGAAGTGCGTGGCCGCGGTCAGGATCTCGTCGCGCCGGCGTGCCGGCAGGGTCGGGTCGACGGGACGTCCGCGCTTCGGCTTGGGATGGGTGGTGCGTGGCATATATCTGACTGGAAAGTCCCTTATATACTCGCGCCTGCGGACTCAAGCATTAACGGACGCGTCAGTACAGTATTGCGTTTATAGCGGACCAGTGCGTCGGATAATGCCTGGTGGCGGGGCCTGGCAGAGCCTTTTCCCTGCCTCGGAGGCCTGGGCGCTCAGCGTCGCGGCATTGAACATGGGCCTAGTTTCAGACCGCCAGGGAGCCATTCCCGGTACGCATCCCCATCCAGCACCGCCGGAAAATCGTATACACTGATGCCTGGTCGGGGATCGCGTCCCGCCCAGGCACCCTTTGGAAGGAACTCCCATGAATGCTGTCGTCCTGCGCTCGGCGGTCTTCGGATTGATCATCACCGGACTCGTCGTCGCCTGGTCGTTCGGCGGCAAGTCCTATGGCGGCGAGGCGGGGGTCTCACTGCCCAAGCCAGACCTGGACCTGCCGCCGGGCAAGCCGGGGGTGCAGCAGACCGCGATCCTGGCGGGCGGATGCTTCTGGTGCGAGGAGGGGATCTTCGAGCAGCTCAAGGGCGTCTCGGCGGTGGTCGCCGGCTACGCGGGCGGGACGGCCGAGACCGCCACCTACGAGCTCTACACCCAGTCCAACCATGCCGAGGCGGTCAAGATCACCTATGATCCGGAGGTGATCAGCTATGGCGATCTCATCCGGGTACTGTTCACGGTCGGCGATCCGACCACCAAGGACGGCCAGGAGCCCGACTACGGCCACCAGTACCGAATGGCCGTCTTCTACGAGACCGGCGAGCAGAAGAAGGTCGCTGAGGCCTACATCGCCCAGCTGACCGCCGCCAAGGTCTACCACCGGCCGATCGAGGCGACCGTCGAGGACATGCCGCACGGCTTCTTCCCGGCCGAGGACTACCACCAGCACTTCGTCACGCTGCATCCCGACCAGCCGTACGTCTGCGCGGTCTCGCTGCCGAAGATCGCGCGCATCCGCGCCGCCTTCGCACAGCTGGTCAAGCCCGCCGATCAGGCCGCGCCCAACAAATAGACGGGTGGACTCGGCTGCCCTCGCATGGCGCAGCGGGCCGCAGCGCGGCTGGGACACCAGGACCGCTGGCCGTTGCCGTGCCGATGCTTGTCTGGTATCCTGAGGGCCTCGCGTCATTCCTGCACGGTAGGGGTTTTGTGCACATCCATCCGCCAGAGAGCCTCGCGCTCCCGCCCAGCGAGCTTCACCTGAATCTCTTCGTTACGATGTGGTCATCTCAGCCGATCCCGCGCGGACATACGTGCGCGCGCCCCCGCAGCTCTGCCTTGCTCGCCATCATGATGCTCGCCGCGCCGCTGGCGGCGGTCGAAGCGCCGCCACCAGCGACATCGGTCGATGAATACGGGGCGTTCGCCGCATCGCTCGCTGCGTCCGGTACGGGCTTCCTGGAGCACGCAACCCCGAATCCCCAGGCCTCGGCGGCCTACCGTTGGGTCGACATCATCGAGGATGCTGCGGCGCGGCGCGTGATCCGTGTCGGAGCGAAGCCCACCATCATCTCCCGCGACATGATGATCAGCTGTACCGCCATGTACGACGCCTGGGCATGCTACGATGGCAAGGCCCTGGGTACGCGCTTGGGCGGCAGCCTGCGCCGCCCGCCGGCGGAGCGCACCCGGGCGAACAAGCAGGTTGCGATCGGCTATGCGGTGGGGCGGTGCCTCGAAGACCTCTACCCCGAGGACCGTACCTGGGTCGATGGTGTCATCACGGCCATGGGTGTCGATCCGCACGACGCCACCACCGATGTGCGCCGGCCGGATGGCATCGGCAATGTCGTCGCCGCGGCGCTGCTGGCCTTCCGCCACCATGACGGTGCGAACCAGCTCGGCGATGAGGTGGGGTCCGACGGCACGCCGTATTCAGACTACACCTTCTACCGTCCGACCCGCTCCCCCGACGAACCGCAGGATCCGGACGCGTGGCGGCCGATCCCCTTCAGCGACGGCAAGGGCGGATTGGTGCGTCCCGGCTTCCTGACGCCACAGTGGTACCGCGTCATCCCGGCTGGGATGGACCGCGCCGATGAGTTCCGGCCCGGACCACCGCCCAAGGCCAATTCCGCGCAGCTCAAGCGCGACGTCGACGAATGCATCGAGGTCAACGCGCACCTGACCCTGACCCAGAAGGCGCTGGTCGAGTTCATGCGCGATGGCCCGCACTCCACCGGCCAGTCGGGACACTGGCTGCACTTCGCCCAGGATGTGTCGCACCGCGACCACTATGACCTGGACCGTGACGTAACCCTCTTCTTCTGCATCGCGAATGTCACCTTCGATGCATTCATTGCGTGCTGGGACACCAAGCGCTTCTACGATTCATCGCGTCCGTACTGGTACGTCCGCTACACCAAGGAAGGGCAGATGATCAAGGGCTATGCCGGTCCGGGGCAGGGCGTGAAGACCATCCCCGCCTCGCAGTGGGAGCCGTATTCACCCTCCATCTTCGTGACCCCGCCCTTCCCGGGCTATACCTCGGGACACGCGACGGTCAGCGGGGCTGCGGCCAGGGTCCTCGAGCTGTTCACCGGCAGCGACCGCATGGAGGTGGTGGCCCGGCGCTGCGCCGGAGCCCTGACCGAGCCCGGCGTCCCGACGGCCAGGATCCAGGCGGTCGATGGCGTCCCGGCCGCAGACGTGCCGGCCGACTGCACCGTCGATCTGAAGCTGCCGACCTTCTCGGGCACCGCCAACCTCGCCGCCTTGTCGCGCCTGCTGGGCGGGTACCACATCCGCACCGACAACGAGGTCGGCCTGGACATGGGCCGCAAGCTCGCCACGTGCTGCTTCACGCGCTACCAGGCGTATTATCTCGGAACGGCGCAGGTTCCGGCGCCCGATCCTGGGCGCTGACGCACGACCGCGCCATGGCCCGCGCCGCGCACCTCCGGTGCCGGAGCGGATTGCGCCCCACCACCGGACATCGCTCCCGGCTGCCGCCTACGGTGTTGCGGCGGGAACCGCCGCCGCCGGCGCGGTGGCCGGGGCCTGGGCCGTGCCATGGATCTTCGGCGTCAGCAGCTGCTTCATGACCGCGTACTCCTGGGTGAAGGCCGGATCATCGGGGAAGCGCTCTGCCGCCATCTTGCCGGCCATCAGGGCCTGCTCGGGCGCATCGTTCAAGGCGGCGCGCCAGGCGATCCAGAAGTACTTGGGCTTGTAGTCGACGTCGCTCTTCCAGGCGTCGAGCACCTGGGCGTACCAGGCCGTGTCCAGGAAGCGGGCGCTGTCGCCCAGCCATTGCGCGGCGTCGTCGCGCAGATCCTTGTCGTTCTGGGTCGCGACCCGCGTCAGGATGGCATGCAGCGCCGGCAAGTCATGGGCGATCAAGGCCGCGATCTCGTCGCCGAGCAGGGTCTCCTGCTCGAAGCGCGGGCTCGACAGCCCGAGCGCCTCGGTGGCCTTGTGCGCCTCGTCGAGGCGGCTAGCGAGGTGCGCCACCTCCTTGGCGTCGATGGTGGTCTGATCCTTGCGGAACAGCCAGGCGATGCGCGTGAACCAGTAGGGGACCGAGGCGCGGATCCAGGGCAGGTCCTTGGCGACCTGCGCGGCGCCGCCGACCCGCCGGGTATGGTCGACCTTTGGGTCGGTGGCCGGGCTCGCGGCGTCGAGCAGCGGATCGAAGGCGGCTGGGCCCTGGATGGCGCGGTACCAGCTGCCGACTTCCGAATAGCGGTCGAGCACCGAGCTGTTCTCCTCGACGTCGTGGAAGGCGATGCCGTCGAACCAGTGCTGCGCCTGCGAGATGAGCAGGTTCAGATCCGCATCCCCCGGGATGCGATCATGGCCCAGGGCCACGACCAGCGACGAGATGACGTTGGTGTACTCCTCCATCATGGTGCGCAGGCTGCGCAGCTCCGGGGAGTTGTCCCAGGTGTCGGCGCTGAACTCGTCGGAGGACAGCCAGCCCGAGACCTTGTCCTCGTACTCGCCCATCGGCGTGCTGAGCACGTCCTTGAGGGTCTTCTCGGCGGTGGTGCGCAGCGCGGCGCCGCCATCGAGGTTGAGGCAGGTCGAGGCCAGCTCGATGCCCAGCTGCAGGTAGGAGGCGCCGAGGCGGTCCTTGAGCTCAGGCAGCTGGACGGTCAGCACGTCGGTGGCCGCGGCCTGCGCCTCCTCCTTCTTGCCGGCGTTGAGCAGGTGGCCGATCAGCTCCACCGACATGTTCAGCTTGTTGATCGCATTATCGACGCGCGCCATGGCCTTGCGGTGGTAGTCGGCGGCCAGGTCATACTGGCCGGTGAAGCTGTACAGCCCCGAGAGCTCGCGGTAGTTGGCGTTGTCGTCATCGCCGCCGGCGATCAGGCCCTTCATGGTGGCGATGCCGCGCTGGTAGGTCTCGTAGTGCCAGTCGCGCTGCACCTCGATCATGGTCTTGGCGTACTTCGGCTCGCTGAAGATGCGCCAGCTCAATGCCCACTCGCTGCGTGAGACTTCGCCCGAGAAGCGCAAGAGCAGCGGCAGCTGGTTGGCGTCGAAGACCATGCCGGGATCGAAGCTCTTGTAGGCCTTCTCCAGGCACTTGGGCAGGACGGGATCGTTGAACTGCAACGGTGGACCGGTCTGCAGGATCGAGACCGTCCACATCGGACCGGTGTGCTCCGCCCAGGCGCAGGCGGCATGCTCGGGCAGGCCGATGATGATCGGATTGCGGCCCTGGCGCGAGGTCAGCTCCCAGTAGACCTCGGCGATGTCGGCGCAGTCGCCATGCATGACGCCGCCGGCGGCGTTGCTGCAGGACTGCCAGACGGTCTGCTGGACGTTGCCCTTCTGCTGGCGGTTGCCCATCAGCTCGGGGTGCTTGGCATCGGGGCTGGGATAGACGTAGCTGAAGAGGTATTCGCCGACCAGGTCGAGGCTCGCCGCATCCGGCAGCATGCCGGCGGCGTCGTTGAGGAAGCGCTCGGCGGAGGCGTGGGTGTGGTCCTGGACCGGGCGCAGCAGGCCTTTCGCGATGGCCAGGCCGCCGACCTCACCGCTCAGGCCTGCGATCAGGATGTGCGGCGGGATCGCGTCGGGCACCAGGTCCTGCGAGCTGATCGGCACCATCGAGCGCCACAGCTTGGGATCGGCCTGGAAGCCGCCGGCCTCCGACCAGCTCGCGAGCTCGGTCGAGCCGTGCAGGGTCCTGGCCGAGATCACCTTGGCGGCGTCGGTGACCGGATCGGAGCCGGCCGGGAGCTCGGCGACGACCAGCAGCTCGGCGATCTCGCCCAGGTATTCCGGATGGATCTCGGGACGTTCGAAGACCACGTGCTTGGGGGTCGAGAACACCCACCCGCCCTGCTGGAAGGCGTCGTTGAGCTGCACCAGGCGCAGGCCGTCGCCGCTGAACTCCTTGATCGGCTTCATGTCCTCGGCCGCGGCGATGGCCTTCTCGACGGCCGCCGCCAGATCGGCGTTCGCCCCGTCCGAGAACCAGGTGTGCAGCCAGCCATGGCGCACGACGCGGCGCGCGAAGGAGGGCGAGAGCTCGTCCGGGGCCTCGTCGCCATCGGGATGGTCGAGCTTCTTGATCACGTCCTCGAGGGCGCTGCGGCCGATGCCGTCGAGCTTGGTGGTGTCGGCGGCCTTCAGCAGCGATGCCACCGCGGCGCTGAGCTGGGTGATGTCGGCGCTGCGGTCCGCGTCCGGGGTGTCCTTCTTGGTGAGCAGGCCCTCGGCGACGATCATCGCGGAGGGGCTGCGCAGGCTCGGTCCGGTCAGGACGCCCTCATCGAGCTGGAAGTCCTTGATCGCGAGGTTCGCCGACTTGAGGTTGGCAAGCAGGGTCGGCAGCACCGCGAGGACCGAGACGCGGTGGTTCTCGAAGATGCGCCGCGCCGCGCGCAGGGGGCCGGCCGGGGTATCGAGCAGCGGATCGTGGGTGGTGTCGTCGAGACCGACGATCTTCCGGTCGCCATCCGTCCCATGCCAGACGACGGTGTCGCCCTGCAGGCGGATCTCCGGGACCTGGGGCAGCGCCGCCAGCAGCTGGATACTGATATCCGAGGAGCGGGTGGCCGGTGCCGGCTGGTCGGGAAGGGTGGTATCGGCGGCGCTGACGGCGTTGGACCGCAGCACCAGGCATGACGCCAGCAACGTGAACGCACACCAGCGCAGCGGGGCATTGTTGGTCATAGACGGATCGTCCTGTGGGTCGAAAGGCCGCCGGATCCCGGGCTCTGGGAGGCGTAAGGGCCGGCCACTATACGCCCCTTCCCTGGGCATGCCAGCCAGCCACCGCAGGTGTGCGAGCTGGTGCGCATGCACCGTCCCTCCCGGTGACGCCGCCGGCGCCGGAAACCTTACCGGCGGGGTATGTTTCGGACGTCGGTACGCGTGCTCGCCAAGGGAGCCGCCGGCGGTGGGCTACATACGCGACTCGTAGCAGGCGCGGCGCCGCCGCGCCGCGGCCTCAGGGCGTGGCCTGGGCGTTCTTCAGCGCGCTGTTCTTCTGCAGGTTGCCGATCAGGGTCAGCTTGTTGGCGGCATTGAAGGCCGCGACCTTGTAGCATTCGGCCAGGGTCGGGTAATTGAACACCGTGTTGAGGAAGTAGTCGATGCCCCCACCCAGGCCGATCACCGCCTGGCCGATATGCACAAGCTCTGTGGCCCCGGAGCCGATGCAGTGCACGCCCAGCAGCTTGCGGTCGCGGCGGTCGAAGAGCATCTTGAACATGCCGGAATCGTCGCCCATGATCAGGCCGCGCGAGATCTCGTTGTAGCGGGCCACCCCGCTCTCGTAGGGGATCTTGTTCTTGGTGAGCTCCTCCTCGGTCGCGCCCACCGTCGAGATCTCCGGTATGGCGTAGATGCCGACCGGGAAGTTCTTGCCCATCGGCTGGGCCGGGGCCCCGAACATGTGGCAGGCGGCGAGGCGCCCCTGCTCGCTCGAGGTCGCGGCCAGCGCCGGGAAGCCGATGACGTCGCCCGCGGCGTAGATGCTCGGCACCGTGGTGCGGTAGGACGTGTCGACGGAGATGCGTCCGCGCTCGTCGGCCTGCAGCCCGGCGGCCTCCAGGCACAGCCCGTCGGTGGCGCCCTGGCGGCCGGCGCAGAACAGCACCACCTCGGCCGCGAGGTGCTTGCCCGATTCGAGGTAGATCAGGCCCTGCGGCACGCGCCCCTGCTGGATGATGTCGATCTTCTCGACCGCCTCGTTGCCGCGGAAGATGACATTGTTGCGGCGCATCTGGTGCACCAGCTCGTCGATGATCTCATGATCGAGGAAGTCGAGCGGGCGCGGCCGCTTGTCGATGATCGTCACCTGCACGCCGAGCGTCGCGAACATGCTCGCGTACTCGATGCCGATGACGCCGGCGCCGACCACGACCAGCGTGCGCGGCAGGTTCTGCAACCGCAACAGGCCGTCGGAGGTCATCACCGTGACGTCGTCGCAGGCGATGCCCGGCGGCTCGGCCGGGCGCGTGCCCACCGCGATCAGCAGGTTGTCGCCATGCAGCTGGAACTCGCCCTCGGCGGTCTCGACCTGGACGGCGTTGGCGTCGAGCAGCTTGGCCTGACCGCGGTAGACGGTGACGTCATTGCGCGCGAAGGCGTCCTCGACCAGAGCGGTCTCGCGCTCGATGCTGCGGCTGACCGAGGTCAGCAGCTGGGCCATGGTCGGCTTGACGCGCAGCTTGGTCTCGCCATCGAGCGGCGAGGGACGCACCATGCGCTGCACCGCCTCGCGGAAGGTCTTCGAGGGGATGGTGCCGGTGGTGATGCAGACCCCGCCGATGCAGCGCTGCCGTTCGATGACCGCGACGCGCTTGCCGAGCTTGGCGGCCTGGATGGCCGCGCGCTGGCCGGACGGACCGCTGCCGATGCAGACGAGGTCGAAGGAATGCAGGGGGTCGCGAGGCATGTGGACTCGATCTGGGGGTTGGATGGCAATCCTGCGCGGACCCGATGAAGGGCCAGTGACGGATTGGCTGTGGACCTGTGCAGCAGGCATTGGGCCCGGGAACCGCCAGCGGGCAAGCGACCTGCCGGGTGCTGCGCCTGGGCGGATCTGAACACCGGGCTGCCTGTCCTGGCTCCCTGCCAGGACGGCGGGAACCCGTAAATTACTCGTTTAGTAGTCAGACGCGCGCAGCTGCGCGGCATGGCCCCGGTTTCGAGGATTGTCCCTTCGGGTCATGGCATAGTCTGGCACCATGCTGCGCTGCCTGGCCCTGCTCGTCACCCTGCTGGCCGCGCTGCACGGGGCGGATGCCGACCGCATCCTCGGCACCTGGACCTCGGCCGATGGCAAGGCGCGCATCCGCATCAGCGCGGCCCAGGGCGCCTACCTCGGCACCATCTGCTGGCTGGGCAGTCCCAACGATGACCAGGGCAAGCCGCGCGTCGATGGGCTCAATCCGGATCCGGCCCTGCGCAGCCAGGCAATCGTCGGCCTGCGCATCCTCAAGGACCTGGTCCCAAGCGGTACGGGCTATTACGACCAGGGCTGGATCTACGACCCCGAGTCCGGCAAGAGCTACCACTGCCACGCCACGCTGAGCGACGACAGCGCCGCGCTGGCGCTGCGCGGCTACATCGGCATCTCGCTGTTCGGGCGGTCCGAGACCTGGACGCGCCTGACGGCGCCCGGCAAGTGACGCGCTCTTTGATGCCCAGGCGCCGGGTGCGGCGCGGCAGCCGGGCCGGATGAAGGCGCGTTCGCTCCTGGTCTGGCTGCGTCTGCCGTTCGGCGACCGCGAGCGGATCCTGCTCCTGGCCGCGGCGGCGGGCCTGCTCGGCGCCTGCGCGGCGGCGTTGTTTCGCGGTGCCATCTACGCCATCCTCAACCTCTACGCCGTGGTCCATCTGGTGGCGCGCTCGACGCGCAGCCTGGTCGAGCTCGCCAGCGCCATGCCGAGCTGGGAGAGGGTGCTCATCCCGACCGTCGGCGGCCTGATCGCCGGCGGCATCCTGATGCTCGGTTCGCGCCGCCCGTCGACCACCGACTACATGGAGGCGATCGTCATCGGCGACGGCCGCATGGACCTGCGCACCACCCTCACCAAGAGCCTGTCCTCGCTGCTGAGCATCGTCTCGGGCGGCTCGATCGGACGGGAGGGCTCGATGGTGCAGCTCGGCGCGCTGAGCTCGTCGCTTTTGGCGCGGATGGTCGCCCTGCCGGTCACCTCGCGCCCCCTGATCGTCGCCTGCGGCGCGGCCGCCGGCATCGCCTCGGTCTACGACGCGCCGCTGGCCGGGGCGCTGTTCGTCGCCGAGGTGGTGATGGGCACGATGGCGGTGGAGGTGCTCGGGCCGTTGATGGTCGCCGCGGTCATCGCCTCGGCGACCTCGCGCTACGTCTTCCACGCCGAGCCGCTGTACATCTCCCATGCGCCGGCCCTGACCTCGCTGTGGCAGCTGCCGCTCTACGCCCTGCTCGGCATCGCAGCCGGCGTCCTGACGCCGCTCTACCTGGGCGCGCTCGACGGCATGCGCCGCATGTTCGGCAGGCTGGCGGGACCGGTATGCTGGAAGCTGATGATCGGCGGGGCCATGGTCGGGACCATCTCGACCATCGAGCCGATGGTATGGGGCAATGGCAACCACGTGATCAGCAGCCTGCTGAGCAGCGATTGGCTGCTGGGGGCGCTGGTCGTGCTGATCATCGCCAAGATCGCCGCCACCGCGGCCACCACCGGCTCGGGCGCGGTCGGCGGGGTGTTCACCCCGACCCTGGCCATCGGCGCGGCCTTCGGCGCCGCGCTGAGCATGGTGGCGCACCGCGTGGTGCCGGGACTGGCGCCCGATCCCGCCGCCGGCGCCCTGGTCGGCATGGGCGCCTTCCTCGCCGCCACCACCCAGGCGCCGGTGATGGCCATGCTGATGGTCTTCGAGATGACCCTGGATAGCGACCTGATCCTGCCGCTGATGCTGTCCTGCGTCGCGGCCCACTACCTGGTGCAGGTGGTGCGCTGCCCGGCGCTCTACAGCCTGGGCGGCAAGCTGCACGAGCGCACCGCGACGCTGCCGGCCTGGAGCCATCTGGCGGTGCGCGACCTGGTCCAGCCCACCGGACTGACGGTCAGCCGCTCCGCCTCCTTCGCGGAGATCGCCAAGGCCTTCCGCCGCCACTCCTTCAACTTCATCTTCGTCGTCGACCAGGACCACACCTACCGCGGCGCCTTGTCGATCCATGACCTCAAGGAGCACCTCTCCGACGGCTCGCTCGGGCAGGTGGCGGTGGCCCAGGACCTGATGATCACGATCCCGGTGCTGCACGAGGGCGACGACCTCCATCGCGCGATCGAGGCCTTCGGGAGGTTTCCGGGCAATCGCGTGCCGGTCCTGGATGCCAGGGGGTGCATCGTCGGCTGCGTGCACAAGTACGACCTGATGGTCGCCTTCGCACGCGGTCCGGGCAGCCAGGACTCGCGCGCCGAGCCGGCCGCCGTGAGCGTGCCCTGAGCGCCCTGCGAGAGAGCGGGGGCGGCTCGGCCGTGGGCGTGGGCTTTTCCGCCCGGCAGGGCACCATCACGCTATGCGCCCCACCAGCCTGATCCCCGCCTTCGTCGACGCCATCGCCCGCCTGCAGGAGCGCGTGCCGTACGCCTCGGCCTTCGCGCGCAGCAATGCCGGCACCAGCGCCCGGGTCTCCGCGCTGAGCACCATCTGCCAGCCGATCAGCCCCCAGGCCGGCTTCACCCTCAGCGCCTGGACCGGGGAGCGCTTCCTGGAGATCAGCAGCGACCGCCTCGATCCCGCCGCGGTGGCCCAGACCACCGCGCGCCTGCTCGAGCGCCTGCGCGCCCTGCCCAGGCCGGATGATGCGATCATGATCGATCCGGGGCCGCTGCTCGACCGCCGCTTCAGCCAGGACATGCAGCACGACAGCCGGCTGATCCCGGCGGCCGAGAAGGTCGCCTTCGCCACCGCGCTGCGCCAGCGCCTGCTCGACGGTTCGCCGCGCATGATCGAGGCCACCGGGATCATCGCCGACGTGCATGCCGAGATCTGCTTCGTCAACGCCTCCTGCCAGCTCGGCCAGGAGCTGCACCGCATCCGCGAGATGGCGCTGGGGACCTTCTCCGACGGCACGCACCAGGCCGAGCTGCACGGCGGCTTCGAGCGCATCGGCGGCTGGGAGCACCGCACCCTGGAGCATCGCTTCATCGAGGACCTGCGCCACGACGGGCCGCGCCTGCTCGGTGCCGGGCGCCTGCCCGATCCGGGCGAGCACGACTGCATCTTCTCCGGGGATTTCTCCGGGATGTTCGCGCACGAGGCCTTCGGGCACGGCACCGAGCAGGACATGTTCCTGAAGGACCGCGCCAAGGGCGCCGAGTTCCTCGGCAAGCCTGTCGCCAGCCCCCTGGTCGACATGATCGACGATCCGGCCAATGGCTGGGCGGCGAGCTACTTCTTCGACGATGAGGGCGTCCTGGCCACGCCGACCCGGATCATCAGCCAGGGCGTGCTGGTCAACGGCATCAACGACCGCTACAGCGCGGCGGTGCTCAACCGCCGGGGCCTGGACGTGGCCAAGACCGCCAACGGCCGCCGCGAGGCCTATGACCACAAGCCCTACACGCGCATGACCAACACCTACTTCGCGCGCGGCACTTCGACCTTCGCCGAGATGCTGCGCACCGTCAGCCATGGCTACTACCTGACCCATCCCTCCAACGGCATGGAGGACCCCAAGGGCTGGGGCATCCAGCTCGAGGGCGCGATGGCCGAGGAGATCGAGGGCGGCCGCCTGACCGGCCGGGTCTTCTCCCCGGTGGTGGTGACCGGCTCGGTGCCCAAGCTCCTGCAGTCGGTGAGCCAGGTCGGCGACGAGGTGGTCGAGGCGTCCCTGGGGATGTGCGGCAAGGGCTACAAGGAATGGGTCAAAGTCACCGATGGCGGGCCGGTGATGCGCCTGCGCGCGGTGCTGGCATGAGCGGCCCGGCTCCGGTGGCGGCCGGGCTCGACCTGGCGGCGATCGCCGCGGCACTGCGCCAGCAGCCGTGGATCGCGCAGTGGCAGGTCACGCAGCGCGACAGCGCGCGTCAGGAGCGCTACCTCACCTTCCTCGCGGTCGAGAGCGAGCGCGAGAGCGCCTCCACCACCTGGACGATCTGGACCGCGACCGCGGCCGTGGACGGCAAGCAGGGCGAGGCCTCCTTCACCATCCAGGCGGGCGAGCCGTTGGCGGCGCTGCAGGAGGCGCTGGGCCGCGCGCACGCCGCCGCCCAGGCGGCATGGAATCCGGCCTTCACGCTTCCTGCCGCCGGCGAGGACGGGGTCGCGCAGGCGACCACCCTGGCGCCGGAGGCGCTCGCCGACGCGTCGATCAGCGCCGACGCGCCGGGCGCGGTCGCCTGCCTGGCGCAGGAGTTCGCCACGGCGGTGGCCGCCTGCCCGTGGGTGCGGCCCAGCACGCTGGAGATCTTCCTCACCACCCACGACCGCGTCCTGATCAACCACCGCGGACTGCGCCTGCGCGAGCGCCGCACCCACGCCTTCGCCGAGTTCGTGCTGCTGCATCGCGCCCCGGGACGCGATGAGGTCGAGTTCTACCATCAGACCGAGGCCGCCAGCCTCCAGGCGCTGGCGCTGGGCGCACGGGTCGCGCGCGCCGCGCGCTGCGTGCGTGATGGGGCGCAGGCCGGTACCACCGTCCCCGGCGTGCAGCCGGTGGTGATCAGCGACGAGTACCTGGCCAAGCTCCTGGACTCCTTCCGCGCCCATGCCGACGCCGGCCGGCATGCCAGCCGCACCAACGTCTTCACGCTCGGCGAGCCGGTCATCCAGCGGCGTTCAGGCCCGGCGCTGACGGTGGTCTCCGACCCGTCGGTGACGAGCCTGGCCGCGTACCAGTTCGATGAGCAGGGCTATGCGCCGGCGCGCACCGCGCTGATCGAAGCCGACCGCCTGGTCGGTGTGGTCGGGCCGGCGCGCTGGATGCGCGTGCTGGGCCGCCTGCCGCGCGGCATGGCCGGGACGCTGGTGGTGCCTGCGGGGGAGAGCGCGCCCGCACAGCTGCTGGCCGGCGCGCTGGAGGTGGTCGCCTTCAGCGATCTCGCGGCGCGCTACGACACCGGCGCCTTCAGTGGTGAGATCCGCCTCGCCTACCGCCACCATGCGGATGGCCGGGTCGAGGCGGTGACCGGCGGCAGCGTCTCCGGGATATTGACCCAGGCCCTGGCCGACTGCCGCTTCAGCCGTGACACCACCACCTGCGCCGGCTACCACGGCCCGCGCGCAGTGCGCTTCGCGGCGTTGACCGTCGCATGCTGAGCATCGGCTGCGCCATCGGTTGACAGCCTTTGCTGGACGGACGGGCGATCAGGCCACCACCAGGTAGGCGATGGTGCTCATGCGCAGCTTCGCGCCGGCCACCGCCGCCTGCAGGGCCTCGGACTGGCGGTCCTCCTCGATCGCCTCGGCGCGCGAGCGCTGCGTCTCCGCATGCCCGGCGCCGAGCGCGGCCTCGGCCGCCGCGGCCTGGGCCTCGGCGATCGCCACCGTGCCGGTGAAGGCCGCGACCAGGGTCGCCAGGGCCGGATCGCGCAGCCGCGCCAGATGGACGGCGGAATGGCTGATGGCCGCCTCGCCGGCGCGCTGCGCGTCGGCCTGCCACTTGGTGACCTGGGCGATGCCGCCGGTGGCCATCAGGCGTCCCCAGATGTCGCGGCTGGCCGACTGGCTCAGCGGCAGGTCGCCCTGCTTGTGGTCGAAGGGCAGCTGCAGCACGGCCAGGACCTTGGGATCGAGCTCCAGGGTGCCATCGACGCGCACGCACAACGAGACGCGCGCCGGCGGCGCGAGGATGAACAGCCGCCGCAGGCTCTCAAGCCGCAGCCCGGCGCTGGTCAGGGGGGCGAGGTCGTACTCCAGGGCGAAGACCGCGCGCACGCCCTCCCAGGAGGCGCAGGACCTGGTGCCTTTGCGGCGCCAGGCCTGGGCCGAGCACCAGTTCGCGGTCGCGGCGTCGTCGAGGGTGCGGTCGATCAGCCCGTTGCCGACCGCGAAGAAGGCGAGGTGCGGCTGGGACAAGGCCAGCGCGCGGTCGAAGGTGCCGTGATCGGGCTTGTCGTTGTAGCGGCTGCGCAGGTGGAAGAGCTTCGGCGTCTCGTCGTCGCGGCGCGAGGAGCCGCCCATGCCGCGCAGCCAGCGGATCACCGCATCGGCCGGAGCGGTCGCCTTCTCCAGGGCCACCGCCAGGGTCGCGGCCTCGGCGTAGACCGATGTCTCGGCCTGGAAGAGCTCCTCCTCGCGGTCGTCGGAGCGCGCGCGCTCCTGCGCGACCAGCGCGGTCAGCTCCCTCAGGCGGTTGTGCATCGCCGCCGCGCCGCCGGTCAGGAGCGCGGAGAGCGCCTGCGACTCGATGTCGTCGGTGATGAACTCCAGGCCCGACGAGGGGCCGGTGAAGACGCCGACCGCAGTCTCGAGGATGTCGGCCCACTGGCCGTCGATGGCGTCGTCGCCGTCGGCGACCAGCACCCAGCTGGGCACCTCGCCATCGCGGCCGATGCGGTCGACGCGGCCGATGCGCTGCTCGACCGCGGCGATCGACCAGGGCAGGTCATGGTGCACGACCACCGAGACGAACTGGAAGTTGCGGCCCTCGCCGCCGAGCGGATCGCTGACCATCAGCCAGCAGCGGTCGTCGTCCTTGAAGCGCCGTGCCGCCTCCTCGCGCGCCACGGTGTCCTGGTGCGCGCCGAAGGTCTCGATGGCCTTCTCGCCGAAGGTCTCGGTGAGGAATTCCGAGAGGGGGCCGAGGGTGATGGCGTGGTTGGTGAAGACCAGGACCTTCTCCTGCGGGCGCTCCTTCCAGAACGCCTCCAGGCGGCTGACCAGCTTGCGGTCGCGCGCCGGCTCCTGCTTCAGCCATTGCCCGGTCAGCTCGTGCAGCTCGGTCAGGACCGCCTGCTCGGCGGGATTGTCGCAGTTGCAGGCCGCGCTGGTGGTGATGTGCGCGATGACCTCGTTCTCCGAGAGGTCCCCGCGCAGCACCTGGGTCAGGCTCTCGCCGGGCTGGGCGCGCTTGCGGTAGGAGGTGAACTGCGCCGGATCGTCGAGCACCGTGTTGCGCATCAAGAGCAGGCGGTCGAGGACGCGCGGGTGCGCGTCCATCGCCATCTGCACCTGCAAGAGCCAGTGCACCAGCCGCGGCGGCGCGGTGAGCGGATCGGGATGGCCGGCCATCAGCACCTGGCGGTAGCGCCCCAGGCATTCGCGCACCCTCAGCTCCGACTTGTCGGCCTTGTAGACCAGGCGCTCGACGGTGCGGCTGGCCAGGGACAGCCCGCCCACGCCGGTGGTCTGCGAGAGGCGCGCCAGCACCTGGCGGCGGTGGCGGATGATGCGCGAGTCGAGCTGGTGGTTCTCGACCACATGGCTCATCAGCGCGGCGCGGCTCGGCTCGTCGCCGCATTCGGCGAAGGCCTCCGCGCAGCGCGCCAGGATGGGATCGGCGCCAAGCAGCAGCGTCCATTCCCGGGCCAGCTGCGTCGCCTGGCTGAGCGGCGCCTCCTTGGTGCGGCCGAGCAGGGCCACGACCTTGCCGTGGGCGCTGAGCTTGGCCGCGAAGCCGGCGCGATCATCGGCGCGATAGACCTGCGGCTGGAGCAGGGCGAGCAGGGCGAGGTAGGCGTCGGCGTGCTGCCGGGCCGGGGTGGCCGACAACAGCAGGACGTGCGCCGCCTTCTTGCTGATCATCGAGATGCGCTTGTAGAGCACCCCGTGCGGCTGCATGCGGTGGCACTCGTCGACGATCACCATGTCCCAGTGCGACTGCGCCAGGCGCAGGCCGTCCACCCCCTCGAGCTCCTCGAGCGCGCGGTTGGAGGCGATCAGGAACTGCTCGTCCTTCCAGGGGTTGCCCGGGTAGGTCTCGAGCCGTTCGCGGTCGAGCATCAGGAAGGCGCGGCCGCCGAACTTGACGAACAGCTCGAGGAACCACTGGCTGACCAGCGCGCCCGGCACCACCACCAGCACGCGCAGACGCGGCTGCATGGCCAGCAGCGACTGCATGATCAATCCCGCCTCGATGGTCTTGCCCAGGCCGACCTCATCGGCGAGCAGGAAGCGCACCTGGCGGTCGGAGAGCACGCGCCGCGCGGTCACCAGCTGGTGCGGCAGCGGCCGCACCCGCGCGCCGGCCAGGCTGATCACCCCGCCGGTGCCGCTCCAGGCCTGATCGCGCCAGGTCAGCAGCTCCTCGCGGGCCGAGAAGATCGGTCCCCCCCAGGGCTCTCCGGGCAGGCGCGTGTCGTGCGCCGGGCGCAGGTCATGGAAGGCGGCGAGGGTCAGCTGGCCGAGCGCGTCCTGGGGGATGGTGATGCTCTCGACCATGTCCTCGCGGATCTTGCCCTCGCCTCCGGCGGTGTCGGTGTAGGTGACGCCATAGACCAGCAGGCCGCTCGCGGCGTCGCGCAGCAGGCCCTGGGCGGCGATCACGGCGGGGCGCAGCACCGCCGCCACGGTCACGGTGATGCGCGTCCCGGGCAGCAGCACGTAGCGCGCGACCTGGCGGCCCTCCTGGGTCTTCTCCGCACCGCTGGCCAGGAAGCGGATCAGCGAATTGCCGCCCTTCTCGCCCAGCAGGCGGGCCACACCCTCCGCCTGGAGCTCCGGAATCGCAACTAGGCCACCAACCGGCATGATCTCTTCCTCAGTTTCCTCAGTTACAGAATGATGATGCTCGGACGAGCACGGGGTTCTACACGGCCTAGGCCACGCGTCGAGGGCGCGAGGCCGACGGCGGGCGCGCCGGTGCGGTGGGCGGACGGCAGGACCGTCCGCCCCGGGGTGCGGGGAGCGGGGTCAGGGCGTGACGACGCCCTGCATCGTGATGATCTGGACGCCGCTGGGCGAGGTGCGACGCACCATGCTGACCGTCTGCGGGTCGAAGTTGGGCTTCTGCAGGCTCAAGGCGACCTGACGGAAGGCGCCGAGGGCCTGGACGGCATCGTCCTGGGCATCGCCGGTGAAGGCCGCGGTGCGTTCCAATGCCACGGTCAGCGTGCAGTCGGTGTCATTGAGGCTGGCCGCCTGGTAGCGCGTATGGTCGTCATAGATCACCCAGCCCGCGACATCGTTGCCGCGACTCGCGCAACCGGCCGGGAGCACCAGCAGCGGCAGCATCAGCACGACCAGGACTGCCCACCAGCGCATGGCGGGAGTATCCATGCGCTTGCGCTCCGAGACAAGCACAGGCTCGCCGAGCTTGGCCGCCGGGCAGCCGCGTGCGCTCAGCTGCGCAGGCGGCGCATCAGGAAGATCGCCAGGATCAGCACCACCGCGGCCGAGCTGCCCAGGCCGCACTTCGTGCCCGAGCCGGCGTTCATGGGCGGAACGCCGACATTCTCGGCGGTGGTGCTGCCCGAGGAGGTGCCATTGGAGGTCGGACCGCTCGGCACGTTGTTGGGATCGAGGATGCCGATCTGCGAGACCAGGGTCTCGCAGAACCACAGGCGTCCATCCGGGCCGGTGCAGATGTCGGTCGGTCCCGAGACCGGGGTGGTGATCGAGTACTCGTTGATGGTGCCGTTGCTCACCGACAGCTTGCCGATCTGGGAGGCGGCATGTTCGCAGAACCAGATGTTGCCGTCGGGTCCGGTGCAGATGCCGTACGGCGAGGAGCTCAACGTCGGGATGTCGAACTGGGTGACGTTGCCGGAGGTGTCCATGCGCCCGATCATGTTGGCGGTGGGCTCGCAGAACCAGACCGCGCCATCGGGACCCTCGCACAGGCCGACGGTCTGATTGCCGCATGGGTACTCGACGAAGCCCGTGGTTATGCCATTCGAGGTCAGGGCGGAGGTCGAGATGCGGCCGATGAAGCCGATGCCGGGCATGGTGAACCACAGGTTCGAATCACCGCCCACGCAGATGTAGCTGGGGGATGCGCTGGAGGTGATCGGATAGTCGCTGATCACCTGGGTGGAGGCGTTGAAGACGCCGATGCGGTCGATGGAGCGTTCGCAGAACCACAGGTTGCCGTCGGGACCACGGCACATCCCGTAGGGCTGGACGCCGAGCGTGGTCGAGAAGGTGTTGGTGACGGTCTGCGAGCCGGGTTGGACCGTGACCAGCTGCGACGCGGCCGACTCCGCGCTCCACAGGTTGCCGTCGGCGCCGGTCACGACGTTGATCGGGCGCGGCGAGGGGGACTGCCCGTAGATGAACACCGCGAAGGTGGTCGGGTTGAGGTAGCCCAGGCCGCTGATCGAGGCGAACCACAGATTCCCATCCGGGCCGGTCGAGATGCCCAATGGCTGGGAATTCGGCCCCGCCGAGTATTCCACCACAGCAGTGGCATGCAGGAGCGTACCCCAGCAGCCAACTACGAGGATGAGTAGCCAACGCAGCATGTGAAATCTCCGCTCCCGGCGTAGTCATAAGGCGGCGCCCTGCAATCGTTCTCACCGGCCGGCGAGGACGACTGCACCGCGAACGCGCTGCCGCGCGCCGCCTGGGACGTGGCGCCGCGCGGCATCTCAGCGCGGACCGATGACGAAATCGTGACGGCATCACCGCGCGCGGCGCCACGACCGATGCGTGCGACCATCGCCCAGGACCAAGCACCATGAGAGTTCGTATTGACCCACCGCATCGAGTGCCGAGAATCACGGCATGGGCGCCGACTTTCCATCACGCCGGGCGCAGGTCGTGCCCATTCCAGGACGCGAGCACGGTGTGACCGGGCGTGGCGCCTCGACCAACATCGGCAACCGCTTCGAACGCCTGGCCAGCGCGCCTGACGAGGAGTGGAACCACGCTGAGGATCCCGGTCCGCAGACCGTGCTGTTCGAGGATGCGACCTCGAGCCTGCTGACCACCAACGACTCGCCCGATGTCGGCTTCGAGGTCAGCTTCAATCCCTATCGCGGCTGCGAGCATGGCTGCATCTATTGCTATGCGCGTCCGACCCACGAGTACCTCGGCTGGTCGGCCGGGCTGGACTTCGAATCGCGCATCCTGGTCAAGAGCCAGGCGCCGCTTCTGCTGCGACGCGAGCTCAGCGCGCCGACCTGGAAGCCGCAGCTGATCATGGCCAGCGGCGTCACCGACTGCTACCAGCCGGTCGAGCGCCGCCTGCGCCTGACCCGCTCCTGCCTGGAGGTGCTCGGCGAGTTCCGCAATCCCGTATCGATCATCACCAAGAGCGCGCTGGTGACCCGCGACATCGACGTGCTCAGCCAGCTGGCGCGCCATCAGGCGGCCAGCGTCACGCTCTCGGTCACGACCCTGCGCCAGGACCTCAGCCTGGCGCTCGAGCCACGCGCGGCGGTGCCGGCCGCGCGCCTGCAGGCGATCACCGCCCTGGCCGCGGCCGGCATCCCGGTCGGCGTGAACCTCTGCCCGATCATCCCCGGATTGACCGACCACGAGATCCCGGCGATCCTCAAGGCCTGCGCCGCGGCCGGCGCGCGCTGGGCCGGGTACGGGCTGGTGCGCCTGCCGCACGCCGTGGCCCCGCTCTTCGAGCAGTGGCTGCTCGAGAAGCAGCCCGGCGTGAAGGACAGGGTCCTGGCACGCATCCGCGAGGTGCGCGATGGTCGGCTCAACGATGCGCGCTTCGGCACGCGCCGCTCCGGCGAGGGCATCTATGCGCGGCAGATCGCCGCGCTGATGGACGTGCAGTGCCGCCGCCATGGCCTCGATGGCGGATTCCCCGAACTCTCGACGGCGTCCTTCCAGTCCCCGTCCGGCCGCCAGCTGTCGTGGCTGAGCGACGTGGCGGAGGTGCCGCGGCGCGCCTGAAGTCCACGGCGGCGGCCGGGGAGTCGAAATTCTCGACAGGCGCGGCGCAGCGTTGAGCAGGGGATGAGCAGCCCGGCGCGACGGTGCGTCCGCGGCTGCGGCTACCATGCGGTGATGAACGCCGCGCTGCGACTCGTCCGCCCCGCCCCGAGCGCACGGGCGCGCCACGGCCGTCCGCCACCTTCCGATCTGCTGCCACGCAGCTCGGCACCCGGGCCGGGCCGCGGCTCGACCTCCACCTGCACGTACCGAAGTTTAAAAGCGGCAGTCCGGCACGCCGCGCCACGCCTGGACCATTTTCTTGTTGATACGACGGTATCAGGTAGGAGGGTGATGGCCCGGATCGTCCTCCCTGCCGGGCTGATCGACTCATGAAGCAACAATTGAACACCTTCCGCCACTTCCGCCACTTCCGCCACTTCCGCCGTCTGCGCCGCAGCGCCTGCATCGCCGTGATCAGCATGGCGACCTGCCTGGGCGCGGCCGAGACCGGCGACGCGGTGCCCGGCAGCGACCCCGCCGAGTCGGTGCTCGAGCAGCTGCGCGCCGCGAACGTCGCCCGCGCCGCACTCACTGCCGAGCAGGCCGCCTGGGACGCGGAGCGCGAACGCATCCTCGCCGTGAAGTCGGCCAACGATGCGGACATCGACAGCCTCACCAAGGAGGGATCCGAGGTCGAGGCCGAGCATCAGCAGGCGGCCAAGCAGGTGGCCAGCTTCGAGAAGGCCGACGACCTGGTCCCGGTCCATGCGCAGCTCGATGCCATCGCCACGACCATCGTCGAGCGCCTCAAGGCCTATGCCCAGACCGCCCTGCCCGGTGCGGTCACGCTGCCCGAGCATCCCGGCTCGCTGACTTTCGATGAGGCGGTGCGCTGCCTCGATGCCAGCGAACGCGCCGCGACCTCGGCCTCGATCGATATCATCAGCGGTCAGCTCGGCGGGGTGGCGACCGCGGTCAAGGTGCTGCGCGTCTCCGGTGCCGTGGCCTGGTGGGTCGCGCTCGATGAGCATACCGCCGGCACCCTGACCATGGCCGATGGCACGCCCCAGCTGCAGGAGGTCGCCGACCAGGGCCAGCGCCGCTCGATCATCCGCGCCATCGCCATCCTCGAGGGACGCCGTCCGGCGCAGTTCGAGGTGCTGCCGCTGCCTACACCGCTGGCGCTGGCTCCTGCGTCCGCACCGGCCGGGGTGACGCCATGAGCAGGGCCGTCCGCAGCCTGGCCTCATGGCGCAGCCTGGTGCTGCTGCTTTGCGCGCTTGTCACCTGCGCCATCTCCGGTCGCGGCTTCGCCGCCGATGACCAGATGCTGGTCGAGGCCACCGCCCGCCGTCAGCAATCCGAGGACCAGCTCGCGCAGCTGCGCGCCGGGATCATCACCCAGCGTGCGCAGCTGGCCCAGACCCTCGATGACCAGACCCGCCAGCTGGTCCAGCTGCGCGCCGCGCTCGATGCCAGCACCACGGCGCGCGACGCGGCGCAGGCCAACGCCAAGAAGCTCAGCCAGGAGCATGACGCCGACCTGCTGCAGCTGCGCCAGGCGGTGGAGCGCGCGGTGATCAGCGCCCATCTCGATCCGGCCGCCGAGGCCGGGATCGCCAAGGGCTCGCCGCAGGAGCGCCTGAGCGCCGCGATAGCCGGCCTGGGCGCGCGCCTTGCCGCGCTCGGGACCAAGCTCGCGCTTAGCTACGCCCCCGAGCCGATCGTGGCGCGCGATGGCGCGCTGGTGACCGTGCCGGTGGTGCGTCTCGGCGCGGCGCGGGCGGTGGCGATCGGTACGACCATGGCAACGCGCGGGGTGCTGACCCGGGTCGGCGACGGCCGGCAGTGGGTGGTGGCCGGCGCGCTGCTGCCGGGCGAGGTGTCCTCCGGCGACAGCCTGGCGGCCCTGCCGCTGGATGCCGACAACAGCCTCTCCAAGCAGCAGGCGGTCAACGGCCGCTCCTTCGAGCAGTGGCTGCGCGCCGGACGCTTCTTCATCTGGCCGATCATGGGCGTGCTCCTGACCGGACTGTGGATCGCCGCGGAACGCGTCATCCAGCTGGTGCGGGGCCGGATCGATCCGGCGCGCGTGCAGGCGATCCTGGCGCTGCTGCGCGCCGGCGACCAGGGCGCGGCGGCGCGCCTGGTCGTGGACCAGGGCAATCCGCTCGACCGCATCCTCAGCCAGGGCATCCAGGCGCTCGGTCTGAGCCGGGTGGCGCGCGAGGCGGTGCTCGAAAGCAGCATGCTCGCCGAGGCGCCACGCCTGCAGCGCGGCATGGGCCTGCTCATGGTGCTGGCCAGCATCGCGCCGCTTCTGGGCCTGCTCGGGACCGTGACCGGCATGATCGACATGTTCAGCGTCATCGCCTCGCACGGCAGCGGCAACGCCAAGTCGCTCTCCGGGGCGATCTCGGAGGCGCTGATCACCACTCAGGCGGGCATGATCGTCGCGGTGCCCCTGCTTCTGATCCACGCCATCCTCTCGCGGCTGGTCGAGCGGCGCCTGATGAGCCTCGAAGAGGGCGCGACGGCGCTGCTGGGCATCGAGACGCCTGCGACCGCAGCGGTGGCGCCTGGAGCAGGTGCCATCCCCGCCGCGACGGCCACGCCGCGGGTCTCGCTCTCGGGCAGCGCCGGGCTGTGAGCGACCTGCTTGACGGCCTGGCGAGCTGGTGGCACAGCGGCGTGCTGTTCATGCCGCTGATGCTCGGCGTCTCGCTGGTGCTCTACACCCTGATCTTCGAGCGCGGCTACAGCCTCTACATGCGCATGGCCCTGCACGGCGGACGCGGCGCCGCTGGCCTCGATCCGGCCGCACTGAGCGAGAGCCAGTTCCGCCTCGAGCTGTCACGCGGCTTCACCATCATCCGCGCCCTGACCATGTCCTTGCCGCTGCTCGGGCTGCTCGGCACGGTCAGCGGCATGGTGCGGACCTTCTCGACCCTGGCCCTGGCCAGCTCGGCGAGCTCCGCCTCGGTCTCGCAGGGCGCCGGCGCCGGCATCTCGATCGCCCTCTCCGCGACCCAGTACGGCATCGTGCTGGCCGTGCCGGGGATGGTCGCACTGTGGTTTCTGCGCGCGCGCGTGGAGCGCATCGCCGATGCGCAGGCGCTGCGCTTCCACCTCAGCGCCGAGCAGGCGCTCGGCGCGGCGGAGGAGTCGTGAAACGTCGCGGCTGGCAGCGCCACATGCCTTCGGGCCATGTCGAACTCAACGTCATCCCGCTGATCGACGTGGTCTTCTTCCTGCTCGTCTTCTACGTCATCAGCACCTCGTTCGTGCAGGAGTCGGCGGTGGCGATCGACCGCCCGCAGAGCTCGAATGCCAGCAGCGTCGACCACGCCTTCGTGCCGGTGGCGATCGTCAAGTCCGGTGCGATCCAGATCGGCAGCCAGGTCATCGACCTGGCGAGCCTGCCCGGGGAGCTGAGCGCCGCGCTGGCCACGGCCGGCTCCAGCCATGTGGTGATCATCGCCGACCGCGAGGTGCCGACCGGGCTGCTGCTGAAAGTCATGGACGCCTGCCGTGCAGGCGGCGCCACCGCCGTCGATGTCGCCGCGGATGCGGCCACGGAGCATCTGTGAGCGCCCTGGCCCTGACGGCTCCCGGCCGGGCCTCGGTGGGTGGGCGGGCCCTGGCCGTCGGCGCGGCCTGCAGCGTGGTCTTCAACGGCCTGGTCATCCTCGCCCTCGCCGCCATGACCACCGCGCACCGCGCGCAGGAGGATCCGCCCGCGGTCATGCACTTCGAGCAGGTGCCGCCACCCCCGCCTCCTCCTCCGCCTCCGCCCCAGGCCAAGGCCCAGCCCGAGACCCAGCCCGACACCGTGCTGCCGCCGCTGCCGCAGCTCGACGTCCCCGACGCCTCCAGCAGCAGCCTGATGCTGCCGCCCCAGGTGCAGAGCGACGCCCTGTCGCTACCGATCGGTGTGCCGGGATTCTCGACCAAGGACGCCGGCGGCCCGGTCGGTGGCGCCTCCTTCAACGAGGCCTTCGATGAGCCGCCCACGGTCACCACCCCGCTCGACCTCGACCACTTCTATCCGACCCAGGCGCGGCTGCGCGGCATCCAGGGCGAGTCGAGCATCTCGCTGCACATCGATGCGCACGGCCAGATCGTCACCTGGGCGATCAACGCCAGCGCGCCGCCCGGCATCTTCGAACAGGCCCTCGACCGCCTGGTGCACAGCCTGCGCCTCTCCCCCGCCAAGCGCGCCGGCGTGCCGATCCCCTCGACCCTGCGCCTGCGCTTCAAATGGACACTGAACCGATGACACGGCACCGGACCCTGCTTGTGACCGCGACCCTGGGCTGCCTCGCCGCTCCGGGCTGGCTGCACGCCGCCTACCAGGAGACGGAGCCGGCCTTCCTCGAGCCGCCCCAGCCCCAGGTCCAGGAGGCCAACGTCGCGCCGGAGGTCGCCAAGCTGCTGCGCCAGGCCGAGGCGATCAAGGACCCGGGGGTGGCGCTGGGGCTGCTGCGCGGCTACACCGGCGCCGACAGCAGCCTGATCGAGCTGCTCATCGGCCAGGAGGAGATGAGCCAGACCGACCAGGGCGGGGCACAGCGCGCCAAGCACCTGAGTGCCGCGGACACCGCCTTCCATCAGGCGCTGGTTCTGGATCCGCACCTGCGCGAGGCGCAGCTCGGCGAGGCGCAGATCGCCACCGAGAACGGCGAGTACGCGCGGGCCCTGGTGCTGGCCGGTCCGGCCATCGACCCTGCGGTGCTGCCGCAGCTGCTGTACTACGCCAAGGTCGCGATGCGCGCCGGCGACTGGGAGCTGGCCAACGCCGCGACCGAGATGGGCATCATGCGCTTCCCGGGCGATGTCGGCTTTCGCGAGCTGCATCTGGAACTGCTGATGCGCTCCGGGCGCTACGACGACGCGGCGCGCGCCGCCCTGGCCCAGCTCGGCCAGAAGACCTCGGACACCGACCTGTGGCGGACCCTGGCCTACGCCGAGCAGGAGCGGGGTGACCGCATGAACGAGCTTGCCGCCCTCGAGGCGGCCTCGATCAGCGCCCCCGCCGACCAGGGCCTGCGCCTGCGCCTGGGCCAGGTTCAGCTCTCCGAGGGCCTGCCCCAGGCCGCCCTGGCCACCGCCCGGCAGATGGTCGGCGCGCAGCCGCTCCCGGCCCAGGCCGCCGACCTGGCGCTGATGACCTTCGCGGTGCGCGCCGCCGCCGAGGCCAACGATCTCACGACCGCACGCGCCTGGCTGGCCGGCATCCCCGAGGGCAAGCGCGACCGTGGCCTGCGCCTGCTCGAGGCGCACGTCGACCTGCAGGCCGAGGACTACGCGGCGGCGGACCAGGCCCTGTCGCGGCTCATCGCGCTGGGCGAGAACGATCCGGGCATCCTGGTGTGGGCGGCGAGCATCGCTGACAAGATCGGCGATGAGTCGCGCGCCGAGGCCTTCTACCAGCAGGCAACCCTCGGCCAGGGGGTCGAGGCGGAGAATGCCGGGCTGCGCCTGGCGGTGCTGTACTACCGCCACCAGCGCTATTCCGACGCGCAGGTGCTGGTCGCCACCTACCTCGCCAGGCATCCAGGCGATCCGTCGGCCACCACGCTGCGCACCATCATCGACCACCGTCTGGCCGCGCATGCCAAGACTGTCGAATAGCACCCGGCAGTTCCTGCGTCCATGCCTGGATGCGCTGCTTGTGGCGCTGGTGCCGGCGCTGGTCCAGGCGGCGGAGGACGGTACGCCGGCGCCGGTCCAGGTCCCCGCCCCGGCGGCCGGCGCCCCGGCCAGCGCCCCCGCGCCGGCCGCGGGTACCGGCTCCCAGGCCGACGACGAGGCGGACTTCGAGCTCGGCACCATCGTCGTCAACGGCAAGGGCGACGAGCCGCGCAGCGACATCTCCAGCAGCCTCGGCACCGGCGACTACCGCATCGACTCGCAGCAGCTCGAGGACGAGTCGGGCGGCGCCAACGCCTCCTTCAGCCACATCCTGCTGCGTGCGCCGGGGGTGGTGCAGGACTCCTACGGGCAGGTGCACGTGCGCGGCGAGCACGCCAACCTGCAGTACCGCGTCAACAACGTGCTCCTGCCCACCGGCGTCATCGGCTTCGGGCAGCAGATCGATCCGCGCTTCATCGGCACCATGCAGTTCATCACCGGCGCCCTGCCGGCGCAGTACGGCCTGCAGACCTCCGGGGTGGTCGACATCCAGACCAAGGACGGCTCCTTCCAGCAGGGCGGGGACGTCTCGCTCTATGGCGGCAGCTACGACACCATCCATCCGAGCGTGGATGTCGGCGGTACCCGCGGCAAGGTCGACTACTACCTCTCCGGCGGCTTCCAGCACACCTCCCAGGGCATCGAGAACCCGACCGCGACCCGCACGCCGATCCATGATGACTCCAACCAGGGCAACGCCTTCGCTTACGCCTCCTACGCCCTGGACGACACCGACCATATCAATGTCATCCTCAGCGGCTCGGCGCAGACCTTCCAGATCCCGAACGTCTCCAACCAGCCGCAGGCCTACACCCTGGCCGGGACGCCGACCTTCCTCTCCCAGGACCTCGACGAGAACCAGACCGAGATCAACACCTACGGGGTTCTGGCCTACCAGAAGCAGGTCCGCGACTTCTCGCTGCAGCTGGCCAGCTACGTGCGCAACAGCCGCACCATCTTCGATCCCGATCCGCACGGCGACCTGATCTTCAACGGCATCGCCAGCGAGGTGGTGCGCGACGAGCTCGCGGCCGGGCTGCAGCTGGACAGCACCATCCCGGTGCGGCCCGACCACACCCTGCGGGTCGGCGCGGCGTACGAGTACGAGCAGTCGCTCACCGACTCCTCCGACAGCGTCTTTCCCGCCGACGCCCAGGGCAACCAGACCAGCGACGTGCCCATCACCATCGATGACAGCGAGGACCAGAAGGGGCGCATCGCCAGCATCTACGCCCAGGACGAGTGGCGCCTCGACCCGATCTGGACGATCAATGGCGGGGCGCGCTTCGACGACTGCTACGAGTACGTCCATGAAAGCCAGGTATCACCGCGCCTGAACACGGTCGGGACGCTCAGGACCGGCACCACCGTGCATGCCGGCTATGCGCGCTACTTCACGCCGCCGCCCCTGGAGAACGTCGGTGCCTCGGCCATCGACAAGTTCGCCAATACCACCGGCGCCCTGCCGGTGACCACCGACGATCCGCTGCGCGCCGAGCGCGCCAACTATTTCGACGTGGGCGCGACCCAGACCCTGACGCCGCATGCGCAGGTCGGCGTGGACAGCTATTATAAGCAGGAGAAGAACGTCCTCGACGAGGGCCAGTTCGGCCAGTCGCTGATCTTCACGCCGTTCAACTACCAGAAGGGCGACATCTACGGGGTGGAGTTCACCTCCAGCGTCGACTTCGATCCGCTCTCCGGCTACCTGAACCTCGCCTATTCGCATGCGACCGCGACCAACATCACCACCGCGCAGTACAACTTCGCCCCGGATGAGCTCGCCTACATCGCCAGCCACACCATCTACGTCGACCACAACCAGACCTGGACCTCCTCCGCCGGCGTGGTCTATGCCCTGACCCCCCGCACCAAGCTGCTGCTCGACGCCCTGTTCGGCAGCGGCCTGCGCAGCGGCTTCGCCAATACCAGCGTCATGCCCTGGTACTACACCCTGAACCTCGGCGCCGAGACCACCTACCAGGCGTGGAAGGCGCGCATCGACATCACCAACCTGCTCGACCGCGTCTACGAGCTGCGCGACGGCACCGGGGTCGGCGTAGGCGCGCCCCAGTACGGCGCGCGGCGCGGCGTCTACGGTGGCATCACCTACAGCTTCTGAGCGAGGACCTCATGATCACCCCCGTCCGACGACAGACCCGCCAGCGCCACGCGATCACCGCGGCGATCAGCCAGGCCAACCGTCCGCTGAGCGTCCATGAGATCCTGGCCATCGCCTCGAAGGACCAGCCCGGCCTGGGCATCGCCACCATCTACCGCACCATCAAGGCGCTGATCGCGGCAGGCACCCTGCATGAGGTGGCGCTGCCCGGCGCGGATGTGCGTTTCGAGCTCGCCGACCTCGACCACCACCACCACTTCCACTGCCGCGGCTGCGACAAGGTCTATGAGATGGCCGGCTGCCCCGGCAACCTGCGCAGCCTCACCCCGAAGGGCTTTTTGATGGAAGGCCACGACCTGGTGATCAGCGGCCTGTGCGCCAGCTGCCTGGGCAGGCGCCCGGCGCGCGGCTGAGGTCCGCCCGCGGCGGAGGATGAGCCGCCCGCCGCCGCCGACGGGTGGCCGATATCCGCCGCGCGAGGTAGACTGCGCGGAGAACGGAGGCGGCATGGGCGGCTGGCGGATCGGGACCATGGTCGCGCTGGAGGAGGCGCTCGGCGACGGCTTCGCCCGGCTGCGCGCGCTCGGCCTGGACACCTGCCAGGTCTCGTGCTGGCAGCCGCAGCTGCTCGACCTGGCCTGCGCCCGCGCGCTGCGCGCGCAGGCGCTCGCCCATGGCGTCGAGATCTCGAGCATCTGGGCGGGGCACTCGGGGCGGACCGCATGGACCTTCCAGGAGGGCCCGGCGACCATCGGCCTGGTGCCGCTGGCGACGCGCCCGCAGCGTCTGGCCGAGTACCTCCGCGCGGCGGCCTTCGCCGCCCAGGCCGGTGCGCCCTCGATCACCACGCACATCGGCTTCGTGCCCGAGGAGCCCGCGGACGAGCGCTATGCGCCGTTCATCGCCTGCCTGCGGACCCTGGCGCAGGGCTGCGCGCAGCACGGGGTCGAGCTGTGGCTGGAGACCGGACAGGAGACGCCGGTGACGTTGCTGCGCACCATCGGCGATGTCGGCGAGCCCGCTCTGGGCATCAACCTCGATCCGGCCAACCTCATCCTCTACGGCAAGGGCAATCCCGTCGACGCCCTGGGCATCCTCGGCCACCTGGTGCGCGGTGTGCACGCCAAGGACGGCCGCTATCCGCACAGCGGCGCGGCCC
>Ga0302314_10003532_pt1 | contig 28776 bp, 29 predicted proteins | sample III_Palsa_N2_3_FD_200533 | JGI IMG/M metagenome (GOLD analysis project Ga0302314, IMG submission 200533) | Peat permafrost microbial communities from Stordalen Mire near Abisko, Sweden - III_Palsa_N2_3 | ecosystem: Environmental > Terrestrial > Soil > Palsa > Peat permafrost | place: Sweden...
TTCGACGAAGCCAACCTCTCCCGTCCGCTTAACCGCCATCGACCTCATCCCCTGCTTCGCAACAGGGAATCACGACCAGCGAATTACGCAACAGGCCCCTTGCGGGAGAAGGACGCCTCCCCATGAAGGGGAGGGAATGATACGCCCCCTTCATACGTCCCACGGAATCGCGCTCTACTCGATCGCTTAAGACTTGGAGTTATCCTTCATGCGCCGCTTCGTCGCTCTCTTGATCTGCCTCGGCCTCGCGGCCTGCAAACCGGCTGGGGCTGGCGGGACAAGCGCGGGCCAGGACGACATGTCGCTTGGCAGCGCGACCGCCAAGGTGACGGTGATGGAGTTCGCCTCGCTCGGCTGCCCGATCTGCGCCAAGTGGAACAACGAGAACTTCCAAGCCTTCAAGACCAAGTACATCGACACCGGCAAGGTGCACTATGTGCTGAAGGAGTTCTCCACCGGGGATGCGCCGATCGCCGCCGCCGGCTTCCTGCTCGCGCGCTGCGCCGGCAAGGACAAGTACTTCCAGATCGTCGACTCGGTGTTCCGCGAGGAGGCGCCGTTGCTGGAGACCGACCAGAAGGCCGAACAGCGCGACCGTTTGGTCAAGATCGCCCAGTCCGCGGGCATGTCGGAAGCGCAGTTCGACAGCTGCACCGGCAATGATGCGGCGCTGCAGGCCTTCAACGATCGGGTCGATGCCGCCGCCAAGAAGTACAACGTCAACGAAACCCCGACCTTCCTGATCAACGGCAAGCCCTACACCGGGCTGATCGAAGGCGCGGCGATGGACCAGGCCATCGACGCCGCCTCGGCCGCCGCGAAATGACCGGCCTTCGCCGCCTGATCGCCCTGACCGTCGCGTTCGCCTGTGTTGCGGGCAGCGCCGCCGCTGGGGTGATGGACCCCGAGCCCGGCGACATGGGTCTGGGCAGCGCCAAGGCGCGCGTCACCGTGATCGAGTACGCTTCGGTCGGCTGCCCGCACTGCGCGGTCTGGAGCCATGACGTGTTCCCGACGATCAAGGCGCGGTACATCGACACTGGCCGCGTGCGCTTCGTGATGCGCGAGATGATTACCGGAGATCCCACCATCGCCACCGCCGGCTTCATGCTGGCCCGTTGCGCCGGGCCGATGAAGTATTTCGCGGTGGTCGATCAGGTCTACAGCCGCCAGGGCGAGATGTGGGGCAAGGCGGCCAACGCCGGCGCCGTGTTGGGCGAGATCGCCAAGTCGGTCGGCATGAGCGAGCCTGATTTCGAGGCCTGTATCGACGACCAGAAGGGTCTCGACGCCCTGAACGCCCGCGTCGCCGCGCACGGCAAGGACGGCGTCAGTTCGACCCCTACCTTCTTCGTCAACGGCAAGCGCTACGACGAACCGCTGACGCTGGCGCAGATGGCCGAAGCCGTTCACGGCGGCCACAGGCCCTAGGAAGCGGCGGTGCATTTCCAGCGGCTGCGACTCTCCGGATTCAAATCCTTCGTCGATCCGACCGACTTCCGGATCGAGCCAGGGCTGACCGGCGTCGTCGGCCCCAACGGCTGCGGCAAGTCGAACCTGCTGGAGAGCCTGCGCTGGGTGATGGGCGCCAACTCGGCCAAGGCGATGCGCGGCTCGGGCATGGACGACGTGATCTTCTCCGGCTCCGGCGGCCGTCCGGGCCGTAACCACGCCGAAGTGACCCTCACCATCGACAATGCCGACGACACCGCGCCGGTCGCGTTCGGCCGCCATCCGGTGCTGGAGGTGGTGCGCCGGATCGATCGCGGCGCAGGCTCGACCTATCGGGTCAACGGCAAGGAAGTACGCGCCCGCGACGTGCAACTGCTGTTCGCCGACGCCTCCACCGGCGCCAACTCGCCGGCGCTGGTGCGGCAGGGGCAGATTTCCGAGCTGATCGCCGCCAAGCCGCAGAACCGGCGCATGATTCTGGAGGAGGCGGCCGGCGTCTCCGGCCTGCACACCCGCCGCCACGAGGCCGAGCTGAAGGTGCGCGGGGCCGAGACCAATCTCGAACGGCTGGGCGACCTCGCCAAGGAACTCGACGCCTCGCTCGGCCGGCTGAAGCGCGAGGCGCGCCAGGCCGAGCGCTACAAGAAGCTCGCCGCCCAGATCCGGGCGCTGCAAGGCGCGGTGTTGCACGCCCGCTGGGCCGAGGCGGGCGAAGCGCTGGCCCGGGTCGACGCCGAGGCGATGACGATCGGCGCCGAGGCCGAGCGCACCACCCGCGCCGCCGCCGCAGCCAGCGCCGCCGCCATCGAGGGCGAGGCCGCGATCCGGCCGCTGCGCGACGAGGAGACGACCGCCGCCGCGATCCTGCATCGGCTTGAGATCGAGAAAGACCGGCTCGACCGCGAGCTGGAAGGCGCTGCCGCCGAGGTGGCGCGGCTCCAAGCCGAGATCGGCCGCCTGATTGCCGACGCGGGCCGCGAGGGACAGATCATCGAGGACGCCGGCCGGGCGCTGGCGCGGCTGGAGACCGAGGCGCGCGAGCTGGCGGCGGAGATCGAGACCGCGCCGGAACGCTTGCCCGAACTGTCCGCCAAGGCCGAGGCCGCCGGCGAAGCGCGCCGCACCGCCGATGCCCAAGTCGAGCGCCTCGCCACCGAGATCGCCGCGGCCGAGGCCGACCGGCGCGCGGCCGAGACCCGGGTCGAGGAAGCGCGCTCGCGCCTGGCCCGCACCGTTCGGGCGCTCGACCAGACCAAACTCGATCGCGCGGCGCTCGGTCCGGCGGAAGACCCGCGCCGCGCCGCGGCCGAGCAGGCGCTGGCGGCGGCCGAGGCGAAGCTCGCCGAGGTGCGCGCCGCGCTGGAGACGGCCGAAGCCGACCGCACGGCGGCGCAGGGCGCGGAGTCGCAGGCCCGCGCTGCTGCACGCAAGTCCACCGACGAACTGGCGGCGCTGAAGGCCGAGGCCCAGGGCCTCGCGGCGCTGACCGCTCGCGCCGAGAAAGGCGCGTTCAAGCCGGCGCTCGATCACGTCACGCCGGACGGCGGCTATGAGGCCGCGTTGGCCGCCGCGCTTGGCGACGATCTCTCCGCCGCGCTCGACCCGAAGGCGCCGGCTTATTGGGCGGGCGCGGACGCGTCCGACTGTATGTGGCCGTCTGGCGCAACGCCGCTTGCCGCCCAGGTGAAGGCGCCGCCCGAACTGGCGGCGCGCCTCGCCCAGGTCGCCCTGGTCGACGCCGCCGACGGCCCCCGGCTGATGCGCGACCTCAAGCCGGGGCAGCGGCTGGTCTCCAAGGCCGGCGACCTCTGGCGTTGGGACGGCTTCACCGCCAAGGCCGGCGCGCCGAAGGCGGCGGAGGCGCGGCTGAAGCAGCGCGCCCGGCTCGCGCGGCTCGAAGCCCAGATCGCCGAGCTGGCGCCGGCCGCTGACGATGCTCGCCGCGCCGCCGACGCGGCCGCCAAGCGGGTCGCCGAGGCCGAGCAGGCGGTCCGAATCGCCCGGCCGCAGCCCCGCGAAGCCGAGATCGCCAGCCAGCGGGCGCGCGATCAGCTGGAGACGCTGACCCGCGAAGGCGCCCGCCGCGACGCCCGCGCCCAGTCGCTGGACGAAACCATCGCCCGCTTCGACACCGAGCGCGCCGAACTCGCCGACCAGTTCACCGAGGCCGAGGCCGCGCTCGCGGCCGTCGCGCCGGGCGTGGGCGACCGCGACGCGCTGGAAGCCGCCCGCCCGGTCGCCGCCGAGACCCGTACCGCGGAAGCGTCCGCCAGGGCGGCGTTCGAGTTCGAGCGGCGCGAGCGCGACGGCCGTACACGCCGGCTGGAGGCGCTGGTCGCCGACCGTGACGGCTGGGCGCGCCGGTCCGAGATCGCCGCCAAGCGCCAGACGCAGCTCGAACTCGACCGCCAGAAGGCCGAGGCCGCCATCGCTAAGGCCAAGGATGCGCCCTCCGTGTTCGAGCTCCGCCGCCAGAGCCTGCTCGACGAACTGGGTGTGGCTCAGGCGCGCAAGGCGAAGTCCGCCGACGCGCTGACGATGGCCGAGGCGGTGCGCGGCGACGCCGACCGCGCCTGGCGCGCGGCCGAGAGCGCCGCCGGCGAGGCGCGCGAGCGCCGCGCCACTGTCACCGCCCGCCTCGATGGCGCCCGCGACCGCTTCGCCGAGACCGCCGCCGCGATCCGCGAACAGATGCGGCTCGAACCCGAGGCGCTCGGCAAGCGCATCGCCGAGGAGGCCAATGCCCTGCCGCGGGGTTCGGCCGGCATGGAGACCCATCTCGCCGCCCTGGAACGCGAGCGCGAGCTGATGGGGCCGGTGAACCTCCGCGCCGAAGAGGACGCGACCGAGCTTGCCGAGCGACTGCAGACGCTGAAATCCGAACGGGTCGACCTCTCGTCGGCGCTGGCCAAGCTGCGTCAGGGCATCGCCGAACTGAACGCCGAGGGCCGCGAACGCCTGACCGCGGCCTTCACCGTGATCGACGGCCACTTCCGCGCTCTCTTCACCAGCCTGTTCGAGGGCGGCCAAGCCGAGCTGCGGCTGGTCGAGTCGGACGATCCGCTGGAGGCCGGGCTGGAGATCTACGCCTGCCCGCCCGGCAAGCGGCTGGCGGTAATGAGCCTGCTTTCCGGCGGCGAGCAGGCGCTGACCGCGGCGGCGCTGATCTTCGCTGTCTTCCTCGCCAACCCCGCGCCGATCTGCGTGCTCGACGAGGTGGATGCTCCGCTCGACGACGCCAATGTGGAGCGGTTCTGCAACCTGCTGGACGAGATGCGCCGGCGCGCCTCGACCCGCTTCATCGCCATCACCCACAATCCGCTGACCATGTCGCGGATGGACCGGCTCTACGGCGTGACCATGCGCGAACGCGGCGTCTCGCAGCTGGTCAGCGTCGACCTGCGCCAGGCCGAGACGCTGGCGGCGCAGTGAGTCCGCGCCGGTGAGCAACACGCTCGCGCCCTGGCTGGAACGCTGGGGCCTGGAGTTCGAGCGCCGACCTGACGCTCCAGGCGGCCGCGAACCCTACCCCGGGACCGGCGAGGTCGCGTTTGTCCGACGCGGCGCGCAGCCGCTGGTGCTGAAGCTGCTGCCGCCCGGCAGCGACGAATGGCGCTCGGGCGAGGTGCTGACGCACTGGGATGGCCTGGGCGCGGTGCGCTTGATCGAGCAGGCGCCGGGCGCGGTGCTGATCGAGCGGGCGCGGCCGGGCGACGACCTTTCGGCGATGGTCCAGGCCGGCCGTGACGACGCGGCGACTCTGATCCTCTGCGAGGTGATGCGGCAGCTGAACCGGTCTGCGCCCGCCGGCACGAGCTTCAGAACCATCGCCGACTGGGGCCAGGGCTTCGCGCGCAACCGTGAGGCCGCGTTGCGCCTGGGTGTTGACGCCGGGCTGATCGATCAGGCGGCGGCGCTGTTTCACCAACTCTGCGAGACCCAAGCCGAGCCAGTCGTTCTGCATGGCGACCTGCAGCACTATAATGTCGTGCGCGACGCGGACCGCGGTTGGCTGGCGATCGATCCCAAAGGGATCCTCGGCGAAGCGGGCTACGAGGTCGGCGCCATGCTTCGCAACCCCACCGCCGACCAGGCGCTCTGCGCCGACAGCAAGATCATCGACCGGCGCGCGCGGCTGATCTGCGCCGAGCTTGGCTACGACTATGGGCGGGTCGTCGGCTGGTGCTTCAGCCAATGGGTGCTCGCGGTGCTGTGGGCGATCCAGGACAATCTGCCCTTCGCCCCGTCGTGGCTGGCGGGTCCTCTGGCCGCCCGAGCCCTGCTGTAAGGCGGCCTTCGGCGCCAGAGAAGCTGTCGGCGCGCCACGGACCTTTAGAAAAATTGCAAATTTCGCACTTGCAGCACGCATCTGAACACTGCTAAGTAAGCACTGTTAGGTTCTGAGGCCGGCTGACGTGGGGATACGTCAGCGACATTCAGGTCGCGGGGTCTGGCGCAAGAATAGCTAGTTTGTCCAAGCGCTTAATCGTCGCAATCCTTCTCAAAGGCCCTTCCCATGAAGCTCGCCCTCGCTGTCGCATGTCTCGCCGCCAGCCTCTCGCTCGCCTCCCACGCCCTCGCCGACGGCCGTACCACTGCCACACTGCAGCAACCGATCTCCGCCAAAGTCCAGTTCATCGCCAACGGCGCGATCTGGGACTGCGAAGGCTCGACCTGCGTCGCCGGCAATACGCCCGACGAGACCTTCGGCCCCTCCCAGTGCCACGACGTCGCCAAGAAAGTCGGCGCGGTCGCGGAATTCAAGAATGACGTCAAGACCCTGCAATCGGCGTCGCTCGACCGCTGCAACGCCGGCCTGTCGGTCAAAACCACCACCGCGTCTCGCTAACCTGCAAGCGAGGCGCGGCCAGCGCGCGCCTGAGTTCGGAGCACCGCCCCCGCTCCCGGGGTGCGCGCTGGCCTTGTTCGCCTCCTAAGGGCGGTCCCTCCGGGGGCCGCCCTCTTTGTTTCCGATGGGCGTCCGGACCGGGTCTCCGTTGGTTGCGAGGCTGAAAATCGCGTGCTATCAGGCGCGCGGCTTGGGCGAGGGGGTCCTTGGGCGACCCCTGTCGGCCGAGTGCTTTTCCAAGCGCTTTCAAGCCTTTAAGTCGGATGCGAAAGTGTGCGCATCGCGACGCTGTCAGGCGACGGACGGTCAACGAGTGGCGGACGAATCCAAGGCGACCGACGTGGGCGTGAGATACGCCCAGGCCCTCTTCGAACTGGCCAAAAGCCAGGGCGATGCGGCGGCCGTTGAGTCAGACCTCAAATCTCTCAAGGCGATGCGCGCCGACAGCGCTGACCTGCGCACCCTGATCGGCTCGGCCGTGTTCGACGCCGAAACCAAGGGACGCGCCCTCGCCGCGATCGCGGACGCCGCCGGCTTCGCGCCGACGACGCGCAAATTCCTCGGCCTGGTGGCGTCAAATCGCCGCGCTAATGCCATCCCGGCGATGATCTCCTCGTTCGAGAAGCTCGCCGCCGAAGACCGCGGCGCGATCTCCGCCGAAGTCACCACTGCCCTGCCACTCACCGAGGCGCAGTCGAAGGCCCTCGCGGCCTCGCTGCGCACGGCGCTCGGCAAGGACCCAGAAATCGAAACCAAGGTCGATCCCGCCATCCTCGGCGGGCTGAAGGTGCGCGTGGGCTCGCGCCTTTATGACGCCTCGCTGAAGTCGAGGCTCGATTCGCTGAAATTCGCCCTGAAGAGAGCGTAAGAGACTTCCATGGACATCCGCGCAGCCGAAATTTCGGCCATCCTCAAGACCCAGATCGCCAACTTTGGCGAAGAAGCCGACGTCTCCGACATCGGACAGGTGCTGTCGGTGGGCGACGGCATTGCCCGCGTCTACGGCCTGGACAAGGTGCAGTCGGGCGAATTGGTCGAGTTCCCCTCGGCAGGGGTGAAGGGCATGGCCCTGAACCTGGAGCGCGACAACGTCGGGATCGTGATCTTCGGCGAAGACAGCGCGATCAAGGAAGGCGACGAGGTCCGCCGCCTCAGCGAAATCGTCGATACCCCGGTCGGCAAAGGTCTGCTCGGCCGCGTGGTCGACCCGCTCGGCAACCCGATCGACGGCAAGGGCCCGCTGACCAACATTGCCGAACGCCGCCGCGTCGACGTGAAGGCGCCGGGCATCATCCCGCGCAAGTCGGTGCACGAACCGGTGCAGACCGGCCTGAAGATCGTCGACAGCCTGGTGCCGATCGGCCGCGGCCAGCGCGAGCTGATCATCGGCGACCGTCAGACGGGCAAGACCGCGCTGGCGATCGACACCATCCTGAACCAGCGTCAGATCAACGCCTCGGGCGACGAGAGCGCCAAGCTCTACTGCATCTACGTCGCCATCGGCCAAAAGCGCTCGACCGTGGCGCGGGTGGTGAAGACGCTCGAAGAGCGCGGCGCGCTCGACTACACCATCATCGTTTCGGCCACGGCGTCCGACCCGGCGCCGCTGCAGTTCCTGGCCCCGTTCTCGGGCTGCGCGATGGGCGAGTGGTTCCGCGATAATGGCATGCACGCCGTCATCATCTACGACGACCTTTCCAAGCAGGCGGTCGCATATCGCCAGATGTCGCTGCTGCTGCGCCGCCCGCCGGGCCGCGAAGCCTATCCGGGCGACGTGTTCTATCTGCACTCGCGCCTGCTGGAGCGGGCCGCGAAGATGAACGACGACTTCGGCGCCGGCTCGCTCACCGCCCTGCCGGTGATCGAAACCCAGGCCAACGACGTCGCGGCCTACATCCCCTCCAACGTGATCTCGATCACCGACGGCCAGATCTTCCTGGAGACCGACCTGTTCTACCAGGGCATCCGTCCGGCCATGAACGTCGGCATCTCGGTCAGCCGGGTGGGCTCGTCCGCCCAGATCCGCGCGATGCGCACGGCCACGGGCTCGCTGAAGAGCGATTTGGCGCAGTTCCGCGAGATGGCCGCCTTCGCCAAGTTCGGCTCCGACCTCGACGCGGCGACCCAGCGTCTGCTGGCCCGCGGCTCGCGTCTCACCGAACTGCTGAAACAGCCACAATACGCGCCGCAGCAAGCCGAAGAGCAGGTCTGCGTGATCTACGCGGGCACCCGAGGCTACCTCGATGGGGTGCCGGTGAACGCGGTCGGCCGCTTCGAGTCCGAGTTCCTCGGGCGGCTGCACAGTCAGCACGCCGACCTGCTGGAAGCGATCCGCACCCAGAAGAGCCTGACCCCCGAGCTTGAGGGCCAGCTGAAAGCGGCGCTCGAAGCCTTCACCGCTTCCTTCGCCTAAAGGGGCGCCGACCGGCCGTGCCAAGCCTGAAGGAGATGCGGAGTCGGATCGGAAGCGTGAAAGCCACGCAGAAGATCACGAAGGCCATGCAGATGGTCGCCGCCGCGAAACTGCGCCGCGCGCAGGACGCCGCTCAAAACGCCCGCCCCTACGCTGCGCGGATGGCGGCAGTGATCGCCAATCTAGCCGCCTCGGTCTCCGGCCCTGGGGCGCCGCCGTTGCTGGTCGGCACCGGGCGCGACGCCAAGGAACTGATCGTTGTGGCGACCGCCGACCGTGGTCTCGCCGGCGGCTTTAATTCTTCGATCGTCCGCGCCGCCCGCGACCACATCGGCAAGTCGATCGCCGCCGGACGCCAGGTCTCGATCATCACCATCGGCCGCAAGGCCCGCGACCAACTTCGCCGGCTCTACGGCGACCGCTTCGTCGCCAACCTCGAGGCCGGCAACAATCCATCGCTCGAACGGGCGCAGGAAGTGGCGAACCTGATCACCGAACGGTTCGAGGCGGGCGACGCGGACATCGTCACCCTGTTCTTCAGCCGCTTCAAATCCGTGGTCAGCCAGACGCCGACCGCCCAGCAGCTGATCCCGGCCCAGGTCGTCGGCGCCCCCTCGATCGACCTGAAGGGCGCGATCTACGAATACGAGCCCGACGAGGAAACCATCCTCGCCACCCTGCTGCCGCGCAATCTCACCGTCCAACTGTTCGGGGCCATGCTGGAGAACCAGGCCGGCTTCTTCGCCTCGCAGATGGCCGCCATGGACAACGCCACCCGCAACGCCGGCGAGATGATCGCCCGCCTCACCCTTCTCTACAGCCGAGCACGCCAGGCCCAGATCACCCGGGAGCTGATCGAGATCATCTCCGGGGCCGAGGCGCTCTAGAAAGACGAGTCAGACACCATGGCCGACACAGCCGAAGCCCCCTCCATCCTTTCACAAGCCGTCGCCAAGGGCCGGATCACCCAGATCATCGGCGCCGTGGTCGACGTCGAGTTCGACGGCCACCTGCCGGCGATCCTCTCGGCGCTGGAGACCACGAACACCGACCAGAAGACCAACGAGCCCTTCCGGCTGGTGCTGGAAGTGGCGCAGCACCTGGGCGAAAATACCGTCCGCACCATCGCCATGGACACCTCCGAAGGCCTGACCCGCGGCCAGGAAGTGATCGACACCGGCAGCCCGATCATGGTGCCGGTCGGACCCGGCACGCTGGGGCGGATCATGAACGTGATCGGCGAGCCGGTGGACGAGGCCGGCCCGATCCCGCACACCAAGCGCTCCTCGATCCACCGCGCCGCGCCGTCGTTCGAGGAGCAGACCACGTCGGCCGAAATTCTGGTCACCGGCATCAAGGTGATCGACCTGCTTTGCCCCTACACCAAGGGCGGCAAGATCGGCCTGTTCGGCGGCGCCGGCGTCGGCAAGACCGTGACGATGCAGGAGCTGATCAACAACATCGCCAAGGTCTACGGCGGCTATTCGGTGCTGGCCGGCGTCGGCGAGCGCACCCGCGAAGGCAACGACCTTTATCACGAGATGATCGAATCGAAGGTCAACGTCGATCCGCGCGAACATGGCGGCTCGACCGAAGGCTCGCGCTGCACCTTGGTCTACGGCCAAATGAACGAGCCTCCCGGCGCCCGCGCCCGTGTCGCCCTGACCGGCCTCGCCCAGGCGGAGTACTTCCGCGACGAAGAGGGCAAGGACGTGCTGCTCTTCATCGACAACATCTTCCGCTTCACCCAGGCCGGCTCGGAGATGTCGGCGCTGCTGGGCCGCATCCCCTCGGCCGTGGGCTATCAGCCCACGCTGGCGACCGAGATGGGCAATCTGCAGGAGCGAATCACCTCGACCAACAAGGGCTCGATCACCTCGGTGCAGGCGATCTTCGTGCCCGCCGACGATTTCACCGACCCGGCGCCGGCGACGGCGATGGCCCACTTGGACGCCACCACCGTGCTGAGCCGCGATATCGCCGCGCTAGGCATCTTCCCGGCGGTGGACCCGCTCGACTCCACCTCGCGGATCATGGACCCGCTGGTGATCGGCGAAGAGCACTACAACACCGCCCGCCGGGTCCAGGAGATCCTGCAGCAGTATAAGGCGCTGAAGGACATCATCGCCATTCTCGGGATGGACGAGCTGTCGGAAGACGACAAGCTGGTGGTGGCCCGCGCCCGCAAGATCAGCCAGTTCCTGTCGCAGCCGCTGAACGTCGCGGTGGCGTTCAACAACATGCCGGGCGTGATCGTGCCGCTGGAAGACACCATCCGGTCGTTCAAGGCTATCTGCGACGGCGAATACGACCATTTGCCGGAAACCGCCTTCCGCCTCGTCGGCAGCATCGATGAAGCGGTCGCCAAGGCCGAGAAGATGGCGTCGGAAGCCTAGAGCATGGCCGCCAAGCTGCACTTCTCCCTTGTCTCGCCCGAACGCGAACTCTTCGCCGGCGCGGTCGACCAGGTCGACGCGCCGGGCTCCGAAGGCGACTTCGGCGTGCTGGCCGGCCATGCGCCGTTCATGACCACCCTCAAGGAAGGGCGCGTGAAGGCGTATGACGATGGCGACGTGCGGGTCTTCGACGTGCGCGGCGGATTCGCCGATGTGACCGCCGAAGGACTCACCATTCTGGCTGAGTACGCCGCAGAGGTCATTTAGCCCCTTGGACGACGTGCCAAAGCCTCGCTAGAAGGTTCACCGACGCTCATCCAAGTTTCTTGAGGAACGCCGCCCCATGCGCCTAGCGCTCGTCAGCCTGCTCGCCTTGGCCGCCGGGGCCAACGCCTACGCTCAGGCGCCCACGACCACACCCGACGCCGCCCCCGCCGGGGCGCTGACCGCGCCTCCGGCGCCGCCGCCACCTCCTACGGCGTCAACGCCATCGACTACCGCGCCGGCCACTCCGTCGACGCAGCCGCCAGGGGAGCCCTCGGCCGCACCAACCAACGGGACCGCGCCGGCGGCCGAGACGCCGCCACCTCCGCCCCCACCGCCTCCGCCTCCGCCTCCGCCGACCGATCCCACCGCAATCGCGGTGCTCGACGTGCTGCAGAAAGTCTGCATGCCGGCGGCCGCCGGCGGCAACTTCGCGCAGATCGCCAAGACCTATGGGCTGCGCAAGCAAGGCGGCGAACCCGGCGGCTGGGGCGAGAAGACCAAGGACTTCACCTTGGTGGTGGAGGATCCCGGCTCGAACCCGAGCCAGTGCCACGTCGATCTGACCCATCCGGCCGACCTGGAGGCGCCCGGACGCCCGATCATCGTGGCGCTCAACGATTGGCTCGCCGTCGAGCACGGCTGGAGTCTCTACCGCAACGACAAGAATGTGCAGGGCACGGTGCAGTTCACCACCCGATCCTGGCAGCTCGACTGGAACGGGACCGAGCAGAGCGTGGTGTTCACCACCATGCGCAAACCCGACGGCACGCCGACGAAGGGCACGATCGACACCTCGCAGGTGATCTACGGGACGATCAAGCTGCCGAGCTAGCCCGGCGGGCTGAGCCTACTCCGCCGCCATCGGCGCCTTGGCGTCGGCCAGCCACCCGAGGCAGAGGTCGGCGACGTCGCGCCAGCCGGGCTCGCCGATCAGCCAGTGACTCATCTCCGGCATGACCTGGATCGTCGCGCCGATGCGCTTGGCGGTCTCGCGAACCGTTGCCGGCGGGTGGATCACGTCGTGGCCGCCGGTGACGGCGAAGATCGGGGACTTGATGTCCTCCGAGCGCACCATGGTGGTCATGAACGGGTCCAGCCACCAGTTCAGCGTCTCGAACAGCGCTCGGCCGCTCTCGAAGCGCATCTTGGCGAAGATGGCGTGGCGCTCCTCCTTCTCCATGCGGTCGACGCCATAGCGGCGGAAGCTGACATAGTCCGGCTCGATCGCCTGGGCCCAATACGGGCCGAGCGCATAGAGGCTGACGGCGGAGACGGCTTCCTCCATCGACGAACCGCCCACGCCCCACGGGGCTGACGGGGCCAGCAGGATCACGCCGGCGACCGGCGTCTTCGCCGCGGCCATCAGGCCGACCAGGCCGCCCATCGAGTGACCGAGCAGAATAGGCGGAGAGGGCAGGCCCGCGGCCTGCTCCACGACCGCAGCCGCATAGTCGGCCATCGACCGGCCCTGCGCGGCGTCGCGCGGCTCCGTTGCGCCGTGACCCGGCAGGTCGGGCAGGTGCACGGCGTGCCCGGCGGCCCGGAAGGGCTGGGCGAATTCGTCGAAAGCCCAGCCGCCGCAAAAGCCGCCGTGAATCATCAGTATTGGTGGTTTGACGCCTGCTCGCATCGATTGACCTTCGTCGCCTCCGCCTCGCCCGGCAAGGCCCTAAACGGCCTTAGCGTCGGACCCGATCCACCAGAGGACGAAAGGCCGCGATCACTTGGCGATAAACGTCGCGCTTGAAGTCGATCACCTCGTCCAGCGCCTCATCGAGGTCCGCCCAGCGCCAGGCGTCGAACTCGATGTCGCCATGCGCCGCGAGGTCGATCTCCGAATCCTCGCCCTCGAAAGCGAAAGCGAACCAGATCTGCTTCTGCCCGCGCCAGCCCTTTCCGATCTTGGAGCCCTGGTGCTCGGGCGGAAACTCGTAGTCCAGCCAATCGCGGGTGCGTCCCAAGAGGCGCACCGAGCGGACGCCGGTTTCTTCCCGAAGCTCACGCACCGCGGCTTCGAAGTCGCCTTCGCCGGCGTCGATGCCGCCTTGGGGGAACTGCCAGTTGGCGGGGGGCGGTGCGTTGGCGCGGCGGCCGAGCCAGACCTTGCCGCTTGGCGCGATCAGCACAATGCCGACGTTGGGTCTGAGCTGGCTAAGGTCCATCGGCTCAATCTGGGGCGCCCCGCCCCTGATAGCCAGATGACCCATGGCGCTAGCGGCGGGTGGCCAGCGCTGAGGCCGGCACCAGCTGGATACCTCGGGCGCCGAGGCCGGAGGCCCAGTGGCTCGCCTGCTCGAGCGTGATCGGATAGGCGAAGCCGGAGCCGATCGCCTGACCGTTGCGCGTCGCCTGGGTTTCCAGCGCGCCGAGTTCGGCCCCGATGGCGCCGCCGTCGAGCTGGTCGTCGATGATTCGGTCGGCCGAGGCGCGCGGCAGGCCGCCGCCGACATGGGAGGCCGAACCGTCATCGACGAAGGCGAGACCGCGCTGCTTCAGTTCGCCTTCGAACACCGCCATCGCGGCGGGCGACTGTACGAACTTGGAGCCGAGATAGTTGGTGACGCCGAAATAGCCGGTGGCCCGCGACAGCAGCCACTGCAGGCGCTGGGTGGTTTCTTGGGGCTGGCCGTCGGCCATCAGGGTGTAGGGGCCGGGATCGTTGTCCGGATAATCCTTCGGCTCCATCGGCGCCTCGAGCAGCACCTCATGGCCGGCCGCGCGCGCCATGTCGATCCAGCCTTGCAGGCCGTCGGAATAGGGCACGAACGAGAGGGTGACTTCCGGCGGCAGGCTGGCGATCGCCTCGCGGGTGGTCTTGGCGTTGAGGCCGAGGCCGCCGATGATCAGGGCGATCCGCGGCTTGCCTTCCGAGGTCGACGGGCGGGCGTAGGCTTGGAACGGCTGGCGGCCGTCGGGCGAGATAACCGGCAGCATGCCGGCGGCGCCTTGGGCGAACAGCCCGGCGATCGGGGCCTGGGGAAGGCCTGCGCCAGTGGCGCCCTGGGCTGCGTCGAGCCGCGTATCGCCGGAGATGGTGATGAGCGCCGCGCCGCCGTTGTCCATCGGCGCTTCACTGGTCGGCGCGGCGTCGGAGAGCTGGACCGTGGCGTTGCTGAACGGCGCTTCGCCACTTGTCTCATTCGGGAGCGCCTCGCGCCAGCCGGGGGGCGCCGAGGTATCGGCGATGTGGGCGAGCGAGAGCCGCACCACTGGCGCGCCGGCTTTCGGGTTGCCCATCAGCGACACCAGGGCGGCGGCGCAGGCCATGAAGAAGGCGGCGGCGGTGATCGACCCGACGACCGGATTAGCGAACGGCCCCAGCGGCAGCTTTGGGCTGTCGGAGGCGCTCGCCGGCTCTGGGCGCGGGCGGGGCTTGGCGAAGGAGGCGCGTATGGCTGTCACAACGCCATAACCTCGCCTTAGTTGGTTAATGAACGGAAAAGCTTGAACCGATTAACCGCGACAGAATGACCGGCGAGGGCGACCTCACGACATTCGGCGCGCAAGGCGCGCCCTTCGACTGATTCATGAGCTGCCGGCGACGCGGCAGTGGCAAACTCACCAAAGTATAACCGCGCCTCCTCCGCGACCTCTGCGGTTAAATACAGAGCCTGCGGCGCGTACAGAGTCTCAGGTTAGGGCTTCGCCGGGACCGAGCCTGCGCTGGCGGTGTTGCCGAGACGGCCGGCGACCTGAGCCAGGGTGGCCGTGGGCTTGGCCAGCTTCGGCGTGGCTTCCACCGAGCCATACTTCAGCACGTCGAGGCCGCGCGTCAGCTGGAAGTCGCCCTTCTTCTCATCGAAGTCGGTCGGCGGGGCTTCGGCCGGCTGGTGGGCGCCACGGCGCACCTTGCCTTCGTCGGCATTGAGCGCGTTGCGGAAGCTGGCTTCGGTGAACTCGAACGCCTCGTTGGCGATCTGCTGCGCCTCTTCGCGGGTTTCGGCCACTTCGAGGTCAGGCTCGATGCCGGTCTTCTGGATCGAGCGGCCGGACGGGGTGTAGTAGCGCGCGGTGGTCAGCTTGACCGCGCCGTCGAGCCCGCCGCGCAGCGGGATCACCGTCTGCACCGAGCCCTTGCCGAAGCTGGTGACGCCGACGATCGAGGCGCGGTGGCGGTCCTGTAGGGCGCCGGAGACGATTTCCGAGGCCGAAGCGGTGCCGGAGTTGATCAGCACGACCAGCGGCTGGCCGTTCAGAATGTCGTGGCCCTTGGCGTCGTAACGCTCGATGTCCTGCGGATCGCGACCGCGCTGGGAGACGACCTCGCCGCTGTTGAGGAACAGGCCGGCTACGCCGACCGCCTGGTCGAGCAGGCCGCCCGGATTGTTGCGCAGATCGAGGATCAGGCCCTTCATGGTCGGGTTCTTGGCCTGCAGATCCTTGATCGCCGCCTCGGTCTCGTCTGTGGCCTTTTCATTGAAGCCGGACAGCCGCACGTAGCCGAAATTGCCCTCCATCCGCGCCGTCACCGACTTGGGTTGAATGATCTCGCGCACCAGCTTGACGTCGAACGGATCGGATTTCTCGCGGCCGATGGTCAGGGTCACGCCCTCGCCGGGCTTGCCACGCATCTGCTTGACGGCGTCGGAGACGCTCATGCCGAGGATGTTCTGCCCGTCGACCGCCAGGATGAAGTCGCCCGGCTTGATGCCGGCCTTGGCCGCCGGCGTGCCGTCGATCGGCGAAATCACCTTCACCGCGCCGTCTTCGCTCTGGATCTCAAGGCCGAGGCCGCCGTATTCGCCCCGGGTCTGGTCCTGCAGGTCGCCGTAAGCCTCGGGCGTCAGATAATCGGAATGCGGATCGAGCGAAGAGAGCATGCCCTGCATCGCCGACTGGATCAGCTTCTTGTCGTCGACGGGAGAAACGTACTGGCGATCGACCTGGTCGAGCACGTCACCGAACAGCTCGAGCATGTGATAGGTGTCGGCCTTGGGCTCGGTGGTGGCGCGGGCGGCCTGGCCGATGTACGCCATGGTCCCGGCGCCGAGCACGAAGGCGGACGCGGCGATCAGAAGGTTCTTTCGCATCGGGCTTCAATCAACTCCTGCGCGACGCAGCCTAAGGCTGGCCGGATTAATTTTCGCCCCCCCGCGACCCGTAGCAAGCTTGGGGTCGCCCATCAGCTTGGCCGGATCGACAGCGCCGGCCGGCAGCCGAACTTCGAGATACAACTCTGTCGGCGTTTGTCCATCGCTGGACATGGCGCCGACGGGGGTGGCGACCGCGACCGATTGACCGACGCTAACCGTCACCTTTCCCAATCCAGACAACACCATGTGGCATCCGCCCCCGGCGCGCAAGATGACCACCTGACCCCATCCGTTCAATGGCCCCGCATAGGCGACCACCGCCGCGGCTGGGCTCTTCACCACCGCCCCGGCGCCGGTTTTATAGGCCAGGCCGTGGGCGATCAGACCGCTCGACAGCTTGCCGCCGAAGCGGACCGCGACGGTCCCATCCGTTGGCGCGATCAGGTGCGTCGGCGCCGGCTGGGCGTCCTGGGCGCTGGCGGCGGCGCGCACCGATGGCGGGGCGATCAGGGTGGCGTCGGCGGTGACGGCCTCCAGTCGTCCCTGGCGATCCTCCAGCGCGCTCTCGGCGGCGAACAGGTCGCCGCTCTGCTGGTCGGCCTGCCGGCGGACGCGGGCGAGGGCGGCGGCCTCGGCGGCGAGCGCGTGCGCCCGGGCTTCGAGCTGCGGCGTAATCGCCTTGGCGAGGATCATCGCCCGCACCGCATCCTTGGCGTCGGCGGGACTGACCAGCAGCGGCGGCGGCGGATCGCGGCTGAACAGCGCGAGCGCGCCGAGCAGCCGCGAGAGCGCGTTGCGGTCGGCGCCGAGGCGCGCGCCAAGTGCGTCTTCCTGCGCGGTGAGGGTCTGCAACGCACGGCGGCGGTCGTCCAGGCTTTCGCCATGGGCCCGCCCGGCGAGGGTCAGGGCTGCCGTGAGAACCAGGAGCGCGCGCACGCCTATCGATACCTCCGCCCCCGCTGACCGCTCAATCCCGGTGATAGGGACCACCGGCGAGGATGGTCACCGCGCGGTAGACCTGTTCGGCCAGCATGGCCCTGGCCAGCGCATGCGGCCAGGTCTGCGGCCCGAACGAAAGGGTCTGGATCGCAGCGCCGGTCACGCCGTCGCCCAGACCATCCGCGCCGCCGATGGCGAAGGCGAGGTGTCGCACGCCGTCGTCCCGTAGCGCGGCCAGCCGGGCGGCGAACTCTCGGGACGTCAGGGCGCGGCCGTGTTCGTCACAGGCGATCAGTTGGGCGCCTTCGGCCCGGGCAAGGATAGCGTCGGCCTCCGCCGGCTTGCCCGGCTTGCGCGCCTCAACCTCGACGATCTCCACCGGCGCGAGCCCCAGCACCCGGCCGGACGCCGCCGCGCGCTCGCAATAATCGCGCGCCAACGCGGCCTCCGGCGCGGAGCCGAGCTTGCCGACACAGATCAGGGATATCCGCAGGGGCGCCTAGTTGACCGCGCGACGCGGCGGCTCGACCGACCAAATCTTCTCGATGTTGTAGAAGGCGCGCACTTCGGGGCGGAACAGGTGGACGATCACGTCGCCGGCGTCGATCAGCACCCAGTCGCAATGCGGCAGGCCTTCGACCCGCGCCTTGCCGTGGCCGGCATCCTTCAAGGCGCGCAGCAGGTGGTCGGCCATCGCCCCGACGTGTCGGTGCGAGCGGCCAGAGGCCACGATCATGCCATCGGCCACGGAACTCTTGTCCTTAAGGTCGATGTAAACGATGTCCTGGGCCTTCTCGTCGTCCAGGCGTTCGAGCAAAAGGCGTTCGAGGTCGAGGTTGACGATCGCCGCAGCGCTCTGCTCGTCCTCCGAGGCGTCTGCCGAAGGCGTTGCCTCCGGAGCGACCTCATGCGCGCTTGGCGCGGTCGTGCGGTTCAGGGGATGCTCCCGTTGGTGTCTCTCGCGACTTTCAAGCATAACATGCAAGGCGTCGCCGGTCAGGCGCCAATTTAGGGCCCGGCCGGGCCCTCCAAGAGCGAGCGCCGCAGCGCTGTCGAAGATGTGAAGTTGAGCGGACCGGCCAGGTAGACCCAGGCCGGCGGTTTGCGGCACGGCAGGGTGGCCGCGGCCGAGGCTGGGATTCGCGCCGAGCCGAAGCGCCGCGCGGCTGGCGAGGTGCGGCTCTTCAGCGAGGCCCAGGGCCGCGCGACCACCGCCACCGGCGCCTCGCGCATGATCTGGCTCCAGCCGCGCCAGCGGTGGAAACTGGCTAGGCTGTCGGCCCCCATGATCCAGACGAAGCAAACGCCCGGATAGCGCGCCTTCAGCACCCGCAGCGTGTCGATGGTGTAGCGCGAGCCGATCCTGGTCTCGGCGTCTGAGACGATCATCGACGGGCCTTGGGCATAGCGCAGCGCATTCCAGACCCGGCGGGTGAGGGCCGCGGTCTCGTGGGTCGGCTTGAGCGGATTCTGCGGCGAGACCAGCCAGATCACGCGGTCGAGCCGCAGACGCTTGCGCGCCGTCTCGGCTACATGCGCGTGGCCCTCGTGCGCCGGGTTGAACGAGCCGCCGAACAGCCCGACCCGCATGCCCGGCTTCAGGTCGAACCCCAGCCGCAGCACCCGCGGCCGACCCGCCGCCGGAACACGCCGGGCCGGCCCCGCGAACCACATCGAACGCTCGTCCTTTTGCTCAGACTGAGCCTTAGTAGTGGCAATCGACGGACGCGCAAACCGGATGGTCGCTTTCCAACCAGGGCGCTAGGGTCATCGGATGGCCAAGTTCGCCTACGGCGCCGGCGACGGCGCGATCACCGACGATGGCTGCGCGGTCGAACTCTACCGCAGGCTCGAGGCGGGCGACGAGATCGACCTGATCCGCAGCCTGGCGCCGGCCGGCGGCTCGATTCTCGACCTTGGCGCAGGGGCCGGACGGCTCGCCGATCCGCTCAGCGCCGCCGGCTTCGTGGTCACCGCGGTCGATCAGTCGGCGGATATGCTGGCGGAGATCCGGGGTGGCGCGAGCTGCGTCCGATCGACGATCGAGGCCCTGGACCTCGGGGCGCGCTTCGACGTGGTGCTGCTGTCGTCCTATCTGCTCAACACGCCGGCGTCGGAAAGCCGGGCCGGGCTGCTGAGAGCCTGTGCGCGGCATCTGAAGCCGAGTGGCGCGGCGGCGATCCAGGTGCGCGGGCCGGGAATTCTGCAGGACTTGTCCGACTTCGAGCGCGAAGTCGACGGTGTCCGCGATTGGGTGGACGCCTACCACCGCGACGGGCCGCTTGTGACTATCACCATGCGCACCGAATGGGAGGGCCGCCGCTGGGTCCAGACCTTCATCCAGCGCTACCTCGACGAGGCCGATCTGCGCCCGGAACTCGCCGCCCAGGGGCTCAGGTTCGAGCGCTGGCTCGACGCCGCGCCAGAGTGGATTGTCGCTGGGATCGCTGAGAACATCTGAGCCGGGCTAACCCGAACCAGGCCACATTGAACCTTCGCCGCGCGACGGAATTCTTTTCCATCGAGGAGCCTCGGCGATGAAATCGAAACTGGTCTGGGAAGGCGCCGGCGGGCGCACCTTCGTGTTGACGCTGGATGTCGGCGAAGAAGCGTCGCGGACGATCACCGACTTCGCCGCGTCCAACGGGATCGAGGCCGCGTCGCTGACCGCGACCGGCGGGTTCGAGCGGGCCGAACTCGGCTGGTTCGACGTGAAGCGGGGGGCCTACAAGCCGGTCCCGATCTGGCAGCCGAGCGAAGGCCTCAGCCTGGTCGGCGACGTGGCGACCGGCGAGGACGGCGCGCCGAGCCTGCGCGTTCACGCCGTGCTGGGCTTCAGCGACGGCTCGACCCGCGGCGGCCATCTCCTGAAGGGCGTGGTGCGGCCGGCGCTCGAGGTCACCTTGGTCGAGACTCTGGCTCATCAGAGGGACGCGGCGGCGTGCGCGCCGGACTTCGACTATCCGCCCAGCGCCAGATCGTCGGCGTGGATCAATGGGCCTGCCGAATAACCCAGGACCGGCTCGATAGCGTCGGACTTCAGGCCTACGATGCGCGTCGCGTCGGCGGCGTCGTAGCGCGACAAACCGCGCCCGACCTCGCGCCCGGCCAGATCGCGCACGATCACTGCGTCGCCCTTGTCGAACCGGCCCTCGACGGTCCGCACCCCGGCTGAAAGTAGGCTCTTGCCGGCGCGCAGCGCCTTGGCGGCGCCGTCGTCGACCACCAGCGCGCCCTGAGCGCGGAGCGAGCCGGCGATCCAGGCCTTGTAAGCGGCGGCGGGCGTCGCGGCGGCCTGGAACAGGGTCGCCAGCGCGCCGTTTTCGACCGCGCTCAGCGGCGCGGGGCGGCGGCCGAGCGTGATCAGCGTCGAGCAACCGGCCGCGGCGGCGATCCGCGCGGCGGCGAGCTTGGTCGCCATGCCGCCGGTGCCGACGTTCGCGCCGCCGGCCATCGCCTCGATCTCCGGAGTCAGGCCGTCGACATGGGGGATGTGCGTCGCCGCCGGATCGCGGCGCGGATCGGCGGTATAGAGGCCGTCGACATCGGACAACAGCACCAGCAGGTCGGCCCCCACCATCTGGGCGACGCGGGCCGCGAGGCGGTCGTTGTCGCCGTAGCGCAGTTCCTCCGTCGCTACGGTGTCGTTCTCGTTCACCACCGGGACCACGTCCAGTTCCAGCAGGGTCTCCAGGGTGGCGCGGACGTTGAGGTAGCGGCGGCGCACCTCGGTGTCGTCGGGCGTCATCAGCACCTGGGCCACGGTGACGCCGACCGGCGCCAGCGCCTCCTCCCAGGCCCGCATCAGTCGCGACTGGCCGGCGGCGGCGGCGGCCTGCTTCTCGGGCAAGGTCAAAGACTTGCGCTTGAGCGCCAGCCTGCGTCGCCCGAGCGCCACCGCGCCGGAGGAGACGATCAGCAGCTTCTGGCCCCGCGTCCGGAGCCGCGCGAGATCGGCCGCGAGCGACGCCAGCCAGGCGGAGTCGGCAGCGCCGGTGGCCGGATCGACCACCAGCGCCGAGCCGACCTTGATCACGACGAAGCGAGCCTCCGCGAGCGTGGTCACGGCGTCCAGCCGTCGGCCTCGGTCGCCTCGCCCGGGGTCCGCTCGCCGCGAACCTGGGCGAAGGCCGCCCGCAGCAGCGCCGTGACGCCTTCGCGCGACACGGCCGAAACCAGCCGCGGCTGACTCCCGACCGCGGCGGCGAGGGCCGCCAGCCGTTCATCGCGGGTCGCCTCGTCGAGCGCGTCGACCTTGGAAAGCGCGACCAGTTCGAGCTTGTCGCCCAATCCCTCACCGTAGGCCGCTAGTTCGCCGCGCACCGTGCGCCAGTCGGCGGCGACGTCCTCCGAGGTGGCGTCGACCAGATGGATCAGCACCGCGCAGCGCTCCAGGTGACCCAGGAACCGTACGCCGAGCCCCGCGCCCTCCGCGGCGCCCTCAATCAGGCCGGGAATATCCGCCAGCACGAAGCGCTCGTTGGGCGACAGGTCGACCACCCCCAGGTTCGGCGTCAGGGTGGTGAACGGGTAATCGGCGATCTTCGGCGTGGCGGCCGAGACGGCGGCGAGGAAGGTCGATTTGCCGGCGTTGGGCAGGCCGACCAGGCCAACGTCGGCGATCAACTTCAGCCTGAGCCAGATCTCCTTTTCCTGACCCTCCAGCCCCGGATTGGCGTAGCTCGGCGCGCGGTTGACCGGGCCCTTGAAGCGCGCGTTGCCGAAGCCGCCGTTGCCGCCGGCGGCGAGGCGAAGCCGGTCGCCGGCATGGGCCAGGTCGGCGATCAGGGTTTCGTGGTCGATCTCGAACACCTCGGTGCCGACCGGCACGCGCAGCTCGATGTCGGCGCCGTTGGCGCCGTGGCGGTCGCGGCCCATGCCGTGGCCGCCGGTGCCTGCCTTGAAGTGCTGCTGGTAGCGGAAGTCGATCAGGGTGTTCAGTCCATCGACCGCCTCGATCCAGACGTCGCCGCCACGCCCGCCGTCGCCGCCGTCCGGCCCGCCGCGCGGGATGAACTTCTCGCGCCGAAACGACACGGCGCCGCCGCCGCCGTCGCCGGATCTGATGTAGACCTTGCACTGGTCGAGGAATTTCATAGCCGCGTTTTAGCCGAAGATGGCCGGCCGCCCTAGGCTCGCTCGAATTCGAGCCAAACCGGGTCGCAGTCGCCGAGGCGCTTGGCCTCGTAGCGCGTGGTGACGTGATCGGGCCAGGGCGCCCGCCAGTCGTCGGCCCGCTCGGCGGTCCAGCGGAAGTCGGTCGACGCGCCGAACCGTTCCAGCGTCCAGTCGGCGTAGTCGGCCCAGTCGGTGGCGAAGCGCAGTCTCGAGCCCGGCATCATGAGGCGCGCGGCCTCGGCGATGAAGTCCGGCTGGATCAGCCGGCGCTTCTTGTGGCGGACTTTCGGCCACGGATCGGGGAACAGAATGTAGCAACGGCTCACCGAAGCGTCCGGCAGCAGCGCCATCAGGCTGCGCACGTCGCCGGCATGCACCCGCACGTTGGCGAGCCCCGCGTCATCGATGTGGGCGAGGCAGGCCCCCAGACCGTTGACGAACGGTTCGGCCCCCAGGAACAGGGTGTCCGGGTGGGCGGCGGCCTGGGCGGCGAGGTGCTCGCCGGCGCCGAAGCCGGCCTCCAGCCACGCAGCAGACGCGCCGGGCATCAGCTCCAGCGGGTCGAACGGCGTCGCCGGCAGGCTGAGCTTCGGCAACAGCTCGTCCATCAGCCGCGCCTGGCGCGGCTTCAGGGAGCGCGACTTGATACGGCCGTAGGTGCGAAGCGGCGGCGCCATGCGCCGGGGCTTAGCCCGGCGCGGCGGCGGCGTCAGCCCTCGTGGTCTTCGTCGGCGTCATCCACATCGGCCAGGGCGCGCATCAGATCGAGGAAGCGCCGGCGCACCCGGCCACGCGTCAGGCCGGGGAACAGGCGCGCCAGCTCCAGGCCTTCGGCGGTCATCAGGAAGGTGTGCACCGTCTGCTCATTAGACGCACATTGCTGGTCACCGGTTTCGCTGGCCGGATCGGCGAGGCCATCGAAAAAGTAGGAAACCGGCGCCCGCAGCGCCGCGGCGATCTCGTAAAGCTTAGATGCACTGACGCGGTTGGCGCCGCGCTCGTACTTCTGCACCTGCTGAAAGGTCAGGCCGAGCGCCTCGGCCAGCTTCTCTTGGCTGACGCCCTGCATGCGGCGGCGAAGACGGATGCGTGCGCCGACGTGGAGATCGACCGGGTTAGGCACGCGGGATTCAAGCAGGTCGGTCATGGAGCCCCAGTACGTACAGTTAACGACGTTGCGCGAGCAACGTTATGTTTGAAGACGTGACCTACCCAGCGTTGACATCCCCTGGCCGGATTATGCGCCGCCCGGGCAAGCTTGATGCCAACGAGATCAGCAGCATAGCTGCAAAGATCGCGCCGCCACATACCTCAAAGGTGGTCTTCGGCAGAGCTGGGGGCAACGCCGAGTCGATCACGCCGTAGGCGCCTTGGCCCAGCCGTTTGCCTGGCAGGGTGCGGCCGTAGGCGTCGATAACGGCGGAGACGCCAGTCGGGGTTGCGCGCACCATCGGCAGGCCTTCCTCGATCGCTCGGTAGCTGGCGAGGTTGAGATGCTGCCAAGGACCGCTGGTGACCCCGAACCACGCGTCGTCGGAAATGTTGACGATCCACACGGGCCGGTGACCAGCGCGGCGGGCGGCGTCGTTGGTGAAGCCGGGAAACAGGCTCTCGTAGCAAATCAACGGCTGCACGGAGGGCACGCCAAGTGGGTCAATCGGTCGCGGCGGAGGGCCGGGGGTGAAGCCCTGGCCGAGGTGGACCAGCTGTTTCAGTCCGAGCGGCGCGATCCAGCGGTCGAGGGGTAGGTACTCCCCGAATGGCACAAGCCGGTATTTGTCGTAGAGGCCGGTGATGGTGACGCCCGTGGCGCCGCGGGTCAGCGCGATCAGGCTGTTATGGTAGATCGAGCCGTTGGGGGCGTAGGCGCCCGGCGGCGCCGGCTGGACCCGATAGCCGCCGGTGATCAGAGTCTGGCCGGGCTGCAGCGCGCCCTGAATCTGCGCCAGGGTCCAGGTTCCGGGCGCCAGATAGTCCTGCAGCGCGGCGGGTAAACCGGCCTCGGACCAGACGACCACGGTCGGCGGGTGGCCGCCGGCGGCCGGCGCCTGGCGGGTAAGGTCGAGGTTGCGCTTCAGCACATTGGCGAAGGCGGCGTCGTCGTAGACGGCCAGTTCGGGCGTGTCGGGCTGGACCACGCGGATCGTCGGGGCGTTAGCGGCCGGCGCGGTTTCGGCGCTGGCGAGGCGCCCGGCGCCGTAGCCGTAGAGGCCGGCAAGGGCGACGGCCGCCGCCGCAATGGCGATCCGTTCGCCGCGGGCGCGCAGGCCCAGCCCCGGCGCGGCGGCGATCGCCACCGTGATCCAGGTCAGGCCATAGGCGCCGACGATGCAGGCGGCCTGGGATGGAGCGGAGCCGGCGCGCCAAGTCTCGCCCGGCAGGTCCCAGGGAAACCCGGTCAGCACATGGCCGCGCAGCCACTCGCAGCCGGCGAAGGCGCCGGCGAACACCAGCAGCCGCAGCGGACCGGCCGGCGCCAGCGTCCGATAAAGCGCCGCGGACGCGCCCCAGAACAGGCCAAGCCCCGCCGCCAGGCCGGCGACGGCGAACGGCGCCATCCAGCCCTGGTCCTTGGCGTCGACGAAGAAGGCTTCGCCGACCCACCAGATCGAGACTGCGAAATAGGCCGCGCCCGCCAGCCAGCCGCGCAGGAAGGCCGAGCGCTTGGGCCGCTCAGGGTCCGCCTGATCGCACAGCCACAGGATCGCGGCGTAGCCCAGCAGGCCGGGCAGCAAGCCGAAGGGTGGGTGGGCGAAGGCGGCGAACAGGCCGGCGAGGACGGCGCCCACACGCGGCGCCCAGGCTTTGGCCCGCGGACCCATGCGACGGTTCAGGTCTCGGGCTCGGCCGGTGGGGCCGGCGGCGCGACCGGCCGCAGCCGCAGCCGCTTGATCCGCCGGGGATCGGCGTCGGTGATCTCGGCGTCGAGATCGTCGGCCAGCGAGATGATCTCGCCGCGCTGCGGCACCCGGCCGGCGACCGCGGCGACCAGGCCGGCGATGGTGTCGATCTCGTCGTCGGGATCGGGCATCGGCAGTTCACGGCCGAGCGCGGTCTCGACCTCGGCCAGCTCCGTGCGGCCATCGACGTCGAACGCCCCGTCGGGGCGGCCGACCACCTGGGCCGCCTCGGCGACGTCATGCTCGTCGTCGATTTCGCCGACCACCGCTTCGATCACGTCCTCCATGGTCACCAGGCCGTCGACCCCGCCGAACTCGTCGATGACGATGGCGAGGTGGATGTGCCGCGCCTGCATCCTGACCAGCAGATCCGCTGCGCGCATTGAGGCGGGCACGTAGAGCGTCTCGCGACGCAGGCGTCCCAGCACCGCCTCGTCGGGCGCCGGCGGTGGCATCTTGCCGGCAAGCAGCTTGAACACGTCCTTGATGTGCACGAAGCCGACCGGGTCATCGAGGGTCTCGCGATAGACCGGCATGCGCGAGTGTTCGCTCTCGATGAACTGGGCGGCGACGGCGGCCAGCGGCATCGAGACTTCAAGCCCGACGATGTCGGCGCGCGGGATCATCACGTCGGCGACGGTGACGGTCTGAAACGCCTCGGCCTGGTCGACCAGGGCCGCGCCGGCGCGGTCTTCCGCCGTCTCAGGCTCGGGCTTGGCTTTGCGGCCGATGCCGAACGCGTGAAGCATCTGCTCGATCGGGCCGCCCTTGTCGGGCTCGTCGCCCTCCGGGCCCTCAGGGGTCGTGACGGCCATGGTCTCCCTCAGGACGCATAGGGGTCGGCGACGCCGAGGCTCGCCAGGATCAGGCGTTCCTTGGCCTCCATCGCCTCCGCCTCCGCGTCGGTTTCGTGATCGTAGCCTAAAAGGTGCAGGACGCCATGGGCGGTGAGGTGCTGCAGATGCGCGGCCAGGCTCTTGCCCTGTTCGGCGGCCTCCCGGACGCAGACACCGAGCGCCAGGGCGATGTCGCCGAGGCTATCGGGGGCGCCCGGACCAGGAAACGACAGCACGTTGGTCGGCACGTCCTTGCCGCGGAACGCCGCGTTCAGCGCCTGCAGCCGCGAATCGCCGGCAAGCAGGACCACCACGTTGCCGTCAGCCCCGTTCTCCGCTTTCAGCGTGGCGACCGCGGCGGCTTTCACCAGCGAGCGAACCCGCGGCTCCGCCGCGCGCCAGGCTTTCTCCTCGATGACGATCTCGATCACGTCGGCAGGCTCACCGGCGGGCGGCGTCCGCGTCGTAGGCCTTGACGATCCGCTCCACCAACGGGTGGCGCACGACGTCTTCGGCGGCGAAGCGCATGATCGCCACCCCCTTGACCCCATCGAGGATCGAGGCGGCGTGGACCAGGCCGGAGTCGTGCACGTTCGGCAGGTCGACCTGGCTCGGGTCGCCGGTGACCGCCATGCGGGCGCCTTCGCCCATCCGCGTCAGCACCATCTTCATCTGCAGGCGCGAGGCGTTCTGGGCTTCGTCGACGATGACGAAGGCGTGGGCCAGGGTCCGGCCGCGCATGAAGGCGATCGGCGCCACCTCGATTTCGCCCCGGTCGCGACGCCGCCGCAGCTGCTCGGCGCCCATGATCTCGGTCAGGGCCTCGAAAATCGGGGCCATGTAGGGATCGATCTTTTCCAACAGGTCGCCGGGCAGGAAGCCAAGCCGCTCGCCGGCCTCGACCGCGGGCCGGGTGATCACCAACCGGTCGACCTCGCCCGCCAGCAGCAGGCCGGCGCCGTGGGCGACGGCGAGGAAAGTCTTGCCGGTGCCGGCGGGACCGAGCGCGAACACCAGTTCGTGCTGGGTCAAAAGTTCGAGGTAGTTGGCCTGGGCCGCGGTCTTGGCCGCCACCGCGCCGCGGCGGCCGACCGGTCCGCCGCCGCCGGTTCCGCGCCGGGTCTGGTCGATCGCGACGCGCACATCGGCCTGGGCGACGTCGAGCGCCTGGTCAGCGCGTGTGGCGATCAGCTCCAATGCCTGCTTGGCCCGGCGACGCGACTCGGCCTTTCCATTCAGCGCCACGCCACCGCCCGGCGTCTCCAGCAGCACGTCGAAGGCGTCCTCGAACAGCGCCGCATGGCGCCCATTCGGTCCCCAGGCCGCACGGACGGCGGCCTCGGACAGCGGCAGGAACTCGGAGGGACTGCGGCTCAAGCGTCAGCCAGGGCAAGTTCGCCGGTCAGGCTGTTGCGCGCCGCTTCCACGATCCGCACTGGCGAGATCTGGCCGATCAGGTTTTCAGCGCCATCGCAGTGCACCGCCTGCAGATAGGGACTGCGGCCGCCGATTTGACCCGCGCGGCGGCCGGGCTTGTCGAACAGCACCGGCAAGGTGTGGCCGACTTGCGCGGCGTTGAATGCCTGCTGCTGCTCGTCCAGCAATGCCTGCAGCCGAGCCAAGCGCTCGGACTTCACCTCTTCGGCCACCTGGCCGGTCATGGCGGAGGCTGGCGTGCCGGGGCGGCGCGAATATTTGAACGAGAAGGCGCCGGCGTAGCGGGCTTCGCGCACCAGTTCGAGGGTCGCCTCGAAGTCTGCGTCCCGCTCGCCGGGGAAGCCGACGATGAAGTCGCCGGAAAGGGCGATGTCCGGCCGGGCGTCGCGGATGCGCTCGACCAGGCGCAGGTAATGTTCGGCGGTGTGGCCGCGGTTCATCGCCTTCAGCACCCGGTCCGAGCCGGATTGCACCGGCAGGTGCAGATAGGGCGCGAGTTGCTCGATCTCGCCGTGGGCGGCGATCAGCGCAGCGTCCATGTCGCGCGGATGGCTGGTGGTGTAGCGGATCCGGGCGAGGCCTGGGATTTTCGCCAGCCGACGGACCAGGCCGGCCAGGCCGCCGCCTTCGCCGTCATCGTAGGCGTTGACGTTCTGGCCCAGCAGGGTGACTTCGCGCACGCCCTGTTCCGCCAAGCCCCGCGCCTCCGCCTCGATCGCGGCGGCGGGGCGGGAGTACTCGGCGCCGCGGGTGTAGGGCACCACGCAGAACGAGCAGAACTTGTCGCAGCCCTCCTGGACGGTGAGGAAGGCCGTGAAGCCGGTCGGCGCGCGGGCCGTCGGCAGGGCGTCGAACTTCTCCTCGGGCGCGAAATCCGCCGCCAGGGTCTCGCCGGCGGCGCGGTGGGCGCGGGCGATCAGCTCCGGCAGGCGGTGGTACGACTGCGGCCCGACCACCAGATCGACCGCCGGCTGTCGGCGCTGAATCTCCGCGCTTTCGGCCTGCGCGACGCAGCCGGCCACCGCAACCAGCATGGTCCCGCCGTCCGCGGCCTTCGCCGCCTTCATCCGCTTGATCTTGCCGAGCTCGGAATAGACCTTCTCGGTCGCCTTCTCACGGATATGGCAGGTGTTCAG